>OGZQ01000013.1_pt1 | contig 180667 bp, 244 predicted proteins | sample 1576841 | NCBI WGS metagenome assembly OGZQ01 (sample SAMEA3541527, study PRJEB24748) | human gut metagenome | biome: human gut; feature: human-associated habitat; material: faeces | place: China | collected 2012
GGGACGCAATGCCGGATGGCTTACAGGCGCTACAGCCCTTGCGAAATCCGAAGACTGTGACGGACCGGATCTGATCTATCTTCCGGAAGTTCCTTTCGATGTTGATAAATTCCTTGCAAAGGTAAAAGACCTTCTGAATAAGAAATCATCTATCGTAATCGCAGTTTCAGAAGGAATCAAGCTGGCAGACGGCAGATACGTATGTGAACTTGGAAGTGTAGGTGATTATGTGGATGCATTTGGTCATAAGCAGCTTCAGGGAACAGCAACATATCTGGCAAACTTCCTGGCAGCAGAATGTGGCTGCAAGACAAGAGCAGTAGAACTTTCTACTTTACAGAGAAGTGCTTCCCACATGGCATCCAGAGTAGATATTGACGAAGCATTTATGGTTGGTGGTGCAGCAGTCAAAGCGGCTGACGAAGGAGATACAGGAAAGATGGTTGTTATCGATCGTGTTTCCGATGATCCATATATGGCAGCTACTGGTATTTATGATGTACACAGAATCGCAAATGAAGAAAAACTCGTTCCAAGAGAATGGATGAATAAAGATGCCACAAATGTAACGAAAGACTTTGTAGATTACATCAAACCACTGATTCAGGGAGACTATCAGCCTATCATGGTAAATGGTATGCCAAGACATCTGGTACTGAATCTGAAGAAGGGCAGAAAAAGATAAATAATTGAAAGTCAATCAGGCAGCGAAGCGGATATGTGTTTGGCTGCCTGGTTTTACGTTATCAGAATCTTGCCAGAATATAGAGGGCGAAAGAGATGTACTGATTATTTGTATTCAAATCGATTGTAACAGAGGGCATATTTCGTTATTTTGCAGGTAATAATAAATGTGTCAGAATATTTCTTTGCAACTGTCAAAAGTAGTAATGTTAAATTTGTTTTTTTGGAAGATATCTGTTAATAAAACGAAAAAAATTTACAGATAAAAATACAGACCAGAATAAAGGACAGTAAAAACTTTGACAATAATAGAAATGACAAAATAAATCATATTATGCAGAATGTATAAAAAAAATGCCTGATTTTAGCAGATTAACCTTGACGAAATGACATAAACTCTATAAAATAATTATGTGCGTATAAGAAACATATTTAATATATTTACTTATGTGTGAAAGAAAGAACAATAATTAGGAGGAAAATGTAAAATGGCAAAATGGGTTTACATGTTTACAGAAGGTAACGCTACTATGAGAAACCTTCTGGGTGGTAAAGGTGCTAACCTTGCTGAAATGACAAACCTTGGTCTTCCTGTACCGCAGGGCTTCACAATCACAACTGAAGCTTGTACACAGTACTATGAAGACGGAAGACAGATCAATGATGAGATCATGGCTCAGATCATGGAAGCAATCACCAAAATGGAAGGAGTTACCGGAAAGAAATTCGGTGACAAAGAAAATCCTCTGCTTGTTTCCGTTCGTTCTGGTGCGAGAGCTTCTATGCCAGGTATGATGGATACTATCCTGAACCTTGGTTTAAACGAAGACGTTGTTAACGTACTTGCTGAAAAATCCGGCAATGCTCGTTGGGCATGGGACTGCTACAGAAGATTCATCCAGATGTACTCTGACGTAGTTATGGAAGTCGGAAAGAAATATTTCGAAGAACTTATCGATAAGATGAAAGCTGACAGAGGTGTTAAGCTGGACGTTGAACTTACAGCAGAAGACCTTCATGAGTTAGCAGAACAGTTCAAAGCTGAATATAAAGCAAAAATCGGTGCTGATTTCCCAACTGATCCTAAGGAACAGTTAATGGGTGCTATCAAAGCCGTATTCCGTTCATGGGACAACCCACGTGCAAATGTATATCGTCGTGACAACGATATCCCATATTCCTGGGGTACTGCAGTTAACGTACAGATGATGGCATTTGGTAACATGGGTGATGACTGTGGTACAGGTGTTGCCTTCACACGTGACCCTGCTACAGGAGCTAACGGTCTGTTTGGTGAATTCCTTACAAATGCACAGGGTGAAGACGTTGTTGCCGGTGTTCGTACACCTATGCACATTTCCGAAATGGAACAGAAATTCCCGGAAGCATTCGTACAGTTCAAACAGGTTTGCGAAACACTTGAGAAACACTACAGAGATATGCAGGATATGGAGTTTACTGTAGAGCATGGTAAACTGTATATGCTTCAGACACGTAATGGTAAGAGAACAGCTCAGGCTGCTTTAAAGATCGCTTGTGACCTTGTTGATGAGGGAATGAGAACAGAAGAAGAAGCTGTAGCTATGATCGACCCACGTAACCTTGATACTCTTCTTCACCCACAGTTTGATGCTGCTGCTCTGAAAGCTGCTACACCAATGGGTAAAGGCCTTGGCGCTTCTCCTGGAGCTGCTTGCGGTAAGATCGTATTCACAGCTGATGACGCTGTTGAATGGGCTGAAAGAGGAGAGAAAGTCGTACTTGTACGTCTTGAGACATCTCCTGAAGACATCACAGGTATGAAATCTGCTCAGGGTATCCTGACAGTTCGTGGTGGTATGACATCTCACGCAGCAGTTGTTGCCCGTGGTATGGGTGAGTGCTGTGTATCCGGATGCGGTGATATCGCTATGGACGAAGAAAACAAGAAATTCACACTTGCTGGCAAAGAATTCCACGAAGGAGATTTCATCTCTATCGATGGTACAACAGGTAACATCTATGACGGAATCATCCCGACAGTAGACGCTACTATCGCTGGTGAGTTCGGACGTATCATGGCATGGGCTGACAAGTACAGAACAATGAAAGTTCGTACAAACGCAGATACTCCTGCAGATGCTAAGAAAGCTGTAGAGCTTGGTGCAGAAGGTATCGGTCTTTGCCGTACAGAGCATATGTTCTTCGGTGAGGGACGTATCGATGCATTCCGTGAAATGATCTGCTCCGAAACAGCAGAAGAGAGAGAAAAAGCACTTGAAAAAGTTCTTCCATATCAGCAGGATGACTTCAAAGGTCTCTTTGAAGCTCTGGAAGGTAACCCTGTTACTATCCGTTTCCTGGATCCGCCTCTTCATGAGTTCGTTCCTACAGATGAAGCTGACATCAAGAAACTTGCAGATGCTCAGGGCAAAACTGTAGAGCAGATCAAGACTATCATCGCTTCTCTTCATGAGTTCAACCCGATGATGGGACATCGTGGATGCCGTCTTGCTGTAACATATCCTGAAATCGCTAAGATGCAGACAACAGCAGTTATCCGCGCAGCAATCGAAGTTAAGAAAGCTCATCCGGACTGGACAATCAAACCGGAAATCATGATCCCACTTGTTGGCGATGTAAAAGAGCTTAAATATGTTAAGAAATTCGTAGTTGAGACAGCTGATGCTGAGATTAAAGCCGCTGGTTCTGACCTTCAGTATGAAGTTGGTACAATGATCGAGATCCCGAGAGCAGCTCTTACAGCTGATGAGATCGCTAAAGAAGCAGACTTCTTCTGCTTCGGTACAAACGACCTTACTCAGATGACATACGGCTTCTCCCGTGATGATGCAGGTAAATTCCTCAATGCATACTATGACGCTAAGATCTTCGAGAACGATCCATTTGCAAAACTGGATCAGGTTGGCGTTGGCAAGCTGATGAAGATGGCTATCGAACTCGGCAAACCGGTTAACCCGAACCTTCACGTAGGTATCTGCGGCGAGCATGGTGGAGATCCGTCTTCTGTAGAATTCTGCCATAAGATTGGTCTGAACTATGTATCCTGCTCACCATTCCGTGTACCGATCGCTCGTCTTGCAGCAGCACAGGCAGCTATTAACGAAGGTAGGAAATAATTCTTTCACAAAAATGTATGAATATGTTATAAATTTAGCTGATGCAAAATCCTATTTATACACATATTCAACAAAACATAGGATCTTCCGATGGGAAGATATCAATGTAAGCATTTTTATGTGAGTATTCCATAGATACTATGAATAAAACGTAGTGTCTTATATGTCCAAACAGAGAAAATGCCCCACGTGTGAGAAATCGCATTGTGGGGCTATTTTTATTCATAAAAAATTATGAATTACAAATAATAATCTATAATAAATATTTGATATCAATTACATGTTGTGATAAAATTATAATAATATTACTAATAATAGTGGAGGGGAAAATAATGAAAAAGAAAACATTTTTTATAATTATGGCAACATTGGTAATGAATAGCATAAGTACATCTGTATACGGAGTAACTGGCGGCATTAGTGTTAATGCAGTTGAAAAATCGCAACATAGAAGCGTGCAAGAAATTGATATTAACAGTGGTAATGATATCACATCAGAAGAATGTAATATTAATGATAAAAAAGATAATAGTATTCCAAATGAATTTACAGAATATACCAAGTTTATCGGCAGAGATGTATCAATATTAAATGTTGACACAAGCCAATGGAATTATCGTGATTTCTCGCATGATTTATGGGAAGGATCTCTTTATGGTCATAAAGGGATGATCTACGTTCGTTTAGGATGGGACGACAAAACAATCACGGATTTCATAATACAACTTAATACAAATGATGGAGAATACATTCAGGGCGAAGAATATACTAACATAAGTAATAAGCTAGAAGAAGTATTTGGAGCATCTTATTACATATGTGATGGAACAACTGAATTTTACGGAAATAACGATTATCAATTTAGACTTTGCAGAGGAAGTGGTTCAATTGGATGGAATGAAGAAAATAGAGAAAAATTTGATAATACCGAACCAAAAAATCCAGACGAAATAAATGTTGTAACAGAAACGCCAAAAGTCGCTCCGGCTATAGGAATGACTTCTGAAGAAGTGGAAAATTCAACATGGGGTAAACCATATGATATTAATAAAACCACTAATGAATATGGCACATCAGAGCAATGGGTGTATAAGTTTTTGAATAAACATAGATATATTTATTTCAAAGATGGAATTGTAACAACCATTCAAGAATAGAAGAGAAATATAATATTTGTCATTTTCCGACAAACAGATTATACCATTATATTAGTTTTATTAGATTTGTAAAAAGTTTCATTTAATGCGTAAAAAAATAAAGGGCAACAAGTTAATACTTGCGCCCTTTAAATTTATTTATACTTCATATCCCATATCTTCAAGATATTTTCTAACTTTATCTTTCAGTTTATTAGGTACATCATCAATAGTAATTTTCTCCAAAATAATTTCGCTTGCGTAAAGTCTTACTAACATAGCAGCTTCCTCCTTAAAAAATACATCCAACAAGAAAAATAAAAATGCTTTACGAATTTTCATCGTACTGCCTTTTCTAATTCTTTCTTTACTTCATTTTGCAGTTTCTTTGGGACATCCCCAAGTGTTATATCTCCGGCAAGAATTTTGTCGAGATACAATTTTACAATCATCCTCATATTTTTTACCTCCTGTTATTATGCAAACACCACATCAGCGATTTCCATAATGCACCCTTTTAACATTTCATTATCTTCGGTGAGTGTGGCATTTTTCTTCAACAAATATTCAATTTTTTCTTTGTCGCTCAGTTCCTGTGGTAATTCTTCTTCCTTTTTCGCATATTTAATCCAGTCAGAAAGATTATTACTAATTTCCTCTTTCAATCCACTTCTGTATGATAATTCAAATCTGTATGAATCATATTCATAAACCGTCATAGTGGCAAGACTATCGGTATTATCCATTTGAATATTTTCACGTTCAACTTCCTGGATATTTGTGTTGAGAATTACTTCGCACATTCCTGTTCCAGTTCTTTCGATTACAACCTCTTCCGGTCTGATATTGCTTTCCGTTCTCATTATTCCTAATAACTCCTTTTAAAATGTTTAGATCCACGTCTTTTATATATTTGTTATAAAAATGAAATGAATCTGTATGTTTAATAGCTCCCATATATGAAAGGCAACCAGCACACAACCTTGAACTTAATTGTTCTTTATTTTGTATGCGTTTGCGTGCCTTTTTAAATTTTCTTCGGATTCGCAAAGACGTAGCTCTACGGATTTCCGTGTGATCTCTATAGAATTTATATCCCATAAAATCAACAAATCTGCCTTTATGTATGGTTTTACCCATCCTGGCAGATTCCTTCTTATCAATATAATCAACTCTAAACACTTGCCAATTATCTTTTATTACCAATCCAAAAGAGGCACAGTATTCGTCAAGTTTCCTTTTGATTTTATGCAATTTCTTTTTATTGTTTCCAAATATACATCCATCATCCATGTAGAAAATACAATACTCTACACTTAACGTTTCTTTTAAGTAGTGGCAGATATAGCTTATTACAAAGTTACATAGCCATTGAGATGTAACACTACCGATAGGAAGCCCATCATCATATGAATATAATATAGTTTCCGCAAGCCATAAAACATTCTTATCACGAATCTTACTTCTTAATAGCTTCATCACAATGTCCGGTTGTATATGCTGATAGCATTTCTTAAAGTCAATTTTTAAGCAATACTTTGTATTTTTCTTATCATTTTGCAACCATCGTTCAACAAATTTCTTTCCATATGTGCCGCCGCGTTTTGGAATGCTAGCACACTGATGAACATAAATTTGTTTCATAAAAATATCTTGACATGCCAATACAAGTAGCCAATGATATATTTGCGAATACACACTTGTAGAAGCTATTTGCCTAATTTTGCGTGTATTTGCATCCATTCTTTCTGAAACTTTATATACATCAGGTTCACGATCCATTTGAATTATTGTTTGTTGAATGGATTTTGCAAGATGAGCACACTTTTCATCAGTTGTATTCCCATCGCACTTTCTTAAAATACGGCGAGTTTCAGTTCTATGCCATTTACCTTTAAATGCCATGTAAATAGCTTGTATAATCAAATGTATATCGGTTATATCTTTTGCTCGATATGTCCTCATACATATTATTTTCTTTCTCTTGTCTGAAAGGAATTGTGATATAAATATCTTACTAACCTCTCCTGCATCGACAATTTTTACCAAGCGGTAAGGCAAGCCTACTCAAAGGTAGGTAGATTGTGTACATAATTATCAAAATATTATGAGAAATACGCGCCCCGATATTAAACCAGGCATTACCAACGTCGTTGTTGCAATTCCAATACACCAAACCATCGTTCGTACCGTTATTCAGATTACCGCCAACGTAAGCAACACGCAAGCCGCCGAATACACAAAATCCCCATTTATAAATACCATTGATTATGCTATAATTTTTTGCCAAAACTTAACAGTTTATGGCAAATCAATTAACTCCTAATCAAATCCAAATGCAGATAGAACACCAGTTACTTTTTATTGTGTTCAGTATGAATAGGAGAATATCACCGTTTGTCGCAACAAAACATTACGTTATGCAATATTCAAACATTCTAAATACCTAATCACACGATTAAAATTCTGGATAAAAAAGACAAAGAAAAAGAAATTTTCTCCTTTGTAAAATATTTGTTTAAAATTTAAAAGAGTGATAGTAAAGGTAAAACCAATACTATCACCAAAAATTAGTCAGTTGCGACTCCTTATATAAAGTGGGGGTTGACCACCCCCATTCCCCCGTTTAGGCAGTATAAGAGAGACGCGCCCCGACAGCAAACCCGGCATTACCAACGTCGTAGTGGCAAGCCCAAGACACCAAACCACCGTACGTACCGTCACTCAGACGACCGCCAACGCAAGCAACACGCAAGCCGCCGTTCTGCCAATAGTAATCACAGAAGTATGTAGTGTTTGAACCACCAACAACAAAAGGTAAACGTACATATGGATGTGCTTTATCCCATCCTAATTCCTTAATCCATCCGTCAGTAGCAGCATTGACATATCCGACCTTTTCATAGTCAGATGTTATGGAGTCTGCGAATTTTGTAGGATCTTTACAAACATACGCTTGATGATCCTGAATTAATACGTCAGCCATTATAGCCCATTGATTTCCCCAAAGATCTTCCACGTATCTATAGCGCATCTGATATTTGCCGGATGAATTTGATACAGAGCTACCAGATGGAGTAAGCACTTTGTCAGTACCGCCAGAGAACCAACATCTTGAAGAGATAAAGTTTCCGACAGCAATATTTACAGCAGCACCATCAAATATAATAGCCTTATTGGAAGCATCATGTGTCTCAATTGCAGTAATTCTTCTATTGTTTGCAACTTCAGAACCGTTTTTCGTAGAACCAATTACAATAGTTTGACCAACGACATAGTTTCCGGCGACTGAATTTGAACAAATAAATTTGTTTCCATTAGTAGTTGCAACTGTGGCGAGATCATCAGCATTGTATCTCATAGTTGCAGCACCATACATAATATCTTGTGAGTTACGTGTTGCAAATTCTACATAAAACAGAAGTTCATTAATCTGTCTGTCTTTAGTAGTTTCAATGTGGAAATTAGTTCCAAGTTTTCTTGCAAGTGTTTTATATCCAGAATATGAAAGAGATAACATTATATCTTTTCCTGAAACAGAAACCGGGTTTCCAGAAGAGTCTTTGCTAATTCTGTAACATGGATAGTAATATGTTTGCATGATTGATTTATCAATATTAATAAATCTTTCAGGAATTTCATATCCATCTAAGTGTTGATCTGAAATCCATATCTCATAATAAGTATCTGTAAATACATATTTGTAATAGAATAAATGTCTTTCAGCATATACACTTCCGTTTGATCCATCAACAGCAAAATTAGGTTCTCCTTCAATTGCGGTTATAATAAAATCTTTTCCATCCCAATGACCATTTACTCTACGAGATTTCCAAGGCATGAGATAATCAAAATCATTATAAGCAGTTGCGGAATCAGTTCCAACATTTGCAACCAGTCCAACGGCATCACCAAGACGTTCGCCTTTTGGATTAGAACCGACACTGTAAAGTGGGAAACGTACTCCCCATTCTTTAGGGCGATTTGTATTAAGGACTTTTAACATAGACTCAATTTTGTTTGAACTATATGTAGTTCCAGCACCAGCCTTGCTATCGTTAATACCAATTTTCTCAGCAGTAACAGCTTCCGCAGCAGCGGCGGCATTATTAGCCCTTGTCGTAGCACTCTCAGCATTGGTTGATAAAAGTTGGATTTTATCTACTAAACCATCTGAAATCTCTTTTGTTTTTTCATATTCTGATACACATTTTGCTAATTCCGCTTTGGCAAGTGTTACCTGTTCAGATGCACTTGAAGAACTTGTACTAGCAGAAGCATTAAGTTCTTCTAATGTTTTTAACTTAAACACATATCCAAGTTTATTCCAGGGAGTTACCCCATCACCTAATTTCATATTAATATATCCATCGGTTGTTCTTTCAAGCGCAGGCTCATTAAGCGCAAGAATACGGTTACTACTTTCCCAATTGGCAGTAGTATCAGTCTTTAAAGTAATTGTAGATGTAGCCATAATCTACCGTTCCTCCTAATTTTTAATCTAAAGAACTGCCACCAGAAAAAGACAATAAATCTTCACTTGTGGCAGTGCCTCCATCAATAATTGTTAAAGTTTCTATAGTTGTTGCGTTTCCAGCTTGAATATAGATATTATATCCAGCTAATATTTCAGCAATTTTTTCATCTGGCACTTCTGATGATATATGATATCCACCACCAAAAATTCCACCAGATCCAAATATGCTGCAGTCTAAAATGTTCATATAATCACCGCCTTAGAACATATAGACGATATTGGCATCAACACTTGTTTTAAAAATTAATTCATATACATCAACCAATCCATAACCAAGTTCAAAAATCCCCGTTGATGGCATTACAAAATTCTCACCATTAATTGAGAACTCGGTTGCTTCCGGAGCTTGAATTGCCAATTTTTTTATTTCATCGAAATTTAATGTTGGATGCTTTTTCTTTTGTTCAGCTTTAAACTGTTCTACAAGATTTTTGTCAGCATCAACAGTTCCGACAAAAGAACTTAAAGAGACAAGTCCCATATCAATACCTCCTGTTAATCATCTATTGTTGTAGAATCACCAGATTCATATTTATAAGAATCAATGGTAAAAGCATTCCCGCCCATAATATTTTGCACATCAAAACTGTGAGCATCGCCTGCAGATACATTTAATGAAAGACCAATTTTTGCATTTTGGATTTCTTCAAGATATCTTTTAATTTCATTCAACATATTTTGTGTTTCAGAAATCAAATAGTTCTTAACCATTTCATCAATTTCACCTTTTGTTTCATTGATTGCGTTTTGAACAGCTATAATATCTTTTTCTATTTGTACGACATTTGCTTCAGAAGCTGAAACTTTTTGATAAGATGACTCCAAAGCATCTACAGTATTTTTAACTTTTTCAAGAGCATCAAGGCATTTTTGAATTGTCTCAGCAGAAGTTGTCTGTCTAGTTGATTCATTACTCTGTCTTGTATTTTCATTGCTAACTCTTGTTTTCTCTGCTGCTATACGTTTGTTTTCGCTATCATTTCTGACAGATTCGTTTGAACTTCGATTATTTTCAGCAGAAATACGTTCATTCTCACTTAACTTTCTAGCATTTTCATTTTCGATGCGTACAGACTCATTTGAAGATCGTGTCTCTTCTGATTTTTTTCGTGCATCTTCGTTTGATTTTCTGGCACTCTCATTTGTGTTTCTTTCTTTTTCAGCAGCAACACGGTTATCCTCATTTGAAGCTCTTGTTTTTTCTGCAGTTGATCGAGAGCTTTCAGCGGTTACTCTGGCAGTTTCATTTTTTTCTCTTGTACTCTCAGATGCGATGCGTTTATTTTCGCTATTTACTCTTGTGGATTCATTGTTCTGTCTAACTACTTCGTTAGTTGTAACAGTAGAATCTAATGATTTTACTTGAGCAATCAGTTCTGATAAAGTAACAACTTCAACATTATCTGAATAGAAATAGTCGTTCGGTTGCGGTTTAGGGCGTACAGGAATTTTTGTTATTTCTACTGATCTATTATTTGAGTAAAAATAAACAACAATTGTTTCGGCTTCTTTTAATAAAACATTTGGTATCTTTACATTGATAACGCCATCATCCAAGGTTGACTGTACACCCAAAGCCTTATCACTATTTTTATTACAAAAGTGTACTATGGGGGCGGTATTTGTGCTTATATTTACGCCCTCAAATGAAACTGTTTGGTCTACATCCCATTGCACTAAATATGTGATTTGTGTTCTAAAACTGTCATACATTATTGCGTCTAGCATTCAAACACCTCCTTCAATATTTAAGCATTATACCCCAAAATATCTTCAACAAATGTGTGATCCCTCATATGTTCTTCATAAGATTCTGTGATAATACGATACGCAATATCAACCTCACCATTTGTCAATTTGTTTTGTGCAATAATATCTTCGTATTCCTTGTATAAACGGAATATACGATTGAACTGTTCCTTTGTTACCTTGCTATCACGGTCAATTACTTTTGATGCAAACGAAATAATTGTACTTCTTTTACTTTCAATTAGCAGAGTGAGAGTATCTTCATTATTTCTATCAAGTTTTTTATTTAACTCTTTAATGCATCTATCATTTTCTTCCAAACATCTATTAACTTTTTCAATCCATTCATCACGTTTACCAATATTATCAGAACTGTAATGCTGGTTAAAATTATCAAGTGTTTGCTTTACATTTTCTAGTGCCGATGGCATCTGATGTAAAACTTCACGTTCTCTTTTTTTACGTGAAAAATATGCTTTTATGTTAAGATACTCTGGAACAACTTTTCCTTTCATATCAAGGAATCCACCAATAAGTTGCACACAAAAAAACACAATCACCATAGCAAGTGCAACTTTTGTTGGAACATTCAAATATTCTAAATAATCTAACATTTATGTTTCCTCTTTTCCGTAGTGGGAGAGCAGATCTCCCAAACTACGTTATACTATTTTTACATATGTTCCATCAGCACACTTTCCACAAACAAAGCCAATTACATCTTTATTCTTTGTGGCAGCATTATTGATGGCAATTTTATACCATGTTTCACCGTTGACCTTATATGTAGCAAGAATGCTTACACGATTTGTCTTTTTTAATTTCGGGTAAGAAACAATAGTAGGGTATTTTTTACCTGTAGAAGAATCTATTCCATACCATGAACGTACATTTAATTCATTTGCTGTGACTTCTCCTACAACACTTTTAGTTGAATGAGTAGTAGCAGTGGAACTATTCTTCTTTTTGAGTAATGAGTTAATTTTTTTCTGAGTATTTTCACCAACAATCCCATCTGCAGTCAGTTTATATTTCGTCTGAAATTTGATAACAGCATTGTATGTGGCAGTGCCAAATTCACCATCAACAGTTAATTTAGCTTTAATTAAGGTATTCAGATTCTTTTGTAATGTTTTTACTGCAGAACCATTACTACCCATTTTTAATATATTTGAAGTAGAAATACTTGACGTATTATTTCCTTCACTTTTTATTTCTTGTATCTTCGAATAATCAGGAGTGATAAACTTTGTTCCTGGTAAGTTACTGTTGAAATAAGTTTTCTTGCAAACTCCACCGCCATTTGCAATAATAGTTGATCCACCACTTGTATTTCCTTCGACTGTCCAGAATTGATCTCCTGAAACTTTTATTACAATTCCAGTGTGTGTGAAAACGCCATTGTGTTTAAAAATTACAATGTCACCCACTTTTGGATTTGCATTTAAAGTAAATAAATCTGCCATAGTAGGGCAATATACATATGGATAATGTTTAAGCAATTTTTGAGCCATAGCTTTTCCGAATGCTATAACAAACACCCAAGTAACAAAACAAGCACACCAAGGCTGTCCCTGATATGCTGGATAAATGTCGCGCCAATATTTAGTATAATTATTACTTCCAGCGTTCGCAGTTTTGTCATCAAGATTTGCATTTGTTGCTTTTTCTAAATAACCAACCTCTGCTAAAGCAATATTAATAACGGCGTTGATTGCTTTTGTTATCATATTAGTATTATTTCCTTTATCTGTAATATATTTTTTTAGAGACTCATAAACCATTTTCTGTCGTAATTTATAAGCTCCTACCTGATTTCCAGTGTCGGATTGACATGCCTTATAAACATTGTTTAATGTATATGGCTTTTGTGTCTTTGCAAGAATACGTTTGACTGCAGATAAACCGCCCTGATGTCTGAAATTTGCACACATCAAAAGTGCTTGTATATCTGTAACACCTAATGTAGAAACTTCGTCTACATATGCTTGCATTTGTTCATCAATTAATAAGTCCTGACATTTTATACCTGTTGCAGAACCAATGATTTTTTGAATACATTTTGCCTTGTCTGACGCTTTTTTGACTTTATATGTAGCCCAATTTTTTGTATCAAGATCAATGCCTATCCCGGCAGTATCTAATTTTTTGAATACTGTAGGATTTTTAGTACGGATCAGTTTTAATAATCGTTGAGCTTCCGTTGCATACCAAGCACCACCGCCAATGGTAATTGCATGTTCAATAGAAGAGTTTGCATAAGCTTCTGTGAAATCATCATAACGAACATTCCCGTATACTTGACCACCCGTTTCTACTGCATAAATAATCTTTCTGATTACTTCTTTTTGAGTAGCTGTAAGAATAACAGACATAAAAATACCTCCTATTCAAAAATAGGGCAGTGCATCAAAAGCACTACCCATTTATTAATCAATTATTTTGTTACTGTTTCAGTTGTAGAAGTAGTAATATTACTCTGTTCCCAGATTTTACGCAACTCTGGTAATGCAGAATCAATCAGCTCATCAATATATTTTACAAGTTCTTCCTGGTTGACAACTTTCTGTAAAACAGGATATTCTTTGTAAATTTCTTCAATTACCTGTGAACGCTTAATACTTCCAGCCTTAGACCATTCTGCATAATCTTTTTCCGCCTCTGTGATTTTTTGCAGAATGATATTTTTCAATTGATCCTTTGCAATTTCAATTTTTTCATCATCTGATTTCTTAAAATAATCACTGGCTTTATTTTTGATAACTACACATAAACCTATGATTACAATAATAGAAGTCCAGTTGTCATTTATCAGATTTAAAAAATTTTTAATTCCGTCTAAAATATTCATAATAAAAATCTCCTTTTATCCAACTGCACCATCAGAATCTTCTTCTGAACCACAAACAGAATTATCTTCTACGTTTCGCATTGCCATATCATAAACAATGCCACCGGAAGTATTTTCGGCTTTTGATTTGCTATAATATCCCCAAATAATCGGGGCTAAAGCGACAGGGATTCCAATAAGTGCATACATGGCACTTGTATCTGCCAATGTAATAATTGCATACTCACAGAAGAGTACAATTTGAAAACACATAATAATCATTCCAAGTAAAATAAACTTGGAGTATGACAGATTCAGTTTGTGCGGCTTTTTACGTTTGCTGCGAATGTTGCGTATGTTTTGTCGCATTTTCGCTTGCTGATTTTTATGCCGTTCAATCTGTATCTTTTTCTGATATTCCCTCTGTGTCATTATTTTGTTTATCTTCCTTGCAGAATAAATTAGTTAACTGTAGTAATTCTTTGACTGTTAATACGTCATATTTTCCGTTAGGATCTTCATAGTCGAAATCTTTACTATCAATTTTGTAAATTTGTATTTCAACTTCAATGTTAAGAAGCTCCTGAATTTCTTCTGTATATTCTTCCATGTGTTTATCATCTACTAACGGTACACCAATAGAAGTCATCACTAATTCATCGTCAAATTTTTTTACAAAGAAATCCTTGTAGCTTTCTAATATTTTTTTTAATGCCTGTTCATAGTAATTACATTCTTTCTGGAAATTGCTTGTGTTACGCATAATTGCATAGCTGATTTTTTGTGGAAGTTTCTTTTCAGAAATACTATTTAAAAAGTTTACAATGTTTACAATTTCAATATTCTTATACTTCATAATGTTTCCTTTCTATGATAAAAGAGAGCCACGTTCTACGCGACTCCCTGTAATGAATTAATTATTTGTTTCAGTTTCTTGATTTCACTTTCAAGTTCATCAATGCGGCGATGTGCTTTTTGCGTCATATGGGTATTTAAAGCAATAAATTCGTTATAAATAATTCCACATTCTATATCATAATCTGGAACAAATTTTTCACCTTCATACTCTTCTTTTTCAACTTTATATTCAATATATCCACCAAAATCCATAGATGATAAATGGTTATTATTTAAAGCCTCTAAAATCTGCTGTGCTTTTACACCTACATGATATCTTCCTGATTTTCCATTTTTGTACTTATAAGCAACAGTGTCAATATCCATATAAAAATCTTCATACAGTGAAAGAGATTTAAAATCCTTTTTTTGTCGAATATCTGATGTTATTGCCGATCCACTGGTGCTTTTTAATCTGCAAGAACTACCTCTTAAAATTGTATCATAACTGTTATCGCATAAAAACATTACATTAGAATTATTACAATACATTCCAGCTACAGCCGCACCACTTGTTGAATAACATTTATATCCATTCATATTTTTCATGAATAAATGAGAATTTACATTTCCACCATTTGATGCGTCTCCTGGATTACCTTTTTCGCCCTTTGGAAGTACAAAATTTAATTTTGCAGCATTACTTGTTCCAACATTTGTTACATCCGCATATGAACCACTTTGTACAGATCCGATTGTAATTGTAGCTGCTTTTCCTGGATCGCCTTTTTCGCCTTTTTCTCCGCCAGTAATCGACGTATATGTTTTTCCACCAATGTTGATGGATTTTGCGTAAACACAATCAAAACGATAATCGACTTTCCTACCATTTTCATCATATCCATAATAACCAAGATTTATTGCTCCATTAGAAGCCCTTGATATATCCGTAATATCCGGCTGATTATTATAAGACGTTGTAGACGTAGTTATTCTATATGGAAGCAAACACCATATAGGAGAATTAGATGTAGGAGATAAATCGCCAATACCTATAGCAAGTGTTCCGTTACTGTTTGGTAGTAATGTGTGATTATGACCATATCCGTTAAATGAAAAATAAGTTCCTGTAGAAGTACCATTTTTATCACTTGGATTCCATTTCATATTTCTATATGGAATAGTTCCGCCCTCAGTTTCGACCATAAGGTTTGCAGAATAATCGGCATAATTCTTGAGATACACAGATCCATAGAAATTTGCCTCTTTCCAGAAAATGCTCTGTCCTTCAACGGTAACATCATCTGCATACAAGAAAATACGCTTACTACTTTGAATGGTATTTTGATAAAGCATCATTCCAAATATATCACTGGGATCACTACTTTCCATATTGAGTCCGAATCCAATTTGTTTAGAACCAGCACCCCATGTAAACGCTTTGATTATTTTTTGAGAGTCAGATGGTTTTCCGCTCACGTCTGTATAATAAATAGAATAATCTTGTTTAGCGGTAATATTTAAGGCAACAATATCCCCTGTAATATCTGCATCAGTAGCAGTCAGTTTTCCACCAGTAGTAACCTGAAAAGAACTATTACAGCTTATTCCGTATTTAGGTGAAATATATACACCAGAACCGCCAAGTACATTCTGTCCCGACCAAAGAGAATAATTATCAATATTAAATCCGCCGATTTCACCAGAAGTCGCAACAATCTTTCCAGAAAACTCCCCTTCCTTTGCGATGAGCTTACCTTCACTTGTAATTTGTGCGGAAATTGTGCCACTTTTATTTGAAATAAGAAGCTGACCGCCTTTGATATTTGGGGCGATTACCCATTGGCTATCAATATAGGTACTCTTCAAAATACCATTTTTTATAGTATTGGCAGTAGTATCGTCAGTATACTTATTCTGTTTTGTCCAGTCTGTTTCGACATATGACTCACCGTCTTTTCTTGCAGTAGTACAAGTGAGAATATCTCCGGAACTGCCAACAAACCAAAGATCACCCTTATTGTATGGTGGTTTAGGCTGTGCGGTAAATATCTGACATTTGCTATCAATTTTGCCCCACACTTCATCCGGAACAGTGCCAGCAACAGGACTCCAACCAGCTCCATTGTACATAAATGTTTCATTGGTGGCGGTATCATACCACAAATCACCGATATGTTTCTTCTTATCATCTGCGGTTTTCCATGCAGTTGAAGGATCTGTCTCCTGATACCAGGTGTCGGCTTTTTCATCAATCTGACCTTTTACTGTCTCTAATGTTTCCGCATATTCACCCTTAATAAAGGAAGTTAATGAGGAATCATCTGTATATTTATTACGTTTTTCCCAGTCAGAAGCTACATAATCGCCACTGTCTCTTTCCTTTACACAGGTCATAATATCAGAAGTCTTACTATCGAACCAAAGATCTCCCACATTATAAGGTGGAACAGGCTGAGAAATAAAGATTTGTGCTTTTCCATCAATTTTATCAAAGACATCATCTGGTGGCGTAGTCTTGGTAAGCTCCCATGATTCTCCAGTGAAAATATATGTTTTCTGGTCATTTATATTATACCAAAGATCTCCCTTGTGTCTGGCTTTTAACTCATCAGTAGTCCAGTCTACAGAAGGATCGCCGGATTGATACCATGTTTCAGCCTTTTTATCATCCTGGCTTAAAAGATAATTATATTTCTCATTAAGTGTGTCATTCAAAGTCTTGAATAACTTACTCATAGAATTGGATTTTCCATCTTTGTCAGTGCCAATTACATTGTCCCATGAGATAGAAGCTCCACCACCAAGAACAATATTTCCGTTATCGTCTATATAAAGCTGGCGTTCATAGGTTATGTTTCCTTCATCATCTGTTATTTCTTTTTTAATGGTGAACACATTTTTGTTATATGTGTTGGTGGTTACTATAATTCCGTTTTTGTCCATTTCAATAGACTTTTCTTCATTGTAGATTCCCACTTGTGATGAGAGGATAAGATTGCCTACAAGGGTATCAGCTATTATGCCGTAACCTTCTTTATATGCTTTATCTTTTGGATCAAAATAATAAAACTGACCTACACCAGCCTTGGCGGTTTTCCAACCGTCATTTGTTATATATAGACCATGATTTATTATTTTTAACTGGCATGGATTATAGTCATTCAAGATATCGTTAAATTCCCGGCATAATAAACCATGTTCATCCCATGTAATATCCTGATTATCGGCACTGCTTACAATCTTGGTGTTTGTCATATCCAGACCTTTCAAGATCATGTCAGACATTTTCTTTGAGAAATTTGAGTTCATGTCGGATTGTCGCACAATACTTCCATATGAAGTCGCCATATTAGAAGCTTGATCCAAGATACTCTTTATATCAGATGCGATATCTTTCGCTGAAATAACATCAGAAAATGTAACATCAATATTTTGAGACGAAGCAAAATCAATAGTATACTCAATAATTCTTAATTGGTAGATCTCGTCGTCAATCTGTATTGTGATCCAGTTACCGTTTTTAAATGAGTTTACAATTGGTGCAAATTCGCGCATTCTCAGGAAGTTTTTTAACGTACCAGTGATAGAGTGCTGCAAAGTAGCAGATTTATACAGTTCTTTTGTCGCAACATTGATAAAATCAAATGCGTTCTGAAAGAGTTCTGTATTGTCCAAACCATCAGAGATGTAATTGTCATTTGAGTATTCATCCATTCTGAGAAATGCACAAAATTCTTTATTTAGTTCATCTCCGATAAATTTTTGGAAATTCAAAGTATCTTGAACGTCGCCTATGATTCTTTCAATTTCTATTTGCACACCATCCTGTATTAATTCGTTCTGGTTGTTGTATTTTCCTTCAACAGTATATACTTCATCTTCACGAACTAAGATTTCATCCTGAATGGCATTAAGTTTGTTGTAATACGGGACATATAAGCTGTCGTATATCGCCTTTGCATTAATAGCATTGGAAGTAGTAGCAGTGGAAGAGTCCGAAGCTACCCCTTGTTGTACCATTATGTCAATACAGGACTGGCAGCATTTCTGAAATGTATTCAGGCTGTCAAGGCAGTATTTCTTAAGTTCTGATTTGAAAACAGTTAAATCTTGTTTGAAAAGTCCTACGATATCATAATAATTATCATCACTCTTATTGAGTATCTTTTCGATTCTCTGTCTTACATATTCTTCATAATTTTCATTGATACCAATTGAAACAGGAGAAGAAGTGTAAGTATCATCTTCATCAGAATAACTTTTAAGGTTGAATTTTCCTCTCCAAACATCATTTGAAAGAGTTGTTTCTGTTACTGTAATTTTAAAAGAACCCTTGACAATAGATTGTGCAAGAGAAATCATGATATTATTTGCAGTTGAAACAGACAGATTCTTTAATGATGTTGTGGCGGCACTTGATGGAAGATTTTCCATAAGATATTCACCTTGAGATTTTGCGCTATTGTCCGGCTTTGTGATATTTGGCATCAGCTTATTTTTAAGGAACTGAACCATATCAATTGTATCGAAATATGTCTGCATCAATTTTGGATAGCCAGTAATAGGAGATTCAATCTTTTTTAAAGAATCATCATATTTAATATACTTTGTGACAATGGCATTGTAGTTATTTACAAAAGAAGAATCTATATCGAAATTATGTGTTTTCTGATATTCTTCGTATAACTTATCATATGCAGATAATTTTTCCTGTAATTGTTCGGACATATCTGAACGTACCGCATCACTGAAATAATAAATATAATCACTACCATTCGGATTACAGGAACGAACGGCAGCAGTCATTAAATCATCTCCGGCAGTAAGTTTAAAACAGTTCTTCACAGAATCGACATCAGTAGTATAAGTGACTTCCTCTACTAAGTTATCCCTTGAAATGAATACGTTCGTATATTCACCATATCCGTTTGTCACATTTGTGCTTCCGCATTTTGGACATTTATCTACGAATGTATCTCTATGTCCACAGTCTTTACAGTTAGCTTCAAGATCGTACACAGAAATTGTTCTTTCTGGTTTTCCATTGGCATCGCTGCCACAACCAAAGACAAAAAGACAATTCAATTCTTCTGCAACTTCTTTCAGTGCATCATATATTGACTTCTTATCAAAAGTAAAAGTCCTCTGAATATTCATCAGACTTATATCAATGTGGGCGAATCTGTAATGCGGGGCTTTCTCAGTAAGCCTGTTTACTAATGAAGCCTCCGGATGATCTGGATTATAAAATGTTGTTGGGATTTTATAATCATCTCTGGAAATATCTGTTTCTGTATTGATCTCAATATTATAAAGCATTATCTGAGATAATTCAGCTTCGCCTAAAGATTTACCAGTTACCTTTTTTATATCTTCGTTTTCTTCGTCAATTTCTACATATGTTTCAAACCACATATCCCACTCAGGAATCCACATCAGTTTGAAATCTTTTATGTCATTCCAACATCTTAAAGTGTTTCTGTTTAATTCCTTATGAGCATTGAAAGAAAATTCAGAATAACTATTCATAGCATGTTTTGTAACAATATCAGTGACGTTAGTAATATTACTAATTTTATCGCCATTTTTTGTAGCCAAAACAAAAGTTATATCCTCTACATTACCAGAGGTATCAAAATTTAATTTATGTACGTTCATTTAAAGTCCTACCCCTTTCACGATTGGATAATATTCAAGTACAATATCACAAGAAAAATTTACAGTAACTATATTCCTTCTATTCTTGTATGTATTGGCGATACGAAAGAATACAAAATTAAAGTCATTATATATTTTGTGTGATGGAAGAGAAGTGTGTATGTTTAAGTTTTCATCAAATGTAATGACTTCTCCGGATTTACAATTTTTAATAACAGTTGTTCGATTTTCTACAGAGTTATGTATTTTCAAATCTCCATCATTTTTACAGGTGATTTGTAGATGTGGATAAATGTAACCAATATCATCCGACTCATCTATAAGCGTAAACGAACCCTGTCTATTAAATTTTTTTCGTAAAACCTTACGATTTTGTGTCGCATACGGAGCTTCCATCTGAAAAGATAACTCAAATCCGACAACTTCTGTGTTTAAAGTAATCGCACTTATGTTAAAGCTTCCGTTAAAAACGATTGTACCAAAATCATCTGTAAATATTTTTAATTCATGGTAGCCATCGTTTCTGTTCAGCCATCTGTATACTTTTCGCTGTTCTTCAATGGTAAAATACATTTCACTATCATTGAATACAGATGGATTTTTGCATATCTGAAAGGTGAAATTAGCAGCATCATCATAGCCCGAATTTATAAGAGAAAATTTCTTACCATTCCTTATTGATACAGTGTCAAAATTAATGGCTGAACCATATTCAATAGTATCTGTTCCACCATCGTCAAATGAACAAACCATAAAGCTGTAATCGCTTGCAAGCACTCCATCATATTCAAAATCTGTTGTTTTCATTATTTCACCACCTAGTATTATTTTATTTCATAAGTAATCGGACAATCTTATATCTAAGACCTCCACCATATATTGCCTTAATGGATATTTTTCGCATTTCCTTCATTTCATCAATCAATGCGTGATAATCGTCGGAAAGTTTATTGGTTTCTTCCATTAACTCATTCCACAATTTCATTTTTTGTTTAAAATCAATGACTTCATCAGGATCAGTTGTGCCATTTTGGGAAATATGAGATTTCAATATTTTAATCTCTTCTTCTAAAGTGGCAATTTGCTTTTCTTGATTCTGAATTTTTCGCATTTTCCATTCATCATTTTTTCGCATTATTTCACCTTTTTATATAAAAGGAGCTACATGTTAAAACATATAGCTCCAATTAACTTACTTTCTAAATTTGTATTTTGATACAGAACTTTTTCCTGACATTCTATCAACGGTCATAGTTCTTATCAACTGTTCAAACTTTCTATCATTAATCATTTCGTTCATAAACTGCTTAGAGTCCACCACATTAGGCAAATCGAATGTAATATTATCGAAGTTATTTACAGTGTTAGAACCTACACCCATTGAAGAAATAGGAGAGGAAAGCCCATCGTCAATAGTTCCATTGATAAATCCAGACGGATCATTCATCATATCCCAGAGATTCTTTGTCGCATCAGCATCAAGAACCATGTCACCACGTTCAAACGGTGTGACAATAGCACCATCCCTTTTGCGGATAAGAGACTCTGTTCCAAGTTCCTGAGTCCAACCATATTGGTCACTTGGAATACTCTTTGATCCAGAAGCATAGCCTTTCAACTGACTGAGCTTTACCCATCCAAGTTGCGTCTTGCCATCAGCGGAATCAATTGCATATGGATATTTAGAACCTTTATTAATACGTGTGATCTTAACCTTTTTACCAAGATAATAGTTGCCAGTTGCACCAGTACCATCAGAAGCGGCATGATATACGCCAGAAACAAATGTAACTTTATCACCTACTTCGGCTTTATTATTACCTGTCTTTGTTCCATTGGTCTTGTTTGGCTTTTTCTTTGGTTCATCAGGATCAACCAATACAGCGTCTTTAACAGAATCCTTATCACTAACTTTTGGTGGATCTGGTGTAGGATTTCCTTCTGCAACATTATTTTTATTAGGTTTTTGCTTTACTTCTTCGAGTTCGCCAACAACAGGATCTGCAGTTTCTTCTTGCACTTTTTGAACTAATTTCCCAGCCATAGAATCAATGGCGTTAATCATTTCTTGCTGTCTCTTGTAAATGTCATCAATTGCAGAACTAACTCCAGTCATAGTGGAAGAGAAGTTACTATCATATGCGGCGATTACGCCATTCACGTCATTTGTAGCATTCCATACATTCTGCATTTCAGTAGACAGATCATAACCAACACTTGCGGCTTCTGTTCTCAGTGTATCTGAAATTTGAGATGCATTACTGTTTATTTCTGAGATCATATCGGAAAGCAAACCATCAATATTATCCAGTCGCTTATTAAGAATTTCTTCATACTCATTTTTAAGATTATCAAGTAATTCCTTCTGATCCGAAATAAATTTCTCATACTGTGTATCTTCTAAGTCCTCTTGTGCATCTTTAAGACTATTTTTTAACTCTTGCAGTTTAGCTTTATTTTCTTCTGAGTTATCGCCCTGTAATGAAGCAAGCTGTTTCTGAAGAGATGCGATTTCCTCTGTCTTTTCACGAATTTTCTTCTGATAATCATAGAGGTCTTTCTGTGCCTGGATTGCATCCAAATACTTGTCTATCAAGTCTTGAAGAGAATCTAACTCATTTTCGATACCATCTTTAATCAGATCCTTCATGGCATCTTTTTCATTCTCAGCAGAAAGAATAGATTTTTGCTGTGCATCTACCAGCTCATTTTTACGATCAATGAGTTTCTGGTTATACGGATCTTTTGCAAGTTCCTCACTGATTCGCAGCATTTCTTCCTTATACTTATCAGCTTGTGCCATGTAGGTATTATAATTAACACCATGTAATCCAAGAGTGGCAAGTCCCTGTTCAGTCATCTTACCATCATCATCGAACATATCTTTGTGACTCATAAGGTCAATTAGGAAATCTGACTCACTGGTGATTCTACTGATAGAATCCTGTAATTGGTCAAACTGTTCCCATTTGAGGTCACGAATAGAAGCTTGCAGTTCAAAAACTTTATTTTCAGCTTCGGCAAGGCTATTTGCCACTTGGTCAACAGAATCTTTCATTTCGTAATATTCTTGAGTGCCTTTTGTAATGTCTCCATTCTGTACGGCAGCTTCAAAATTACGTTTCATTGCCTTATATTTCTCAGAGAGATTATCGACAATAGATTGTTCCTGTTCAATCTGTGCTTCATAGAATTTTGTACTCAAGTTATACCCTTGTGTCTGCATTCTATCCATATATGTTTCAATCATGGAACTTCTGTTTTCCCATTGAGACATAAATGAATCATAGTAAGCGGCAATATTATCAAGTTTCTTTTTGGCATTCTCTACGATTGACTGTGCGTATTCGGCTTCAGCATTAGCCGCTTCTTTTGTAGCATCAGCCAAAGCATCCTCTTGAATTTTAAGCTTCTTACTCAAATCAGTCGCATTGGCAACCTTTTTATTATAAGCCTCAATTTTTTTCAAAACTTTAGGATCAGAGATGCCGGAAGTGCTTACTTTCTTTCCAGCTTCGAGTGCCGCTTTTTGCTTTTTAGTCAATTTGGAAGTAACTGATTTGTCGGAAAGCAGTTTCTTCTGTGCTGATTTTTTACTTGTATTGGCAGAGTTAGAATTTTTCAGCGCATCATTATAGTTTTTATTTACCTGTTTCAAGGCTGACTGACGCTGTTTGTTCTGTTCTTTAAGATTTCTTGTTTCCTGTGTAAGAAGCATATTTTGATAAACATAAGCTTTCTTACCATTTGTAGTAGCAAGAATCTGTTGCTCTTTTGTAGAACCTGAATATGCTTTATTCTTAGTATCTTTCGCAGTATTCAGCTTTTTCAACGCCTTTTCGTCTGCTTTTTTGGCTTTATCATATTCTTTCTGTGCTTCGTTCTTTTCTTTTGCATCCGTATTATATTTCTTGGCTTTAGCTTTCAAGGTACTTGTCATACCAGACGTACTGACTGTTTTCCCAGCTTTTACTTTAGATGCAATAGTATTTCCCTGTTTCAGAGATTTATTATATGATTTAGCATATTTCAGTGCTTCGCCTTTTAAGCCTTTTGTGCTAATTGACTTCCCTTCACGAATCGCACGTGCTATTGTATTATATGTTGCATTATCTGTTGTAGATTTCGCAGCTTTTTTCAATTTTTTCGCGATAGAAGAGGTCTGTTTCTTATTCGCATTAATAAGATTTGTGCCAGTTTTCTCAACATCAGTTGTTGCAGATTTTAAATTCTTGCTTGCTTTTGAACGTGTTGACTTTGTTTTGTTTCTGGCAGTCGTAGCCTTGTCCAAATTTTTCTGAGCATTTGCAAGTGTCGGATTATCTTTTTTAATCTGATCCTGTAAATGACCAAGAGTAGATCCACCACCAGAGATAGCACCATAAACATTATCTAATGATTCATATTTAGATTTTAATTTGTCGATTGCTTTCTCAGCTTTTTCAATCGGCATATTCGCCAGAGTATCATATAATTCAAGCAGCTTATTATTTAATTCTTGAATTGTATTTTTACATTCAATGGCAGACTCATAATAACTCTGGAAGTCTTTGATATTTTCTGACAGTTTCTTTCCGGAATCTGTAGAAGTATCAATATCCTCGATTTTAAGCGCACCATTTTTTACTAACTTTTTATATTCTTCGCTAAGTCCAACAGAATTAGCTTTATTCATATAAGTATCATATGCTTCTTGATTTGCAGTAAGCTGCTTATCAATAATCTTCATCTGTTTCTTTAACACAGCAGTTTTAAAGGCAGAAGATACGTAGTCAGTAATTTGGTTTGCTGCATATTCAAAAGTGTTTGCAAGTCTGTCTAACTTGATTTTTACGAAATCAATTGTACTCTTAGATTCTTTTGCTGATTTTGTGTTAGAATCTGTAGCGGATGTGTTTGCATTTACCGAGTTAGTGTTAGCCCTGTATGCGGCGGTGCTGCCACCACTTGAAGATGAACCACTTGAAGATGAACCACTTGAACCCTTATAGGTTGTATTTCCACTTGCAATATTAGCTTGCTTTATTGGAATATGTCCAGTAACCATTGCTGTTCCAGTTACATTTGACATTCCTTTTGCACGACTATTTACAAATCCACGCTCTAAAAGTGATTCTGATTGTAAATGATTAAATACAATGCTTCCGGCTGGAATATAAGTAAATTCCGCACCATTATCACCTACGGTATGCCATGTACCACTTCCAGGATCAACAACAATTTCTCTTCCAAGTTCTCCGACTAATGTAAGTCCACCTGTCTTTGTTCCCCAGTTTCCTTGTGCATTGGCATGACCAACCAAGTGAGGAAGATGAGCTGTCCCGTCTGCATGAGCTGTTCCGTTTGCTCCACCTGATCCCTTAGATGGCGCATTTGCATTTATCCAATTCACATGACCAGTAGCGGTAAAACTTGTCTTTACATTCGTTGTATTATTTGTCCAATTTACTGTTCCGTTAGAGGTATGCATCTGTGCAGCCCAAGAATCAACTTTTCCTGTTTCATTATCCCAGTTTACAGTACCTTTGGATTTCTTTTCTTCAGCAGCATAAGCGTCTACTAATGAAGAATCAACGCCAGCTTCAACCATCATCTTCGGAGTCAATGCTTCGATTGATGCGGTAATTGTAGCTTCTGATTCTCCATTGATACCAAGTGTAGCTTTAATTTCCGGTGAAAGTCCATTAATTTCGCTTACTAAACTATCTACCTGTCCTTGTGCTTCCGACGTATCTGCACCAACTGCAGCTTGTGCCTCTACATTATTAGTAGCATCTTTGAACTGTTGGAGTAATGACAGTGCATTTCCAAGTTCACCATCTACCTGTGATGCATCTACCGACATAACAGCAGGAGCTTCAAGCATTTGCTTCTGAGCGACGCAATACTGAATTACAGCATTTGCATCATCCACCTGTGAAGAATCAACATCCAATGTACTCTTATAGTTCTGCATTTCAGAGATAGTGTTTTCAAGTGTAGAAATCTTATCTTCTGTACTATCTATATCGGAAACATCAATTTGAATATTAAGATCTTCGTTTCCCTCTAATTCTTCGATTCTTCCTTTTGCTTCTCCGGCAGCCATGCCAAGATCGCCCAGAGTTTTAATAGATTCATCCGCCCAGTCAAATTCTGCGCCAAATTCTTCCATTTCTCCGAACATTGCCTGTACCATTGGAAGTGAGAGATTTAATCCTTCTGCGAAATCTTCCATAGTACGTTGTCCGGCAACTTTGTAATCGCCACTTGCTTCGTCGAGTTCCATCAATCCGGCTTTAGTAGCTTTTGCACAAAACTCTGCAACGTCTAATCCTGTTCGATTTCCTTCGGAATCGTGATTAAAATAGTGTTCAATACTATCTATATAAGAAGAAACTGCTTCTGCATCTTGACTGTCTATTTTGTCTGGAATGAGAAATTCAACAGCGGCTTTGTATGATTCTTTGCCAATTCTTCCATAATCATCTGATTCTGTGTTTTGTGTTACATCCTCAATATGAGAAAGTGCGCCCATAGCGTCGTCAAACATATCACCAGATTCAGAACCATTTTGTTTGTTAAGCCAGTTCTGATAAGCACCTGTAGCCTCTCTTAATGACGCAGACAGTAAATCCAGTTGATTACATTGACTTACAATTGCATCATTATCACTTAAAAGGGCATTAATACTATTTTGAATGCTTTGCGCCTCTGTGCTTTTTGCATCAGATAAACCACGTAATTTATCTTGGAGTTGCTCAATCTGAGCGATATTCTCCATATACTGAGATTGCTTTTCAAGCTTCTGATTTTCGTTTGTCTGAATTGCTTCTTCAGCTTTCGCCTTTTGAAGTTCCTGTACTTTTTCAGCATTTAACTGTAAAACACCGTTATTGTATTCCAGAGCAGAGGTATAATCTTTTAATTCGTCTGAATTAAAATCATCTATGGAAATAGATTTACCAGTTGATTGTGATGTGAGAACAGACGTAGCTTTTTGAATACTAGCAATTGTAGTTGATGTAGATTGAGTAAGTGTATCAATGGCATTTGTCGTATCGTCTACACTAGACTGCACATCGTTTTGCGCATCGCAAATCGCCTGTTTCCACTGATCTACAGACCAACCATCAGTATCTTGAGAATTTTTGATGGAGTACATTATTTCAATTTCATCGTTTGACAGTCCATCAATAAATGAATCCCAGTCATCCTTTATTTTTTTACTGTAGTCACCATCAATTTCAATATCTTCAATATCTTTGAGCTGATTACGGATTTCGTCAAGGTTCATTACTCCGGCTTCAGAATTAATCTGATTTACCAAATCCTCTACTTTAAATCCGGAAGCTTCTACGGCAGACGCTAACTCTGGATATTTATTTTTTACATCGTCAACAGTTATTCCAACATTGTTAGTAGCTTTCGCTAAATCTACAAGCTCTAATTTAGCTTTGGACATATCGCTATCATCGAATATCTTATCAAATTGAAGCTGATTCCATTCATTTTCGTCAACTTGTTTCCAAGCATATTCAATGGTATCTGTAATATCTTTTAAAGCTTTATTTTCACTTACTGTTCGCTGTCCCACTGGGATTTCTTCCAAGTTTGCTTTATACTCTTGAAGTTTCCCAATTTGTGTCATAATAGAATCTTCTGCTTCGGAAGCCATTTCATCGTAATACTCTTTAGCATCAGTTTTATTTTCATTAAATGCTTTTTGGCTCTCCTGACGATATTCCTTTAATCCGGCAATAAGTTGTGGAATATCTTTTTCATCGCCAAGATAATATTCTTCGTTATCATTGGCAAACATAGCGGCAACTTCTTTAGCTTTAGTAACCGCATCGTCATTTACTTTTCCATATCCAGCATAATTCTTTTCATACGCATTGTATGAATCCTTTGCCGCCTGTTTTGCAGTACGTTCAACTTCTTTTTCTTTTAACTTTTGCTGTACTCTCAGTTCTTCGGTGGCAGCTCTTAAATCTTCTAATTGACCTTGTTCTACAAAAGTCAAACCACCCTTTGAAGTTAATGCATCCATTTTGGATTGTGTTTCTTCAAGCTCTTGATTTACACTTTCCAAATCATTTTTAGCATTAGAATATGCTTCAACAGAACTTTCCATTCTTTCATTAGCTCTGTCTCCGGCAGTAAATACTGCATGTAAAGCAACAGCCAAAGCAGAAATGCCAGCAGTAGCAGCAACCAGTGGAAGAATAGTTCCACTTAAAGAACTAAGACCTATACTTAATGCTTCAAGTGGTTGTGCGCCAAAAGTAAGTGCAGTTCCCATATTCCTGAATGCTGTCGATAAAGCAATTGGAATTTCCTTAAATGCAGATGCAGCTTTTGAGATGTTGCCAATCCATTTGACATCTCTAAGCGCATACATTATAGAGTTAAATGTTTTCGCTCCTTCTATTCCCTTAATAGCAGAAACAATACTCTTTATACCTGCGATTAAACCACCACTAATGGCAACGGTCTTAAACAAACCAAGCTTTTCGGTAAGTTTATCAACAACTTCAAGCACACTTGTAAGACCGTCAACAAAAGATTTCATATCATCTCTTTGGAAGAGATTCTGTGCAATACCAACACCAGTTTCTTTTAAAGCATTAAGCTTATATTCAAGAGACTGTTTGATGGTATTCATTTCTTTGTCAGCATCTCCAGCAGAATGTGTCATGTTATCCATTGCTTTACGAGCTGCATCAAAGTTCTTAATAGTTGCGGCTACAATTTGTCCCTGTCGCTTTCCGGCTAACGTCTCAAGAAGCTGTGCTTGCTGTTTGTCTGTTAGTTCGTCGTATATTTCACTGATTTCTTCAAGTAACTGATATGTTGACTTGTATTCAGTCTTAGTTTCATCTGTAAAAAGACTAATTCCACCAGGAGTAGAGGCAGTTTTTGTAAGATCTGCAATTTTACCATTTAATACTTCTACATCATTTGTGTAAGATTCTGTCTCTTCGTCATAGCCGCGTATTCTCATGGAAATTGTCTTGAAAGCAGTTCCTACAGAATCAGGATCTTGGGTGATCTCAACAGCGGCAGTTTCCAATGCAATTGTTTCTTCCAGAGAGTTGTTAGCCTCTGCCATAGCAGAAGATGATCTTGTAAGCATATTTACAATGTCAGCATTAGATGTGGCGGCAGTATTACCAATAATATTGATTTTTGACATTACGCCATCAAGTACGTCATCAACATCTACGTCATATGCTTTCATAATAGATACTAAGCCATCAGTAGCGGTATCTACATCCATTCCTGGAGAAATAGCAGCAAACTGTGAGGAAAGTTTCGCCATTGACTCTGCAGCATCCTTGCTAGAATAACCAAGACGTGACCATGCAGAAGCCTGATTAATAATTTCTTCAGTGGAAACACCCATTTCTTTTGCAATTCCATTTGCGTTAGAATAGAATGATTCCAAATCCGTATTATTCATCGTTGTAGTTTTCTTCAAATCTACAAGAGCAGTATCAAGATTATATACAGAATTTACAGCATTTTTTATACTTCTAATCCCTGTACTTATCATGTAGCTCATGCCAAAAAGCGGACTTAATTTAGTAACATTTCCGACAAGTTGGCTAATTACTGAATTTCCTAAATTTCCAGAAGCAGCAGCGGCAGATTGTATCTCTTTAAATTGATTTGAAATAACACTTAATTGAGTCCCATTTTGTACAGACTGTAATTGAGCTTGAAGGACTTGAAGCTGAGTGCCGTAAACTTTTGCAGCCTTAGTATTACGGTTCATCCAAGTTTCAATCTGATTTCCAAGTACAGCCTTTCCAGTTAAAAGTTGTTGAGTAGCAGCAGCAGAGGCGGCTTCGGCTTTTGCCTTTTTATACGCTGTACTTAATCTATTGACTTCCTGAGTAATTCGTTCAAATTCTTTCTGTTGATTCTCAAGTCCCTTAATATTTTTAATACCAGCCAAGTCAGTTTTTAACTTTGCAAGAGCAGTAGATTCCTGACTTACAGAACCTTTTAATTTAACAAAATTTGAATCAAGAGTTGCAATACTGGCAGATAATTTAGAAGCATCTGCATCAGTGAACATTTGTTTAACAGATTGTGCAACAGTTTGGCTTGCCTGTCGAACCTTTCCAGTAGCAGAATCAAATTCTTGAAGAACACTTACAGCACGTCCCATTTGGTCTATACCATCAACACGTACATTAAGATTTTTACCATTCATCTTAGTAGTAACTTTTGTTACTTCAAGATCTAAGCTCTGTAAGTTTTTAGTAATTGTATCAATAGAAGTAGTATTAAAATTCATCGAACCTAATGTACGTTTCAAATTAGCAATTTGTGTTGCTGTATTTTGTACATTGATTTTTCCTAAACTACTATTGATTGAGTTTGCCAGATTAGTACCGGCAGATTGTCCGACACTTTGAAATTGGGATTTTATCTGACTAATTAAATTATTTATATTTACGTTTCCGGTATTTAAGTCAACATCTACTTTTACCTTGCGATCCTTTAGGAAAGCGTTCATTTTTCCTTCAGCTTGAGCCATATCAAGCTGTGCCGTAATTTTAGCTAAAAAATCTGACACAATACCACCTCCTAAGTTCTCGCAAAGTACATGCTTAACGCATCATCGGTATCAGATTTAATTTTTTCAAATGATCTCGCCCAAAATCCTGGCTTACCTTTTACACCAGCAGAACCACTTTCTGCGGCTTGGAATATTTCAGGCGTTGTAAAATAACTTGGAAATCCTCTTGAAGTAAAGTCTGGGTTTGGGACGTTATATGAAATTCCTTGATCCAACCATACAGTGAACTCAACTGACCGACCGCCACGACTTGCCCCGTTTGCGCGTACACTGTTTCCAAGATTTCCAGTTCGTTTATATATTGTAGGAGAGCCTTGAGAGTAGAATGATTGAACCTCAGTTTTCGTGTCTTGCTCTGATTTGCTTCTAGCAACACTCATAGCAGTATATATTTCATCCATTATCATTTTCTCAAGTTCCGCCATACTACTCGCAATCTTCATTTGTGCGCTCCTTTATTTCAATTAACTTATATAAAAATTAAATATCAGAAATTGATCCTGATTTTCCTTCAACCATACCATTTTTATTAAAGTATTTTGCGAAGTCATCAGAAGCATCAAGATCTGAATATATTCCAATCATTTCTACAGAGTTCCATTGGAAATACTCTTTAATTACATGATCTGGGATATTATATTTTTTCATCTTAGTAGTGAGATAATGTCTCATACAGTGCCAATAAAAATCAACACCAAGTTCTTTTGAAAATATGTTAGCCCAACTATCTAAGGTGCTAACTTTCATCTGTTCATAAGAACCATCAGAACATTTATGTACAAATATCCATTCACTTTCAATTCCAAGTTTTTTCCGTTCTTCTAACCAAAGGTCAAGATATTTCTTGAAATCATATAAAACATATTTATTAATCTGCTTACCATTTTTTCCATGACCTTTTGTTTTAATTTTGGGTGTTTTATACAGCGCACCCTCAATACATACATTACTTGGGTTAAAATATTCCACTTTAAAACGAAGTAATTCTGATTTCCTTGCGCCACTCATAGCAGCCAACGCAAAAGCACAAGCCTGTTGATAACGTCCCTCAGATACTAATTTTTCCAAGAATTTATCAACATCTTCATCTGGTAAAATAGTCTTGTCTCTAACAGCTTCATTAGATGGCGACTCTATCTTTCCTATAATTGATCGGAAATTTTCGAACTCATCATCCTCATCCTGAAGAATATCTTCTATATAATTAGACATACTGCTTATTGTAGATTTTACACGACGTATTCTTTTGGGACTCCATCCCCATTCATTAAGTGCATGTCCTTGAAATCTCGTTAATTCTCTTTTTTTAATATCTATAAAAAATTTATTATTGTTATACTCAAGATTCCAACAAAAGAAAATTTCCAAGTCATTACGATATCCATTTATCGTGGATTGCGCACGTCCAACAGATGACAGATATTCCAAAAAGTCGGAACACAATTCTTTGTTTTTCGGATTTATTCTTTTGATTGATTCTTGGGTTGTGATTTGATTGTATACGGTTTTTCTTGGCATAATTTACTTACCCCTTTCGCCTAAAAAATAGAAGAGGGCAGCAAAATACCCTCTTCTTCTATTTTGATTCGATATCAGATTTTTTCTTTTCAAATTCCAGAATATTACTAATGACCTCATTTTTTGGCATAGATGCCATTTCTGCAATTTTGCCAATATTTTCTGCAACTGCATTAACATCCAATCCCTCGAACATATCACCGTATTTATTAACTATTAAAGTGAGCGCATCAAGCAATCCATCAATAGAGGATTTATTTACTATTCGCTGTTTTACAAATTCGATTTCTTGGCTTGCTGCCTTAATAATAGAATCCATACCAAATATATTGCTTCTTAAAACTCCAACAATATTAGAATCAGTTATAAGTTCAGAACTTAAAACAAAAGATTCCGGTAATTTTATATCAGTCAATTCGTCAATAACAGAAACCGCAAAAAAATAATCAAATAGAATAGGGCAGTAACCATTTACATCATTGATTACACCATTTACAATATCTCCAACAATTTTCATCTGCTGAGTCAATGTAGGTTTTTTTACATAATTAAAAGGTATCTCTTCACCTTTATAATTATAAAAATATTCGTTCGTATACTTCATAATTACACCTCTTTGCTTTCCAGACCTACAGTCATATACTGATAATTATTTTCTAAAAATTTACGGCTTCTATCCTGGAGTGTTTTTGATACACTACAAATTCTTTTATTTTTTTCTTTTCCTACGGTAAATGTGCAAGTATGACATACACACGCATTTGTACCTTCAATCCATTTCATAGTTTTCTTACATTTTGGACACGCAAGAATTTTTTCCATAATTTCTACTGCTTTTGTTTTATTTTTCATGGATTTATCTTTTTCTTCTACACCAAACAGAGTGGTAATTTCTTTCATATTCATAGTCGAATTTCTCCTTTTTATACCTGTGTGCATAAGCACATCATTACTTTTTATTATTTCGTGTATCAAAATTTGCGTTAAAAAATGATACCCATTGAAAAAGTAAAAACGTAAGTTGGTTTTGATCTTTTCAATGAGTATCATACGCAAGTGCAACACTATCAAAAATGCTACACTTGCTAATCTTCATAGAATTTACAATGCATCATATCTTGGTTATGTGGAATATAACGAGATTTATCAGGACAAAACCTTTGACATAAGCAAAGGCGTTGTGAATTTAGTTGATTTTTCTCACACATGCAAAAGATCATATCTTTTCCAGTTCGTTCATTAAATTGAATATAAGCAAATTTACACATAAGTTATGCTAATTCCAATTTATAGTTTGAAGTTTTAGATCTTCCAGAAACCTTTACACGAACAGATTTACCAGGATCTTTTGTCACATTCTTAAATTCATACCCAAAACCATCAACAGAAACAATAGCTGTCTGTGTTCTTGCATTGTATACCAAAACATCACATTCTTTATATTGTGACTGCTTTGACTTATTTACTGATTTTGTTTCAACTTTTTCTTTTACTTTTTCATTTATATTTTTTTCTTCCATATTAATCACCCCAGTATTATTAAAATAGGGTGGAGTTTCCCCCACCCCTTTTATGGAATTATTTTACTATAGTGATTTGAACGGAATCTTCCAAACCGTTATAAGTAGCTTTTACAGTAGCAGTACCAGCCGTTGTTCCTGCTGTCACTTTACCAGTTTTTGCATCAACAGTTGTTCCAGTGGCTTCTCCCGGAGTTACACTAAATGTTACCTTTGAAACATCAAGTTCAATAGGTGCATAAAGAGAACTGATAATACCTTCAACGGTAAGGTTCATTGTACCGCCAGTTTTTAAAGAAGTAGCTGGTGCAACAATTACGATATCAGATACCGCAATTTCAGCATCATCGTTATCCTTCTCTGTGATATATGCATATACAGATCCACCATCAGAACATTTGTCGCCTTCAACTGCAAGTGCGCTACCAGAAAGTTTTGTAGAAACTACACCATCTGGTGTGAAGGAGATATCAAAGTTACCATCAAGTGAATACGCCGGAATAACAATTTCAACAGTACCTACTTTACCTTTCTTACTGTTATGTTTGTCTGCCTGAAGAACAAGCTTTCCAACATAAGGTGTAGATTCTGCATCAATAGTAATACGTCTTGACATTGTATTGTACTGATATGTGGCACGTACCTTTTCGGTTGTAAGTCCATAAGCAGTAAGATCAATAGTAGATCCATCTGGATCAACTTCTACAAAAGTTCCGTTCGGTAATTCGACACCAACTTTTGCTTTTTCAATCGGGGCATTTTCAAGAGTTCCAATACCTGCTACAAGTGTTACACACTCATTAAGGCTATAGAAGTCTTTGATACCTTTGGAAATCTGAGAACCACTCTGAAGAGCTAAGTATTCAAGTTTCCAGTCAGCAGCTTCAAGTTCTGCTGTGAGTTCACGACCATATTTGTAAGAGAATACTTTTTGATTGCCCTTACCAGCATTTACAGCCTGTTCCTGCATAGATACAGAGATAGATGAACTCAAGTTAGTTGTACCTGTACAAGCAAGAACGTCATTAATATAAAATGCGAAATCCGCTACAGATACGACAAATTCCTTTCCTTTTGTATTCATATTAAATCCTCCATATAGAATAAAAAGCCAATACCTAACCCGAAATCATTTTTTGAAGTGATTGGGTATCAGTCTTGACCTCTTTATATTTATCGTTTATTTCAATATCAGACATCCAGTATTCAACGGGTTCTTTAAGTTTAACCATTCCACTTGTTTCAGCGGTTTTCATAACGTTAAATACATCACGTTTACTGATACGTTTAACATATCTCCAGAATTTACGAATTGATAGTTTTTTTACATCTTCTTCTTTTATTCCCATTCCTAAACATACGGAATCAACATAATCTTCTAATGTAGAAGTATCTTTTCCAGATGTGGCATTTTGAGCTTTTAATAGAGCTTCTTCCGTATCTCTATTAATAAATTCATCAATGTCAAAATCAATTCCATTCTGTAAAATAATAATTCGCCGGATATCATCAAATTGCTCCGGTGTTATTTCAATACCATTTATCATAAATCCGCCTCGAATCGAATTTATTTTTACTTCCTGATCCTTGAAAACAAGTTTCAGTAGATCAAATGCGAAAGAGTAGTATTTAGGAAGTAATGGCATATCAAATTCTTTCGCTAATTCAACATTATCGTAACTATAGAACAAAAAATCTAAATAAGACATTTTAATAATATTTTTCACAGGAAAAATACTATTTTTTCTTACGATAATGCTAGATTTCAATATACTAAAAATCAGTATATCTTCCATTAAAATAGGATATAGAATCAAATCTTTGGTGTAATAATAAGGTGAGCTAAACAAAAGGTTTCCATACAAATTTTCAACGGTGAACTGCATAAGACTCCTTATATGCACTAAATGTCAGAACACGATATGGATATTCATAATAAAGCACATCTTCATTATTAGATTCCAGTTTTAATTCTCCTATCCATTCTGTGTCCATTCCAGACAGTGATTTTTTTATTTCTTCGCCAATAACATCAATTACCGTACCAGATTTATATTTTTTGGTTTTGTAGCTCTGAACCTTTTTTACCATTTCTTTTTCATGACAGATTACGTAAATAACAACATTTATAGTTTCCAAATAAACATTCGTGTTTCTTACGTGATTAACCTTAAAGCATATAAAAGGAGCAGTATCTGTTACTGTTTTAGGGTTTTGTAAGAATGGGAATATCCTTTTAAAAAGCAATCCGCCACCACAATCTATGTAATCTTTATCTAACAAGTAGATAATTTCATTATTTTCTAAAATAGTATTAATCACCTTAGATTTAAAAGAATTTACATCAAAATCATCCATGAAAATCCTCCCTACCATAAGGCAATAATTTTAACTTTTATTGAAGCATAAATTTCGCCCTTATCTGAAATTACATTTAGGGTAAAATCTTTTCCAACAAGATTTTGATTGTTTTTTACAATAATCTTTATCTTGTTATTTTGATATACTAAGATCAGATTCTCAGAATCAAAATCATTATCAGAAATTTTCCAAGAAAATTCTGTTTCCACATTTTCGTCTGATTCATTTTTAAAAACTGCGCTAAATTCCCCAAAAGATGACAGTGCGATTTCGTCTGATTCATAATCTATTCTGCATTTTAAATCTTCAGCTACAGTTTTTTGTTCATAATAATCGGCAATCATCAAATCAGCATTGTCCCTATCTTCATCATACACAGTTTGCGTCAATGAAAGATTTAGTAATTTTATATTTTTATTATTACCAGTGATTCCATCATATTTTGTAAGTTTAAATACTAATGGTGTGGTATCAGATATTTCTAAAATAAATCTCATTCCGTCATGTAATTTTCGAGTATGATTATCCATAGGAATCATTAGATGATATTGTTTATCAAATTTCACGATTAGATTTCCAAGATAAGTACCAGAACTATATCTTGTGATATCTTCGCACCAATACCAATAATCGAAAATCTCTTTTGTTTCAACATCCTGCCAACGCAAATGATTTAAGCATATTTTTAAAATAGCTTTTTCATAAAATTTGTTATTGCTTGGTTCAGATACAATAATCCATATGTCGCCATCAAATCGTACATATGCAAATCGTTGCAGTGTTCCAATAGGAACTAAAATCTGTCGATCCTCAGTTTTAATTTGTGTATCAGAAGTAACACTTTGAATGATTGCTTTACCTGGTACAATAAGTGAAAAATCACTATTTATAAACTCTACATTATCGCACAACATTGTAGTATCAAGCATTTCCTGAAACCCTTGTTGAGCATATGAGAAAAATTCGTCCCCTTCAAATCCACCATTATAAATAGGTGGCTCATTCATTAAATACCACTCAGCAGACAATAGAAACACCTCCTACACTAACGCAGCGGGTTTTTGTTTCACACTGATATATGCAATTTTTTCATTAACAGCGTCGGCTTCGGCTTTTGTGTATTTCTTAGTGTCACCAGTTCCATTGAGACTGATATCTTTACCAATGACATTGTTAAGCTGGTTGACACGTCTTACTTCTTGCTCCATATAATACGATTTCATTATTTCGGCTAATGTTATTATGATACTGTACTTTAAACGACCATCTGCTTCGAAAGAATCTGAATTTTGTGATGGTCTTATAAATTCCTGAATCATAGGATCATATCCCAGACTCTCAATATCAAGCTCAAATTGTCCAAGTGCGTTTTTAAACCACTGTTCAATCAGTGAATCAGAAAGTTTATATTTGCATTTAATAATTGATTCAAATGCAGAAACAACTTCTTTATATTGCGTCATAACGCACCTCCATGTGTTTCATTTATGACAACTTAATGCCGGAAATTTTTTCAATTGCAGCAAGCTTATATGATGGTGCATCATCAATATTCACATCTGGATATAATGCGTGATTTGTACACATAATAGCAATCATCCTTTTTTCTGAATTAGTAACAACCAGCTCAGAAAGTCTCTGATTAAACAGTGGCTTAGATTCTATTGCTAATAATTCATTGACTGCTTCAGATGTAAGCTGAACAGGGTTCGTCGGCTCACCGAATACATATTCTCTAACAAGAGAATCTACAATCTGCAGCGAAGCATGTCCCCCTAATCCATCTATACCACAAAACAACTCATTTCCATTATTTACCTGATCTTCAATTTCGGATAATTTAAACATAGTTTTTTGGCTTGGATTAATAATTATGCCCTTTGTTACTTGTTCAACATTTCCGTCTCTAGGAATAAAACTTAATTCCCAGGCGCGAAGATTTCTTACTTCAACACGATCTGACGGTTTTAAGTCATCAACAGTACGTGTTTTAGCGGCTTTTGTAGTTGTCTTTCTTGTTCTTGCAGTTTTTTTCTCTGTAATAGGCTCTGCAACTACGTTGTCTTTTTCCATGACTTTCTCCTTATGAATAATGGTGGACAGTATTTAACCATCCACCATAAATTAATTTATTTATATTATCTTTGTAATTAAGCGTCTTTCGCCATCATACCAATTTCGAACTCACGACCCTTAGTAACATCTGCACCGATTTCCATATCAAAACGAGTCTTAACTGTACCTGTTTCAATATCTGTACCCTGCATTGTAGTAATACCACCACGTCTGAAGATATTCAGTGGAGATTTATTACCAGCAGCAGTAAAGTAGAGTTCGTCGTCTGCGTAATATGTCTCAAATCCAGATTTGTCAGCAAGCGGTTTGGTGTAGTTGTAAGGATTTGCAAGCTCAACGAGTGTAGATCCTTTGTAGAAACCATTAAGACCAGCTTTTGCGATTTCATCAACCTGAGCAGGAGAGTAGAACGGAATCTTTGCATCGCCTACAGTTTTGTAACCATTCCAGTCACAAATTGCTGAAAGAATACCGTAGTCACCAAGAATAGCAACTTTACCCATCTTACGTATTTTTGCTACCATGCTGTCAACCTGTGCCTGAGTAGGAGCGTTTCCAGAATATGTAGCATAGTTCTTCACATATTTTGTGTTGTTTGCAAGGGAATTTTTCATAATTCCAAGAACATAAGCAACAGCTTTATTATTCATATCAATCTGAACCTGAGCTGCTTCTTCTGCAACAGAACCATCAAAGTTACCGGAAGCAAGTTCACGATAGTCGATAGCCATACCAGCAGAAATAGTTCTTGTCATTACTGGGTATTCCATCCAGTTACGTCCAGCAAAACTTACATCAGAATTAGCAGCCTGCAGACGGGCATCAATGTTTTCGTAGTTGTAAGTTTTTACTTTCGGCTGTTCATGGTATGCCAGTTCGTGATAATTTCCAAGGAAATCAAACACTTTCATAGCCTCAAGCAATTTTGGTTCAATCATAAATTTTACGATTGTATTGATTTCTGCTCTAGCTTTCATATCACCGTTTTGTGCGGCATTACCCAGAGATACAAGCTTCTTTGCAACTGCGTCTTTCTGTTTTCCGAATCTATCAGCATCAGTTCCAGCGAAAAGAGCAGAACAGATTTCTACCATCTGTCTAAATTTAACTTCATCTTTAATGGTAACACTATCTTTAGATGTGTTAGACATTTCAATAGAAGTATTTAATTCTAAAATGTTTTTACCCATTATTAGTTCCTCCATTTATTTGTCTTAACTAGGCAATAACAACAACTGCTGCCAGACCTTCGGCATTATAAGTTGTCTTTTCGATTACCTGAAGATATTCTTTATAGTCGGCTACACCTGTTGCTTTTGGAACAACTTTGAGTTTTCCGTCTGTATCAGCAACAAGGTAATCACCCTCCGCAATACTTGCGTATGTGCCAGTAACCTGATCCATGTCCATATCAAGAACCCTGTCTTTCAGTGAAGCGAGAGTGAAGAGACGTGGATTTTCACCGATTTCAATAGTGAAATCATTCGGTTCAAGAATTTCTGGCTTGTCAATTGTATTCATTACAATAGCAAGTCCTTCCTCTTTACCAGTTGTAGGAAGGGCAGCTTTCTTTGTCGCAACATCATAGGTTACTACATTACCGTTTTTCAGAATTACATCTGCTGTGCAGAAACCAATGTTTACGGCATTTTTATATGTACCAATTTCTCTGAATTTTAACATTATTAGTTCCTCCATTTATTTATATTATCTTATGCGAAGCAATCATCAAAATCTTCGATTGATGAATCATTCTTATGAATAGGATCTACCGCAGATATGATTCCATCAAATTCGTCTTTTATTGAGTTGATTTCAGAATTTTGAGTTTTCTGATCTTCACGCATTTTTCTATAAGAAGCAGCTTCAATTTTTGTTGTAATTGAATTAATTTCTACTGAGAAAGGATCTTCATTGAAAGCATTAATCTCAGCTTCAGCATACTTCTTTTCTTCATCTGTAAAAGAAGAGAGTGCCTGATTAAGCTCTGCAACTTTTCTTTCTTTCTTCATAGTATTAAGTTCTGCATCTTTTTCAGCAATTACAGAATTAAGTTCGTCCGCTTTGTTTTTTGCCTCTTCGTCCTTTTTTTCGACTTCTGCATTTGCCTCTTCGCATTTTTTATTTAATTCTTCGATTTCCTTGTCTTTTTCCTCAATAGTAGCATTAAGCTCTGTAACCTTAGAATTTAATTCAGCCACTTTAGATTCAAGATTGGAAACCTGTTCATTTACTTCAACATTTCTGGTGTCTTTAAAAGCATTAATTATATCTGTTTTAAAACCAGAAAGTGCTTTATTCAGTTCTTCATTCATTTCGACATCCTCCAAATTATTTTTGAATTGATTGAGTTCAATCAATATTGCCGATGGATCTGAAGGCTTTATGGATAGAATGCAATATCCACTATAATCGTAAATCATAGGAATACGTCCCTGTTCTTTCCAACCACCGTCATAAATTATTTCGCCATCATTGTCTTTTGTGCCAACAAATTCGACACTGCCGCGAAGTTTCTTTCCATTTGCGAGCTGATCTTCAATCCATTTTACGAATTTCGGATATCTTCCTTCATTGATATATCCAGTAGCGCATAAACATCTATGTATTTCACCATCTATTTCAACATCTTCGATACTCCAATCTTCAAATGAACCTACTTGGACAGAATCCTCAAATACTGGCATATTTTTTATATGTCCAGTCAGTCCATGTCCATAAGGCACATCTTTATCGTCATCAAGAAACTCAGCACATAATGGCATACCTTTTACACTATCCGCATTATCGCGGGTGTACTGCTCCAAGTAAGTTATACCGTTCCTGTTCCAGTGAGTTCTATCTGGATAAATCTCATGCAACGCAAATTTAACTTTTCTTCGACCATTTGGATTGGTGGCTTGCGAAATTTCTAAGATTCTTTCTTGAATTTCCATTTTATTTACCACCTTTGTGTTTATTTATTTCAATAAAAAAAGAACACCAAGTAAGTGTCCCATTTAAAGAATAACTATTTTTATTTAAACTATATCTTTAGGTGTGTTTTTATCTAACATACCCTTGACAGATACAAAGTCATTTTTAAATTCTTCTGTCTCTGCAAAAATGAAGATAGATGCATCTGGGTTTTCCTTTTTTGGCTTAATGTCATATATAGGATGTCCCATTTTCAACAATCTTCTTGCAATTCCAGGAACAAAAACAGACTTGTATTTAATAGTAGTTGTTCCTACCATCTACACATAATCTTCCTTTCTCATTCTGTACTTGGTTTAGGGTTGGAATTAGAACCAGAAGATTTTGATTGTATTGTATTTTCATTCGTTGGATTATCTACCGGAGTTCTTCCACCTTTATCTCCGGATTCATTATCTTTTCCACTCATAGTATATGATGTAGCATGAACAGGATATTTGTTTTCCATATCTGTTTCAAGTTCATAATCAAGCAATGAAACATATGCATCAGCGTCAAACCCTGTTGCACTAATCCATGCCAACAAAGAACCTTTACCATTTGAGTATAAGTCTTTCATATATTGTACTTGCTTATCTCTGTTAGAAAATGTAGTAGGGAGAATATAGCAATCTACAACACATGACGGATCTTTAATAACATTCGCATTTATACATTTATTGAGTTCAGACATAAAGTTTTCAATCCATGTATAAACATGACTGGCAACCAACTCAAGATTGAGTGATGCCGTTGCATAATTTCCTTTTGTATTACCGTCAAGACTGGCAGAACTTATACCTAAATCTGCCGGAACATTATTTTTTATAGATGCTTCATTTTTTTCATCAAAAATTCCAATGTCAACTTCCATTTTGTCAAGTTTTGTCCCGCTGGCAAGAGAAAAGAATGATATACCAGATTGACTCTTACGATTAATTACAGCATCTTTTACCTTTTCATGTTGATCTCTTTGTTGATCTTTTGATAAAGACGATGTTCCTTTTTCTTTTCCTTCCGGAAATGTCATATATACAATTTGATTATTTATATTATCCAACACAGTACGTTTGGTGTTTATAAAATACTCAGCATATAATATGTCATCAAATGCAGTTACTGCCATAGGAACTCCCCACGGCTGATTAATTGCAGCATTTACTTTGGTAATAATTGTCTTTGTATCATCCAACACAAGCCAAGGGGTATTAATATTATGATTATCATATTTCTGCCAGCCATCACGAATTTCTTTTGGCATAGCTTGTAACCTGGCTTTTCTTTCTTTTTCTGTAAATTGTTGGAAATACCTCAGATCAAAAACACAACGATATCGGTTGCTTATCCTACCACAAATCCTACACCAATCTACCGGAAGTGTAATAATGGAAACATCTAATCCTAATTCGTTAATCTCCACAATATTTGCAATATCATAATCAGATAAGAATTTAGCATTATTGACTGGGCGTTTCCCAGTTTCAAAATAGAAGAATGCAGTACCGTCATTCGCATTCTTCATCAAATTATCTCTTATATGCTGCTTATAATTTATTTTGTCCAACACAGACAACATTTTAAGACGGTTACTTTCAAAATTTCTAGGGCGTTGTTGTTTATTTCTTCGACTTTTGCATACAATTACTTTATCAAGTGTATGCATAGAACATATATAGTTTACAGCAGCTTTAACACTTCCATTGGTGTTGTACGCCCACCATGCTAAATTTCTTAATTCCTTATTATAGTATTGCGGATTTTTCGCATATTCACGAATTTCCCTAATACTGTTAGGAGATGAATCAAGATAATCACCCAACACAGAATATACATATGGAAGAGTAGTATTATACGCAAAAGCATTAGTTTCTACATTATTGTTTGTAGATTTTTTTTGTACGTAATTCTTTCTTCGTTTACCATTTGACTTATTGCCATTTTTAATGGTCATATTGTTCTGTTCTGGCAATTTCCAATACCTCCTATCAATTTATAAAGGTTGCAAATCCATATTCGTCCTCAATATTACGCATGTCTCTTTCAAGTTCATTTGCAATATGGTTAGCATAGGAGATAGCAGAGTATCTATCCTTTCTCATTCCGGACGCTTCCATAACCTTTATTTTTCCATCTGTTTGAGTATAATCAAGATTTATCATCTCATTAATCATAGCAGTTGTTTGATAAAAAGGTTCTTGGAACAGAACTTGTTCTTCAACCAATAAGTTTTGATAAGCTTTACTTCTGTTCAATATATCAGTTGCATCAACCTCATTAATAAGAAGTCTTAACTTACCACGTTTTATACAGTCTCTAAGATATACTGCAGCTTCAGAATTGAATTTTGCAGTAGCTTTTACACTGTATATAATTTCAGGAGCATCAGGTTCTTTACACCTTTCTGCCATTCCCTTGTCATTAATACATGTCCATGCCGGGTACACAGTATTACGGTCATCGTCAACCTGTTCAATAACAAGATTGTCATATACACCGATTCCGACACCATTTGTATCAACAATTATATAGTCACATTCAAAATCATCAAATAATCTTCTGGCTTTTAAAGCCTGATCGAAAGTATGTCCTCCATCTAGTGTTGTGACATACACTACATTTCGAATATACTGATTATTTGTTGCTGGAATAAGTTGCATAACTACGAAACAGGTAGCATCATTTTTTGATCCACCCTGAGTTGCAATATCCATCGCAAGCAAACGGATTTCTCCGTTTTTCTTTGGTTCAAATTTATATTTAGAATCATTCAGAAAAGCATAATAAGGTTTTGGATAAATTGCCCTTTGAATTTTTCTGATTCTGTCAATAGATTCAAAACTATAGAAAGCCTTTTCGGAACTTCCAAAGAATAAGGAATCCATTTCCATTGACCAAGCAATACTATCGAAGTCGTCCTCTTGCATCTCTTCACGAATCTGTTCTTCTGGGTAATATCCCTCAGATACAGGAAGTTGATACGGGAATCCAACCACCATATAGCTTTCACCTTTAATCATGGAATTAAAGAATGCTTTAAATTTAGCCCATGACCAATGATACTTATAGTATGCACTACTAAGATAAATCTCTTTATTTGGTTCTTTTGGATATTTCTTTTTATTCTCTTTGACCTTATCACTGTATTCTGGACGATCATAAAATCCAGGTCTACGCTGTCCGGCTTTGAACTTTCTTAATACCTTATCCAAAACGCCTTTATCAATCATACGGAACTCATCCATAATGATTATATTCGCTCTGGCAGAACGGGCAGAATCACTTGCCGTTACGACTTTAATGATAGATCCATTTTTCCAATGTATAAAACCCTCTGCTGGCGAAGTATTTACCTTGGCTATTTCATTCCTAAGATTAGGAGATTTCGGCATGAACTCTTCAACAATTTTATTCAAAACGTTGATGGACTGTCCACGTTGTCCCGCTGCGATACATACTTGCACACCCGGATAGAGAGTACAATACGCACATAAAAATGCAGCAACAATCATAGATTTACCCATGCCTCGACTCGCAATAGTCATAAAATATGTAAATCTGAACATAAATGTAATCATTACTTGCTGAAATGGACGAATCCATTCCATACCAAAGTAATCAATTAAGAATCTTACTGGATTTGCTCTATAATAAGCAGTCCATACATCCAGACCATCCATAATTTTTTTATATTTAGAGTCTTTTAATGAAGTTTCGGGTTGAGCCATTTACTCACCGCTACCATTAATAATGTAATTAAATACATCTTCGTCGTCGGCCTCTTCCAATTCTGGAATTTCAACCCTGTATTTTGCCATTTCTTCTTCATAAAGAGAAGAGTAGCGATTATTTATTTTTAGCATCTTACATAAATGCCCCAAAAAGTATACTGTAATGTATCTCACGATACCATCTACATCTTCCCATTCAGGTCTGCATTTTTGTATAGGACGTTCATTCTCAAACATTTTAATCATAACACCAATTGGTTTTTCACCATTTTTATCGTTTGCATCTTCTTGAAGTGGTTGAAGGTTTGCAGACTTCATAGTATCCTGATAAGTTTTCATCAGCTTAGTATAAAGATCTACGGAATTGTCCTTTAATGCTAAATTCATTTGTAATTTGATGATACAAAGTTCTCTTACAAGCGTTTCTCTTGTTTTTCCATCAACAACAACTCTTGACTTCCAATCATCAAACATATCATTCAATATAGAATATTCTTCAGGTGAAAATCCAAATCCCCACACACTAACAGCTTTTTTTAATTGTATAGAATCCATTTCTCCATAATCCATAGTATCGTCCATAGAGTCTATAGTATTTTGTTTCGATTCTAACAATGTATCGCTATATGTTTTTCCAATATGAGGTTTTAATTGGATTTTGCTAATATATACAGAAATTCTACTTCGATCTTCACTGATTTTCTTTGAAGCAGCAAGCGCACTTTCATTAAAATAAAAATCAAATAATTGACATATTCGTTCAATCGCACGTTCTTCATTTCCACCAAAAAATTCTGTATACTGTGTAAAAAGATTATCTACACAATTTTTACAAGTATTAAGGTAGCCATCAGTGCCAGCATAAATAGGAGATTTAGATGGAGAGAAGTTTCCCTTTCTCCGTTTGTAGGACTTACCACAAGTTTGACAAATATACTCTTCACGACCATCTGAAACAGCTTCAATCTTTCCAATTTTAGCATCAGCATTCAATGACATTTCAGAAGCCAGTGATTTTTTCACAATCTGCGCTTTCGTTTGTCCCATATAAAAACTCCTTTTCCGCATATAAGCGGTAGTAGATGATGTGGGATTCGAACCCACAATGTTTTTCAACACATGATCCTTAGTCATGCCTGTCTACCAATTGCAGCAATCATCCATAAAAAAATAAGCAATAAAAAAGCACATAGAAAAATACTATGTGCTACATGCCTGGTAAGAGAGTCGAACTCTTACGGTTTCCCACCAGGGTTTGAATCTGGCGTGTCTACCAATTCCACCAACCAGGCAAAAATATTAAAATATGCGTGGAGGGACTTGAACCCTCACATCATTAAGATAATAGAGCTTAAATCTATTGCGCCTTCCAATTACGCCACACGCACTTAATTGAAAATGTCAGAATCGAACTGCTCCGCATGATCCCAAATCATGTATGCTACCATTACACCACATTCTCAATAAAAGCTGGCAAAGGGACTCGAACCCTTAACCTACTGATTACAGGTCAGTTGCGCTACCAATTGCGCCATGCCAGCAAAATAGTAAACACGGATTTGAAGATTCTGCATTTATCTCACCGTTAAGACCACATTTACTATATAACAGAACTGGGGTAGCTGGATTCGAACCAGCGAATGCAGCAGTCAAAGTGCTGTGCCTTACCGCTTGGCGATGCCCCAATAAACTGCCCCAGTAGGACTCGAACCTACGACACACTGGTTAACAGCCAGTCGTTCTACCACTGAACTATAGGGCATAAAAGCTGATAATAGCTGTGCCATAATCAGATTTCCTGTCTGCACATGGCAGATGGAGAAAAATACAAGTCGCTGAATTAAATTAAAATATCCACAAAAACATCATAACAGTATAGTAAAATATATAAACCCATTTTTTAATAAAATTTGCTGTATGCGACTTTATCTAGGCTCAATAATATATCAATAGTTTTATCGGCGGAATTAAAACATTTTGATTTGTAAAATAAGTATTTGATTTCATTTTTACTTGTATAATTTGCTGTATGAGCCACTAGACACGAAACTTTGATTTTATTTGTACACTTTTCAATAAACTTAAATCAGATAAGTTTGCTGCATGTGTCTAAACGGATGGGGTGAGATTCGGACTCACGATACACGAATTAACATGTATACCGGATTAGCAATCCGGCGCATTAAACCAACTCTGCCACCCATCCAGGAGCGAAGAGGGTGGGATTCGAACCCACGAACCGCCATCACTGACGGTTGCCAGTTTTCAGGACTGGTGCAATAATCCATCTCTGCCACCTCTCCAAAAAATAAACACCCATACTTGGAATCGAACCAAGATCATAGCTTTAGAAGAGCCATGTTCTCTCCATTGAACTATACGGGTAAACAGACATAATAGGAATCGAACCTATATCGCACGATTCGTAGTCGTGAACTCTATCCATTAAGCTATATGTCCATGATTATGTTGTATTCACCATTTTATATATACCTCATACGCCTTTCCATAAGGGCTTTATTAGATTAAGTGGGAAGTAGTGGAGTCGAACCACTTACACTTAGGGCTTCAACCTAATGCTCTACCAGTTGAACTAACTTCCCAAAGTGGGGGAGGTAGGACTCGAACCTACGATGTTTCTTTGTCACGGTTTTACAGACCGCTACCCTCGCCACTGGGTTACTCCCCCTAAACAGACGCATAAGGAATCGAACCCTAATCCTCTGATCTGGAGTCAGATGTTTTACCATTATACCATACGCCCTTAAATAGCTTTTACTCGGATTAACTACAACCAAGTGACACATACTGTAATCACTAATGTTTTATTCTCGGTCAAAACACTAAAAAACGTTTTAAGCAACCTGCAGTGTTACTATAAAACGATACATACGGGAATCGAACCCGTCTCGCCACCTTGAAAGGGTGGTAACTTAGCCAATCGTCCAATGTATCATAAAACGATCTAACAGGGAATCGAACCCTGATAACCGGAGAGACAGTCCGGCACATTAGCCATTATGCTATTAGACCAAATAACTAGACACTATATTTTTCTTATGCCAGAATTAAATTATAATAAATTTGCTGCTTGTGTCTCTAAGCACAAATTGGTTCTATTATTAGCAGTAATATCCAATAAAATTGCTGTATGTGCTTAAAAGAGCATAACTGGATTTGAACCAGCGATCATGGTGTTGCAGACCATTGCATTACCAGACTGTGCTATATGCTCAACATATGTAAATGATAGAACCGAAATATGAATTTAACAATTTTAAATTCTTTCAGCCCTACCACCTACTTCTTTTGCAAAAATAATATGACAATACATAAATAAGGCAAATTGCGGATAGGAGATTCGAACTCCTGACCTTCTGCTTATGAGGCAGACGAGCTTCCACTGCTCTAATCCGCATAAATATTTATTTTGTTTATCTTTCGATAAGTGGTAGGAAGTCATGAATTATGTTCACAACTTCCATTTCATATATCTCTTGTTTACAAATATAATATATCATAAAAAGTGAAATTTGTCAATAGTAAATTATTATTTTGTTTAACTTATTTCTGAATTACACACTTTTACAGGAGTATTGCTTTTGACCACGTTGCGCAATATATATCCTGGGATTCCGTATTGACAAATCGTAAATTTTGCATCGTTCTCAAAAGGACGATCATATTTATCATTCCATGATGACTGAATATATAATTCGCCATCATATAAAATAAGCACATAGTCGTCCCTACAAGCTGGATCAATTGCAGAAGATGATATATCAACAGAAGCTATCGTAATATCAGAATACTTTTCGTTTGATATTATATGACGAAATGCCGATAAGATAAATCTTGAATCACCATACAATTTAACAGAATCGTATTCATCATGTGGTAATGTTGAAGCTAAAAAAAAGTCATTTATAATTTCTTCGATGCTATTATAATCTACATATTCGATGTCTATTTTTGGTTTACGTGTCTTAATTGAGTACAAAGGTGTGTTCATCTACCTTACCTTTTCCTTTTTCAAAAATAACAAAAGAGGCAGTGGCATCAGAGGTTTTTCGTATAGACATAGAATAATCGTCCACACCAATTATAGAGCCTACACCAATAGTCCCACGTCGTACACCACAATTATTAAACATAGAGTGGTGTGCATGACCAGCAACCAAATAGTCAATTTTAACATCGTATATGTCTGAATAGTCTTTTATAGCAGTTTGAAGGTTTTTAACTTCCCCATGAATCCCCATAACATTATATCCGGCAATTTCTGTGAAAATAAGTCCGGATTTATTTTCAATATATTTAAAATTTGGATTATTCTCATTGATTATGCGAATAATCGCTCCTGTAACCATTTCGATATTATCATGAAGATGTTCGCCTTTTCTTCCATCAAGTAGCCTAAGTTCTCCATGATTTCCACATGTTTGATAATATTCAATAGTAAATTCTTCAGATAAAGAGCGTAGCCATTTTCCCATATATTCTCCGAAAATAACTGCACTTTTTGTAACTCCATATCTGAGAGTCCAGAGCTGTGAATTTCTGAGAAATCCATCAAGCGCATCTCCAAGATTGAATATTTTAAAGCCTGTTAAATTTTCTTTATGAGCATAATCAACAACCTCATTATAAAGTGTTTCCATTCTCATAAAAAAGATATCAGGACTATATGCATTAATAATTCTGTTGTCAAGACCATAAATTTTGAAATCCTTTCCAAAATGACAGTCTGCAATATTTAATAAACCAAATCGTGATGTATGAAATCCGCCAATTTTCTGAGGCGGATCTATTTTATTTAGATTTTCTTTGATGGCAGCAATAACTTTTTCTTCAAACAATTCGTCCCTGGCATCTTCACGAAGCCAACGATTATATTCAAGCTTTTCAGTGTGAAGCTTTGCACGTTCTTTAATGAGCTGCCGTTTCTTTTCATCAAGTTCATTTATATAACTTTCTGCATCATCACAGTTTTGGCTCTGTAATTTTTCCTTAAAATACTGCATTACTCTATAACCGGAGAAATCGGTTACATTCGCAGCTTTTCGTAAACTATCCCTATGACAGTCTAAATTTAAAAGCTTGACAATATCTTCCCAGTCCAAATCATCAGGCTTTTCTTCAACCTTAATAGAGATCAATCTAAGACCATATTCGTAATCAGTCTCACTTTCTAGCTTTTTATATTGCGGGTTCATTGTATCTCCTTTTTGATTTTTGACTGTTACACGGACAATAAAAAAGAGATAAAAGAACTCTTTTATCTCTCTTTCCATAAATTATCAACATATTATAAAATATGCTGTAATATCGTTGGTTATCGTGTTACAGAAGATAATTTGCATTTAAAAACAAAAATTATTTTTGATTTCTTAATAGTTTTTGATATTCACGTTGATAATTTTTCTTATATTTTTGTTGGCATTTATCGCATCTTACTTTTTTACGATTTGTTGCTATCACACTAAACTCTTCACCACAATCAATGCAAATTCCATTTCTCATAGCTTTTGAATCTTTTTTTATGTAACCCCTATGCTTATAACAATAAAAAGCATCACATTTTTTATTCTGCTTAAATAATTTTCCACAATATTTACATTTTCCAATTTTTACACCAGACAATTTTTCATAATACAAATCCAAATGTTCATAGTCTACGATATATTCTATGATATCCTCATCTGATATATCTACGAACTTTATATACCATGAACATAATCTGCTATCAGAAATATCAAAAAGCCCTAGTCGGTTAATGCAACCAAGAAAGAAATCCTTTTCACTTTGATTGGCATATTTTACTTTGGCTGCTTTCTGTATCTCAGATTTCGTCATTCTCACATAAAAGACGGTGTTAGCATCTATTGATTTATCATTTTCTACGGATGTACTGAAATATTTATAATACTTTGCGTCAACCAACATGATAAATAACATTTTTCGATAATTCTCATTCGGAACACTCATAATCGAGTTCCACTCTCTTTGAGTGATCGGCAATGGGTGTGGCAGCTTTAACTTATATTTACACGAATACTCCAGAGCAAAGTCTATATCCTGGTATTTTGTTGTATAGTTAAAATCAAGGCACGCCCTTTCACAGAACGCACGTAGTTCACACTCAATAGACTGATTATAACTTCTTAATTGATCTTCGGTAATATTCTCATAATCAATACCGGACTCAATAGCTTTTTTATATTTCAAATACTTGGTATACATAAATAAATCTGTTTTGGTATACCCATTTTTAAACGATTGTGATTCTTCCATCTCCTTAGTGGCAGATAATTCATCAAAATAAATCATACATTTACCTCCATAACCTTATATGTCTTACCTAAGTAGTAAATATCTCCATCATCTGACGGAACAGGCAGCAGGGCAGGAGTGGTGGAATTTGCTTCTATGTTCTTAATAATCTGATTCCCAAATATTTCCCAACAAAAATCTTTTGTTCTGCTTGGATGCATCTCATAACAAACATATATTGCAAGATCACACTGGTATTCTAAGGATGCGGATATTTTATCTGATATGCCTAATCGTATTTCTTTAATTGTATCATTTAACAAATTAACTGCAGAACTAGAATCTTCAAAACCATTATTTCTTTTTAGCTGAAACGCTTTTTTGGCATTTTTGTATTCTAAGTAAAACTCATTCATTAGTTCTATATCAGATTCACAAAAATTCGGGTTTTTCCCACTTTTCATAATTTCCAGTGCGGTATCATGTGTCCGTCTGCAACGGCTTGTAATCTCAGAAAGATTTTTCTCCATATGGTGACATATCTTGTTCATACGCCCATTATAATCAATAAGTGGGATATATTTTAAATAATTGTTATACTTAAAGTCTTTTTCTGCACACGATAAATCCGAATCCGATAATTCCAATAACTCATCCAATGACCGGAAGAATTTCATTTCACAATAGTCGTTCTTCTTTTTGCGATAATTTATATATTTAGCATTTTCTTTTGGATATAGATATCTAAAGAAATACGGTTTTCTATCTGCAACAATAGAATTTATAAATTCAATAATATCTAAATTATCTTGTGATGCTTTTACTTTTTTCGTCCAATGTTTCGGCATTGGTTCTATTTTGATTCCTTTTGCTTTATCAATAGAATCTCCCTGACATTTACGAATCAATTTTAGTCTTTCAAGTATTTCAGAAACTTCCATCATTTTCTCAGGATTATCTTCATACAAAGATAATAATTCATAAAAAGCAGTAGAAATATTCGTTATAGAACCAATTTCACTGTTGAATGACTGAATATCTGCAAGATATAATTCTTCTTCTTTGATATATTCCTTATCTACCGTTGATTTTGTATAAGTGATAGGCAAATTATCATATCTACATCTAAGGAATACAGGATTATCAGTAGTGGCAACAATATCACCGTCGAAATCAGAATCGGCATGGATTATACAATCGCATCCCCAAACATTATATACAATTCCACTTGTCAAATATTTAAACCACTTTTCTGTTAATTCATTGTTTTTCAAATTCAGTTTATTTACTTCTGATCTCCAAGTTAGCGGGGATCTCATAGCAACTACTTCAGTTTTTCCTTTTTGATTCCAAAAATGAGAGTAATGTTCAAACTCTTTGAGTGCGCCTGTTACTTCCTGACCAAAAGCATGTTGCATAAATGCGTACATATCCGGAATCATAACACTGAAATTACCGTCTAATATCAATTTCCCAAGATATGACTCACGGATTTTCTTATTTACGCTCATAATGATAGTGTTCTTTATATACTCTTCATTTATCATATTTGGATTTAAAATAAGAGCTTTCGCAACATTATCACTTGTAAGATTCAGAATATCATTATAATCAATATCCGGATTTTCAAGCATACGACCAAGAAGAAAGAGAAGAGTATGGTTTACGTCACCGCCGCAAATTCCACTTAACCAATCTATTGTTGGTTGGCATAATTCTGCAACATCACTATCTTTTCTTAAATCAATAGCCTGGCAAAATTGGTAATTTGATCTGAAATATGTATCATCCTTTTTAGGTGTAACTTTTGTTACGCCCCACAAAATTCCATTTTCTTCACAAAGTCTATGATAATCTTCAATAGAATCATAGGCGTTATATAATTTAAACTGGGATTTTGTTAAAATCATATCCATATCTTCAACTTTTTGTTCAACTCCATACAGATCTTTCTGGAAGATAATTCCTAATTCCCTGGCATATTGTTTGAAGTCCACAACGAATACCATTCCTTTAACATAGGCACACCTGATACAAAAAGCAGATGGGATATAATCAAGTTCTAATGCGTCCGCCACCCGTTTTGCAAATTCCACTGATACAGCACCACAACCATCAAATAAATTAAACATGAGAGAAATTGTCCGTTCATCGACACGCTCATTATTTGAAAGTTTATGTTTTTCTGTTGGTGGGATTTTTGAAATCCAGTCAACCCGTTTTTCCATTTCTATTTCGCAATCGTTGATAAGCAGCACATTAGGCTTCGGAATCAGGTATGTTGAAGAAGATGAAAGTGCAAAGTAAGCGTTATATTTATTTTTTGTAATTTTTACACTTTTCGCGCCACAACGCAATCTCTTTTTTAACTCTTCCTCATAATCCTCACGAACAAGTATTACGGTATTCACTCTTGCCTGTCCAGCAGAGCACATCAAACGCACATACTTCTTATTATTGATATACAACCCATTTTTAATTATTTTCTTATAATGTGCCACATCGTCAATAACAACAGAGATATATTCCGGAATAAATAGCATCTTATCAATATTGGTATTTATGATAGATATTTGTTTTTTAACTGAATCCGTAAATGGGAGTTTTTTTAATTCTTTTTTTTGCTCATACAATAAGTTTAAAGCTTCCGGATCATATCGTATGATATCTGGATTACGTTCATATCTGATTGATCGTATACTTCTAAGTGCTTGATTGTCTCCCAGAGCAATAAGTTCACCATTGTTTCGAATTTCTCTAATATGCGCTCCAGTATTTCCGAGAAGTCTTTTTAAGTGATAGTCGAATTTCTCCAAACGATTCGAAGAAATTTTCATTATGTAAAATTGTTGTAGCTTTTTCACTAAGTTCCTCCATTAATGTGAGCCTAAAAATTCAACGATTTTTTTGACTCTCCATTTTTCAAGCTCATATGCAGAAGAAAAACTTGGAATTTCAGACATATTAACATTCATTCCAAAATCGTCAAATAATTTAACTGTTTCTTTTAGATCTGCTGCTGTGGGCTTTTCTTTTCTTGCCTTTTCTTTATGTTGAATAGAACTTTTCTGAGCTTCAATGCTGTCAAAAATTCTGTCTTGATAATTCATTGTCATAGTTACCTTTCATTTTTATTTCCAAACAAAATATATTCCGTCACTATAATATACATCAATATCTGGAATGAATTTTATTATTTCAATTAACTGTTCCTGTGTAAAAACATATCCTTTTCGATTTTTATATATTTGTTTTAATGCATCATTTACCACATCACGAAATCCCCTGCCATACAATTTGGATTTTTTCATATATTTTTTACCATCTTGATATGGCACTATATTAGATCGCAGCTCCGGAAGAATATGCTCATGAAAATGTTGTTTAAATTCTAAGTCTGCGACTTTTGTAGAATATGGTTTTACTGTATTTTGATCAACACCACTGGATGTCAATTTATGATAATGCGGAGGAAGCCAAAAGCACCCTAACACATCGGTACTTGTTTTTATCAATACTATTAAATCTCCTAATTATTTTATTTCGTTTATCTGTAAAACATTAAAACAACAATGGCTAAATCCTCCAAAAAGCCATTGCCGATTTAATCCAATATTTATTTTCTCATCTTACATGTTTATTATATAGCATTTTCTTAACTATGTCAAGTGGAAATTATTATTTTGTTTAACTTTTATAACAACCAGCAAAGAAAAAAGAAAAGTGGCATTATTATATAATATATATTTATATATAAATATTAATATATATATATATAATAAAAAGAATAATATATATAAATATTAATATAATTGGCTATACGTTAGTATAGACAATTATACACGACAATTTTTAAGAACATTTTTTCACCGGATTTTTGCACTTTGATTCCAGATCATTGATCTTGGAGTGAAGCTATTTTAAATGAGTTCGGTAGATTATCCAGGTTGAAAGCCGTAAAACGCCGATAAATAAAGGATTTCTTTTTTCTTTTGCTGGTTGGTAATGGTATTGTGAAGTCTTGGAAAATGCCAGAAAATCTATAATTTTTTGAAAACTCGGTAAAACGCCGATAAATAAAGGATTATAAAGGATTTTAACCTAGATTATGTGGGATTTTATTATATATTTAAAATGCTGTAAATACGATGGTTGTCGTGTTGCTTCGAGGTGTTGTTCGAGGTTGGTTTTGAGGTGTGAGAGTGATAGTGACCTCGATAGCCGTGGCAAGACGGTAGAACGCTGTATATTATGTAAACTATCCCCCGGTATCAATGGATCACCTGGAATCGTTGGAAAATACGATGGTTGTCGGAAAATTCTGAATGTTACTTAATGAACTTAAGTAACATTCGACAGCCTGGGGCAGAAAATCCCCCGGATATTACTCGGTTTCGGAATCGGGGGAGGGTGACTGACAGATGGAATCCCGGCAGCATGGCGGTGAAGGTGTTCGGTATGATTTTGGAAAATAGAGATTTACGGTAAAATGTTTCCCCTTTTCCCTTTTTCCTTTCTTTCCCTCTTTCTTTTCCTCTTATTATCACTTTTTCCCTTCTTTCCTTTTCCAGTCTGTCAAGATCCTGAGATTATCAATCCTCTGGAGGGTGGCGGAAATCTGTAGAAAATAAATTTCAGTATAAGAACATAAAACAAGGGCAAGAAAAACACTCATAAAAAGTATGGGCGAAATATCCGCACAAATTTATTTTCCTATTATATGTCTGCACATGCACACGTTATTATGTGGCAAGAAAACACCGGATCACAAGCGAAACAAAAAAAGATAAAAGAAATAATAAAAAACTATTGACAAACAGAAAACAGTGTTATATGATTCAATCATCAACAGAGATAAACTAAATAAAAAAACAATAAACATAACTTTGAAATAAGAAAAATGGAGGATCAAAAAATGAGAAAGTGGTTAAATGTAGAATTAAACAACGTGGAAAGCGAAGCATTTAGAGGTGCGCTGAAAGCTAATAAAATTAAATATGAGGCTAGTAACTGTGGTTATGGTCTTACTCATTTTGAGGTATTCGTTAATACTTCTGAAATTGATATCTTAGAGGGTGTACTTAGTACATTATAAGATAATATAAATAAATAATACAATCAGCCTGGGAACTGCGATTTCCAGGCTTTTATATTGATCTGAAATAAAGTAAAACAAAATAAAGAAAACACTTGACAACTGGAAAAATGCGTGTTAATATAGCAACAAGATAAACGAAATAAAAAGACACAAGTTAAAAATGGAGGGAAAAACATATGAAATATTTTAGAGAATGCAAGAACCTGGAAGAACTGAGAAAAGAGTATAAAAAGCTTGTAAAAGCAAATCATCCGGATAACGGCGGATCTGCTGAAGAAATCAAGATCATCAATGTCGAGTATGAACAAGCTATGAAAAACCTGAAGAATGCAGACACGACAGAGAATGAGTGGAAATATGATCCGGAAAAAGATGAACTTTTCCGTGATGCTTTAAATAAAATAATCAACCTTGATGCGGTTATGATTGAAATAATCGGTTGCTGGATCTGGGTAACAGGTAACACCTACGGCGCAAAAGACGTGCTGAAGGCTGCGGGTTTTAAGTGGTGTAATAACAAAAAAGCTTGGAGTTGGCACGCTGGGGAAAGATATTACAAAAAGAGTAAACGTAAATTATCAATGGATGAACTGCGAAACCTTTACGGCAGTGAAGATGTCACACCTCATAGAAATGATAGAATAGCATAAAGCAAAAAGGGATCTGGAAAGATCCTTTTTTTATTTGAGATAAAAGAAATAAATATAAATATAAAATATACTTGACAATCAATAATCATGATGATATAATGCAAATATAAACAAGAGACACAACTAATAAAGTGGAGGGAAAAAGATGAGAATATCATATAAAGGAAGAAGCAAAGACTATGATTATAGAGTCGCTGAAGTAACTTTCAACGATGAAAACAAAAAAGAACAGACTATAGTTGATAGAGCTATATTCTTTCTGGAGAGAATAAAAGGATATAGAATTGACGTGCCAGTTCCGGGATATGCAATCTGTGAAGTAGAGGATATGGACGAATTTAAAATGTTTTCTAAAGATTGGCGCGAAGCAGTCAAAATGATAAAAGACTGCATGAAATACGGATTTTAAAAAGATAAAAAATCTGTTGACAAGATAAACGAAATAAAGTATAATACAAATATGAAAAGCAAAGACACAACTTTAAATAGGTTATTGAATAGGGGGAAACAAAATGGCTATACTGAAAGATAGATATTTTTTTATAAATGATATCGCTACAACTGTAGTGGTTGAGTTTGTAAAAACCCAAAAGGAAATTTTTGGATGGCTCGATGATCTTGTTGATAACCTTCCTTATGATTGGTTTTCAACCGATGATACGTTTTGCATCCTGTATAAAGATGGTACAGAGGATCGTATTGATACAGATTATGACGGTCATAAAATTAAAAAGAAAAATATAGCCAGCATCGTATACAGTAACGATTGCAGCTATGTTGTATACGGACATTTTGAAATGAACGACTGCGGCGTTGTTTATCCGGCATTCACAGAAAAAGTGGATACGGAAAATATCACGGAAATTAATCATTATATTCAGTAAAAAGTTCTTGACAGATACACTAAATAATGATAATATAAATTTAACAAAACAAAGACACAACTTAGGAGGGTAAACATGAAAAAGTTTGAGATTGGAAAAAGATACTATGAAAGTGGTATCACATATGAAATCATAAAAAAGACTGCGAAAACAGTCACATATAAAGCAATTCAGCACGCCGGAAAAAGTAACGAAAGAGTGTTGGAGCAGAAAACAGCAAAACTGCAGATCTGGGGCGAAAAAGAGGTCTTTTGTGTACGTAGTCGCACAATAGAGGCAGCATGAAAAAATTAAATAAGTGCTTGACAGATAAAAGAAATAATAGTATAATACAAACATAAATAGAAAGAGACACAACTTAAAAGAAAGAGGTAAAACCATGACAAATTCCAGACTTAAAGCAATGTTTTCTTTAAAAAGCAAGATCACTGTTTACATTCCAGCAACAGTAAACATTAATGAAACAATTGATAATACAGAGTTCGTAAATAAAGCTGCAACTCTTCTTTCTGAGTGTTTCGGTGGCGCAACATCAACTGAAGCTCTTGGTTACTGGGTATCAGATACCGCCGGACTTGTAAAAGAAAATACTACGATGGTATTTGCATATGCCGGAGAGGATGACTTAAAAAAGAATCTTGACAATGTTATTGATTTCTGTCAGGATCTTAAAACAGAAATGAAACAGGACGCTGTAGCACTTGAGTTAAACGGTGAAATGTTTTTTATTTAAAATGATAAACGAAATAAATAGTGGCGGTATTTATGCAATATGAGCCGCCGCATTTACAGGAGGGGGACGAAATGAGCGAATTAATTGAGAAAATGCTTCAGGAGTTTGACAGCGGGAACATGGATGCAGTAAATCAGATTTTGGATCAGATCGACGAAATGGAAGGTTACAAATCAACTTATAAATGGAGGGAATAGTTATGGATGATATGGAAGTTGCAAGATATTCCTGTGATATTAGAAAAGTTCTGGAAAATATGACCGACAAAGAACAATTTGAGAACCTTGTAAGAAATGTTGTTGCATATGCAATATCAAACAACAATTGTAAAACAAACTGGATTGCACAGGAGTTATTACAAGATGTTATTGAGGATGAGTTAATAGCGGAAATCTTCAATGAATAACATATTAAAAAATTTAACATAAAAGCCGAAACGGGCGTTTTGCCCGTCATGCCGGAAATGGTTTCCCGGTGTCTGATGATGGCAGACTGTTATCAGTGTTCAAGCGAGAAATAAAAGAAGCAAGAAAACAATATTGACAGATAGAGGAGGAAAACAAGATGAAAGTCAGTTCATTAATGTTTATTCAGCAGTTACTTGAGACAGAGGTGGAAAAAGAAAAGAAAGCTGTAGAGAAAGTTAAAACTCTTTTAGCAGAAAAAGAGGATGCGGCTGGAGTACAGTGGAATACACCGGATAATAAAGTAGACGATAATATCCGATTTCTTAGATCCGCAAAAGCCACTCACAGAGAAAATCTTTCAAAGGTTGAGGCGGTGTTAGAGGATTTTAAAGGTTTTGTATATGAAAATGTCGTTAAAACAGAATACAAGACAGAAAATAAAGCTGTTGAATGTGCAGGAAGTATCAAAGAAGGTCAGTGCTTTATTTTAAAACATGCCTTTACTGGCGGCAGATGTAAAGGATAGGAAAAGATTGGAACTAAAAATTGAGGATATGGGAGGAAAAACATCATGTTAAAAAGAGTATTAGCAACAGTATTATCTGCAGTAATGGCAATTACACCAGCAACAGCAATTCAGGCAAAAGCACATAAGAGTCATTTATATCCTGCTGCCGGAATTGTAAGAGCAACATACAAGAAAAGCAGTGTTGTATCTGTAAAGTTCAAAAATGGCGTTATATTTGAGTTTTACGCCGAAGATGTGAAAGACTGGCGCAAAGGTGATTTATGCGCTATGATTATCAACAATAACGGCACAAAAGCCATTTACGACGACATGGTTATTGATGCGGTAAATATGGATCAGGAATAGAGGGAGGAGAAAGAGCATGGCAAAAATTACAAAAGATCAGGTAAACAAGATAAATGCAAAGTGTAAAAATGGTTTTACGCTGAGTCTTTACGCTGCAGTAATACACGGTGAAAAGTGGCTTGAAAAAGATATTCAGCTTGATGATTCAGGCGTATTATACCGGATCACATTAAGATTTAAAGAAAAATATGAGAGATTTGGCACAATTGGAGTTTATCCGGTTCTTGATATCGAAAAATACGTTCCTTGCAAAACAGAAGGGATGTATCAGGTTTTAGATGTGAGATCTGAAAAGCTGGGCGAAATTGTAAACCGACGCAGCATGAAAGTTTTACAAGATCTTACTGCAGATTATCCGGACGAAAAACTTATTTCGTTAATTCGTGAGGTGATCGCAGCATGATGACGTTATTTCTTTTGTGTTTGACTCTATTAATTGCATTTTGGGAAAATGCAGACACTACCAGAAAAAAGAAGGAAAACGACAAAACAGCCGACGAGAGCATGAGATCATTTCATGAAACTATGAATAAGCTGCATGAGATTCACAAAAAAGACTACAGAAAGCTTTAAATGGCGTTTTAAGCAATAATAAAGATAAAAGTAATAAAATGTATAAGTAATGATATAAAACTCGTTAAAATCGAAAATACGGCGTTATAAGGATATTTAGGAGGAATTAACCATATGAATAAAACAGTTATCAAGATTATGGCGGCATTGGCAATTGTTACAACATTGTTTTCCGGTTTTCCGGTACAGGCGGCAAATTACCAGAGAGCCGCAGCAGTAGAAAGAAAAATCAAGCGTGAATATAAGCATATCCGCATTTTAGAGGGCGATAATTCACCGGAGTTTTGGAAGAAAATAGAGAGCAGAGAAGGCAATGCTTTTTACTATGTCGAAAAGGTCACAGGAGTAGTTAAAAACGCCGAAACCGGCGAAGGTGAAGCAACATGTGGGTATATCAATTATAAGCGTGTAAAGGGCGTTAAAACTGGCAGCAAGGTGGTTTCTTGGTTCGTGTATAGTCGGGACAGTAACGCTTTTGATGATATCATAGCAAGGTATGATGTTGTTGAGAAATAGAATGTATCATTTTGAGATCCTGGGAAACCGGGATCTTTTTATGCAACAGATAAAATAAATAAAAAAGATAAAATATGTATTGACAGTTAAACGGAATAATGATATTATATATACATAAACAAAAGACACAACTTTATAATGAGGGAGGACATAATATGTTTAAAGTATTATTGATAGACGAAGTGAACGGAAATTGTTACAAAAGATTTGAGTGTGAAGATCTTTTCACTTGTGAGGTTTTCGTGGATCACAAAAAATATGATGCGCCAAAAGATTGTCATTATGAAATTGCGAGTGATCTGGCAGATGACCTGGACGAAGAGATCAACAGCTTATATGTTGAAGCTGAAATGATTCCGGAAGAGGAATTAAAAGACGAAGTAAGTAGCATGATCTCTAAAATTTTGGAAGCATATGATAATAAACAGATTATAGAGAGCGAAAAAGATAAATTAATAAATATGCTGCATTAAAACATTCCAATGAATATACTCCAGAATGTGATTTCATTGAATTAAAGGAAATTTTTGAGAACGATACATGGTTTAGTGATAATCCAGATGTGATTGAAATAGAAGAAAGGATGGATATAAATGCTTAATGCAACTAATTGGAAAGAATTAAAGAAACAATTGAAACAGATACAAGGTAAGGCTGTATTTAAGTTGGAACGTGTTAATAGTATGAATGACGGAACGTTCTATAGAGTATTACACCAGGTAAAACCACATGAATTAGTTTTCTTTGATGGAAAGCAACAAGTGTATTTACAAGTGAATACAGAAACAGAAAATAAAATTGTATACTTTGAAAATGGTTTTAGAATTGGAAACTGCACTTATATATTAGATAGAATTATGGAGGTATAACCATGAACGCTGTCCAAGAAGAATGGGAGAAAATGAGAATTGCATATCAAAATAGGTACGCAAAAATGTGTAAAAAGATAAAGAAAAATGAATTTAATACCGATAATCACGGAGCTTTACTTGAAATGAGCTATGTTTTGATTGCTGTGTTTGGATTGACGGATAAACAGGTACAAGAAATTGAAAGAAATGACGGATTTACAAATGCAGATGTAAAACAATGAAATGATGATTTCAGCGAGGGAAATATTATGACAAGAGAAAAAGCAGAAAATATTGTGAATGATTTCTTTAAAGAAATGAACCCTACATTTTGGAACGGTAAAGGAAATAAGCCACAGACATTCAAAGAACAGATATGGGAATTTGACTTAACAGATAATATTTCTTTAGAAATTACCTTTGCACAAGATGGCAATGAGTGGAATCATTATTGTGATCTGGTATATACGTTTAGCGGAGAATCATTCGATATGTTAAGCGGATATGGAATTGATTCACCATTGAATTTAGTAGATACGATTATGGATTTATGTAAAGAATATTAAAGAGGTGCGAATTATGGCTATTAAATTAGAAGAACATACACATGGAACACTGAATTAGAATTATGGCACGTTTACGACTATGATTTTACACAAGACAATTATGTATATGGGAAATTTGCTATATATAATGGTATTGTGAAATTAAAAGCATTGTAATATAATTAATAATATAAAGATCAGAACGTAATGGAGGGATAGAACATGAAAAAATATGATCTGGTAAAAAGAACAGCGGAATTTAACTACAAAAACAGAAAGAACATTGAAGAAGGATGCACAGCGTTAGATCCTTCCCCTGAATACATAAAAACGTTTGACGATCTGGAAGAGGCTAAAAAGGAACTTGCAAAACGCAAGACAAGCGTCAGCAAGTTTGAAAACCACAATATGACGTTTTACTCAGTTGAGGAATATGTGATTGAGGAAAACGAGTTCGAGTTTGACGAGGACGAAAACGAGTTTGTACAGACGGACTTCATGGACACCTTGGAAACAACCCCGATGAAAATTGAAGTAGTCGAGATCCCGAGTTATAAAAGAATAGCTGTTTGCTCCAGTCTGGAAGACGCGGAAAAAGCAGCGAACAATTACGAGGGAGATGGCGAAACTTATATAATGATTTAACAAAAATCACATGGAATGTGAAAGAGGTTTAGAGCATATGGATATAGTAATGAGAAAAGGAACGGAAAAGAAAGTCTTTTGGGACTTTGAGGATGGTGAATATCGAGATATAACAAACGGTTTGGGAACTGTCTATTCGGCAGAAGAATTTAATAAACTGTATAATAAGTCCTTGAATAGAAATATTCGAGGACTTTTGTAATTAGCAGGGGGGACAAATAGCCTAGCAGAGTATATTTATAATATTAGATAAAATAAATAAAAAAATATTAAATAAAAGTATTGACAGTTAAAAGAAATAATGATAATATAAATATACAAACAGAGGACACAACTTAAAAAGTGGGAGGTACGACATGAATAACTATAAAGGATTTTATAAAGTAGGAGAAAGTAATGGCGGCGTAGAAGTCGCAACATTTTTCAATCCGGAAACAAAAGAGTCATTTTCCAAAATTGTCTGGGATATCGACGATGATAGACTCCTGGAGGATGACGAAATCCAGATCTTGCGTTTTCTCACAATTGATAACGATGCGGTCATTGCATGGAAGCATTTCAATAATCTTTTCGTCGTAGGCGATAATGTAGAGGTTATCAAAGGGCGAAAAATTCCAAAAGGAACAATTTTAAAAGTGTTCTGGATCGGTGAAAGAGACACATATAAAACGAGAACACTTAAAAGACAGGGCTGCAGATGGGCGAATGAAACAGAAACAGTCGCTGGATGCTACAATAAAAATGGAGAAAAAGTTTGGATCAAAACAGACTATTGTAAATATGTAGCTTAAAATAAATCCTTTTCGGTTGGTGGTTAAACCGAAAATACTTGATAATGAAAAAAGAAATAAATATTGACCATAATCAATATTAATGATATTATAGGAGGACAAAATAATGAATAAAAACTGGTTAGAGCTTATCGAAAAGAAATACGACGAAATCATCAATGTAGGCGAAAAAGCCTACAAAGACGCACTTGAAAATCAGCATTTACGTTTTATCGTTGAAATGGACGAAAACGGCAATGTTTACAGTTGGTATGATGTTGCTGGTGGCAATTCATTTCATGCATCTACATACAATGGGGGATCAATAGAGCTTTTTGAGTTCTGTATGGAATACTGGGAGAATAACCCAGCAGACGAAACAGTTGAGGAAAAGTTAAGAGAAAAAGGATTGTATAATTTATACCTGGAAGAAAGAGAGCTTCAGGATGCCGAAGATTATGACACTGCAGAGTTTATTCTTTCAAATTCGTCAAACGAGCAGCTTCAGGAATGTCTTGAGGAGTGCCGGAAAGACGAGCTTGAATTTATGGCGGATGAATACGCTAGATCTGAAAGCATAAACAAATTAGATGCTTTAAAAGAACAATTGTCTTGTTTACATGAATAATCAGGGGTGCGAAGATGAAAGTAAGTTTTATTGGTTTTGGTGGTTATACAGAATATCCTTGCTATGAGGACGAAAAAGGGAAATTGTACTTTGACATAAATGATGGGCGTAATGGTTTAGCACTTTATACAGGCGCATATCGTGACAAATACGGCGACATTGATGGAGAGCCTTGTTATTATGTAAAAGATAATATTGAATGTGAAAATCCTTTTGTTAGAAGTCCTAGAGAGCGTGATTATATGTTGCTTAGTAGACTGCAGATGGATTGTGGTTATTATATTAATCGTTCAGGATGCAGCAAAAATAGTTTGTGGTCTGATATTGATACAATCTTGAATGAAATGGAAAAAATTTTAAATTCATTTTCTAAAGATGAAAAACCGGAATGGTTAACGGATCAGCAGTTTACAGAATTAAAAAACAAAGTAAGAGAGGTGCAGCAGGAATATGAAAAGAAAAACGTATAACAATGTTCTAAAAGCTGGAAAGTTGATCCAGAAAAAGGGATATGAAGAAAAAGAAGCTTTAGAGCTTGCGGTACAAAAGTTTGACGAATTGGCAAGTCTTAAAAATGGCATGTCAGTAGAATGGTTGATTGATAAAATGGCAACCAAAACAGAAAGCGAAGGTGAAAGCATAAAGTTATCAGAATCAGACAAGAATTATTTTAAAAAGCGTGGATATCTTGACCAGGATATTCCACAAATTGAAAGAGCTATTGAAGTAATGCAGTATGAAAATGAAAATGACAAGAAAGTATCAACAAAATACGTTCTTGATAATATGGATCGTGAAACCTGGTTATCTGGTATCGGGCGTGCAGCTTTTCATTGGAGTGCAGCAAGAGAGACAAGGGACGGTAAAACAATCTTTTTTGATGCAAGTAAATTGTTTAAATAGTGGATGAAAACCATAGAAATGGCACGCTTAAAGCATTTGGGAGGGAGTTTTAAAATGATAAATATTAAATATCATCAAAATGGCTAGGTCGTGAATATGGTGTAGATCATACATTAACAGATAATTTGAATAAGGTAAGGACGATTTAAAACTTGTTAGAAGCATCAACAAAACAGAACAGAAATGGTTAAAATTGGCATTATAGGAAGGGCAATATTATGACATATGCGGAATTTTTAAAAGATATTGATAAGTATGTTGGATATGTAGTGGAATTTAAAACCCGCTTTAAATCTAACGGTAAAATCTTCACATCACAGCGTTATGTGTGGGATAATAAAGAATTTGGTGCATTAAAACCGGATTCGCTGATAGAAGTGTTAAGTGTAAAAATTTTATACAAAAAAGAAACTAAAAGAACAGAATCAGGTATTAACTATTAAGAGAGGTGTGAAATTATGAAATCAAAAAGAACAGATGTAGCCCACGTTAGAGAGTATTCAATCCCGGTGGAGGGCAAGTATTACTATAATGTGCAAGTGTGTCAGGCTCTAAACAATGGTAACGACGTAACTTACGTTACATGTGGCAAATTATGCAAGACAAAAGAAGAGGTCAGAGACTTCCTTAAATCTGCAATGAAGTATTATACAGATATTATACATATTAACGCTTAAATAGTGCAAAAGAAAAACAAAATAAACTAAATATAGAAATAAGCTACGGTTGTGGATCTGTAATGGTCTGTCAATCGTGGCTTTCTTAAGTGTGTGCATTTAAGGACATGGACACAGTAACCATGTAAAATAATCTGTGGTCTAGCACTGACCGATATACAAAAAGAGTGTAAAACTTGTGGCTGGCAAGGTTAAATAATTAAGTGGCGGTTATCCGGTGTGGGATAAGGTCATCAGCTCTGGGCGGATATAGAGCTTACAAGCCTTATACTAATGATACACTGAAACCATCCGAAAGGACATAGGTGTGTATTATCCCCCTGTCTAGGGGGAAACTATGTCCAACTGAGCCAAACCGAAGAACATGTTACACAGGTTCAGAAGGTTGTCAACAGTTTAAAGTAATAATTATTTGGAATAATGTGATAGTATAAGTATAGTTCTTCCGGATCTGGTTTATATGGTACTGGATGTTATATAAATATGTATTAATAGTAATGATGCAGCTATGATCTGGTATGAGGATTCATTTTGTCCCCCTAAAAGAAAATATATAAGATAAAAGAAATAATAAATAACTATTGACATATGCGTATATATATCGTATAATAAGACCATAAAGAAAGACACAACTTAAAAGAAATAACATAATCTAACAGAAAGGTGGATGAAACAAAATGAAATCGCCATACGATCAAAGGACTGGTAAAACAAGAGACAGAATACGTGGAAATAGAAAGAGCTATTATCCGAATAAACATTATCGGTCAGCAGAAGGTAATTTTTATTATTATATAAATACAAAAGGTTATTATCATGTGCTTAGACCGTGTAAAGTTTCATATGGTGGGGAATTTAGTCATTATGAAATAAATGACTATTTGTTACAAGTCGATGACACATTAAAACTTGCAAAAGATTATGGATGTTATAAGACAAGAGAAGAAGCAATTTCAGAATTAGAAAAGAATTTAGCAGAAGATAATTAAGGAGGATTTAATTATGTCAAGTAGAACAAATTATTATGATTTTAGAGATGCAAAGGTTTTAATTGCAATGGAACTGTCAAAAAGAGGTTGGGAAATCTTCGGATTCAAACCTGACGAATCAGATTCTATGACAGATTACTGGAGTCCGGCAGACTGGGACGGAATCGCAACGAAAAACGGTTATGTTGTTGTGATTGACTGTTCTGATTATATCGTTGGAAGTCGAAGCGGTAAAAAAGATTACCGTAGAAGTAGCAGCACAGAAGAGATCGAGCTTACTATTGAGATTCAGCAGAAGATTAAGAAGCTGAAAGAGATTAGACAGGATCGTGGTGCAAGTCCGGCAGAAGAAGCAACAGCCAAAGAGAAAATAGAAAAGCTGCTTGCTAAAGATAAAGAAAATAAAGATAATAATACATCTATAACAGTATATTATCCTACATTTCAGGCAAATCCGCCGCGTATGAGCTGGCACGTCGAAAAAGACGGTGTTATCATCGCGAAAGGAAATGGCGTGGCAAAATTCTCAAGACTTCAATATTTCGATAAAGAAGAGGCAGAGAAATCACTGGAGAAATACGAAAAAGGATCATATCTCTATGAAGAAGCAGAAAAGAAACTGAAGTTATACAAGAACTTCCTTACATTCATAAACAAAATTGATACTGCTGCCGGATCAATGCTTGCAAAAGACGGTAAAGGTTTTGTATATGAAAACGTTGTTGAAACAAAATATAAAACTGAAAATAAAGCTGTAGAGTGTGCCGGAAGCTTTAAAGAAGGTCAGTGTTTCATAGTAAAAAGATTCTTAACTGGTGGAGTTTATAAAGGTTACGTTTATAGAATACATGAAAATGATTCATACTTTACAGCTTACAGACTTGACAAAAAGCTGAAGAAAGAACTCACCGGAAGAGCTAATCCAAGTAACAGCTTCGGTTATATGAGCGGGAGATATCTGGAAAGAATTAAGAAGTTTTTTGATGAAGGTATTCTTGCATATTGCGAGATCCAGGAAGTGAAAACCCCGTATGAGGTTACTAAATGTGTTAAAAAGGCAATTTGATAAAAGAAATAATTATAAGGAGGAAAGGTGGGATTGATTTCCCACCACATAAAAAAATCGTGAAAAGAGAATCTGCAAGTAAATTATTCTATATCTGTTCTGCTGGTTGTGGGATTTTAGCATTTTTGTTTGTTTGGTTTTGCGCCGGATCTTCGGACTATTGGACATTAGTAGAACAAACAGAAGTTCCTGGAAACCTTGATACAAAATATGTAATTATGGCAGCTATTTTCACTTTAGCGTCAATTTCTTTTTACACGATAGGCAATAGAATCAAATACTATTTACCAGTCGTTAAATCACCTAGACGAATCTATTATGACGATTCAATCTTAGAAGAAATAAATAACAACAGACGGTTTGAAATGCAGGTATGCGATTTTATAAATATGTTCCAGAATGGCGTATATGGCGATTTAAGCGCACAGAATGAGAAAGCTAATAAAAAGTATAGGGAAGCCGGGAAAGGGCGTTTAATTGGTAAATATTATTCTACGCAAGGTATTGTTAAGATCATTACTAACACAGATCAGACAAAAATGGAAGTAACATTTTTAAACACTATTTACAAGGTAGCATAGGAGGTAAACATGAGAACAACTAAAAAGGAAAGAAAAGAAAACGCAAACAAGTTTTATAATAGCTTTATTGGTGGAAATTGTAAGAATGCGGCGATTGTTGTAAAAAGATTTGATAGCAGTAGTAATCCTAATATCAATAGATGTCAGTTTACATCGGCATTCATGGGAAACCCATTAGTTATTGCGGAATCAGTTATTGGAATAACCGGATGTTTCATTGAATTGCTTGAGAATATAAAGCCAGGAGTGCAGAAAATGTATTATGACGATGGTTTTAATGATTGGTTAGAAAAGACCTATAATTTCAGGATTACATACAAAGATGGTTTAGTCTTTATGTTAGAGAGGAAATAGGATCAATGTATTTGGGGAAATATAAGGGGCTTCCGATTTACTGGAAGAGTGCAAATGAGAAATGTATCATTGTATATGAGCAGTTCGCATTTACAAGAAAGTACAAATTGTACCTAAATGGAAACTATACAGACTCAAGCGATTCCATGAGTGGATTAGTAATAATCGCAAAACAAAGTTATTTTTATAGGAGGTAAAACAAACAATGGAAGAATATGCAGTACATAGAACGACTACAGGAAAAGTATTTGAACTTACAGATTTAAAAGGAAACCCGCTTAAATACGATGATTACAAAGGCAATTTCACCAGGAAGCATTTACGAATGTTAGAGCCAGGGCAGACATTGAGATCCGCCACACTTGGGATTATGTTAAAACGAGTGCAGTAATCTTGTACTTGGATCACTCACAAAAATATATTATAATAAAAATACGGAGGTATTTACTATGAAAAAGTCAACTATTCCTTATAGCTTAATGCAGCTCAAAAAAATGTATGAAAAGTCACATGTATTAGATTTTGATTGCCCTATTCAGAGACGTTATGGAATGTGGGATGATTGGAGAAAAAGTCTGCTGCCACATTCTATGTTGGTTGGGTTTGTTATTCCACCATTTTATATGATTAAAGAGAATAAGGGTTCAAAAGATTCCAGGAACAGACCTGTATCTAATTATTCTTGTATTGACGGTCAGCATAGATTGAGAACGATGTTTGATTTTATGAATGATGAATTTGCATTACATGAACAGACTCCGGATGTTGATATAGATGGTGATATCTACCAGATTGCCGGATTAAGATATTCTGAACTCCCAGAAGAACTGCAGGCGGCTATCAGTTCATATAATTTCACAATTTATAATCTGGAAGAATGTACAGATGAAGAAATTGAAGAAATGTTTTACCGACTTAATAACGGATCTGGATTAAGCAAAACTCAGATTGCAAATGTTAAGTTAGGTATGAAGCTGGCTAAATTTGTAAAAGAGATGGTCAATAGAAAGTTCTTTACAGAGGTTTGTCATTTCACTGGCGCACAGTATCGAAGAGCAGCAGACGAAAAGACATTTATACAGTCAATGATGCTGTTGGACGTAAAAGATGGTGATTATGAACTTACATCTATCTCAGAAGGGTGTGTTATAAGCTATGCAGAATCTTTACATGATAACTATTCAGATGCAAAATGTGAAAGATTAGAGAAGATCATGGACTATCTGGAAGAAGGGTTTGACGGTAAAGAGAAGTTTATGAAGGTAATTAATATCCCGATGTTTATTTATATGGCTGATGAAGCTATTAATTCCGGAATTACTCCAAGTGAATATTATAGCTGGTTTGAACAGTTCGCCGGAAAGTACAGCCCGGATTGCAAATATGCAGAGAATTGTGGCACTGGATCAATCAAGAAAGACAAGGTAAATGGCAGAATTGAAGTTTTAAAAGAGGACTTTGGACAGTATTTTGCTGAAGAATTGAAACTTGTAAATAATGAAGAGGAATAGAACAATTTGGATGGGTGGCGTATCGTTTTGATGGTGCGCCACTGAATAGATGTAAAAAACAAATATAGGTGAGGTTAAAATATGACAAGTGATATGGTATTAAATAATTTAAGACAACTTATCGGAAATGAATTTGACGAAGATGACATCATTTGTGCATTTGAAGATTATGAAGTTGATGGAGAAAGTTCTGTATATGTTGGAGACAGCGACAATATCGGCTACGATAAAATTGCATATATAGAAGGAGATACCGTTCAATTTTTATTTGAACTAAATTCAGAAAATATCATTGAAGATGTATGGATGGAGTAGGAATGGATGAATATATTCGCTATAATGGTAGTCGTATCAAAAACATACGAGGGCAGCACTTTGGACATTTAATTCCACAGAAAATTGTAGGAGTTAAAAATAAATATGCCATATGGGAATGTTTGTGTGATTTATGCGGTGGTACAAGACAGGTTTCCGTAAAGTTATTAAAGGGTGGCAGCGCAACAATGTGCGAAAAATGTATCAAAGAAAAAAGAAGAGAATTATTGAATAAAAATTGTTATAATGCAGATGCAATTGCGTTTAAAGACCTTACTAGGAAACAGTTTGGATTTTGGACAGTTTTGAAAAAAGGCGAATATAAAAATAACACTCAGATGTGGGTGTGTAAGTGCAAGTGCGGAACAATCAAAGAAGTTTCTCCATATCATCTTATATATGGTAAGAGTGTAAGTTGTGGATGCTCTGCGTCTTATAATCTGATCGGAAAACGGATAGGTATGCTGAAAGTAACGGGAATTACGAAAGAAAATGGGCTGTCTTGTATTTGTCAATGTGATTGTGGTAACACGATAACATGTACTGCATCTGATCTTGAGTGGAAACGCTCATGCGGATGTGCTGATGATATAGAAAAGGAAAAACATACTAAAGCATCAATTGTTTTAAATGGTCAAAAAATGAGAAAAGATAATACATCAGGAGTTAACGGAGTGCATAGAGCTAACGGGAAATGGGGAGCTGCAATTACATTCCAAAAACAATCGTATTGGCTTGGCACTTATGACACTATAGAAGATGCTGCGAGTGCCAGGAAAGAAGCAGAACGACATTTATATGGTGATTTTTTGGAATGGTATATTACATCATATAGAAACAGAAGCAGATGAAAGAATAGTTTTATGGAGCGAAAATATGAATAAATGGATTGTTGCAAGAATAAATTCTTTGAAAGAAGATTTATCTAAGAAACAGGAATACTTCAAAATAAATATACAAAACATGGATTCTCCCACATATGAGGATAATACAATTAATGATTTGCTGGTAATGAAAAAGCTGAAAACGGAAATTGAGCAGCTTGAATTGTTATTGCAACTGAATGGAATTTTTGCACAAGATAATACTATGGAAAATTTATTGAGAGAAGTCGGAAATTTGCAAAGCAACTTTCAAACATTATGTAGAAGTAATAAAGTAAGTAAAAGAGCAATATGTAATTTAGTAATTCCATTTAGAGACAAATATAATCTTACTGATTTACAGGCATTACAAATAGCAAGAAATGAGTTATCCGTAGCGGAAATTGCAGATTTATTATTGTAAAATGACGGTTTTAAAGAGGTGATATAATGGAAATAATCATTGTTACAGGTCAACGAAATGGAAATTTATATCTTGCAGGAAATTATGAACATGTAAAGTATTTTCCAGAACAGAGCACATTACATCCTTATAAACTATCTGAAAAAATTTTGAAATTATGTGATACGTATTTTAAAGCAAATGAAGATTTGATTATAACCACATACTCTGAAATTGTATTAGATTCTGTCAGGTTATGGGGAGCAAGAACCGGACACTGTGATATTTTGAAATGTATTAACTGCATGGATAATGGAGAAATCCGCACATCTGGATTTAATGAATACGGAGAGATGGATGTTTGGGAGAACGGAATATTTGACATTAAAAAAGTTATCCTAAAAGAATTGCTTGATATTAAAAGAGGGAAAATGAATAGTTGAAAAATCCTTTCATTTAAAAAATTGGAGGTAATAATATGAAGGTACTTGGAAGTTTTGTAGATTGTGTTTACGAGTCACATTTGTATAAAGAGGATGTTGGAGATATTAAAACAAAACTTATAAGTAGATTGCCAGATAAAAGAATCTGTGAAATGGCAAGTGTACTTATAATCGACACAAAATATGATGCATATGTTGTAAAAATACGTAGACCTGAAGTGAATAGTAGGGGATGTGTTGATATAGAAAAAACTCATAAGAAAATTTACGAAACTGATTTTATCGAAATTTTAAAGAGAGATTATGAAGGATTAAATTGGAAAGAAGTTGCTAAAAAAACTGATGAATTAATGAAGCCAGGATCGTTTGTTATTTTTAAAATAGATATTGATGTAGATACATTAATTGAATGAAAAATTGCTTTTATACAGGAGGTGAAGTTTTGTTATCTGAAGAACAGATGAAGATCATAGGACATTGGGTGAAAATTATTAGCAAAACAAGCTCACACAAAAACGATTATGGTGTAGTTACTGGGGTTACAAAGAATAAAGAATGGTTGAAGGTACGATTATCAGATTCAACTATAAGAATAGCGTTTGGTTCAGTGGTGCAGATTAATTAAATAAAAGAATGATTTCAGGGAAGGAATTACATATGTATACAAGTTACATTGATTATGCTCCTAAAGGTAGTATTTATTTGGGGCAATATAAAAAATTAAATGATGCTTGGAAAGCGTGTGCTGAAGCATTGGAACTTTTAAAGAATGTGGATGTTATTTATAGACCAATTATTTTGGAGAACAATAAAAATTAGACTTTTATAAGAAGAATAAGATCATATGATTGTAGATCGAAGTTTCAGAAAAATAGAAAATGGAGAAGGGAGTATATAGAGGTATATCATGAATAATTTAAAGAATGTATCTATGGAAGAATTATTTGAAGTTCTGGCATGTGGCAAAGAACCACTAAAAGGTATCACTTTGCTGGAATATATGGAAGAATGGAATAACCGAGTTAAAAAAGATGGTGGTTATGAAGTTATTGTTGAATAAGAATAGTTAAAAAGTTATACAAGATAAATGCAATAAAAATATTGATATTTCATATGTAATGTTGTATAATAAAGTAGAAAATAAAATGGAGATATAAAATAATGGATTTAAAAGTTGGACGTAATATATTGGATATAAATGAAAAGGATATAATCTTGGATAACGGTGCTTGTTATCAGATCATTACAAAAGAAGCAGGAAAACTGTGGGAAACGTATTCTCCAATAATGAGCAAGAAGCTTTTTGATAGACTGAATAGATGTGGGGCAGTTTATACTAATGAAATGCTCAAGAAAAAAGCTTTTGAAAAGTATCATACTAACAGTTGCACATTTTGGGCTTTTAATATTGAAAAGCTGGAAGAATTTTTGAAATAATGTATTTGGTGGTGGTTTATATAAGACTGCCGCCAGAAAAACAAAATAAGATAAAAGAAATAATAAAAATGTGTTGACAAGACACAACTTATAATATATAATAAGAGTATAGAAAACGAAGGGAGATTTAAAAATGAGTATGTATCAGTTGGCAAATAACAATTCATTTTTAGGATTTACAGATAACAGAACAGCTTTACAGGCTGGAAAGATTGAAAAATGCCTGTCTAAAGCGTTCAGATATAATGGTGTTGTAATGGAACGTCGGGATAAAATGCTTCAGGATTTAAGAAATGGTAAAGAACCGAAGATTGCAGAAGAAACTGTAAACGGGAAAACAAAGAAATCCTATAGAGTATATTCCACAATCAAAGACGGTGAGTTTGCCGGAACAAGAGTTTTCAGTGAGATTACCAAAACAGAATATGATTTCTGTATGTATCTCATTAAAAATGATCTTGTTTCAGAAGAACGTGTAAATGCTTATATCGAAGAAGAGAAACAGAGAAAAGAAGAAAAAGAAGTTGCAGAACGACAGGCAGAAGAAGCAGCCAGAGAAGAAGAGGAAAAACAGGCTGCAGAACTTGCAGAATTTGAAACCTGGGCGAAATCTATGGCAGAAATGTATTCCGGAACTTCTAATGCAAGCACTATGGAAAAGATTTTTATTGATAAATTGGGTGAATTTAAGAACCCTATTGGGGCGTTTAAACTCCTGGTATATATTGATAATATCGACAGTCATCCATTGTGTAGAGAGAAATTAAAAGAACGTTTGTATACAGGCAATAAAGCAAGCAGAAAGACATTTGAGTGTGTCACCGGATTAAAGCTGCCTAAGAATAACAGAGACACCGTAGAATTTATAGATAATCTGCATAAATCCGATTACTGCAACAAGGTTGATTATAAAGTAAAAGATAAAACAGAAGTTAAATCAAATAATGAAAGCGAACTGAAAGAGTTTTATATTCTGGAAGTAGATAAGGAACATAAGCGAAAAGAATATAAAAAGGTTTTTGGAGAAAGGATTGTTAAAAAAGGATTTGCTTGTTTTATCCACGAACTAAAAGACAAAACCTTTGCAATTTCTTCTATTGAATGTGGTGTGAGATTAGCAACCGGAAAGACAAAAGCCGAAGCAGTTAAAAATCTTAAGCGGGAAATCAGTAGATTTGGCGATGTAGAATTAAGACAAAAGATACAGGAAATTGTTAATTTATATGGGGCAAGCCCGTTATACAATTTGCTATAGTAAAAATAAATAAAGATAAGGAGATAATAAAATGAGTTTAGCTGGCAAATTTGGGAATTTTGAAATCAAGAAAACAGACAGAATTAGCAAAGAGGATCAGGAATGGTTGTCTCGTAGAGAGAAAATGTATAAACGTGCGTTAATGATACAGAAAAGCGTGTATGACATTTACAAATCAGAGGATGAAACATACACAGAAGAAGATAGAAAAGAATTTTCTAGTTTTACAGTTAGTGATTTTGGAGTTCCTAAACGAGTTAGCCAGATTCAGGATTCTTATATCAGTGGAATTTTCTCTTATTTTTCAAGAAAGTATCATGTGGAGTTGAAAAATGAGTTTGAACATTACGACTATAATCGAGAGCTTTATCGTTATTCGAATAAAGAGCCTGTAAAAGATTTGGTAATTGATGAAATTGACTATCATACTGTACTGGATAAGATTTTCGATCAGTTGGGCGGTTTGAGTTTTCAGGAAAAATCTATGAAAGAAGTAAAAGATGCATTAAAGGATAAATGTTATTTAGAGGGCAGAGATCAGTGGAAGATAAAAATAAGTGGAAAGAAACTTATATATACAGGTGGATCTTGTTGTAAGAGTAGATATTCCGACGAATATGAGTTCAATAGTACCGCATGGCTGAGAGCTTTTCTTGATGCACTTGCATGTAATATGTACGAAGAAAAAATATGTATTCACCCATTGAATAGATTGTACGACAGTTATTATGTAAGATTAGATGATGATGATTTTCAGAATGGTTTTTCAGCACCGTCAGTTGGTGTTGAGCATATCAAATTCTACAAGAATGGAAGAGTTGACATTACTTTCCAGAGTGGCGAATTTTGTCGGAATTTTGCAAGAGAATGGTGTGGATATACATTAGTTTAGGAGTATTAACAAAACAATGAATGAGAGTGGAAAATTTGTAAGTAAACAGCGTAGTAACTTCAGTATGGTTGGAAATACAATTTTAAGAGATGATAGAATGAGTTTAAAAGCAAAAGGATTATACGCTCTTATACAATCATATATAACAACACCTAATTTTACATTATATAAAGGATTTTTAGAAAATAAATGTAAAGAGGGGAAAAAGGCTTTTGATGCAGGATGGAAAGAACTAAAAAAATCAGGTTATCTTATTCAACACAAGAAAAAGGGTGAAAACAGTAAGTTTTATTATGAATATGAACTTGTTGAAGATCCATTTTTTAATAATGTTGGCTATATTTATATAATGAAAAATATGGGAAAATTTAAGATTGGAAAAGCGTCATTAAAAGCTACGAGATTAGGTGAATATACACATCTTCCAGAAGAGCCGAAGTATTTTTTGTTTAGATGTGTAACTGATAATAAAATGGTAGAATCACATTTACACAAAATGTTTGCAGAAAAACGATTGAGAGACGGAAAATGTGAGTGGTTTGAACTTAATGATGAAGATATTATGTTAGCAAAACAGTTTACAGAACAATACGAATGCGAATGTCCATTCGATATAAAACCACATTTTAACATTGAGGAAGTGCAGATATGAAATATAATTATTCAAATGAAACTATACCGCAAGATCAGCGGAAAGATATTAATACAAAAATTGAATACATTGTAAATAATAATCTGTCGGAATCCGAAACGGGCATTTCCAAAGATGATATTTTTAATGCTTATACAGGACTTGGAGGGCTGCATGGACTGCAGTTTTCCAGTTACAATAGTTATTATGACTACCAGAAAGCAAAAGCAGAAATTGAGCAGGGGCAATTTTTCACACCGTACAAATTAGTCGAATGGATTTATAATTGTTTACATATTTCCAATACTGATCTGGTGGCAGATTTAACTTGTGGTCATGGTGCATTTGCTAGCTGCTGCCCGGTTGAGTCAAACTTTTATGGGTGCGAAATAGAAGGAAAGTCTTACAGGGTAGCACAATACCTTTATCCAGATGCAAAACTGGAAAACACAGACATCCGTTTTTATGAACCGAAAGTTACATTTGATTATGTGGTTGGAAATCCACCTTATAATTTAAGATGGTCAAAAGATGATAAGAACTATTTAAGTGAGTATTATTATTGCTTAAAAGCTGCAGAACTGCTGAAGCCAGCCGGAATTATGGCGATTATCGTACCTTTATCGTTTTGTGCCGATGAGTTTTCTGATGGCGGTATGATTGCCGGATTAAATGAACATTTTAATTTTATCTGCCAGGTAGAACTTGATAAAAATACTTTTAAGCATTTGGGCGTAGAGAACTATAAGACAAAAGTTCTTTTTGTTCAAAAGAAATCAGAATATCTGGAAAACGTTGGATATAACAAAGATCTGTTATCCGGTGTTTCTTCCGGTGAGATTTGGGAAAAGTACCTAAAGCCAGTTACAGAAAAACGTGAAAGCATAAAGCAAAAAGTTTTTCTTGAAACAGTAAGAGGCGGGAAAGAGGATGCTAATTGGCAGTATAAGATTGAAAAGTTGTTATATGATATCAAGAGAAATCCCCATATATCTGATTTATACGCAGAATGTTGCGAATATGTAAGCCAGTATCGCAACCAGAAAAAGCCGGATCACATTGCATGGGATGAATGGGAAAAGTTGAAAATCAGAAAGCCGGATGTAGAGAAACATTTAAAATCTGCCTTAAGAAAGCAGAACCCAACCAAAAGTAAAGCGAATAGAGTAATTAAGAACAATTATTCTTTTGAGCTGGATGGGGAAGTCTTGGACATTAATCAGGCAGTGCTGTCTAATGAAGTATCAACAAGAACGTTTGATACAAAATGGATGGCACGACTGATTGAGAAGAAAAGTCAAGAATATGACACGCAGAATGTTTTATTTGAAGAAATGCATCCGGATAGAGAAATTGCAGCTTGGTTGGATAATTTTGAATTATCAGATGACGAAGAGACTATTCATCTAAATGATGCACAAAAAAGAGATATTAATTTATTTTTGCAGAAGAGATATAGTTTTATTCAGTGGGAGCAAGGATCTGGAAAAACACTTGCTGGAATCACAATCGGAAAATATCGACTTGAAAAGAAACAAGCTAAAAACGTGTTTGTTGTTAGTACAGCAATTGCAATCAAGAACAATTGGAATGATGTATTGACACAGTATGGAATTGATTACTGCATGATTGAAACCCTGGCAGATATCCAGAATATTAAGCCGGGACAATTCGTACTTATTACTTTGAATATGATGTGCAAATATCATAAATTCATTAAAAGATATGTAAAATCTATTTGCCAAAAAGCTGTTTTAATTTTGGACGAATCAGATAGTATCAGCAATATGGACAGTAAGCGTACAAAATCAGTATTAAACGCATTTCGGCGTTTGAGATATAAAACACTTATGACTGGTACAAGCACACGAAATAATATTGCAGAAATTTTTCCGCAGCTTGAATTACTGTATAACAATTCTATCAATATGTTAAGTGAATGTCCTGAGATCCAGGAAAGAAATAAAAAGAATGATAATGAATTGGAGTGGGAAAATAACGAATACTATATGAAACCATATCCGGCATACAAAAAAGGCTACAGACTCTTTACTGCAAGTCATATTCCAGACAAAATTACGGTGTTTGGTGTCAGTCAGTTTACGCAAGATATTTTTAATGCAGATTATTTAAAAAAGATGATTAACAAAACTATTATCACAAGAACGTTTGAAGAAATTACCGGAAAGAAATTATATGAAATCAAACAGGTTACTTGTGGTATGAATGACGAAGAGAAACATCTTTATTCTATTGCACTGGATGAGTTCTATAAAATGGAATATCTTTTCAGCAAAACAGGTAATAGCCGGAAAGATGCAATGTTAAGAATTTTAAATCAGTTGCTTGCACTTTTGAAAATTTGTGGTGCGCCACAAACATTAAGAGAATACGATCAGTCGATTATGCCGGAAAAATTCAAATCAGTTCTTTCTCTTTTGGTAGACTTCCAGGGAGAAAGGGTTGCTATTGGTGTTAGACATATTGAGGTTGTGAGAGCTTATGAAGCAGCAATCAGAAAAGCATTTCCAGATAGACCAGTATTTGTCATTACTGGAAACGAAACTACTTTGAAACAAAGAAAGAAAATTGTGCAAGATCTTAAGAAAACGAAAAACGGTATTCTGATTAGTACACAGCAGAGCCTTTCTGCAAGTATGAATATTGATTTTGTAGACAAGTGTATTATTCCGGAGCTGCATTGGAATAATTCAAGCATGAGCCAGTATTATTTCCGTTTTATCCGTTATACTTCTACAAGATTTAAACAGGTATATTTTGTTACATATGAAAACAGTATTGAGAGCAATTTGTTGAAAATGGTTCTTGTAAAAGATAAGCTGAATAGATTTATGAAGAATCAGGATGTTTCTGATGATGAAATATATGATATTTTTGGAATTGAAAGTGATATGCTACAAAATCTGATGTATAAAGAAAAGACAGATGACGGATATGTTATTCGTTGGGGAGATCAGAAAGTATCATAGATTGGAGATATTATGAATAAAAAGAAGCCGGAGGGCTATTATAAAGGGTTACGTAGAAAAGAAAATCTGACTATTGAAGAAGTATACAATGCTGTAAAAGATGTGTTATTCGAGCCAGAAGATAAGAAAGCTATGGTTGTAATTAATGGCGACAAAATAAAAGGAAACAGTCAGAGATTCCAGACATTTTTTACAAAAGGCTTAAAGTGTGCATGTTGTGGCATTGAGGGAAAATATTTCGGAAAAGAAAAGGATTTCAACGCTGCAAGATATCATCTAAATTTGTATGCCTTAGATGAATCAGGAAATGAAGTTTTAATGACAAAAGATCACATTGTCCCACGTTCAAAAGGTGGGGCAAGTGAACTGTATAATTATCAGACAATGTGTGTAAAATGCAATATAGCAAAAGGGAGCAACTAATGGAATATGATAAAGAAAATCAATGGTGGATAGAATATACTAAATTGTCAAGCGGGCAAACTGCAGTTATTATGTTTTCAAAATATCCGAGAGGAAAAACGCTCTACTACTTTGTTACATTCGGAATTGCTGATAAAAAGAAGATGTTGCGGAACTGGCTATTGGAAACAGGTAGCGGAGATTTATGTACAAAATGCACTGGAAAATGTGGAGCAGAAGGATTAATCTGGGCGTATCATAAGTTAGAAGAATTTATACAAGATAGGAAATTGTTTAATAAAAGCGATAAAGTTTTAAAATATAAAGTTGCGGTTTGTGGAGCTGATGCAAGACGACACAGAGTTTACCGCCATTTTTTGAAGCGCATTGGATTTAATGAAGAGTATGACCAGGAATTAGGTTGGATCATTGTGAAAAACTTATAAGATAAAACAAATAAATGTTGTAATATATAACAATGCATGATATACTTTATACAAAGACACAACATAGAATGGAGAGTGAACGTAAATGGGAACACCAGCATATACACCTATATACTCTAAGCGGTTAGCAGGGTATCTTCTTCTAAAAGGATTTATGCTTGAAGATTATCAGAAAAGTCATAAGGACTCAGAAAGAACAATATTCTTCTTCTATGAGTCTGAAGAATTGTTGAGAGCCATGTCAGAATATAACAGATTAAAAAATTACAAAGGAGGCATAGTAAACATATGAGTAAAGTAATCAATCAAAAATATATGTCGTTTGAAGAGGTTGTTATTGAAAGTGAAAATGAAGAGGACTATAAGGAGTCTCTTGATACAATGCGAAAAGCCGGTTTTACAAGAGTAAAAATATACGATAATGAAAGCATGACTATGATCCCGGCAAAGAAAATTCTTAAAAATGGACATATCGTACAGAGATACAAGAGATTTGGCGGATATGAGATTATAGAAAGCAAATTACGCGCAGAATTACCAAAGGGTGTTAAGCCAGCAGATAGAAAGGAAGAAAATAAATAATGAAGGCAATATTACTCCTGTTGATTATTATTGCTGTTTTGCTGGTTGTTATGGATATAGCAGTGATATATGCAACACGTGAAGTAGAGAAAAAAGAAAGGGAATTATTTGAAAATCGAAGGAGCAGAAGTGATGAAAGGAGTTATCTTAAAAACAGATGACGGAATAAAGTTATTTGGATGTTTACAGTGTAGCAACGGATCTTGGTACAATGCAGAAGGGTGTTTTAAGTATTGTAACGATAATAAAAGCGAAAGAAGAAATATGCTACAGGCTTCAAAATTGTCCGCTAGTGCTACGTATTTGGCATTAAGTCCAAAAGCTACAAAAGACTGGTATAAACATAGAGAGAATTTCATTGAAATTGAAATCCCATATAAAAATGAATAGAAGATAAACAAAATAAATATTGACATATAATAAAAAGTATGATAATATATAAAATGTGAGGTGAAACAAATGGCAACAGGAACAAATTTAGGAAGGATTAAGAATAAAAAAATCCAAAAGAACAATACTTCTGGATGCACAGGTGTTTCGTTCCACACTTGCAAAGGTCAATGGTATGCGAGAATAGCTTTTAAGGGGAAAAATTATAATCTTGGCTATTTTGATAATATTCAGGATGCGATTAATGCCAGAAAGCGAGCAGAACAAATGACTTTTGATGAATTTATTGAGCGACATACCAAAAAGAAGATAATAGAAATATAAGGAGGAAGAAATAATGATTACACAGAAATGCCAGATGGAACTTAGGGAGATGGTTTGTGATTTTGGAAAAGGTGATATACACGTTGATATAAATCCTAGACCTGATGATCCAAATAAAGTTTCAATTGAATTTGCAAATGGAGAACCGCTTGAAATCGGAACACGTGTGTATGGTGAAAATTCACCAACACCATTAATCATGAATTTCGATAATGTCGAAAGCCTGGAAGCTATAAAAGAGATTGCTGAAGCTGCAATTACTACTCTTAAGGTGAAGAAAGAGTACATGACTGAGCCAAAAGAGCCAGAGTTTATAGTTAAAACTGACAGTATATTTGTAACAGAAGCATTCAGGAGATCAAATCCGTCACCACTTAAAGTAATGGAAGATACAGAAAAATATCTGGAAAACGGTGATATTAAAGAGATCGTTGTTTCTGAAAACCTTATTTTAAAAGATGGGTACATAGGGCTGCTGATTGCAAGAAAATACAATAAAAGCACTGTAAAAGTATCTGCACCGGATGGAATTATAATCCTTGTTGGGAACAAAGCAATTAATTTTAAATCAGATAAAATCGCTCTTTTATATGGAGATACGTATGGAAATCAGAAACAACTGGCAATTATTAATTCAGGTAATAGATACATGATCCCGGCAGAAACCCCGGAAAAAGCGGTAGAAATGCTTGAAAAGATAAATAAAGTGTTTACTCCAGATTATACAATCGTTGGAAGAGGTAGAGAAAGTTCCGCACTTGCAGATTCAATGGAAAAGCGTGGAGTGGCATTTAAACATATGTAAGATAGCAAAAATAAAAGATATACACAATAAGGCTTATTATATTTAAAGGATGTTGATTGTTGTTTGATAAACAAGAGAGAGTTCGTTGATATGGTAAGCGATCATACTGGACGTACAAAGAAAGACGTAGAAGAATGGACAACCTTAATTTTTGAGGAAGTCAAAAGAGCTGTAAAATTATACGGTGGATTAAAAATTGTGAATTTTGGCACATTTGATACAAGAGACAGAAAAGGTAGGATGGGGAAAAATCCAAATACACAAGAAGATCTCTATATAAAAGGCAGAAAAGTCTTACACTTTACGCCAGGTAAAGAAATAAGAGAAATAGTTAATTATTAGGAGGTTTTGGCAGTGTTTAAAGTAGGTGATATGGTATATGTTGCTTTCGCTGTTGGTTGGAAATTTGAAACACATTTAACAACGGTAAAAGATGTTGTTGAAAAAGACGGAGAAGTGGAATATATCGTTGAATGCTATTGTGATGCTGCCAGATTTTCTAATGATATGTTTGAGCATTACGACGACAGCCGGAAAGAAAATGAAATCTTTGAAGCAACCAAAGAAGGAAAAGCTAAATGTGATAAATGCGTTTCAGATTATTATTATGATGGACTTTGCAGAGGTTGCGAGTATGAAGATTTTGGTTCTGTATTCCGCTGCGATGATTGTAGCCATTGTAAGGATATGGGACATAAGAACCCAACAGATCCAAGACCTATGAAATGTGTTTTAAACAAAATTGTAGTAGGTGACTTTTACAGAAAATCTCATACACATGAGATATGTAAGTATTTTGATCCAGTGCTTCCACAGATAAAAAGAGAGTTTCAGAGTTGGGAAAAATATAATGAAGTTCTTAAAAACTGTGAGTTCAATAAAGAATGTCCGATGCACAAAAACAGTGTATGGAAAACTTGCACATATGAATACTATATGGATTCTAAGCTTGTTGGATTTCCAATTAAGTTTATGCTTGATGGAAGAGAAGTTACAAGTGTAAAAATCCCACGTAGAAGATGGGTAAATCAGGATTTCTTGAATGGAGACATTCTGGAATGTACAACTGTGAATTTTGCATATGAGAAAGGCAGAAATGGATTACCGAAAAAAGGATGCTTGCCAATATATCAATCATTTGAGGGACTGGCAAAAATAGATATTAAGAAAGGTATTTTAATTGATGGACAGCCTATCAAGACATTATAAAGAAATTGTAAATCGTATAAAAAGTAAAACGCCGGATTTTGACGAGTATAAGTTTCATATTCTGGTAGTTGACGAAAATAATTTCGATGGGATGCCAGTACAGAGTTGCACAATATCAAAAGATAGAAAATGGATTTGCATTCCAAGAGAGTACGAAGATCAGCTTGGTGTAGGGTATATTCCGATATGCTATGAAGTAGTGGAAGAATTTGAGACATTCCTTGGAAATGGTAGTATAAGTTGGAGATGTAGAGTCTTTATTTTAAATAGAAGATATTAAGCAAATATGGGGCTGTAATGGTATCGACGGGGTACAGAACGGACATAATTCGCAGGAGTGGTTGCCTAACAACCAACATTAAAATAAACGCTAAAGAAACAAGACTGGCGGCGTAAGCTGCACTCTATATAGATGATTGTGGGATATAATCTATATAGAGCCGAAATTCCCACAGAAGTTTCCTGTTTTTCTTAAAAATAGGTGGTGGACGAGAAACCAGTATATACCTGAGAAACGGTTAGCTGTCTCATTTTCGCTAGGATGACGTTTAAAAATAAATATCCAAATGAAAGAGTATTGCGTAAAAAGATTGTGTAGTTAGTATGTATTTCGGACACGGGTTCAACTCCCGTCAGCTCCATTTGAAGGAAAAATATGTGTAAAAGATGTGAAGAAATCAAAAAGAAACATGAAAATTATAATTATTGCCCGTATTGCGGAAGTATGATGAAAAAGATTGGCTTCATACCGGATTACGATGTACCGTATAAATCGTTTTTTGCTGAAGAAAGAAATGGCTTTATCGTAGATATGGGTTAAAATAGGAGTATGTGAAAAACTATGAGAAGTATTTCAAGTGTAATAATTAGTTTGACTTGTTGGTATATGCTTACGAATATGAATGCTAAAAAAGTTGGTACGAGAGTATTTTTAGCCATGATGTCATTCGTGATGTTAGCAGTAGCGTTTGTATTATTGATTTTTGGACTTTGACAAAACAAGAATTTTAGGAGGAACAGAACAATGAAGCCTTATGATGTAGGTTTAATTTGTGGGCGATTCCAGACTTATCATATAGGTCATGAATCGCTCATAAATATGGGGACACAACTTTGCGACAGGATCTTAATTTTAATAGGATCATCACAAGAATGCGGGACAGAAAGAAATCCGCTTAATATCAACACCAGAACGAAGATGCTGAAAGAGATATACGGAGATTCGCCGGAAATCATGATTTATGCACTGTCTGATCTGACAGATGAGAATGATATTCGTCCGGAGTGGGGCAAGTATCTTCTGGAGAATGTAGACAGATATATCTACAAAGTTCCAGAGTTGATGATTACCGGAGATGACGAAGAGCGAAACCACTGGTTCGCAAGAGAAGATGTGGTTGATATGTCGCAGCTTATTGTAAATCGTGGAAGAATCCCTATTTCTGCTACACAGGTCAGAAAGCTTATGGTTATGGATGATCGTAAAGAGTGGATGAAATGGGTAAATCCGAAGCTGCATAAGATGTACGATGAAATTCGCCGGGAGCTAATGACAGTACCTTATTATAGGGAAATGCAGGTAGAATTGATGAAAGATAAACAAAATAAATGTAAATAACACTTGAAATTGCCAGAGGAATATGGTAATATAATTACAAGGAAATCAAACAATAGGAGGGTAAAAAATGTACAGTATTTCAAGAAAAGAATTTATTAATCCAGATATGGAAATGGTAGGGAGAATCATTGACAAGCTTAATGAAAAGTTTGATCCTACAGAAACCCACCATCATAGCAATGCAGACTCAGAGATGTTTGAGTTTCATTATAAAACAGATGGAATGAAGCGTGAAGCATGGAGCATTACTTTCATGGGGCATACAATTATCAGTGGTGGCGAATTTGGGCTTGATTATTCAGAGTGCCAGGATGAGTCATATTTAACACTGGAAAGCCGCAACGAACAGAAAATCTTTATGTTGGCTGTAAACAATACAATTCAGCATATTGATAAGTTAGTGAATTATGTGGCACTTTCAGACACATCAGATTATAACAAGCAGAAGTGGATTGGGACACTGAAAAAGAGCATTGAATAAAAAGCAGCAATAAGAAAGGAGAGAGCATTATGATGACATATATCAATGGAACATCCGCATTAAAAGAAGATACTGAAAAAGTTATAACCTTTCCTGGCTCAAGAGAACAGATTGTTAAAACGCAACCAGTAAAAAAAGGTAACTACAAAGAGGGCGAAGAACAGAGAGTTTATCCGTTCAAAACCGAAGAAGATCTTCAGAAAATGCACAATTATTTCGTTGAGAAAAAGATGTGGCGTAATGATCTCTTATTTGTTGTTGGTGTAAATGTTGGTCTTAGAGCAGGGGATCTCCTGAAACTTACATGGGGACAGGCTTTCCCGGATAATTATTCAGAAGTTGCAAACGCAATCAGAATAAAAGAAGAAAAAACTGGCAAGTGGCGTACATTCTATCTGAATGAGTCTTGCAAAAAAGCTATTCTTAAATACTTTAAACAGTATATAAGAAACGGGGAAATACCTGGAAGGGATGAATACATTTTCAAAAGTAGAAAAGGAAATGGACACCTTGAGGTTCGTCCGGCTGGTAATATTTTGAAAAAAGCAGCGAAGGAAGTAGGAATTACTTTCAACGTAGGAACACATTCATTGAGAAAGACATTTGGCTATTGGCAGTTAAAAGCACATCAGGATGATGCAATGTTTTTGTGTCACCTTCAAGAAATGTTTAATCATGCAACTCCAAAAGTTACATTGAGATATTGTGGTCTTGAAGATGAAAACATGGAACAGTATTATAACGATGTGAACATTTTATGATTTGGAGTGTAGACTATTGGAAAGTACAATGGCAATAGTAAAAGCAAAAGACGATATAAAAGTTCTTATGGAAGATGGCAGATTTAGCAATTTCATCAAGGGGCATACATATAGATGCATGTTTAAGGGCGAAGATGTGTATATAATTGATGAAGATAAATATGGATTCCAGACAGATTTGGATATATTTCATGAGAATTTTCAGGTTATAAGCAACGAAACTAAATAAGGAATATTATCTTCATTCGGTGTCTGTATTGGAAAATATGATTCTAAGAAAGACACCTGAAAAATAAATGAAGTTAATATAAATAAATAATGGGTAAAGATATGAAAGTTGCAAGTTGTTTTGAAGTTTTTAGGAGTGGATTTACTTAGCTGTATTAATACAAAAGGATAAGTATAGGAGAATAAGATGAATTATAGTAAGCGTGCAACGAGAAAAGTGTGTGCAGTAATTTCAGTTATAATTGTTGTGCTTCTTGTATTTACAGCCATATCTGCTGCCAGTGTAGATACAGACAGCGATATATATGTAAAGTTCCAGGATCGTATGTCGATGGACTGGGATTATGATGATTCGATCTATCTGAGAAAAGCAGTAATGCTTAAAGGTCAAAGTAAATCATTATATGAAAAAGCCGACATTATAGTTGTCACACTAAACAGGGTATTAAGCACAAAATATCCAAAAGATATTAAATCTGTAGTTGAACAAATTGCAGAGGAAGAAGAAACGAGTCTGGACGAAATTGAGCCAGACTCCGATTCTGCAGAAGCATTAAGAATTGTAAAGCATGAAAGATATGATAATACGAAAGGGCGATTAGAATATGAATAACAATGAGAAATTCAATGGAAATAGAAGCCACCAGAGAAGAAATAGAAACGGGCATTACAGAAAAAGACCTGTGAAAGCAACTCAGGCTGCGACAGTTAATCCGGAAAACAAAGATTCCGAAAATATGAAAAAGTTTGTCGAGATTTTGACAAATGAATTTTTTGTCCTTATGGAAAAAGCTCAGGCTTGTACTGAGATTGTGTCAGAAGAAATTCTTGATGAGATTCCGAAATTTCATCAGGCTATAGGAGCTATTGGAACACTTGGTTTTGTATTTGAAGAAATTGACAAGTTATTCCCACTTTCAGAATATCTGCCAGAGGAAAAGGCTGATGAAATCAAAGAGATTATTTTTTCTGCTGACAGTGATAACGACGAAGAGGAAAGATGTTATGACGAAATCAATTGACAATGAACGCTGGCTTTCCGATGGAAATTGTAAACTCTGCCGGAGATCAAAATATTGTAGTAAAGCGTGTAAAGCCAATAAAGAGGCAACACAGAGAGATATTTACAGTGCAGTAAATAAAGCCATAGGCGGAATTTTCGCACATATGCTTGAAAAACAGGCAAGTTTATTCAGGTAAGAAAGGTATAACATGAGTGGGAATATTGTAATTGACTGGGCTGATAGCATATTGGAAATTGCAAGATCATCATGCGGATCAGGAACTTCAAGTGACAAGGATAAAGCTTTTATGGAAATCATTGGAATATGTGACGCAATATTCAAGTCACTTGGATATGCCTGTAAATACGTGTTTATAAAGTACAAGCGATTTTTTGATAAGCTGGCAGGAAAAGATACAACAGTTATAGACTGGGTGCTTTCAGTTGTAGACCTTGCTACATCAGGAATAAAATATGAATATCCAGGAAAAGACGAAATATTAAGATGTATCATTGGAGTATGTAAGACGATTGAAATAACACTTGGATATGTTTATACGAATGACAGTGATGTTGAATATAAAAGAAAGCAGCTTATTGATTTTGCGGAATATACACAGGAGAAAGAAATAAAATGATGCGAGCAGGAACTTCACATTATAATTTTGATTCCACAAATGCACAAGAACCATTTACATATATGGCGCGAATAATTGGCACAAAAGAGATTGCTGTTGGTTATGTTGTGGTAGCAAAGGCAGCATATTGTCCGAAAAATACTTGGAAATATTACATAGAGTATAATGATTATAGATCGTATGGTTGTGGTGTTGAGTCAGCATATTTGGGACTTAAAAGAGTTGCAATTGATCCAGATACTATCGTTCCTTACAACCAATTAGCAAGGATAAAAGTGGATCAGGAACATGGTTATGATATTTTGCTTGAAGGAAATGATTTGCCGGGATTAAGAACTAGCTTAAAAATCGCATACAATGAAAAAATCCCAGAAGGCTTATATGCGCCAATTAGCGAAGAGTATGCTGCAAGATATGAAAAATATGGAGCATGTTCTGAAGTTACACCAGAGCAAAACGTTATAGAAGATGTTATTGAAAACAGCAAAATTCTCGAAAGAGTAAAACTTCTCGAAGCAATAAAGAAATTCTGGGATGAACATAAGAAAGACTATAAAACAGTTTTTGTTTTGGTTGGTGGGGGATATTGCAAAGAAGATTGTGAAACCATAGAAGAACGTGTTCCTGGAATATTCACGCATTCGTTGACCAGTATGTATTTCGAGGATATGGATGCTTGTATAGAGGACTTTGTGAAATGTGTAGATCCGGAAGATGTTGGAGCTTTTGATTGTGGTACAAGGAGGAAAGAACAGGATGTTTCCAATTAATAACATATTATTTTGCCCGCTTTGTAAGAAACGTAGCGAAAGATGGATTAGTTCTGGATGTACTTTTCAGATTAAAGGACACGAAAATTACACGTATTATAAAGAGTCTTGTACAAAGTGCCAGAAACATTTCTATTTGCCTTGTGGCAGTAATGGTATTATCGAAATGCGTATGAATGGTGTTCCTATTGAAGATGCAATAGAAGCCAAATGTAACGAGATAAAAATAAGACGCGGCGGGTTATTTACTCCTACGGACAGAGACAGAATTGAGAAACAATGTAAGGAAATATACGAAATGAATGAAAATGATTTAGTTATTTCGGAAGATCTTGTAAAGAAAGAAGATTTGAAAGTTGTCTCTGCTTGGATGTCGTGACCTAAAAATACATAACAAAAAAGGATGATATGAATGAGATTTTTACTTTGGAAAATTCAATTGGATGAACGTAGATATGCAAAATTCCAATGGTTATTATTCAAACTGTTTGGGAAAAGACCTAAAGCCCCTTGTGGTCACACTAAGAATGCAGTTGGGTATTATTGCCACTTACCTATGAATGTAAAATATTGTGATATTATCAATGACAGGGAAAGACATGAAGTGGTGTGTAAATGTTGTGGTGAAATACATATGTTATCTAGTTCTTATATTGATCCAAACGATGAAGATTCGTGGTTATCATTCTAGGAGGCTGCAATATGAGAAAACCAAAAGTCGAGAATAAATATAACTTGAAACCTTCAGACATAAATAAACTGATTGTAAGTGATCGCTCTAAAATCAAAGAACCGTTGTTCTGGCGAAATGATGTGATAAATGCCTGGTGTATTTCAAAAAGCATTGGAACAGATGCAGATAGAAAGTATTGTACTGACAATTCTGTATGGATTGGAATTTATGATAAGCCGTATTATCGCCACGAAATTCATTGGTATTGCACTTGCTGGGGCGGTATGGGTAAATACAATTTTAAAAAGTTTTTCGATTATCAAGAAATTGAAACGGAAAAAGATTTGGAAACTCAGGAGGAGTTATTGAAAATAGTAAACAAATTGTTGGACATGAAAGTTCTGGCATTTAAAAAATAAGAAAGTGGATTTTGTAAAAAATAGCCTTGTTAATCAAGGCTGAGAATCAATAGAAATATTGTGGCTGATTCAGCTAGGGAAACCTACGTATATGTTAAAAGAATATATGCGAGCCAAAGAGTGAGGGAATTTCCACTCATTAAAGCCTATGTAAATTGAATATAGATTTGAGGTTTTAGAACCTTATGAAACTACATAGGTACTGAACCCAACGGCAAAAGATGCAATTCCTACTGGTGGTTTTAGAACCTTATGAAATTAAAATAAATATGAATAAAGGACAAAAAATAAAAAATGAGCAATGATAAATATATAATAACTAGACAACTTAAATTATTACCGATTGGTGGAGAAGAGGAGGTTAAGAGGGTTTATGATTATATTAGAAATGGACAATATTCGCAGTATAATGCGTTGAATATACTTATGGGACAATTGGCGAGTAAGTATTACGAATGTAAAAGAGATTTGAGTAGTGCTGAATTTAAAGAGGCGCAAAAATTAATTTTGTCAAATTCAAATCCGAACTTATGTGATATTGAATTTGCTAAAGGTTGTGATACGAAGTCTGCGGTAGTTCAAAAAGTTAAGCAGGATTTTTCAATAGCAATAAAGAATGGACTACCACGTGGAGAGCGCAATATTACGAATTACAAACGGACAGTTCCTCTTATTACAAGAGGTCGTGATCTTGTTTTTGTTCATGGATATGAAAATTACACGGAATTTCTGGATAATCTTTATACGGACAGAAATTTAAAAGTATTTATCAAATGGGTTAATAAAATCCAATTTAAGATTGTATTTGGAAATCCATATAAATCGGCAGAATTAAGAAATGTTGTACAGAATATTTTTGAAGAAAGATATAAAGTGAATGGTTCTAGTATCAAAATTGATGATGGAGATATCATTTTGAACTTATCGTTAACAATGCCAAAGGAAATTAAAGAACTTGATGAAAACAAGGTAGTTGGTGTTGATTTAGGTTTGGCAATTCCAGCAGTGTGTGCATTAAACACAAACTGTTATTCTAGGAAATCAATTGGTAATGCAAACGATTTTTCACGGGTAAGAACAAAAATCAAGGCACAAAGAAGAAGATTGCAGAAAAGCCTTAGTCAAACTTCTGGTGGACATGGCAGAGAAAAGAAACTTCGGGCATTAAATAGATTTTCGGAGTATGAAAAACATTGGGTTCAAAATTATAGTCACTATGTAAGCAAACAAGTTGTTGATTTTGCGATTAAAAATAATGCGAAGTATATCAATCTTGAAGATCTTGAAGGATATGGTGATGACGAGAAGAACAAGTTTATTCTAAGTAATTGGTCATATTATCAGGTTCAGCAATACATTACATATAAGGCAGAAAAATATGGAATTGTAGTAAGAAAAATAAATCCATATCGTACTTCGCAGGTTTGTAGTTGTTGTGGACATTGGGAAAACGGTCAAAGAATAGACCAAGCAACTTTCATTTGTAAAAATCCAGAATGTAAAAATTTTGGAGAAAAAGTTAATGCAGATTTCAACGCAGCTAGAAATATTGCACTTTCTACTGATTGGTCAGATATAGACGAGAAGAAAAATAAGAAAAACAAAAAGAAATAATTTTGTTTAACGGTAGACCTTTCTGCCGAAAAGTGAGGGAAATCCCACTCACTAAAGATATAGTAAATTACATATGTTGTATGATTTGAGGTTTTAGATATATGTAATTTAACATGTATCTAAAGGAGAGACAGCCGCAAAAGAAAAAATAAAACTGTTTTAGATATATGTAATTTAACATGTATCTAAAGGAACCTGTACAGAATCCTCAAATACTGGCATGTTTTAGATATATGTAATTTAACATGTATCTAAAGGACGTTCGGAAGAATAAACTCTATTTTTTGGTTTTAGATATATGTAATTTAACATGTATCTAACTGTAAGATTGGTTAGAGATTATAATTTAGTATATTAGAAATAATATCGGGCGATTTTGCGTCCGTAATGTGAGAAAATCTTTGCTCACAAAAGCCTTTGTAAAAGATTTGATGTTTTTTATTATTACAAAATTACAAGGGTACAAAACTGGTGTGCGCCACATACTAAGTCGCTAATAAGCTTTTTATTATTACAATGGTACAAAACAGTAAATAGATGAATCTACATAACTGCTTAAATTTTGTATTTTTACAAAATAGCTTATCAAAAAGATATAATATGTCATAAAGTTGAAATTTTACAATTGAATATTGACAAAAGAACAAATGTTCTGTATATTATTATACAGAACACTTATTCTAATCCCTGGGGTATGATGCACCCCGTCCCACCCATTCTTCCGTTATGTAGTGATTTAACGCAAGTAAAACATTGGACTCTCTAATTATACAATGGTTGGGAATATTTGGCAAGAATTAAGTGTTCTTTTGTTATAGAAAGGAGAGTCCAATGGGAATGAAGATTTTTGATTTAATCTACAAACTCTTTGGTATTGCAGGTTCTGCAGTAGTAATTTATGAGTTTTTCATAAGATGATAAGAATAAAAGAATTGGAGAATGATATGAGTAAACAAGAATTAGTCAGAAATGAAATGGTAAAAGCCATGAAAGAAAAAGATAAAGAGAAAAAAGATACATTGGCTTTACTTTTGGCAGCTTTAAAGAATGCGGAAATTGATAAAATGCGAGTTTTATCACCAGAAGAAGAGGATGCAGTAGTACAGAAAGAGATCAAACAGACAAAAGAAACACTGGAAATGACACCGGCAGACAGAGCGGACATTATTCAACAGTGTAATAACCGCCTGGCAGTTCTGCAGCAATTCGCGCCGCAGATGATGAATGAAGCAGAAATTGAAAAGGTTATTTCTGATGTACTGAAGGATCTGGAATTAGATAGTCCAACCAAAAAAGAAAAAGGAAAGATTATGAAAGTTCTCATGCCACAGGTTAAGGGTAAAGCAGATGGAAAACTGGTGAATACTATTCTTGAAAGAAAGTTGAGATAAATAAATGAGTAGAGTAATTACAAAAACAAGAACTGGAAATATTATTTCAGATGAAGAACTGGGACTTGAATATTTGTTTGTGGGGGACTATGGCAAAGAAAACAACATTAAGGCTTCATTTATGGGATATGATAAGCGGAATAAGCGATGTATATACAGACCAAGATGGGGAATTGTGTTATACAGTTGAAACCTGTTTTAAAGAGGAAATTGTAGAGCAACTTTCCAATGATGATTTACTGAATGAACTAAAGAAAAGGATGGTGATTGAATGAAAGTTAAGAAACTATTAATTGGATTGCTTGTATCTGGATTAGCACTTTCGTTTACTGGATGTGGCGGTGATGAAGTTATAAATGAGAAAGGTGAAAAAGTTAGCTCTTATGGACAATTTATAGAAATTAAAAGAAATCATTATACAGATAGTAACACAAATGCTACAGATCAAATATTTATGTATGATAAAGATACAAAAATTGTGTATGTATATACTGAGCGTTCATATTCAACTTCTACAATGCCATATTACGTATTGGATGAAAACGGTAAACCAGAAATAGCAGTCTACGGAGAGAATTATAATGGGTGACGAATATGATTAAACATATTAAGCAAGGAGAAAATATAGGTGTAGCAAAACAAGTTCAAGGCGCAGTTGTAGACGTATATACACATCCAAAATTTAAAGGCATGTATGGATTTGTATATAGAGGTGAGAAGTGGACTTGTAGTGATTATGCTTTTGATAAGGAATATAAATCATGAAATGAATTAAGAGAAGTAAATAAAACTAAGAAACAGAAAGGAAGTTGGCGTAATTGTGAGTATTGGTTTATTTGTAGGTATAATTTTAATGTCACTTATTATTCTTGATGGGATTGGATATGCCATAGCAAATCATGTAAAACCGTTACAAAAGATTTATTGCAAGAGAGGCTGGCATTGTCACATGAAAGATTATGAAACAACTGGTTTTGATGGAGCGTCATTGCATTGCAGATGTAAATGGTGCGGATATGAAGGACTGGTAGACAGTCAAGGAAATTTATTTTAGAAAGGCGAATTAAATAAACATGAAACGAATTGTAAAAATATTTTCTGCTGAATCCGGAAAACATGTGAACACATTTATGTTATGTGGAAGTGGCAGTGGACATTTTGATGGACATGATATATACCAGTGGGTTTCATATCCATACGGAACTATTTATCCGGAAGTCTTTAAAGATGCAGATGAAGCACTTGCTTTTCTTGATAACAAAAAGGGAATTACTTATGAAGTAATGGGTGGATGCCAGTTGACTCTCATAAAAGAGAATGGTGATTATACAACAGCTTCGCCACTGGTAAGAACACCAATAAAAAGTAGAGGTAAATAAATGAGAAAGAAAATTATTAACAAAGTTGCTTGTTTTGCAGCTATTATATTCATTCTATGTACTACATGTACGGCATGTGGAAAAACATATCAAGAAGTAACCAGGCAAAAGGATAATACAGAGTATAGCCTTTGTGGAAACTATTTTACACTTATAACAGAGTGGGATGATTCAGGAGCAATTTATAGGATTGTGTATGCGAAAGATACCAAAGTGAAATATTTTATCGCCAAATCTGGTTATAAATTTGGTATAACACCATTATATAATGCTGATGGTACAGTACAAGTTTATGGAGAGTAGAAAAACTATGGGACGAAAATTCAAAATTGATAACGATGCCTATGGTGAAGGTATCAAAATGTATAATAAAGCCACGATTGAGATTGTTCCCGGTGTTACGGTTTTGGTTGGTTGTAATGGTGCTGGTAAGTCAACACTATTGAAACAGTTATACGGAATTGTACAAAAAGAAAATATCCCATGCGTGATGTTTGACAATCTAAAGGATGGTGGCAGCAATGCAAGAAGCAAAGTCGGATTTTACGGAGATATTACATTTCTTGCAACGAGTATGTGTTCCAGTGAGGGAGAGAACATAGCATTAAACATGGGGAACTTTGAGAAAATGATTGGATCAATGTTCCGGAATAATCCGAATGATAACGAATATTGGATTTTTGCTGATGCAGTAGACAGCGGATTTAGCATTGACAATGTTGTTGAATTAAAAGATGAACTTTTTAAATTGATTTTAGATATTCATAAAGATAAGGAAGTATACATTGTAATTACGGCAAACGCATATGAAATGGCAAGAGGGGAACAGTGCTTCGACGTAATAAATGGAAAATATGTGTCCATAAAAAGTTATGAGAAATATCGCAGCGTTATTTTAAAATCAAGAGACAAAAAAGATGCCAGATATAAAAAATAATCAATAAGATAAAAGAAATAATAGTTGACATACAAAAGAAATGGTGATATTATATAGAAGGTGGTAAAAATAGTAATTTGTTTAATAATTGTATTTGGTTTTATATATGGGAGAGATTATTTTAGATTTTTTGAACCGTTTGGAAGTTCAGGAAATTATTTTCAATCAGGAACATATATATTATCAATAAAGTGGTGGAATGTAAAATTCAACTGGTATGTTATTTATGATAAATGGCATATTGATATTTCGTGTATATTTCCTATAAAAGAACACATACTTAGAGAGTGCATCGTTGTTATTTCCAGTACAGGTATAAAAACCTGTACTGTTGATATAGATAAAGATAAACAAAATAAAAGAAAGGAAACAAGATGAAGAAAGGACTAACAAGTAGACAGGTGGTTGAAAACCGAGAAAAATTTGGGACAAACAAGCTACCAGAGAAAAAAATGAAAACCGGACTGCAGTTCTTCATGGAAACATTTAAGGATCACATAAACCAGATTCTTTTAGCCATGATGATTGTGTTCACAGTTATTGCAGTGTTTGGACAGGGTTCTTATTCAGAACCGATTGGCGTTGCAGTAGTATTACTTGCTATTGCGCTTCTTGGAATGAATATAGGATTAAAAAGCCAGAAAAGTGAGAAAGAATTAAGGGATAGGACATCGGTTCATTATTGCAATGTGGTTAGGGATGGAAAGATAGAACATATTAACACGGATGATCTTGTTGTTGGAGATTTGGTTATTGTTCAATCAGGTGAGGCTATTTATGCAGACGGATATCTTGTTGAAGGAAATTTAAAAGTAGATAATTCTGTTTTAAATGGAGAATCTGAGCCATGTAAAAAAAGTGCCTGGAACAAAGGAAATCCACATATCGAAATCGGTGGAAAAAGAAAAGCAAATTCAGATGATTATGTAAATTATTATGCATTATTCTCCGGAACAACAGTGGTTGACGGTGAGGGAAAAATGATTGTAACCAATGTTGGAGTTAATACGGTAAACGGTCAAACAATCTCAACTATTGATGAAATCGAAGAAACAAAAACATCGTTGGAAATCCAGTTAGAGGATCTTGCTAAACAGATTAGCAAATTCGGGTATATTGGAGCTTCAATTATTGTAGTAGCGTTAATCATCACAAACATCATTCAATATGGTGGCGTTGCAGAATATTTTGGAATTGGTTGGATTGGAGTTCTAAAGAATATTCTTACTATTGCAGTAACCGCACTTACCATTATTGTTGCAGCAGTGCCGGAAGGTTTACCACTTATCATTAATCTTATAACAGCACAGAATGCGAAGATTATGATTAAGCACAATGTTCTGGCAAAACATACGAATAAAATTCCGGAAGCGGGAAATATTCAGTTGCTTTGTACTGATAAGACAGGAACACTTACAGTCGGAAAACTTGTTCCAGTTGAAAATGTAATGGGTAACAGAAAAAAAGTTACAAGTGGTACAATGGTGGATAGCTTATTCAAGTTGAATGTAGCGTTAAATAGCAGTGCTATGTATGACGAGAATAAAAACATTGTAGGTGGAAATGCAACAGAAAGAGCATTACTTACTATGATTGATAGTGATGAATATAAAACAATCACTGATTCTGTAAAGGTAACGAATGCAAAGAGCTTCAACAGTGCAAATAAATTCAGTGCAGTTGAAACTGATGGAAAAGACGGAAAAATTACATACTATAAAGGCGCACCAGAGCGTTTGATTGATGTAGCTGTTTCATATGAAGATGAAAATGGCACACATACAGTTGAAAGAAATAAATTAAAAGATATTGTAAAATCATACACGGAAAAAGCAATGCGAGTAATCGCAACAGGCTATAGTAGATCAGCATTGCCGGAAAATGGTTTACCTGATGATCTTATCATTACTTCATTGGTTGCTATTCGTGATGATGTACGTCCAGAAGTACCAGAAGCAGTTGAAAGAATGCATGATGCAGGTGTTCAGGTTATGATGGTAACTGGTGATGTCATTGACACAGCAAAAGCTATTGCGAAAGATGCCGGGCTTATCAAAGATGACACAGATATTGCGATGTCAGCTATTGATTTTGATGCATTATCCGACGAAGAAGCAAAAGAAAAATTGCCACATATCAAGGTTATCGCAAGAGCTACGCCGAATACAAAGTTGAGAATTGTGCGACTGGCACAGGAACTTGGACTTTGTGTTGGTATGACTGGTGATGGCACAAACGATGCACCAGCTTTAAAAGCTGCGGATGTTGGCTTTTCAATGGGATCTGGAACAGATGTATGCAAAGAAGCCGGGGATATTATTATTACAGATGATAATTTTGTATCAATTACGGATGCAGTTCTTCTTGGAAGAACATTCATGCACAATGTTATGAAGTTCCTGAAATTCCAGTTACCTATCAATGTAGGTCTGGTAATTCTCAGTATTTTATATCCGATTATTATGGCTGTAGAAGCAGTTGCAGCAGTGCAGATTCTTGTAATTAATATCGTTATGGACTCTCTTAATTCTCTTTCCTTTGGTGGAGAACCAGCAAAAGAAGAGTATATGAAAGAAAAGCCTATTCCAAAAGGATCGAAACTGTTATCAAAAGAAACTGTTAGTCAGATTGCGGTATCAGTTGTGGCATTTATAGGAATTTTTGGACTTACATTATTGCCAGCTATACAGAATATATTTGGAAATAACGAAGAAGTTTATGCAACAGCGAGATTTGCATTGCTTGTGATGATGGCAACATTCAACGGTTTCAATATCAGAACAGACGGATTTAACCTGTTTAAAGGAATCGGCAAGAACAAACTTTTTGTAGAGATAGCAATTGCGATTTTTGCCATTACATTTTTACTTGCACAGTTTGGTGGGGAAATCATGGGATGCACAGCAATGACACTTTTACAGTGGGGTGTAACGGTAGCCCTGGCATTCTTAATTATTCCGATTGATCTTGCGAGAAAAGCAATCACTAGAAGAAAGTAGGAAATCATATGGTTAAAAGAGATAAAGAGTATAAGAGAGTTGAGAATATTACATTGATTTGTTATGCGACTGGATTAGTCTTAACATGCCTAACAAAATTTTTGCCATTTATCTTTTTGACCATTATGGCATATCCGATTTCGTTTTATTTAATAAATAGGGAGTGGCGAAAAAGCCGCTCCTGTAAAACAAAATAAATAATAAGGAGAAATAAAAATGGTAAGTTTAGTAAAAGGACAGAAAGTGGATCTTACAAAAGGAAATGAAGGATTAAAGCAAATTATCGTTGGTCTTGGATGGGATGCAAATAAGTATGACGGTGATGATTTTGACCTGGATGCATCAGCATTTCTTCTTGGTGCAAATGGAAAAGTAAAGAGTGATAAAGACTTTATATACTTTAACAATAAAAAGCATCCAAGTGGCGCAGTTCAGCATATGGGAGATAATCTCACTGGTTCAGGCAATGGAGATGATGAGCAGATTATCGTTGATCTGACAAAAATTCCTGATGATATTGAAAAAGTTGCATTTACTGTAACTATCTATATGGCAGAAGAAAGATTACAGAACTTCGGTATGGTTTCAAATTCTCATATTAGAATGGTGAACAAAGAAACAAATGAAGAAATGATTCGTTATGACCTGGGAGAAGATTATTCAACAGAGACAGCAATGGTTCTTGGCGAACTGTACCGCCACAATGGAGAATGGAAGTTCAATGCAATCGGACAGGGATATTCTGGCGGTTTACAGGCACTTTGCAATAGCTTCGGGGTTTAAGTAGGAGGAAATAAAGAATGGCAGTAAGTTTAACAAAAGGACAAAAAGTAAATCTTTCAAAAGCAGTAGAGAAACTGGCAAATGTAACTGTAGGACTTGGATGGGATATGGCACAGAATGGAAACAGTATTGATTGTGATTCTTCTGTGTTCGTACTTCGTGAATCCACAAAACAAATCTCAAAGAAAATAACATCTGGGCTGTTCGGGCTTTTCTCAAAAACAAAAACAGAAGAAGTTGCAGAATGTGGTCTGACAAGATCTGATGATATTGTTTATTATGGAAACCTTACACATGACAGTGGTTGCATTAAGCACAGAGGCGACAACCTTGTTGGTGGAACAGGTAAAAGGAATGATGATGAACAGATTGCAATTGATCTGAAGAAAATGCCAGAAGATATTAAAAAGTTAGTTGTAGCTGTGAATATTTATAACTGCAGGGTAAGAGGACAGCATTTCGGAATGATTAAAAACTGTTATACAAGAATCGTAGATGATGCAACCAAAGAAGAAATCTGTCGCTACAATCTTACAGATGATTATAACAGATGTACAGCACTTATTGTTGGTGAATTATATCGTGATGAAAACAACGAGTGGCAGTTTAAAGCCATCGGAGAAGGAACACATGATAGCAGTATTCCAGATATGGCAAAAAGATATAAATAAGGAAGGAGATAAAGTAACATGTCAGTAAGTCTTAAAAAGGGAGAAAGAGTTGCATTATCAAAAGATAGTATTGTAGACGGAATCTCTGTATGTCTTGGTTGGGACACAGCAAAATACGATGACGATGGAGATTTTGATTTAGATGCATCTGCTTTTGTTGTTACAAAAACTGGAATGACAAGATGCGATGAAGATTTTATATTCTACAATAACCTCGAACATCCGAGCGGTGGCATTATACATAGTGGTGATAACCTTACTGGATCTGGCGACGGAGATGATGAGGTCATTAAGGTCATTCTTGAAAAGCTTCCAAAATATGCAGAAAGAATTGTATTTTGCGCAACTATTTTTGAAGCAGAACGCCGTATGCAGAATTTTGGAATGGTTGATAACTCATACATTCGCGTTATTAATAACAAGAATGGAAAAGAAATTGCAAGATATGATCTTAAAGAAAAATTCGGAAATTCTACTGCTATTATTGCCGGAGAAATTTATCGCGATGGAAATGATTGGAAGTTCCATGCAATCGGTGAGGGTGTTGTAAGAGGACTTGAAGAACTCTGTGAAAAATTTGGAATTGAGGTAGCGTAAAATGACAGTGGGTACAAGTAACGTAGTAATTTTTTGCATTTGTCTTTTGGTTGTTGTTGCAGTAGTGGCACTAATCGTTAATAAAACATTCTTTAAGCAGCTTGTAATCAAGTTTAGAGGAAGAACCGAAGAAGTAGTGAGACAGGACGCTTCTACACCAGATGGTGCAAGAGATTATTTCAACAATGCAATTAGAGAAAAAGAAACTTTATACAGCAATGCAGAACGGTCATATACAGAAATTGCCGGGAAGCTGGATGAAGCAGAGAAAGAGCAGTACGACTTAAAGAAAGAGTTAATGAAGATTGACAAATCCATTAACAGTTGCTTTGACTCTGGTGATGAAGAAAATGCCAGGCAGTATGCAATGAAAAAAGTTACCGTTCAGGGAAAAATCAATACATTAAAGGAAACTATCGAAGAGTACAAAAAAGCAAAAGAACAGCAGGAAGAAATCCGCAATGCAATTAAGCAGGAGCTTGATGAACTCAAAGAAGAGAAAGAAAGAACAGTTTACCAGATGGAAGCAGATCAGCAGATTATTTCTTTACATGAGGGAATGAATGCAAGTGCAAGTTCAAGTGAAAGTGATCGTATGCTTGAAAGAGTAAGAGAGGGTGCGCAGAGAACCAGAGAACGTGCTGCAGGTGCTCAAATTGCATATGATACCAGTTCTGAAGCTATGAACCGTAGAATGGAAGCGCAAGAAAGAAATCGCGAAGCTGATGATATTCTGGCAGAAATGAGACGTAGACGAGGTAACAAATAATGATTGTTATAAATATCGGAGCATTTGTCGTTTGTATCGCAACAGCTTTTGTTGTTGGTTTCGGTATTGCAAAAGCTAAAAAACATAAAAGATAAAATATGTTTGGTGGAACAGGATTTATTCTGTTCCGCCATTACTATAAGAGGAATAATTGTATATGAAACCATTAGTGATTGAGGCAAAAGAAATACCCTATAAAGGCGAATACGTTTTGTACATGGGAATACATGATCTTCCTATTGATGAAAAAATTATATACCAAAGTGCTGAATTTTTCATATGTGGGAGAGAATATGATAATACAAAAGAGTATTGTTGTTGTAATAAGTTAGAAATATTTACAGAATCATTGAAAGATAATGAAGTTCCAGAAGATGTGTATTCTAAATGGAAAGTGTATTATTCAAAAATGGATAAAAATGAACTTATAGAAAATTACAAAAATACACATGCGCATGTATTTGTTAGAGTATTTAATGGGAATAAAAAGTGGGATTATGAAGGAGTTGCTCACGGGGAGATAGGGCGATGAAAAGACTCGATCCGAACATGGATGGCAAAGATCATATCAATGTGTACAGTGGGAGTCAAACAGAGCTTGGACGCATGTTAAGTAATTTTTACAGGCAAGAGATAGAGACAAAAGACGGAAAGTTTATGTCCGTAGAAGCGTATTGGTTTTGGCTTGGCATTTCAGATGAATGTCCGGCAAAAGATGAACTAAGAGAACTATCTGGATATGATGCGAAGAAATGTGGCACTCAGTTGCGATTGTATTATCCTATTGAGAAGCCAGTAGAAGATTTCGAGGATCGTATCATTAGAGCCATTTGGTATAAAGTAAAGCGGCACGTTGACCTGTTTTTGCCAGAATATAAGGATTTGCCACTCAAACACTATTATGTATATAGTGGCGGAACTGTGCGAGATGTATACGGTAAATATTGGTGGATGATGGAAGCTGAAGAAAAAATGAAAAAGTATATCTATAAAGAATTGGAGAGAAGAAATGGGTAATACAGAGAACATTGAAGAAATCAAGAAACTGTTCAAGGAACGTGGTATGGTTTATAAAGGCGATTTTATTGAGTCATTATCAGAAGAAGAGTTTAAGGCTGGATGTATTAAATTCTATATTCCACCGGAAGATGCTGATGGATGCGGAGAAAGTATCTGGGGATGGGTAACACCAGAAGATAAAAAGAAATACAATGACGATGGTTTCTATGGTGAGATAAAAGCAATTCTTACTAATCAGCCACTTAATTATTGTGGTGTTTTAACTTGGGGTTGTGAAGTTGTGCTTAAATGTAACGGTGCAGATCGTCCGGAACTTTCCGATGACTTTATCGAAAATGTATTGCAACCGATTATGAATAAAGAACGGAGTGAAGAAAATGAGTGAAAAGAACATGAACTGGGAGTTTCTGGCAAATAAGGATTATGCCTTTTTAACAGAAAATCCAGCATTAGGGGATAATGTTATTCTTCTTACATATGGTGGCAGTCACGCCTATGGTACGAATATTGCCACATCAGATACGGATATTCGAGGAATCACTCTTAATCCTATCGAGAGTTTACTTGGAAACACTGAGTTTGAGCAGTTCGAGGATCACAACACCGATACTGTAATTTATGGATTGAACAAAATGATTGAATTGTTGCTTTCTTGTAATCCTAACTGTATAGAAATTCTTGGATGTAAGCCAGAACACTACTTTATTATCAGCCCAGAAGGGCAGTTACTTCTTGATAACAGAAAAATCTTCTTGTCCAGGAGGGCAATTAAAACTTTTGGTGGATATGCGAACAGCCAGTTACGCCGACTGCAGAATGCTCTTGCAAGAGATTCATACCCACAGGCAGAGAAGGAGAAACATATCCTGGGTTCAATCACACATGCTATGGAGGACATTGTGAGCCGGTATCATAAAATCAATGGTGAACCAATAAAATACTCATTTTGTGGCGATCATGGGGCTTTACGGCACGCATTTAGTGAATATAATACCGCAATGCGCCGCATGGAGAATATGAAACAGTTTGAATATGGCAGTATTGAGCTATACCCGGATGTTTCTGAAAGAGAAGATATGGAAGTGGAAATGTTTTGTGACGTAGTTTTACACCATTACCCCCCTAAGAGATTATAGAAACATATGGAGTGAAGTCAATACCATTGTTAAAGATTACGACAAACTGGGTAAGAGAAATACTAAAAAAGATGATTTACACCTTAATAAGCACGCCATGCATCTTGTACGGTTGTATCTTATGTGTATTGACATTTTAACAAAAGAAGAAATTATTACATACCGGGAAGCAGATCACGACTTGCTTATGAGCATTCGTAACGGTGAATATCAAAAATCGGATGGGACGTATCGTTCTGAATTTTTTGAGTTGGTTGATAATCTTGAAAAGAAGATGAAGTACGCTGCAGAAAATACATCATTACCAGAACAGCCAGATAAAGAGGCTGTTTATGAAATACTTGTTGAAATGAATAAAGAACACATTCTAAGAACTAAATGTTCCTGGAAATAATTTCCAGTTAAAAGAAATAAATATTTACATATTATGGCATATATGGTAAAATGAGATTTAGTAATCAGGAGGTGTATTAATATGAAGAAGGCAATTGTATTTTTAACAGCATTAACGCTTATGTTTTCTGCTGCTGGATGTGGCAAAGAAGTAGTTGTAAATGAATATGGAGAAGAAACTTTCGTTTATGGTGATCTCATAGAAATTAGCCATCGAGATTATAATACAACTAAGAGAGAAAGCCTTGTGTATGATAAAAATACAAAAGTTATGTATTGGTTTTTTTATGATACCTGGGATGGTTGTATGTCTGTATCTCCATATTACATCGTTGATAAAAATGGAAAACCAGAGATAGGAGTGTACAAAAAGAATTATGAACCTTGATATAATTATGCCAAGTAATGTAAAAATGATTTTAAACAAAATAAAAGAAAACAAACATGAGGCGGTTATTGTTGGGGGATGTGTGAGAGATTCTATTATGGAATATATGCCGCACGACTGGGATATTGCTACATCAGCACAGCCAACAGAAATAATAGAGATATTCAAAGATTTTCGTATTATGACTGCTGGATTGAAGCATGGTACAGTAACAATAATAATTGACCATGAACCATATGAGATAACTACATATAGAGTTGATGGAAAATATACGGATTATCGTCGCCCTGATACAGTAAGTTACACAAGAAATTTGGCTGAAGATTTGCTGCGAAGGGATTTTACAATTAATGCAATTGCTTATGACGGAGAAAATATCATTGACTTACATGGTGGTGTCGATGACATAAAAAATAAAATTATAAGATGCGTAGGAAATCCGGATGACAGATTTAGAGAAGATCCCCTTCGTATTCTTAGGGCTTTAAGATTTGCCGTTAGATTCAAGTTTAAAATAGAAGAAAGCACTGCAACAGCAATGAGAAAGCATATGGGGTTACTCAATCATATTGCGATTGAAAGAAAGCAAAGTGAGTTTACAAAGACTATTTGCACAGACGGAATTAGTGGTAACTTTGATATCTTGAAAGAATACCAAGATATTTTGGAATATGTTATGCCAAATATTGCCGATATAACAGAGTGGGATAAAACAGTAGATATGGTTCAGAACTGTGATGACTTATGCGAAAAGCTGGCGATTTTAATTGATATGGCTAAAATAGGGAATTATCATAAAGTAGTTGATATTCTTATAAAATACCCGAACAAAGTTTCAAAGTCTGTGTGTAATATTATGGAGTGCAGAAAAGAATTTATTACGGATTCTGTTGGGAATATAAGACGTTTATTATCGAAATATCAAAAAGAAAATATAATAAAAACTATCAATTTTAAGTTGGCAAAAATGACATTCGGTGGAAATGCAGACAAATCAATGATTCGGTGCTTATGTAAAGCAAAATATATCGTTGAAGAAATATGCTCAAATCCATGTGAATATTGTTATGATTTGAAACATTTGGATATAAATGGACATGATTTAAAAAATATTGGTATTCCAGATGTTGAGATTAGTCATTATCTCAATGGTCTTTTACAACTTGTGATTGCCGGGGCAGTAGAAAATAATAATGAAAAATTAATTGAGGTTGCAAGAATTTCAAGATTTTGAAAATATTCTATTGACGTATACTGTTATTGAGAGTAAAATAAAAACATACGTTCGATTAGAAAATTTCGCTACTTACTTGGATTCTGTCGAAAGGGGAAAGAGGAATGAAGTTTAACTATCAAGAAAACATGTGTGTGAATGTAAAAGAAGCTATTGAGAAATCCACAAAAAATGATTACGTAGATTTTGGCGATGCACTTGGAGTTATTGTACATAAATCTTCTTATTTTGAGGCGATTATTGTGTATGACGAAATCCATGATATTGTAAGCGTCGAAATTGTAAAAAACGATACTGATTGTCTGAAGATTCGAGAAAAAGACCTGGAAATGACAGATGAAGAAAGAGATTTAATCGTGAAAGAATTGAGCACCCACATAAGCTAAAGGAAATAATTGTTGTTTTCATGTTGACACCTCTTGAAAAATATGTTATCTTTAAGATAACAAAATATAGAAAGGGGTAGTCGCATGAAATCAACAGACAGTAGGAATCAGTTAATTGAAAAAGTGAAATCATTCATTATGGGTATTAGCCCGGCAAAGACTAAAGAGCTTGAAGAAGAAATCATGCATGATAATAAGATTACAACAGGTGATTTCTTAAAGATGCTGTCTGGAAGATATTCACTTGAAGATGCAAGCGATGCAGAATTATATTGGATTTTAAATGCTGCCTCAAAAGTATCAAAAACTGTTGGGAAAATAGAAGATTATTTTGAACCAGCAGAAATTATGAATTATAAATATTACGATCCAGAAAATGATAATAATAGTTATAAAAATGGAATCGTTTTTAAGCATGTACAAAAGCTTGCCGATAATCAATATATGTTTCCGTTAAGTGTAGGCGAGATTAAGAAGCTGAAAAATGCCAATAAACTACAAATCATACCTGAGTTGCAGCGAAACTATAAAAAAGATAAATACGGTGAGTTAAAAACAAAAGTAAATAAGAAAAGTGCTAGAGAAATTGCGAATCTTATAAATAACGGTGAGTTCTTTTATAATGGTATAAGATTTAATCTGATGGACGACGGTGAAGCTGATCCTCCAGTTTACAATGAGGATAATGAAACTTTGACAATAACATCAGGAACAATTATTGTACCAGACGGAAATCATCGTTCTATTGCGTGTGAATTATCTACAAAACACCAGGATGATAAATTTGGTATATTTTTCACATATTTAACTGCAACAGATACCAGAAGAATCTTAAATCAGGAATGGACAACTGTTCCTATTCCAAAACGCCACAAAGATGCTATGAAGCTGACTGTACAGAATAAGATTGTTGACTCAATTATGAGAAGTAGTGATGCAGATGAGTTGTATGTAAAGAATATTACGAAAGATGGCGTTGAACTTAGAAGAGGAAGCGGCTTTATTCTATATATTGAATTTGCAGAGGCTATATCAAGATATTATGATGTAGAATTGTTAAAAACAAAAGCAGATCAGGATGAATTAAGAGACTGGCTGATTACATTTATGAATTATCTTACAAAAATTATGTATGATGATTTTAGTAATTTTGCGAAGGTAAAGAAAACAAAATGGTCAGTTCATTATCTGGCGATTAACTATTATATAATGATAAGCAGCATTTTAAAGGGAAACCCTGAATGGAGAGAAATCTTGACTCAAATTATCGCAAATACTGATTTTACAGATAATGAAATTAAAAAATATTGCGTAGATGGTAACAGACGACACTTTTTCCAGTTTTGTAAAGAAAAGGAGGACGCTATATGTACAATGATAAAATGAAAAAAGATTTTTTGAACACATTAGCGAACGAAAATTCTTATAAAGCATATATACGTATTTTCCAAGGCATTGAAGATCTTGAATCAACATTCAATAAAGATATTTGTGAAATGAATACGGATGAAATACTTACGGTTTTGGATCTTAAAACAGGAGCAAAAGCCGGAAACCTTATACAAACAATGAGTTTATTAAAAAGTTATGTTGATTGGTGCTTGCAAAATGGAAAAATTGTTGGAGAAAATAATTTTGAAAAAATAGATTTTAGCGAAGTTAACCAGTCGCGTTCTCTTCTGGTGCAATACTTAAAAGACGAAGAAGAATTTGAAAGAATGTGTTCTGAGGTATATAAGATAACATCAGATTACAACGATGGTGTAGAAAAGCCAAATGAGCTGTTAGTTCGTTTGATGTTCCTTGAGTTAGAACCGGAAGAGATTATGAATTTAAAGAAAACTGATGTTGATTATGAGAATATGATAATTCATAGTCCTTTATATCCAATTGACTATCATGTGTCACAAAAGGAACTGTTGTTATGTAGATTTTGCGCAGAGCAGGAATCCGTTGATTATGCAGAATCAGAGAGGTCAAAAGATAAAAAAGAACGCATTTGTGATAATGAATATTTGATAAGATCAAGAGTTAGTGCATTGAGAAAAGGAAGATCTGAGAATGCCACAATAAGCACTGTTAGGATCATGCGCACTGCCAGAGAATTTTATGAAAAATATTATGAAGAGAGTAATATATACAAAAAACTTACTCAATCAAAACTGGCAGAAAGCCACAGATTAATTAGAATACACAAATCCGGTACACCTATGGAATATATTGATACAATAATTAGAAATGAAATTCTTGTAAAAGAACCGAATATAAAAGGTACAACGATGTATTCCAGGTTATTTAATCTGAAGAAATTATATGAAACTTGGGAAAAGGCATTTTATCAAAATTAATGGGTGGGAACTTTCTCACCCTATCGAATAACGAAAGATAAAAGAAATAAAAAATATGTTAAAATACTATTGACAAAAACAGAAAAGTATGATAATATATAATTGTTCAAGAGAGAACAAAAGAAATAAATAGGCTAGGGTAGCTCAATAGGTAGAGCACATAAAAGAAAAATGTGTCTAGCATTCAGACACTTACAGCAAAAATTCTTTTCCATTACATACAGGGTGTTGCTATGAGTTCGAGTCTCATCCCTAGCGATCAAAGACACACGCAGCAAATGAATAAAAGGATAAAGAAAGATTTTGGTGGTCTGACGAAACGGTTCAAATCCGTCCTGTGTCTTGAAAATGCAGAGTTTGTAACTTGACATTGTGGGTGTTCAGTGGCATCTGATCCGGACTGCATTGGATTTATTGGATATTGTATAACCTACTAAGAGGGATATCTTAGTCAACACCGAAATAATAAATATGGGATTGATCTGGTTGATACTTTTGAATGTGTATTGTGGTGGGAAGCACATACAGCAATTTTACACAAGATGAAAACTCTGTCAAGTTTTTAGTTGCGGTTCGATTCCGCACGATCCCAAAAACGCCCACCATTTATTTTTAAATAAGTAAAACGAAATAAAGAATATGCTGCGATAGCTCAAATGGTAGAGCAACGTTAAGTCAACCAATGTGCCTAGTATTAGGCATATACAGCAATTTTAACGATAGCATGTTAAGCCGTAGGTTCTTGGTTCGAGTCCAAGTCGCAGCGTCGGCGTATAGACAAAATGGGTAAAGTCATCGGTTAAAAATCGTTTATCTGTTCCACCCTCCACAAAACCGAAATGTGTCGGGTTCGAATCCCGGCTACGCCAATAGATTATGTGACCTTGTACGATGTACAGGACAAGCGCATGTCTGGTTATATAATCTACGCTAGCTGTACAATGTTGATTTCTGCTATCAAGATTATACAGACGGTGAAACTTCTGGTGTCCACTGATGAATGCTAAAGCAGATAGCATTTGGGGCACAAATGTCTTTGCGAAGTTTCGATGTTGGCGTGTTAGTGCCTTTTAGCAAAGACTGGATATCCACATTACAATTTGTTACAGTTTTTACATCTATCATTGTTACGTTTTTATGACATTCTGGAAAGACAGAACACAGCGAATATAGCTCAGTTGGTTAGAGCATCCGTGAGCGGATGGTCATAGGTTCAAGTCCTATTATTCGCTTAGGCAAGTGGTAAAACAATATACATATATCAAAATTTATGAACGGTGTCTAGTATTTAGACGCATACAGCAAACTTAAAATATAACAGTTTGAAGAAAATCAAAAAATGCAGGGTATAGATTTTACATGATTTAATCACACTTGCCTTTTAGGAATGTTAGCTCAGTTGGTTAGAGCGTCCGCCTCATAAGCGGATGGTCATGGGTTCGAGTCCCTTACATTCCACTATTAAAGACACAAAACAGCAAAGAATCAAATTATTGTGCGTAGGTAAAGAAAAAACGTGTCTTGTAAAAATGTGCATGTAGCTCAGTCGGGAGAGCATCTGACAAGAATAATAATAAGACTTGTGGAAAGCCTTTAACAGCAACTATAGATATGGGAATCAGATAGTCGCAAGTTCAAGTCTTGTCATGCACATTCTAATTTTTTATACATTTCATCAAAGATAAAAGTAATAATGTATAGGAATTAATAACTTTAAAAGTGATTCGAAAAATTAGGAGGAAAACCAATATGGGTTTTATGGATTCTGTAGAAAAAGAATTAAACGGCGATATGAACAGAAGCCGGACAGAGAATGGAGCACTGGGTTACAGAACAACCGGGAAATATCTGCTTGATCTGAATTTCGCCACTGCATCATTAAGAAAAATGCAACCAACAGAAATCTCTGGTAAATTTACTGATGCGTTTCTGGATAATAAACTGTATGCACTGAAATGGCTCTTCTATCTGCGTGACGCAAGGGAGGGGCTTGGAGAAAGAAGAAGCTTCAGAGTTATTATGAACCATCTGGCGAACACTGAACCAGATATTGTGAAAGCGTTTGTGAAACTCATTCCTGAATATGGCAGATACGATGATCTGATGTGCCTGCTTGGAACAGAATGCGAAGCTTATGCGTTGGCTGCGATTAAAGAGCAGTTAGAAAAAGATTTAAAAAATATGGAAGAAGGAAAGCCAATATCCTTACTTGGAAAATGGCTTCCGAGCTGTAATGCTTCTTCTAAACAAACAAAGAAGAATGGAACTATTGTTAGAACATATCTTGGGCTGAGTGAGAAGAATTACAGAAAAATATTATCAAAACTTCGTGAATATATTAAAATTGTTGAACGCCAGATGTCTGCAAAAGAATGGGGCAAAATCAATTATGAAGCAGTTCCATCAAGAGCAAACCTGATTTACAATGATGCATTCCTTAGAAACGATGAGGAAAGACGTAGAGAATATCTGGGAAGCCTTGAAAAAGGTGAAGCCAAGATTAATGCAAGCGTACTTTTCCCGCATGATATCGTTCATAAATATGGAAGTTATTATTCTGTAAAGAATAAAGATACCGCGATTGAAGCATTATGGAAAGCACTTCCGGATTTAGTAGAGGGTGATTCTTCTACATTGGTTGTAAGAGACGGATCAGGAAGTATGACTTGCAGAGTTGATTCGAATAGCAGTGTTACGGCATTGGATGTAGCAACAGCATTGGCTATCTATTTCTCTGAAAGATCATCTGGAGAGTTCAAAGATAAATATATTACATTTGGAAATAGACCAAAAGTAGTAGACCTTACTGGAATGGATTTACTGAGAAATAAGCTTATCAGATCATATAGAGAATCAGATTGTTCCAACACAAATATTGCAGCAACATTTGATTTGATCCTTAATGTAGCAATCAACGGGAAAATGAAACAGGAAGATATGCCAAAAAACATCCTTATCGTAAGCGATATGGAATTTGATCGTGCTACGACAGGCAGACCAAATCAGAAACTTTTTGATACGATTGCTGAGAAATTTGAAGCACATGGATATAAAATGCCGCGCTTGGTATTCTGGAATGTAAATTCAAGAACTGGGGCAATTCCTGTAAAGGAAAACGAACTTGGCGTTGCACTTGTTTCTGGGTTCTCAGTAAACATTGTAAAAATGGTACTTAGCGGTGAACTTGATCCGTACAAGTGCCTGACAGATCAGCTTGACTCCGAGAGATATGATCCGGTAGAAGCTGCAGTAAAAGATTTATTATAGAGTAAAAATTTATACGGTGACATATACAGCCAAAGGCTAAAAAATGTCCGTGTGAGACACATACAGCAAACCTAATTCTGCATTCAACTTTTAATTGAACGAGCAAAATAAGTGTCTCGAAAACGTATATTTCTTACATTGGTGGATGGAAGTGATTCTATCAAGCATCACCAATTCCACCAGTTTAAAAATAAATATTTTCGAGATAGAGGAATTAATGAGAAAGTTAGCAACAATCAGAACAATTGCTAATATCAAGCCGATTCCGAATGCTGACAGAATTGAGGTAGCACAAATTGATGGATGGGAAGTAATTATCTCCAAAAGTGATAATTTTTCTCAGGGGGACAAGGTAGTTTACATCGAAATTGATAGTAAAATGCCAAAAACTCCGGAATATGATTTCCTGAAATCAAGAAAGTATGTTGTTAAGACCATTAAGTTACGTGGTCAAGTCTCACAGGGACTTGTTTTGCCTTTGGCTGTTTTGCCGCCCGGCGATTACAAAATTGGTGATGATGTAACAGAGATATTAGGTGTTACGAAATATGATCCAGAAGCGGAGCAAGAGAACGCAGTTGTATCAGAAAACAAGAAGAAGTCTCGAAATCCAATTATCAAGTTTCTCATGCGATTCAAATGGTTCAGAAAAATCTATCTGAAACCATCAGTAAAAGACACTTTCCCGAATTGGATTAAAAAGACAGATGAAGAAAGAATCCAGAACATGACAAGACTGTTTGAAAAGCTGAAAAGAGACAAAACAGTGTTGAGTGTGACGGAAAAGGTTGATGGCACTTCTGCCACATTTTTCTTAAAGAAAGTAGGAAAGAATAAATATGAGTTTGGAGTTTGCAGTCGAAACAAACGGCTTGTGACAGAGGATAATTCGTACTATTGGAATGTGGCGAGAAAGTTCAAAATCAAAGAAACATTACAGACGCTTATCGGTGGACTTGATTGGATTGTTATTCAGGGAGAAATTACCGGAGAAGGAATCCAGGGAAACAAATATCCGATGGAGGGCGGTGAAAGATTCTGGGCGTTCAATCTGATTTCACCAGAAGGAAAGCTCACAACAGAAGAGATGCAGAGAACCCTCCTGCATTATGGAATATACATAGTGCCGATTTTTGATGACAAATTTGTTATCCCGGAAGATTGGGAAATTTCAGATTTGGTGCATTATGTACAGGGGAAATCCCAGATTTATCCGAGAGAAAGAGAAGGTTGTGTATTCAGAAATGTTGAACAGAACATTTCTTTCAAATGCATAAATCCAGAGTTCTTAATTAAGAACGATCTGTAACAAAAGGAGAAAATAAAAGTGGACACAAGCGATTTCGCGAAACGAATGAAAGAGTATGAGGATGTAAGAAAAGATTATCTGACAAAAAGAGTTCCTGTAATGATTAGGATTGATGGTAAAGCATTCCATACATTTACAAGAGGTTTGGCAAAACCTTTTGATAATATTTTGATAGAAGCAATGCAGCAGACTATGAAATATCTTTGCGAGAATATTTCCGGATGCGTACTGGGATATACACAGAGCGATGAGATTACCCTTTTACTGATTGATTATAAATCAATGGCACAGGGAGCATGGTTTGGATATGTAAAGCGTAAGGTTGAAACAATTTCTGCAAGCATGGCAACAATGGCATTTAACAAGTTCTATACTGACATTGTTAAAGAGAGAGTCAGAAAGGAACTTAAAGGATGCGAAACAGAAGCCGATAAAAAGAAAGTAACAGATTATTATACCAAATACGCTAGGAAATGCGGAAAGGCAATGTTCGACAGTCGGGCATGGAATATGCCAGAATTTGAAGTTATTAATGGGTTTATCTGGAGACAAAATGACTGTGTGAGAAATTCTATTCAGTCAGTTGCACAGGCAAACTTTTCAGCAAAGCAGCTTGAACATAAGAACCAAAAAGAACTTATGGATATGCTCATGTTGAAGAAGGGTGTGAACTGGAACGATTATCCAATTTACCTTAAAAGAGGAACTTGTTGTGTCAAAGTTCCACAGACCTATAATGAAGGAACACCAGACGAGTTTACACGTAGCAAGTGGGTTATTGATAAGGAAATCCCCACATTTACCAAAGATCGTGATTACATTGAGAAGCGGTTTAAGAATATTCGTACAGTAACGAATAAAATAGATCGGAAATAGTAAATCTGGCACAGGTGATTATATTTTATTGTTGGTTGGTTTTGTAAGTAGAACGAAGATAAAATGTTGATTTTATGAACATTGTAAATAAAACAGATAATAAATATTTATTTGGATAGAGTGTATCATACAATGAAAATTTATTTCAAGGAGGATTATGAATGATTAAATACTATTGTGATTTATGTGGTAAAGAAACAAATAGCATATCTTATGTGCCGTTTGGTTCTGAATATCTTTCAAAATATCTTCCAAAAGAAATTTTATTGTGTCCTTCATGTGTAGATAAGTTTAGCGATTTTGTTTTAAGATTAGTTGCGGATGGTAAACTACATGGAAGTAAAGACTGAAAATATGATTTTATTTAGAAAATCAATCAATTTTACATAGATGGCAAAGAGAAATTAAAAGTAAAAAGAAAGGATCTCGAATGGGAGAAATTAAAATTACAGAGAAGTCAACAAAGGCACAGATTTTAGAAGCATATAACCAGGCTTTAAAAGAACTGGAAGCTTTAAAAGCAATGAACGACTCTCCAATTGAAACAGCAAAAAATGAAGCACTTAGAGCATCACTCAAAAATGCAGAAACAGCAGCAAAAAATTCAGTGTTCTCAGAAGAAATCATTAAGCAGTATAAAGATTTGAAAATTGCGATTGATGAATATAAAAAAGAACTTGAAAGTCTGTACGGAATCAAAACCGAAGCAGATAGCCTTGCAGCAATTATCAATGCTCACAAATTTAAAATTGCTGATATGGACACAGAATATAAAAAACTGAAAGATGAACAGGATTCTAAGTTAGCGAAACGTAAAGCGGAAGTTGACGAAGAAATTGAAGAACTTGAAAATAAGCTTTCTAAGGCAAAAAGTAAAGCTGATAAAGAAGCGGAAGAATATGAAGAAGAACTCAAAAAGAAGAGAATCCGCGAAGCAGATGAATACAAATACAATCTGAGAATGAATAAGAAAGTTGATTCTGACGCATGGGATGATGAAAAATCTAAAAGAGAAGCAGAAATCCAGAAGCAGGAAGAGGCAGTAAAAGCCCGCGAAGATGCAATTACAGAAAAAGAGAAAGAAATCCAGGAGATGAAAGAGAAGATTGAAGCATTCCCTGGTGAACTGGAAACTGCAAAAGAAGAGGCTGCGAAAGAAGCGAAAGCGAAAGCTGAAAGAAGTTTTGCATATGAGAAGCGTGCAATTGAGTCTGATAAAAAACATGCAGAAGAAATGGCAGCGGCAGAAATCGCCAACCTCAAGAGTCAGGTTGAATCATTAAAACAGGCTAACAATGAATTAACGAATAAACTTGATGACGCATACAAGAAGATGAACGAAGTGGCAACTGCAACAGTTCAGGCAGGAGCTACAGTTAAGGTTGTCTCTTCAGATAAATAATTAAAATATCGACAGTTACACGGAACAACATGATAGTTTGATTATGACAACTAAGTTTGACTTGTATATGTTATACCATAAGAATCTTGTGCTACCGACAGAAAAATATTATGTATATGTCCATAAAAATCCTCTGACAAACAAAATATTTTATGTCGGATCAGCACAAGGGAACTGCATGAGGGCTTATGAGTTCGATAAACACCGCAACCAACAATGGAAAGAAGAAGTAAAATCTTTTGGTGGCACTTGTAATCTTATAGTTGAAATCGTGCAATATTGTGATGATCCAATAGAAGCTCAAAAAGCGGAGTTTCAGCTTATATATAAACTGAAGAAAATTGGAGAAGCATATTGTAATAATGAGGGTGATACTTCATTTCAACGGAAATATCCAAAATTAAGATACCATTTATACAAAGATGATGAGTATTGGTATTTTGATAAAAAATCCGAATTGTTTCTATATTGTGCAGAAAAATATAATCTGAGCAAACGATTAGTAAACATGATTATTAAAACTGGAAAAGAATACAACGGTGCGAAAGCGGATGCAAAAGGACTTAGAATTATTAAAGAAGGAAAGGAACACATGTAATGTTAGAAATTATATTAAAGCTTCTTAATGAAAATCCAGAAGTAGCAATTAATCTGGTACATGGGTATATTGAAAAATATAAACCTGTTGTCTATGGACTTGGCAATGAATGTCTGGAGATTGCAAAAGACTATGTTGAAAATGATGAATTACACCGCCTATGTGCAATGGCGAAAAGAAAAACATTTTTGGCATATACAGAAGTTGGATTCACAGAAGATCAGGCACTTGCGCTTATGTTAAACGATAATTTGCAGCTTATAAAAAACATGAAACAGGTTTCTACCTCTGTAAATTCTACAAAAAATAAATAGATAAGATAATAAAAATAAATATAAAGAAGGTAAATTGATGGATTCAAAAAATTATTTTAGTGAGCTTTATAATGTAGATGTTTCAGAAAAGGTAAAAGCTAAAAATGGGCTGAATTATCTGAGCTGGAGTGCTACATGGGCTGAAGTAAAAAAACGTCATCCTGATGCAGAGTTCACAATCTATGAACAAACAATGGATGATATGGGAAATAAACGTCCTTGGTTCGTTGATCCGATTAGTGGCACATGCTGGGTTAAAACTGGCGTGAAGATAAATGAGATTGAACATATTGAAGATCTTCCGATTATGAACTTTAAAAATAAATCAATGTTAAGCACAGAGGTTACATCTGTCGATGCTAATAAAGCAATTCAGCGTTCTCTTACAAAAGCGTGCGCGCGTCATGGATTAGGGCTGTATATTTACGAGGGAGAAGATCTTCCTGAAGAAGCAAAAGAAGAAAAGAAAAAACAGGAAAAAGCTAAAAGTGAACTGGACATTGCAAACACAGAAGCATTCCAGTTAGCAAAAGAGCTTTCAAAAGAACACAATACCGAAGTGGCGGCTATTTGCAAAAAATACACCACAAATGGTAATCCAAAAACTATTAAAAATATTGAAGATACAAAATCTTTAATTGAAGAGTTAAAAAAATTAAAATAATTATCTTATAAGGAGAAAGAAATAATGAATAACGTTAGTTTAACAGGAAGATTAGTAAGAGATCCAGAAGTACGTTATAGCCAGGGAGAAAATCCTACTGGTGTTGCGAGATATACACTTGCAGTATCACGTCCATTTAAAAGTAATAATGGCGGGCAGGATGCAGATTTCATTTCATGTGTAGCTTTCGGAAAATCTGCTGAGTTTGCAGAGAAATACATGAAACAGGGTATGATGTTTGCTGTCACCGGAAGAATCCAGACAGGAAGTTATGATGGAAAAGACGGAAAGAAAGTATACACAACAGACGTTGTTGTTGCCACCCAGGAATTTTGTGAGAAAAAAGGTGATGCGCCAGCAGCGGGAAATACAGCAAAACCAGCTAAATCAGCACCAGCGGCAGACGGATTTATGAATATTCCGGACGGAGTAGATGACGAGCTTCCATTTAACTAGGAGAAAATATGAGCGCACCAACAATAAATATTGAAGAAAATAAGAAACTTTTTCTTGATCTGGTTTGCTCAATTGAAAGAGATGGAATTAAGGAGCTTGTGGCATTTTTAGAAAAATCTGATTTTTTCACAGCCCCAGCTTCTACAAGATTCCATTGCTCACTTCCTGGCGGATTAGCATTACATAGCTTAAATGTATATCATATGTTCGAGCATAAATGTAAGTCAGAACCATTTAAAAGTATTTTAGGTGATATGCCGGAAGATTCCAGAAAAATAATTACTCTTTTGCATGATGTATGTAAGACATATATGTATGAGATTGATTATAAGAATAAGAAAATTTACAGTGACACTGGATCAAAGAAAGACGAAAAAGGAAGATTCGATTGGGCGGCAGTCGAATATTACACAGTAAATGATCGTGTTCCTTATGGACACGGAGAAAAATCGGTCATGATGATCGAAGAGTATATTAAATTGCAACCTTTTGAGAGATACGCTATTAGATGGCATATGGGTTTTTCAGAGCCAAAGGAAAACTGGAATACTCTTGGAACAGCAATTGAAAAATATCCGGTAATATTGGCTCTACATCAATCTGATTTGGAAGCAACATATCTTCTTGAAAAAGATATGAAGTCTGATTAATGAAATTTGGGAGAGCTTATGTTCTCCCTTTTTATTATATAGAAAGAGGAATAATCAATGGGTACAAAACAATTCAAATGTGGTTATGGACATTGCGCCCACAAAAACAAAATTGTCTATGAACCTGAGTCTGTAAAAATTAACACTAGAAGATGGCATAAAGATTGCTATGAACTTCAAGGACTAATTGCAGAAATTGAAGAAGATTATATACAACATGTTAGCAAATCTGTCCCTATCGCATATTTAAGAAAAGTTATTAATGAAATTGTATTTGGGGAAAAATTGGAAAATGCAAATATTGAAAAGTGGGAATCAAATCTTAATGCCGGAAGATATTTAAGTTTTTGTCTTAAATTTGCTATTGCGAATAAAATTCCATTAACACATCCACCAGGAATGTATTATCTGATTGATAACGCAAGAATTAAAAAAGCATATCAAAAAGAGAATGAATTGAGAATACAAAAAGAAATAAAAGAAGAAATGAAACACGAAGAGAATACTGCTTCTGCTCCAGTAAGTGTGCCAGTAAGTGTGCAAGTTAAAGCTACCACTCAAAAAGGAAATACAATTGGATTTGGTAGCATCTTAAAAGGAGGAAAATAATGTCAGATGAATTAAATGTATTATGTGATACCCAAGCGGAAGCTGGTGTGATTGCGACATTGGTTCATCACCCGGAATTTATACTTCAGAGCGATTACTTGAAGCCCGGATATTTTTACCACAAAGAAAACGGCTGCATATACTGGGCTATAGATGAATTATTTAAGTCCGGTGTAAAAGTTATTGATACTTTTAATATTACAAATAAGCTACAATCGAATGCGGCAGTAAAAAAGAAAATTGATAGTGTCAACATGCCAGACATGGACGATTTCTTTGATATGTGTGAAGATGCTGCCAGAACGACCATAGAAGAATATAACTTGCTTGTTGCTCAAGTTGTTACATTATCTTTTAAAAGAGATCTTATCAAACTGTTTGATAGAATGAAGAAAAAGATAATTCAGACTCCAATGGAATTGAATGAATTAAGTAATGATGTATACACAGAACTTGAAAAATTAACAAGCAAATATATATTCAACAGAAATGTGTTGAGATTTGGTGATAAAGCAAAAGACATATATCAGGAGATTAAAGATAGGCGTGACGAAAATGGTATTATTGGTATTCCATCAAAATTCAATAAAGTAGGACAATATTTCTGCTACGAACGTGGTGAACTGGTGATGATTTCTGGACGAATGAAGATGGGAAAAAGTTCCTATATGCTTAATGAGGCAATGGATAAAATACAGAAAGGTATTCCTACTGTATACTTCGATACGGAAATGAGCGACAGACTATTTTATATTAGGATGATGGCAAATCTTACTGGTATACCACAGGATAAAATAAAAAAAGGTAATTTGTTACCAGAGGAAGAAAAAATAATTGATGAAACAAATGATTGGCTTTCCGGTAAACCGTTTGTACATATCTTTATTCCAAATTCTACAAATGAAGAACTCTATCTAATCTGCAAATCTTTAAAGTATAGTATGAATCTCCAATTTGTGATTTATGATTATTTTAAAAGTTCCGAATCAGATTCTTCAGCACAATACAATGATTTGGGAGCAAAATGTGATTTTATGAAAAATAGAATTGCTGGTGAACTTGATCTTCCTGTGTTGGCTGGAGCGCAGCTTAATAGAAATGATGAAGTTGCAGATTCAGACAAGTTGGAGAGATATGCGAGTGTAAGTGCAAAGTGGAGAAAAAAGACTTCTGATGAAATTGCAAACGATGGAAAAGAATGCGGAAATTATGCACTTAATGTAAAACTAAACAGATTGGGAGAGGGAATGTTTGAGGACGAATATATTGATTTCAAATTTTCTGGATCAGTCATGCGGATTGAAGAGGCGAAACAGCATACGGAGCAAGAGAAACCATTTTAAAGGTGGACTAAATGGAAGAGTACAGCGAAGAACTTATTGAGGAAATCAAAGAAAGTATAGATATAGTTGATTTCATCGGAGAATACGTTGAACTTAAAAAGAAAGGTAGAGAATATTTTGGAAATTGCCCGTTTCATGATGAAAGAACGGGATCATTTTCAGTAACGCCGCATAAAGGTGTCTACTATTGCTTTGGTTGCAAAAAGGGTGGAGATATTATTGATTTTTGCCAAGACTACTTAAATATGACTTATGAACAGGCTATTAATTATCTTGGTAGCGAAGTTGGAATAAGCACTGTAAAAACAAAAATTTCTCCCACGGTGCGCTATCTGAGAAAATCAACCAGAAAAAGAAAAAATAAACAAATCCCAGAGCCACATAAGATACTTGATAAAAGTGTTCTGTCTGATTTCGAGCGACGAAAAATAACAAAATGGATCGAAGAAGGAATACCGCAATCAATAATGGATTATTACATGGTAATGTATGATAAAGAATCAAACAGAATTGTATATCCAGTTTTTGATAATTCCGGGAATTTAATCAATGTGAAGGGCAGAACGCTTTTTGATAATTATAAAGATTATAATATACCGAAATATATGAATTATTATCCTGTTGGAGATTTAGATTACTTCCAAGCATTCTGTTTCAAAAAAAAGATTCTTGATAGAAGTAAAGAAGTAATTATATTTGAATCACTGAAGTCAGTTATGAAATTGGATAGTTTCGGTATCTATAATTCAATATCTTCTGAGACAAGCCAGATTAATATTTTTCAGGTCAGAGAGTTAGTGCAGCTTCATTGTGATGTTGTTATTGCATTCGATAGCGATGTTTCGCTTGAAGAAATTAAAAAGAAAGATACTATACAACTTCTCTGCCACTTTACAAATGTATATGTTGTATATGACAGCAATGGATTATTAGGTGGTAAAACTGAAAAAAATAGTCCGGTAGACAAAGGAAAAGAAATCTGGGAAGAACTTTATAAACAGAGAATTAAAATTTAAGAGGTGAAAAATGTCAGAGTATTCATTTCTGATAGATTCTATGGAGTGGTCTTTTAGCCGCATAAATTCATTTTGTCAATGTAAGTATGAATGGTACTTGCAATATATCGAATCGGCAGTAGGACAAAATAATTTTTATGCAGAATTTGGAAAGTTTTGCCACACCATATTAGAGAAATATGCCAAAGGTGAACTTAGTCTTTTTGAGCTGGCTGATTATTTTGACGCTCATTATGATGAAGAAGTTCCATCAATGGTATATCACAAGACTGCAGATATCCGGCAGAATTATCGAGATAAAGCGGTTGAGTATTTTGAAAACATTGATCTTGATCTTGAAAAATATGAAATCCTGGGAATTGAAAAGAAATGCAACTTTACAGTTGGTGGCAAACCATTTGTCGGTTATATAGATTTACTTCTCAGAGATAAAAAGACAGGCGGAATTATAATACTAGATCATAAATCTTCAGAATATCCGCTAGGCAAAAGAGGACAGGTTTTAAAGTCAGAAGAAAAGAAATTCAAATCATATAAGCGGCAGCTATATTTATATGCAATTCAAGTATACAACGAATACGGAGTTTACCCGGAAAAGGTTGGATGGAATTACTTTAAGAATAGGAAATGGTTGTTTCTTGACTTTGATAAGGAAGATTATGACGAAGCACAGAACTGGGCTTTAAGTACGATAGCAGAAATAAACGAAGAAGAGAATTTTAATCCAAACGTAGATTTTTACTACTGTCACAATCTCTGCAGATATAGAAACTCCTATTGTGAATATAAGAACTATTAGGAGGTGCTGATTTGTCACAAATTGATTTGAATTATGTTGTATATCATCTTCATAGTGACCTTTCAAATGGTGTCACAAATGTAGATAGCGTTACCAAGTTCAAAGAGTATATTGAAAAAGCAAAAGAATTTGGCATGAAAGCAATGGCATTTAGTGAACATGGATCAGTATTTGAATGGTATCACAAAAAAGAAGCTATTGAAGCTGCCGGAATGAAATATATACATGCAATAGAAGCATATATCACAGAAGATAATAATACAACCAATAGAAAGACAAAAACAACATATACCGCAGTCGATTTGCTCTCATCTGTTAAAACAAAAAAAGAAGTAAAAATTACTTTTGAAAAATACTGGAAGCGTGAAGATGGGGCATATATTGCAGAAAGTGTTGACGGGAAAGAAGTTTTAATTGATCCTGAAACAATAACCATTAAAGAAGAAAAAGTTATTAAAACCAGAGACAATTATCACTGTGTTTTAATTGCTAAAAATCTCGATGGTGTTCGTGAAATAAATAAATTAACATCACAATCTTTTTGCAGAAATGATAGTCATTTTTACTATGCACCACGAATTTACATGGACGATCTATTCAATACTTCCGACAACATTATTATTACCTCTGCTTGTCTTGGAGGTGCGCTAAATAAAGGAACTGACGAAGTAAAAAATAGATTTCTAAAATTTTTCATAGAAAATAGGGATAGATGTTATCTTGAAATTCAGCACCATAACGTAGAAGATCAGATACAATACAACAGGAAGTTATATGAACTTAGCAAAAAATATAAGATTCCGTTAATTGCCGGGACTGATACACACGCACTTAATGAGTCACATATGGCAGGACGTAAAATTCTTCAGTTGAGCAAGGGCGTACATTTTGCAGAGGAAGATGCCTGGGATTTGACATTCAAATCTTATCTTGAATTGTGTAAAGCCTATGAAATACAAAATTCTTTACCAGAAGAGGTTTGGCGAGAAGCGATTGCTGAGACTTGCCGCATGGCAGATAGAATTGAAGAGTTTACACTTGATAAGAATACCAAATATCCAAAAATCTATGACCATCCTTTAGAAACATACAAAAACAAAATAAATGAAGCGTATAAACATCATCCGTATGTAAGAAAAAGGTATAAGCCAGAAGAAATAAATCCCACCATAAGAGAAGAAGTAAGCGTATATGATACAACAAAGTCAATAGATTTTATGCTTTTACAAACATATCTTAGAGAATGGGAAAGAAAACATGGTATTTTTTGTGGATATGGAAGAGGATCTGTTTCAGGAAGTGAAGTAGCGTATATTCTTGGTATTACTCAGATGGATAGCAAGAAATTTGGGTTAAACTTCTTCCGATTTATGAATCCAAGTCGAGTAACAAATGCCGATATAGATACAGATTATTCCTCAAAAGACAGAGATATTATTAAACAATTCATTCTTAGGGATCATATGGATCTTCCGAACATAAGAGCAAGTGAGATTATTACATTTAATACTATTGCATTAAAAGGCGCGATAAAAGATGTGGGACGAGCTTTGAGAATGTCTATTGTTGAAACATCTGCAATCTCTGAAGCTGTATATCTTGACGAAAATAACAAATGGGTTATTGATGATGCTTTCAGAAAGAGATATCCAGAATTATTCAAATATGTTGATATTGTAAATGGAACAATAGTTTCTATTGGATCTCATCCATCCGGTGTATTAGTAAGTGATTTGGATATTGAAGAAGAAGTTGGAATGTGTAGCCTTGCAACTTCTGATTATCCAGTGTCAATGCTTAATATGAAAGAACTTGATGCACTGATGTACGTTAAACTAGATATCCTTGGTTTGGACAACATTGGTGTTATTAACGAAACATGCAAACTTGCAGGAATTGAGAGAATGACTCCTGACAATGTTGATCTGGATGATGAAGAAGTTTGGAAAGACATACGAGACGACACAACACTTATATTCCAGTGGGAGAGCACATCCGCACAATCTTATTTGAAAAGATTTATGTCAGACGAAACAATTGCTATTGCCAAAGCGCATAACAAAGATTTCTCATATATCAAGTGGTTTTCGTTTGGAAATGGTCTTTTACGTCCTGGATGTGCAAGTTTCCGTGATGATGTTGCAGACGGAAATATTATGATTACGGGATTTAATGAATTGGATAAATTCCTTTCGGTTACTTCCGGACGAATAACCATGCAGGAAGATATCATGAGATTCCTAGTAAAATTTTGTGGATATTCTGATGCAGAATCAGATACAGTCCGACGTGGAATTGCAAAGAAATATGGCACTGAGAAATTCATTGATGAAATTCACGATAGGTTTATAAGCTATTCCAATGAAACATATGGGACATCAGTAGAAGTATTAGAAGAAATATTCCCACCTATTAAACAGGGTATTTTAGATGCAACAAGATACGCATTTTCCTGGAATCATTCAGACGCGTACTCTTGTATTGGATATATATGTGGATATTTAAGGCACTATTATCCATTGGAATTTTTAACTGCTGCGTTAAATATTTTTGAGGGAAAAGAAGAAAAAACCTTAAATATTACAAACTATACCAGAAAAAAAGGAATAAAAGTTGAAGGAATTAAATTTCGACATTCTACAAGTAATTATACTTTTGATAAAGAAAAAAATGTAATTTATAAAGGAATTGCCTCTATTAAATATTTGAATAGCAAAGTTGCGGATGCGTTTCAGTCAATTAAAGATATGCAGTTTAAAGATTTTATTCATCTGTTGGCTGTTATAGAAGAAAAAAAGCTTCCGGTAAACTCAAAGCAAATGAAGATTTTGATAGAACTTGGATTTTTTGGAGAGTTTGGCGAAGCTAAATGTTTATTAAAACAGTATGATTTTTTCAATGAACTTTTTGGCAAAAAGCAGATGAAAAAAGAAAAAGCTGAAAAGCTTGGTATTCCACTTGAATTGGTAAGAAAAAACGCTGAAAAAGAAAGTGAAAAGACATTTACAAAAGTTGATATGAATGGATTATTGCACGATTTTGTTGCAGTAATGCCATATGAAAAGACAACTTTCGTAGATAAGGTAGGATATCAGATCAACGATTTGGGATATGTTGACATTGTAAGTCAAGATTACAAAGGATATGTTGTTGTAATGGACGTTGAAACAAAATATACACCAAAACTGAAGGTTTATGCACTTGCCAATGGAAATACCATAACGGTAAAAATTGCGAAAAAGGATTTTAATAAGAATCCACTTCAAGTAGGAGATGTAGTTAGAGTAAACGACCAGAAGAAAAAAGCAAGGGTGAAAATGTCATCAGAAGGAAAATTTGTTCCAGTAGAAAACGAGTTTGACTGGTGGCTTACCAAATATGAAGTTATAGGAAGAAAATAATGTTATTTGGAAAATATAAATACACAGATTCCGAGGAAAAAGAATTGCTGGATTCTATTGTTATATTGGTAGATACAAGGGAAAAGGTAAACGATCATATTACAGGTTACTTTGATAAACATGACATACCATACAAGAAAAAAGCATTAAAGAACGGAGATTATAGTTTTTTCGTACCACAAAACGAGAAATTAGGGATATTCCGTGATACTTATTTCCACGACGATATTTTTGTAGAGAGAAAGGCAAGTTTAGAAGAATTGTCCGGAAATCTTTCTACGAAACGTGCAGATTTTGAAGAAGAACTGGCAGTTGCTAAAGCTCACAAAAAATATTTGCTTATAGAAAATGCCAATTATGAAGATATTGTAAACGGTAGATATAACACGCAGTACAATAAGAAAAGTTATCTTGGAAGTATTCACAGCTTCAATCATAAGTACAATCTTGAAATTGTGTTTATGCCAGATAACGCATACAGTCCAATTTTTATTTATGGCGTTATGCAGTATTATCTCCGAAATCTGATTAAATAAACAGATAGGGGGATTTGATTCCCCCTATTGTTGTACGAAATAAATGAAAGGATAAAACAGTAATGGCTACTAATGACCAGATTACAAGAATTAAACATCTTACTAAAATTCTGAATAAATATCGTGATGAGTATTATAACGAATCTCGACCGTCGGTAGATGATTATACATATGATTCTATGATGGATGAATTAAAAAATCTTGAAGATAAAGCAGACTTTCACTGTGCCAACAGTCCAAATTACACAGTTGGATATGTTGTCAATTCAGAGTTACCTAAATTTAAGCATAGTTATCCGTTGTTGAGCCTTGACAAGACGAAAGATAGAACGGTTGCAGCGAATTTTGCAAAAGGTAGAAAAGCTCTTTTAATGCATAAATTGGACGGTCTTACTATTTGCCTGATTTATGAAAATGGGGAACTTGTTTCTGCTAGTACAAGAGGAAATGGCGAAGAGGGAAGTCTTATTACGGATAATGCCAGAACCTTTATGAATATTCCACAGAAAATCCCGTATAAAGGTCATCTGAAGGTTACGGGTGAAGGAATTATTCATAGAGACGATTTTGAAAAGATAAATGAAAAACTACCGGAAGAAGATAGATACAAAACACCACGAAATCTTGCTGGTGGATCAGTACAGCAGTTAAATTCTGAAATATGCTCAAAGAGAAAAGTGTGCTTTTATGCATTTAATGTGTTGGAGGGATTTGATGAAATCAATTCACTTTCTGGCAGATTGTATGCAGTAAACAATCTTGGATTTGATATTTGCACATTCTTTGAATACGATGTGGCACAACATGATTTTGTGGTATTTAACAATTTTGTGAATGAGCTGGTTGATATTGCAGAGGAAACAAAAACTCCGATTGATGGAGTCGTTATTATGTACGATGACATTGCTTATGGAAAAAGTCTTGGAAAGACAGGGCATCATTATCGCAATGGATTAGCATTGAAATTCAAAGAAGAAGAGGAAGAAACCACGATAACCAATATCGAGTGGCAAGTTGGTAGAACCGGAAAGATAACGCCAGTGGCAGTCTTTAAGCCAGTTATATTGGATAACACTACAGTCTCAAAAGCATCATTGCATAATATTAACACTATGCAGAAATTAAAAATCAGACCGTATGCAACAGTTACAGTGGTTAAATCAAACGAAATTATCCCTCAGATTATCAAGTGTACAGGCGGCACATCTTATGAATTTGAGATTCCGAGAGCTTGTCCGGTGTGTGGTGGAATAACTACATTTGCAGGGGATGGAGAAACAATAAACATCTATTGCAAAAATCCAAATTGCCCGGCTCAGAGCGTCAGAGGGTTATCATATTTTGCTTCAAAAGATGGCATGAATATTGATGGGCTTTCAGACAAAAAGATTGAGAAATTGGTTGATGCCGGGATTATCAGTAATCCACTTGACATTTACAATCTGGATTTGCATAGGGTTGAGATTGTGGAATTTGAAGGAATGGGCGAAAAATCATTCGACAAACTCCTTTCGTCCATTGAAAAAAGTAAAAATGTAAAGCTGGAAAATTTCATTGCTGCATTAGGCATTCCGAATGTGGCACTCAGCAAGGCAAAAATAATCAGCAGAGAGTTTAACGGCGATTGGAACAAATTTGAGGCAGCAGTTATTTCCGGATTTGATTTTACACAGCTTGAAACGTTTGGCGTTGAGATTAATAAGAGTATTCACAAGTATTTCAAAGAAGTGTTCTTTGCCAATGACATATATAAAGAACTTGTATCTCTTATGAAATTTCAGGTGCAACAGGTATCAGACGAACCACAAATTTTTAAAGATATGATTTTTGCCATTACTGGAAATGTTCACATTTTTGCAAGTAGAAAAGAGATTCAGAAGAAAATTGAGTCTTTGGGTGGCAAAGTAGCAGGAAGTGTTTCAAAGAAAACATCATATCTTATAAATAATGATGTAGAAAGTTCTTCCAGTAAAAATAAAGATGCAAAGAAAAATGATGTACCTATTATTACAGAGGAAGAATTTTTAAAACTACTAGATAAACGAAATAAAGGATAATAAAAATAATGAACGAACATATTGCTAAATTATTCGATAAATATTGCATTGCCCGCGATTGTAAAACTTGCAAATACAACGAGGATAAGAGAGTAGTTTTTGGTGAAATGTCTTGCAATGAGGCGTATGAAAATGATTACCGTAAAAGACATACAAAATAAAGGAGATTATGAATATGAAGATGATTGAAATTGATTTGAATATTATGAGCGCACCACAGAGCTATTATCTGGCACAGGGGATTTCAAAAGATCTCAATTTTTCCACAGGACTTCCGGCACTCTTTGAGAGAATGTATGGAATGAAAGAGAAAATTGAAGCGTCCTATGTAGATGACTATACAGATAATGTTGACATTGAACTTGGTGAAGCCATTCTTGTTGATAATGTTTTTAATTTGATTGTAAAAGAAAACAGTTATAACAAGCCGGACTCTGACAGACTTCTGGATGCTATTGTAAATATGAGAGATCAGATGGACGCAAAGATGATTAAAAAATTGGCTATACCGAAAATTTGTTGTGGCAGAAATGGTTTAAAGTGGGACGATGTACGGAGCATGTTTGAATTTGTTTTCACGGATTCTGATGTACAGATTCTTGTTTGTATACAGTAGGAGGTAAGAATGTCAGAAAAATCGCCAGTTTACCTTCTTATGGTAACGAGAAACAATAATAACAAATATTATAAGATGATTCCACATGGCGATATCTTTGAAGTTGAATATGGACGTGTTGGTGCAACTTGCCAGCACGCTTCCTACTCAATGTCACAGTGGGATAAAAAGTATAAAGAAAAAATCAAAAAAGGCTATGTCGATCAGACACACTTAGTTCAGGATCTTATTCAGAAAGAACCAGTAAAATCTAATGATGGCTATAAAAAAATTGAAAACAAAGTAATTGCTGAAATTGTTCAAAGGCTACAAGATATGGCACGTCAGAAAATCCAGGCAAATTACAAAGTATCTTCGCAGCAAGTAACACAAGCTATGGTGGACGAGGCACAAAATGTCATTGATGATCTTATGAACAAAGAAACTGTAGAAGATTTCAATAATACGCTCCTTACATTATTTACTGTAATCCCACGAAAAATGGGAAACGTGAATGATTACCTTTCAAAAAGAAAAGATGACTTCGCAAAAATTCTGAAAGATGAACAGGATCTTCTTGACGTTATGAGAGGTCAGGTTGTTACACACACTGTTCAAAACGAGCCAGAAAAAGTAGAAGAAAATAATGAAGAAACAATCATTGAAGCAATGGGGCTGATTTTTGAAGAAGTTGATGCTTCAGAAGTGGAAATGATTAAAGGTAAGTTGGGCGAAATCAGCAACAGATTCCATAAAGCTTGGAGAGTTCGCAACATTCGTACACAAAAGAGATTTGACGACTTTGTAGAAAAAGAAAATATCAAGACACGAAAGCTTTTATGGCATGGCAGCAGGAACGAGAATTGGTGGTCAATTATTAATACTGGTTTGGTTCTTCGACCAACAAATGCCGTAATAACAGGAAAAATGTTTGGATATGGTCTGTACTATGCCCCAAAAGCTCAGAAGTCGAAAGGTTATACAAGCCTTGATGGATATTGGAGTGGACAGCATGAAAACTTCGGATTTATGGCACTTATGGATGTGGCATATGGAAAACCATATGATGTACATTCATTTGATAGCAAATATTATAACTTTAATTATGAACGATTACAAAAAGAATGTCCCGGAGCAAACTGCTTACACGCCCATGCTGGGAAGATGTTAAGGAATGATGAGATTATTGTTTATAAAGAAGAACAATGTACTATAAAATATCTTGTGGAGCTGAGATAAATGAAATATATAAAAAAGTATGTTAGGTACATACAGATTATCGTTTTTATTCTTTTGTTGGCTGCTATGTCGTGCTGTATGACTATATGCCCGGCATATTTAACTTGCATGTTGATTATGACAAAAGGATTTACGATTATTGCATTTTTGGAAATATGTGGAAAATGTTTACTGTTGTATTTCATATTTGCATTATTAGCTGTTGTGCAAGGATCTTTTATTTGGAAAGATTAGCGCACAATATATGGTGCTTAAAAATATTACAGACACAATATATAGATATTAAAACTAAATAAAATTCTGTTTTTATTGTTTATTTCAATTTTTCCCATAAATATGCTATTCCCTTTATAATTGTTTTTATATTATTAACTGTTTGTTTATTATGTACAATTCTGGAACGCCGTAGTTATGGCTTTCCAGAGTCCATAATAAAAACAGAATTTACACGGAAGAAAGTCTTAAGATACTGCAGACACTTCCACTTGAATTAAAGATAAAAAAGACTGAAAATCGTATACGTGAATGGTATGAGTTTTATGGTGGAGAAGTCTATGTGGCTTTTTCCGGTGGTAAAGACAGTACAGTATTACTTGATATAGCAAGAAAGATATATCCTGACATTGAAGCTGTATATACTGACACTGGCTTAGAATATCCGGAACTTCGTGAATTTGTAAAAACTATTGATAATGTCACATGGCTACGACCAAAAGAAAATTTTAAAAAGGTTGTGCAAAAATACGGCTATCCGGTAATCAGCAAAGAGGTGGCGAACAAAGTCCATTATGCGAAGCCTGGGAATACCAGATGGCAGCAATTACACGGAGAGTACATAAATCCTAAAACGGGCGAGCTTTCTACTCAGTATAATTTTAAGAAGTATGAATATTTGCTTGATGCAGATTTCTTGATTTCTGATAAGTGTTGTACGATCATGAAAAAGAAACCATCATTAGAGTATGAAAAAGAAACAGGTAAGCATCCAATTTTAGGCTTAATGGCAGAAGAAAGTCATAAAAGGAAAAATGACTACATGAAAACTGGATGTAACGCCTTTAATAAAAAACGTCCACAGAGTCAGCCTATGGGATTCTGGACTGAGCAGGATGTACTTGAATATTTGTACACTAAGAAAATTCCATATGCTTCAGTTTATGGTGATATTGTGTTTGAAGATGGAAAATATCATACAACAGGAGTGAGAAGAAGTGGCTGCGTCTGGTGCGGGTTTGGTTGTCATCTTGAAAAAGAACCAAATCGTTTCCAAATGCTCAAAAAGACGCATCCGAAACTTTGGAATTATTGTATGAAACCTATTGAAAATGGCGGATTAGGAATAAGACATGTAATGGATTATATAGGGGTAGAAGTTGAGTAATATATTTTGAAAGGTGACAAAGAAATAATTCATGCAAATGGAAGAAAAATGTGTAAAAAGGTTCGATATGGTTGAGGGTTCATTCACATTAGAACCAGATAAAGGTATTAATATAGATAAATTATTGAAAATCTTTGGTGTGGATATTTCAGGAAAACCAGATTCATACACTATCCAATATTTAAAAACTGTACAAGCGAAAAAGCATAAGAAAAAGAGAATAAATAAAAAATGGATAAAAAGGTATGGGTATAAACAAAAGTGGTTTAATAGCAAAGGTTGGAAACTAAAGAGTTATAAAGATGGAACAGCAGAGTTTGTAAAATAAATTGTACATAAGAGTTATAGCCAAATGACTTATATGGCAATTGGAGGAAAGTATAAAGGATGAATAATTTCACAAGAAATATCGGTATTTGGTATTACGATATAAAATGGGCGAAACTATTATTTGAAAAAATTTTAGACAGTTATCCAAGATATTGTTTATTCCGCATTTATAGAAATCAATTAAAAATTATATTAACAGATGGAACGTCGATTAGATTCTTTGATGTTAATTGTACTAGCAGATCAATGGCATTAACAGAGTCATATATTCAAAAAGGGATAGATTATAATTTATTTTGCAATAAAATTGTACCAGTAACAAAGAGAGGCATTAAGGGAAAATATATTATAGAAAATTACAATGATATTGAAAATCCACAAGACGCGACACGTTATTATTTAAAGAAGAACTGTGAAAAGGAAGAAGAAATGGATTTAGTACAATTACCAGATGGGCAAATTGATACCGTAGGAAATAAACGACATGTTATTGATATTGTACGGGAAAAATGTGGTGATGACATTGCAAAGATTATCTCACAATGGATTGATCCAGAAAATACAGGTGAGATGAAAAAGTGGCGCGATTCCTTTAAAGAAGAATTTGAAGAAGAAAAGCGACAGGAAGAAATAGCAATTATAGAAAAGTTAAATAAGATTTATTGCACATAAGATAAACGAAATAAATATTGACACATACAACTTAATATGATATTATATAAGAAAGCTGAGTGGGAAAACCCAATCAGTATTTCTTATACATAAGATAAACTAAATAAATATGCAACCAAAGGAGAAAAAGAGTTGAATAATCTTGAGACTAATCAATCTTACACGGGGGGGACAATTGAGCCGAGAATAAAATGTGAAATTTTTCGTGACTCAATGCAGAATTATAAAAAGTATGGTATTCGTCCCGCACAACTTATTATAGCAGATGTGCCGTATAATGTGGGAAATAATTTTTATGGTTCAAATCCTATGTGGTATAAAGGTGGAGATAACAAAAACGGAGAAAGCAAGTTAGCTGGAAAGTCGGCGTTTAATTCAGATTTTAACTTTAATCTCTACGAATATTTCCATTTTTGTTCAAAAATGTTAAAGAAAGAGGATAAAAAGAAATCTATTCGTGGGAGAAGCAGTGATTCACCTTGTATGATCGTGTTTTGTTCATTTGAACAAATTCATACACTTATTAATGCAGCAGCGAAACACGGATTTGTTCATTACATACCACTTGTGTTTGTTAAGAATTATAGCCCACAGGTGTTGAAAGCAAATATGAGAGTTGTAGGGGCTACAGAATATGCATTACTTTTATATAGAGACAGACTTCCTAAATTCCGTAATGGCGCACAATATGACGAGAACGGAAAAACAATCAGAGGGACTGGACATATGATATTTAACTGGTTCACATGGGAAAAAGATACAAAAGAAATACCAAAGATTCACCCTGCACAGAAACCAGTTACACTATTGAAGAGACTGATTGAAACATTTACCGATCCTGGCGATGTTGTGATTGATCCTTGTTGCGGAAGCGGAAGCACATTGAGAGCAGCTTGTGAGTTAGGAAGAAGTTCATACGGATTTGAAATTGACCGAACATTTTATCAAAAAGCCAAAGATGAGATGTTAATTGATTACATCAAGTAAAAAGAAATAAATACACAACCAAAGGAAGAAAAATGGAATACAACAAATTATATAATATGGATTGTATGAACTACTTTTCCATCATAGATGGGGGGGCAATTTGATTTAACATTGACTGATATTCCATATGGAGAAGTAAACAGGTCTAGTAATGGATTAAGAAGCTTAAACAAAGAAGATGCTGATATCATGACATTTAATTTGCAAGATTTTTTAAATGAAGTATATCGTGTGACTAAAAGTACAATCATTGTATTTTGTGGAAAAGAACAAATATCTGAAATTCATTCGTATTTTTCCGGCAAACAGAAATCTGGAAAAGGAACTGTTAGACAGATTGTATGGGAGAAAACAAATCCATCACCAATGAACGGTCAGAACATTTATCTGTCTGGGATAGAGAATGCAGTGTGGTTTAAAAAGCGTGGTGGCACATTTAACGCACATTGCAAAAATACAGTTTTCAAATATCCATGCGGAAGGAACAAAATTCATCCGACAGAGAAGAATCATAACCTACTTAAAGAACTGATTCTTGATAATAGCAATGTTGATGATATTGTATTTGATCCATGTATGGGAAGCGGAAGCAGTTGTCTTGTAGCAGCAGAGAATGACAGAAGATACGTTGGTGTTGAATTAAAACAAAAATATTATGATTTGGCAGTTCAAAGAATGCAAGAGCTGCAATAAATCAGGAGAATGTTTATGGAAAGAAATAGATGTTGGAGAAGAAAGAAAAACTTCTCAAAAGGACGTAGAAAAAAGAATATTGTACAGCATGTTTTTGGTGGATCTGGATATGGATTGGGTTGTAAACATGATGGACAGTACATCAAGGGCAAGGTTCATCGCTCTAATCCTTTATATAGTATGAAAACCAATAATCGCAGATGCTATGGTGTTGCGATGAATTGGAAACATAGAGATGCGCAAAAAGTTCTTTCTATGGACTCGCAAGAGGAAGAATTTAATAACGAAAAAGAGGTAAAAGATGGAAAGTGTTGATGGAACTACAGATGCTTTAAAAGTATCAAGAGGAAGCATTCTGATGGCAAATCGCGACAGAGAGTATGTAAATAAAGAAAATACTCTGCAGATAAAAGCCGGAGATAAAATTATTGTCGGTTATGACGGATTGCTTCATCCAGTAAACAATAATAAAGCAGCCATTACAATTGACAATGATCTTGAAGTGGAAGGTTATTCTGCCACTGGATTATCAGAATATCTTGTTGCTTGGTTGGATTCTAGTCTGGATTTGAAAGAAAATTTGAGAAGAACAATGCTTAATCTTGATGAATTTAAAGCAGTGATTGAAAATGCATTAGTAGTTATTGGAATGAAAAGAGAAGAAGCTGAGAATGAATAGAAGTCACATCGTATATACGATGAAACATAAGAGAGCATTTCTCAGAGTGGAAAAGGAATTGCTTGGTCATAATACTGTTCGAGGATTTTTACATGACCTTGATAAAGTTTTTATGTATTTGGTGACTCCGAAAAGCTGGGAGAAAAAAGTCTCTAAATTTCACAGAAAATATTCCCGACATCATCCTATAAGAGCACGAACAAAAGCGGATTATATTCAGATGATTGTTGACTGGGAGTGCTGTAGGTTCACAAAGCCAGATAAGCCTATGACAGCCCGGCAGACATTATATAAATTGTTCCCAGAAATGAAAGATAAGATTCTGCCATTACTGGAAGAACTCAATCTATAAGGAGGAAAAGATGATCCAGCTTGGTAGTGGATATGAAAAAGTATGTGAATATTTACAGAAACATAATATAAATTCACTCGAAGAAATTGTTGGAATGGATGCATTTCATATTTTTCCACGACAAGGAGTTACAGCTTGTAAAATTAGAAATGTTGAATTTTTCGGAAATGTAAGAGTATGGGGATTTAAAACAAATGTTTCTCATAAGCTGGTAGAGCTTGGTAATTCAATATTTCTTGATGAAAAAGAAGCAAGAGAATATGAAGTTTTGCAGTTACATAAAAGAACTTTGGATCAGCAGCAAAACATCATAAAGCGGAGAGTTGAAGAGATAAACAGGGATTTGAATAAATTGGACTATCTCTTAGAACGTTATCCGATAACTGAATCAAGATGCAGATTTAAAAAATGTTGTGAAAACTGCTCACATCACGAAAATTGCATCATTGATGGAAAAATTACATGCGTTGTTTTCGGCAAACCAGAAGATTGTTATTTCTGGGAGCCGGATATAGAAGTATTCAAGAAATGGTTAAAAGAGCATGAAGTAGGATAAAAAACAACTTTCATTTTATAGTTTAAAAATACGATGGTTGTCGTATTAGAAATCAGATATGAAATAGTTTCTTCCTATTATATATATAAACAGAATTGTGAAAGGACGATTAGAACGTGAGTTCAGAGACAGTAGATAAAAGTTGTTTTCAACATAGATTAAAAATATTGGTGGCGTGTGAAGAATCACAAAGAGTATGTATTGAGTTTAGAAATAAAGGACATGAAGCATATAGCTGTGACATAATTGAATGTTCTGGCAATCATCCAGAATGGCACATTATGGGAGATGTTATTCCTTTATTGAACGGAGATTGTGAGTTTGAAACAACAGATGGAATTAAACACAAGATAGACGGGAAATGGGATATAATAATTGCATTTCCACCATGTACATATCTTACATCTGCAGGAACACGGCATTACTCATTAAAATGTAATCCACCAGAAAAAGTAGCTGCCAGAATAGAAAAGAGAAATGAAGCAGAACAATTTTTCTTAAAAATAGCAAATGCAGATTGTGAGAAAATTGCAATTGAAAATCCAGTGGGGTATATGAATACACATTGGAGAAAGCCAAATCAAATTGTTCATCCGTATTATTTTGCTAGTAGCAAGAATGATGCGGAGAATTATTTCCAGAAGAGAACATGTTTATGGCTTAAAAATCTTCCAGTGCTTGACAGAAAAAATAATTTGCCAGTTCCAGAGCCACAATATATTTGCCAAGGCAAAAAATGCAAAGGCAAAAGGATTGGTTGGTGTGAGGGAATCAAAAATACAACTGGTGGTCAAGCCGGGAGAGCAAAAGCAAGAAGTAAAACATTCCCAGGAATCGCCAAAGCAATGGCGGATCAGTGGGGATGAAAGGTTTAATAAAAGATGAATAAAATAAATAACAATAAAAAAGAAGGGAGTAACACCTTATCCTAGTGAAACTAGGTTGGGTGTTGGAGAAAAGAGATATACGCCCGGAAAATTTCTGATCGTGGCTAACAGTTCATAATTTGTTTGAACTAAAGTACAAGTAAGGTAAAACCTAAACGTAAGGCTTGTACGAAACATAGCAATCCACAAAATTGCCATTCACCGGATTCGGTTAGTGGCTGGTGTGAAAGTTTGTTGGTTTAGTACAGGAATTTCAAGTTTTGTAGCATGTTATTTATCAAAGGATATTGATGAGATTATTTATACTCACGTTCCGAATCAGCATCCAGATAGTTTACGCTTTTTGCATGATTGCGAGAAATTATTAGGAAGAAAAATAACCATATTACAGTCTGAAAGATATGCGTCAGTAGATGATGTTATTGAAAAAACACGTTGCATCAATACTCCGTATGGCGCACCTTGTACAAAATTTTTGAAGAAAGAAGTAAGAAAGAAATGGGAAGCACAAAACTTTGACCACCATACTTATGTATGGGGATATGACTTAAATGAAAAGCGTAGGGCTGACAGATTGGTAAATACTATGACAGACTATGACCATGAATTTCCGTTGATTGAAAACGGATTCACAAAAGAAGATTGTCATGCACTTGCAAAAGAATTGGGATTAAAACGCCCAGTTATGTATGATCTTGGATATCCAAATAATAACTGCGTTGGATGTGTAAAAGGCGGAATGGGATATTGGAATAAGATTAGAGTAGATTTCCCAGAGGTGTTTGAACGTAGAGCAAGACAAGAAAGGGAAATAGGGCATAGCTGTATTAAGGGAGTGTTCTTAGATGAACTTGATCCTAAACGTGGACGTATGGATTTAGAAGTCATGGAAGATTGCGGAATCGCTTGTCAGCTTGTGCTGAAGGAAAAAGAGATTTGAAATAATGAGAGCCGATTGACAGGAGGATAATGATGCATATTACACCAGAACAAAATAAACATAACTGCCAGTTGTGTAAAAGCGAATGGCTTGGAAGATGTTTTAATGGCAGTAATTATGGAAAAGACGTATCTGTAGATAACGAGCCATGTAATTCTTATGAATTTGGTGGTACACAAGAGAGATTGGCAGAAATTGAAAAAGAAGAAGTCAAGAGGCTGTATGAGGTGAAATTTTGTTAGATGGAATTATTAGTGGTTTGATTGTTGCATGGATTCTGACAATATTCAATGTAGATAGTATCTGCATTAATGCATTACAGCCGTTTTTCGTAAATGTAAAATTGACAACAGATCATTACTATTTCGCATTTGGTGTGTTCGGCTTAATCACAGGAATAATGTCACATAGCAATTAGAAGAAAGGAAAAAGTAAATGAAAATTAAAAACATAAAAGATGTCGAGACTTTTTTGAAGGTAGTAAATGAGTGCGAAGGTGGAGTAACACTGACCTCTGTATATGGTGATAAGTACAACCTTAAATCTACTTTAACACAATATGTAGCAGTTGCAGCACTTGTGGGAGAACACGGCGATGAGTTGTAACTTTGGTGTTCTAATAAAAATGACGAAAAGAAATTCTTACAGATGTTCAACGAACATCCGGAAATGCTGTAGAAAGATGGAATAAATAAATGAAAATAACAATTATTGGAAGCCTGATATATGGTGTGTTATTTGTGGCACTTACAATAGTAGCAGACGCAAAGCCTAATACTCCGAAGTTCTGGGCTTTACTTGGAATATCTGCCGCAATGGTTATTAATGAAATGTGGCAAAAATAGATTAAATTAATTTTTCATTGTAAAACTATTGTAGAAAAGTGCTGATTTAGTGGCATTTATACTATATTTTGTATGCTATATGTATATGTTGACACTAAATATAGCATTTATTGCCACTAAAAATCAGGTAAAAGAGGTATAAAAATTGGAAAATAACGATAAAAAATTAATTCAAAGTTGGAAACTGGTAAATTTCTGCGAAGTTGATAAGTTTGCCGAAACTTCATATTGTGCTATTCATGGAGTTGATCCAAACCTTAACATTGGAGACATTACGAAAGTTGATGAAAACAGCATGTTACCATTCAATATGATTTGTGGGGGATCGCCATGCCAAGATTTCAGTATTGCTGGAAAGAAAGCTGGCAGTGGATGGACTTGTAAAGATTGTACAGATGATGACGGAGAGCCATTTACATATAACCCTTTGACAGTTCATTGGTCAAAAAGAGATAAGTGTCCTAATTGTGGGAGCGAAAACCTTGATAAGACACGTTCTTCTCTGTTGGTTGAATGGCTGCGTGTTGTTCGAGCAAATAAGCCAGCCTGGGGAATTTATGAGAATGTAAAAAATATTGTAGGAAAATCTTTCAGAAACACATTCGATATGTTTGTCGAAGAGCTTCACGAATATGGATATAACACTTACTGGAAAGTGCTGAATGCCAAAGATTTTGGTATTCCACAGAACAGAGAACGATTATATCTTGTAATCATCAGAAAAGAACTTGATAACGGCAGTTTCAACCTTCCAGATGGATTTGAGAGTGACATAACAATGTACGATATTCTTGAGGATGAAGAAAACGTGCCAGATAAATATTACGTTGATTCAGCCAAAGAGAAAAAGGCATTACAGGAAATGATTGACAGTGGAAAACTGGATAGATCCTATTCTCATACAATCAGACATGGGGGGGCTGTTCACTAGACCGTCACATGTGGGATCTTGTACAAACGAAATGCGTCAGGGCGCAATCGTCAGCAGACAAGCGAAATATATAGACCATTTAACTGATTGTGCGAATACTCTTATGGCAAGAGACTATAAGGGATTTGGGAATCAAGGAATGAATGCAGTGATTACATTAAAACCAACCAGAAAGGAATAAAGATGAATAGATATATTTGTGAACGAAGATGTGATGAAGGAATGAGAACGTTCAAGGGGGGGCTTTGTGGCACTATCCGAACGATTAATGCAGGAGGCGACAAAAGAGTGATTGTGGAAAATAATGATAAAGATATAAATATTGAAGATTATGGTATTCGCCGTTTAACTCCAAGAGAGTGTTGGAGATTGATGGATTTTTCGGACGAAGATTTTGATAAGGCGAAAGCTGCGGGTTTGTCGAACACACAACTGTACAAACAGGCGGGCAATTCTATTTGCGTGGGAGTTCTATATTACATATATAAAAATTTATATCAAGCAATGCCGTACTTGTTTGAAAATTTAAAAGTAAGTAGTTTCTTTTCCGGAATCGGAGCTTTTGAGAAAGGGTTAGATAGATTGTATGCAGAAATCTCATAAAGACCAACCAATGATAAAAGTAATAGGTCGTCTGGATATCAATGGGTTAGATATTATTAAGCGAATTTATTCAACAGATGGATTATCCCCTACTCTTTCAACGATGATGGGGGCAAAGACAACCTAAAATAGTCGTCAGGAGAAAGCATGAATAAGAAGGTACTCAAAGTTGGAAATCTTTCAACTGGTAATTCACAAGCTGGAACAATTTATAGAACATGGGGGGGACTTTCCCCTACATTGTGTGCCGGAACTCACGGATATGCACTTGGTTATATAGTTGTTAATAAAAAGAAAGCTAGTAAGAAACAAAATAAAATGTAGGAGGAATGAACTATGAATACATGTGTAAAAATCATTGATAATTGTTTGGACTGCAATAGTTGTTTTGTTGACAGAATACTTACTGCAGATTCATGGGATCATGAAGAAGGTGCGTACTGCAAAGAAGTTCTAAAAAACGGAAAACCTCGACTTATTGCATCAGATGACTGGGATTTGAGAAAGTGGTCAAAAGTCCCAGATTGGTGTCCGAAGCTTATAAAAAGCAGATTGAATGAGTTGCGAATTAAAGCAGGAGTTCTCAGCAACAAGAAGTTTGACGAAAAGCTGAATGATCTTTTGAAGAGCCAAGGCGAAGAGTATTCAAAATTGATAAAAACATTAATCTCAATGGGGTTCGCATACGATCAAGTAGCATTTGAAAGAGATGTTGCAATTGAACAGTTAAATAATCTTGGTATTCAGTTTGGAGAAGATACTTCAAAATGTAGAGTAGTGAGGAATAAAAATTGAATTATTATAAAGCCAAATTAATCAACAGAAAATCTATCATAGATCGTGAGACAAGCAAGCCTTATATTAGATGTCAAACAGAAGAAGAGTTTTGCGAAACAGTGAATAAAGAAATGGACGAGTTAAGAAATAAAGGTGCGAGAAATATATCTGTACAATATTTCGAAGCTCAGACGGAGATATGCAGAGCTATTATTACATATATGATGGTTTAAAACAAAGAGAACTATATAAATAATGGAGGTACATATGAGCGCGTTAATTGTAAATTTATTTGGAGTTCCTGGAGCTGGTAAAAGCACTGGTGCAGCATACATTTTCTCAAGATTAAAAATGTTTGGAGTTAATGCGGAGTTAGTTACAGAATTTGCCAAAGATAAAGTGTGGGAGAATAACGAAGAAGTATTCAATAATCAGGCATATATTTTCGGGAAACAAAGCTTCAAGATAAGCCGATGTGCAAATAAGGTTGATGTAATCATTACTGACAGCCCATTGCCACTAAGCATTTTCTATAATCATGATCTGTTGCTTACTGAAAATTTTAATTCAAGTGTAATGGATGTATTTAATGGATATAAAAATGTGAATTTTCTTATTACTAGAACAAAACCATACAATCCTATTGGCAGGCAGCAGACAGAAAAAGAATCCGATGATATGAAAAAAACCATCATTGATCTCTTAACTCAAAGAGGAATCACATATCAGGAAGTTCCAGGAGAAGTTGCTGGATATGATGCAATAGTAAACAAGGTATTGTTACAAATTAAAGATAAGGAAGAACTTGAAAATGAGCAAAACTAAAACGTGTGTCCTTTATAGAGGATTAAATGAAAGTATGAAAGCATTTGCTGACAGAGTAGCAAATAAACTTGATGAAATGGAAAAATACGGCGCAACAATTGTTTACACTGGATTTCTTCAGGATAAAATTTCAAAGGCAAATGCAGCTATTATTTTATATCGGTGCTTTAAAACTTTTGAGGAAGATTTTAAAAAGACAGGAGATTGCTATTTATAGGAGGTAATGATATGCATTGTTATGGAAAATCCGCTAAAAGACGGAGGGATAGGAAATATAAGAGGAAACTTAAAAGACTTTATTCATTTGGGACAATTACCCCGGCTACTTGGTATGTTGATGCAGACTATCCTTTTCAATGGCAATGCATATAAAAAATTGTTTGACTTATGGTGGCAGATTTATTAATTGGAGGTGAGTACATATGGAGCTGATAACACGCCCACTTACTAAAAAAGAAATTTTATGTATGGTGGAAAATGATGAAATACCTTTCATTGTGATTGTAGATAAAAAATTAATCCCTACTTCTTATACTGATTGTGACTCAGATAATAGTTTGGAAGAAAAGATATCAGAAATTGTTCTTGGAGATACAAGTGGCGAAATTGTATGCTGGAATATTGTAAAAGAAATAAGCGAAAAATTAGTAGAGATTAAAGGAATAATCAATGTAGCATATTTTCTCTTTGGAGAATCTTCGGCATGTGATTTGATTGAACATTGGGAAAAGGAATGCGCAGCGCATCTTGCATATTCCAATGATAAAAAAGATATGTATGAGGGGAAGTGGTAAAAATGATGATCGTCAGAAACCAAGATAAAGATTATATAGCTTTCTTGGAGAACGTACAAGGAATTAGTGTATGTGAAGAATTAGATGAACGTGCGAGTGTTGTATTTGAATATGCAAATAAGATTAAGATAATGGGACGCTATCGTTCATACGATATTGCACGTGAAGTGGCAAACACAATTCGAAAGGCGTATTTGGAAAATAATGATAATAGTGGCTTTGACATGCCGCCACAAGATATTTGGTCTTGCTGAAAGGAGATAAAATGGAATTAATCGACAAAAGCAAACTTGAAAAGCAGATAAAAGAAGAAAGCCTACACTTATTCAATGCAATGTATAATGGATATTCATAGGAGAAAAATAAATGTCAAGTGACAATTGAACTTTGTATATAGAGAAAGGAAGAACAAAGATGGAAACAGAACAGACAGAACACAAAAGAGAATTTAAACCCGGAGATATTGTTAAACACTTTAAAAGAGAGTTTCTGAAAGGCGAAATGTTTAGAACATCTAGCAAGTATCTCTACAAAATAATTGGTATTGCAGAACATACAGAAACCAAAGAAAAAGTGGTTGTATACCAGGCACTATATAAAAGTGAAAAAGACAATGTGAACTTTGGATTATATGTAAGACCATATGACATGTTTATGAGTGAAGTGGATCATTATAAATATCCCTGTATTAAACAGAAATATAGATTTGAATTATATGATACGAAAGGAAATGATAGACATGGAAGAACTTGAGACTTTATACAAGCCGATTCCAGCATATAGCACGAATGAATATAAAGTAGCTGGGAGAAATCTTCACATTGATAAAACTGAAGCATTTGAGAAAATATCCAGAAGAGTAAAAGCTATGAATCATATGGAAATGTTCAATTTTGTCTCTGGATTGGTGGATGTAGTAATCTCTTCTAGTGAAGAAACCAAAGGAATATTTGATGGTTGTATTTGCATACCAGAGAATCTTCCACTTGAAGATATTATTTTTACTGCACAAGATACAGAAAATCTACTGTCAGGACTTGCAACAGAGTTTAACAGAAAAGAAATCGAGTGTATGGACATTTCAAAGATCAAGAAGCAAATAAAGCACTGCAAAAATCAGCTTGAAAGAAAAGCTCTGGAAAAACAGTTAAATAAAGTATATAAAGCTAGAAAGGCGAAAAATGCGTATCAGAACACAAGACAGAAGAATGTTGATAGACATAACTGGAAAACCTATTATTGTTGAAGAATACAAAGATGGGTATGAGATTCATACTGGAGCAGGTATATTAGGTGTTTATGCTACTGAAAAGAGAGCATTGGAAATTCTCGATGATATTCAAAAGGAATATGAAAAATTTGTATATAAAAATGGAATATATAGAAAGTCTGGTTGTTTCAATATGCCAGAAAAATAGTCAAAGAAGGGAGAAATAAATGAAGCACGATAAAACAATAGAATTGACAATAACGCCAAATTATGTTTCAGATTGGAATTTCTGTGACGCAATAAGAGAACTTATCCAGAATGGAACTGACCAGCAGACACTTAATCCGAAGAATGTGTTTAAAATATCCTATGACGAACAGGAAAATATCCTTCAGTTAAGTAATTCTGAATCGACTCTGGAAATAAATACCTTGTTACTTGGTTGTAGCACAAAATCCAATAATACTGATACTGTTGGACAATTTGGAGAGGGCTATAAAATCGCAGCACTTGTATTAAATCGCCTTGGAAAAACATTTTCAGTATATAATAATAGAAAAGATGAAATATGGATTTCCAAATTTGAATATTCAGAAGTATTCAATGAAAAGGTTCTTATGTTTGAAATAATTCCAAACCACACAAGTAATGATGGGCTTGTTATAGAAATTGAAAATGTAACTTCGGATGAATATAACTCTCTGTATGATGTGTGGATAGGTATGCCGGGTGCAGAAAATCATAAAGCAATAGAAACAAGTTATGGGCGCATTTTTACAGAAAAAGATATGCGTGGCGAAATATTTGTAAATGGGCTTGCAGTAGAAAAAGAGAAAAATCTATATTTTGGATATGATTTTAAGCCACAATACATTACTGTTGAACGTGATAGAAAAAGCTGCAGTACATGGGATATGCGAAGTACAACTTCAAAAATGATATGTGAAGCAATAGACAATGGTGATCTTAATATAAAAGACCTTATGGAAATTGCCAATGACGGATCATTCTATGATATATGTAATATCCAATATCAAACCTATACCGAAAAAGGACGTAAAGTTAAGGATATGATTATTTCTGACTTCGATGAAAACAATCATTCCGCAATTCCGGTAGGAAATCAGTCAGACTATGATAAGGTTAAAAAGCTTGGTGGAAAGCCAGTATTTGTTCCATATGAAATCGCACAAATTGTATCAGGTACAACTGAGGAGAGGATGAAAGAACTTGCCGAAGAATCCTGGGGCAGAGATTTTTCCGTAAAAGAGAAATTGCAGCAGTGGCGTGATTTTTATGAAAATGATTTTTCACCAGAAGCAATTGAACAATTTAACAAAATCATAGAAGAATTAGAATAGGAGATAGCCAACAATGGAAATAACAAATGGACTTAAAGGGCGATTCTGTAAGCTTTACGGAATCCCCATTAACTTATATGAAGAACCTTACTTCCAGAGCAGACTTGAATTGTTAGACAAACAATATGGGGCAGTAGAAAAATATAAAGAATTTCTTGATTCAATAGCAGAGTTTAAAACAGAACAGGATTATTATGAGCATTATAACAAAGTAAAGGATAGTGTGATTTCTGCCATTAAGAATAACGCCACATTCCAGCAATTTAACGAAATAGATATGTCCGGATTCAACAGTGTAATTAAAAAATATCAGTTACCATCAAAGCCAATTTATAAACCGTCATTTGATGGAAAACATTTCATCAGTATTGATATGAAACAGGCTAATTTCAGCACATTATATAATTTTGATAATACAATGTTTGATGGGGCAAAAACCTGGGAGGAATATATTGGAAGATTTACCGAACGCAAAGAACTGATTGAAAGTAAATATATGAGACAGAGAATTTTCGGAGAATGTAATCCGAAACGCCAAGTTACTTATCAGAAATATCTTATGTGTAAATTGCTTGCCTTTCTGTTGGTTGGTATTCCTGAGAAAGACATTGTATTCTTTTCACATGATGAAATTGTTATAGATGATACAGAAAAGACTTATATATACTATCCATTCGTGGAAGAATGCATAAATAAATATAATATATCAACCAACGTAAAAATGAGAATAGAAAGATTCCAGTTAAAACATCTCGGTGAAGATGTAGGATATGCGAAAGTCTACGATAACGAAAGCAGATTCGATTTAAAGTGTGTAAATAACGATTATATCCCTATGATATTCCGATTTATTCAAACTGGAAGGATTTTTGAAGAAGATTTGGCATTTTTCTATAAAGGCACTACGGCGACATTTGAAAAAATACCAGATCAAATTCAAAGGTCAAAACTATGCAGCGGAGATATAAGGCTACTCAAACGGTGTGCAAAATGCGGTAGCCTTATACAGGCAGGAATAGATAACGATACTTGCATTAGATGTTTCAGAGACGAAATGAATGCGAAGATACAGAAACGGAAAATGGAATACATAAACAAGCTACTTGGTTAGGAGAAAGATTATGGCACTTTCGGCAAAAGAAAAACTTGAGAAATTATTAGAATTTGTAAATAAAGAGGAAGATCTTCGGACAGAACTTTCTGTAAAAGCTATGGAAGAAGGAAGTATAATGGCTATGCAGATTCATAATGCAGAAGCTTGTGCCTGCATGAAAATGCGACATACTATTGAAGATATGTTATCTCACAATGGAAGCTGTCCAGCGTGGGATAGTATGGAGTTTAATGAAGCATACGACCACCTCAAAAAAGGAAAGAAAATTAAATTGCCAGAGTGGAACGGATATTGGTATTGGTCTGATGATCGTAAAACAATTATGATCCATTGTGAAAATGGCAAAGAACTTGATATTCGAGATACTAAAAATACAGAGTACACGTTTGGCTGTATCGCAAGAAACGACTGGATGGTAATAAAAGATGAATGATAATGAAGAGCGTTGTAAAAACTGCAAATACTTTTCAACGTTAAAATTGTTCCAGAGATATGTCGCGACAATTGGTGGTCACGGAGCTGTTTGTGGTTGGAAAGTAGGAACAAAGTGTAATGTTATAAGCAAGAAAGAATACGGTTGTTGTACTGTATTCATGGAAGAAGCAGGACGTATTTATGAAACGTGTTCTGCAGACAGATGCGAAAAATGGAAGTTAAAATAATAATATCCATCCTTGTTTGACAAGGGTGGATTTTTTAAAACTAAGATAAAAGAAATAATAAATTGCAAAAAAGACTTGACAAAGTAAGAAAAAACGTATAATATATAAAGAGAAGTTAAAAGAAATAAATATAGGATAAACATATGAAAAGAATAAATGATAAAATTTTACTTGATGACAAGGAGCTGAAGCTACTTGTCAAAGAAGGATATGATAGGGGTATTATATTCGGATGTAAAGTAAATGCTACTAAAGTAGTAAATACATTAAAAGAAATGACATCGGAAAATTTTGAAATTATTAAAGATCAAATCATTGGATTTTGCAAAGAAACAATTAGAATTGCAGATTCAAATAAAAAAGAAAGGGAAACGCAGTAAAAATGGAGCAGTTATCAATTACAAATCACGCAATGGAGAGATATGCAAAAAGAATTGCAAACCGTGAAACTACCATTGACGTGAATACATACGTTCAATTGAACAAGGATAAAATTACAGAAGATATAAACACGATGATTCACTTTGGAAATCGCATTTATACCGGAAGAGTCGGGCAACGCGAAGAACGCCCGGTAAATGTATATCTTTCTGGTACATGGGTTATTCTTACAGATATACTGGATAAAACAGTCATTACTGTTTATAAGGTAAATCTCGGTCTTGATGAAGAATTTAATAAAACCTTCATTAATGGTATTTTGAAAAGGATGGAAGAGCATAAGGCTGAACTTGCCGAAGCCCAGAAACAAACCGAAGAAGAGAAGAAATCATACCAGAGTATTATTGCAGATAATAACGCCCAGATTAATGAGTATAAAGCGGCAATCAATGAATTAGAAAAGCTAAACACTGATTATCAGGAAACTATTGGAGATATTGGAGCGAGACATAAAGCTGCTGAATTAGCAGTAAAAAGAGATGTTGAAAATTTAATAATGCGCATGGAGTTTTAATTTTATTGACAAATAAAAGATATAAGTACAAAATAGTATTTAGAAGAGAAACGGAAAAATATTGAAAACCGTATATTATAAAAATATCGGAAGGAGAAATACTTATGTCTATTTATATAACTGGCGATACTCATGGTGCTGATAAACTTGGCTCTCATAGTGTTGATGGTTTTATTAATCGTTTGAACATGGAATCATTTCCGGAACAAAAGCATTTGAACAAAGATGATTATGTTGTTATTTGTGGCGACTTTGGTGGTGTATGGAATTACGCTGGAGAAACTAAAAAAGAAATTTATGACCTTAATTGGCTTAATTCCCGCAACTTTACAACACTTTTTGTTCCTGGAAACCATGAGAACTATGATCGCCTAACTGGTTTAAGTGATAAGAATTTCATAAACACATGGATTTTCAAAGACTTGGAAGAAAGCGAAAAAAGAAAAATTCTGAATGGATATCCACAAAAAGAATGGCATGGAGGTATAGTTCGTGAAATCCGCCCATCTATATTAATGCTGGAACGTGGGTATGTGTTTGACATTGATGGTTGTAAATGTTTTTCCTTTGGTGGAGCAAGAAGTCACGATATTAGTGGTGGAATTTTACAACCTGATAAATTTGAAAATAAAAAATTAATGAACAAAGAAGCTGATAGGTGGAATCATGAAGGAAAATTTTTCCGCATAAATCATGTTTCATGGTGGGAACAGGAAATGCCAAATCAAGTAGAAATGGAAAAAGGCATTGAAACATTGGCAACAGAAAACAATAAGGTTGACTTTATCTTTTCACACGATTGCCCGTCATCTGATAAGACTATGATTTTAAGAACAAATGAGAAAGATGAACTCAATGAATACTTTGAGCATATAAAACAAAGTGTAAACTATAAAAAATGGTTTTTTGGACACTATCATGAAAATATGGTGATTCCTGGTGGAAAAGATATATTGCTTTATGAACAAATAATCCAGATCAACTGACAGGAAATAAATGTAAATTTTTGCCGTAAGATAAAATAAATAAATAAAATATATTAGGAAACAAGAAATGAAATTATATGAAATAGAAGATTGCGATGAATGTCCTTTAAAAGATGAAGGGCTTTGCCCCGGTGGTTGGACTTCTGGGGCTGATGGGACTCCTATTGAACCTCCGTGTGCTGGATGGGACGGAGAGGAAGATGTGGAAGATTACATTTCTTCAGTTTATGCAAGTATTGCAGCAAGGGAAGAATATGAAGATTGCCTGTGGAAAGGAGAGCAAGAGAAACAGCGTAAAAATGAAATCGCCAAAAGAAAACGCCGATACATAAATAGTTACTGTATCTCAGAACGGCTTGCAGTTAAATCACTGAAAAAGCAGATTAAAAGCTATGAAAATGTGGAACGATTTGCAAGATCTCTGGCAGTGGCATTTAACACAACCAACGAGATGTTCAGATACACAGAGCGAAAAGAGGTAAATCCGGCGATTACAGAAGAATTGCAGACACTCAGAGAGGAACTTGAAAAGGCAGAGCAAAACTTGAAGGACAAGCAAAAAGAATGTAGAAACACTGAATATTATAAAAATATTGAAAAGGAAACATAAATGTATAAACAGGTTATTGTAGTAAATAAAAGCTTAAATATGAGTCCTGGAAAACTTGGGGCTATGGTGGCACATGGGGCTACAGCTTTCTTCTGTGAATGGTTTAAAAGAAATGTTGCTGCTTTAAATGAGACTAACAATGATTACACAATCAGCCCAAATGCGAGAGTTGACAAAGAACTTTTCGCTCGGTGGATTAGTGGCAGTTTTACCAAAATTGTACTTGAAGTAGAAAATGATGAAGCTATGAAAGAAATCATTAAAAAAGCACATGAACACAGAATGGTCAACAGACAGGATTTCTTTAATGTCGTGGACGAGTCAACAGAATTTTTAGATATTCCACAGTGGGCGGTAATTGCATTTAAACCTATGGAAATAGAAAAGATTGACTTAATTACAGGAGAACTGAGTTTATATTCAGAGGATTTGCCGGATATCAAAGAAATACTTGGAAAACAATTTAAGAATCTCTTTTTAATTACAAAGCACAGTGCGACGAATTGGGAAGATACTAATGACATTTGGCTCTTTTTAGTGAATGATAGATCAGAGATTCCGATGATATATAGCGCATACAGATGGGTAAATCTATCAAGTGGAACGATTTTAGGAAAATCATTTTCTACAAGAGAAGAAGCAATCACATGGGCTACAAGAAATAGAGACTGGGAAGTTGAAAGTATAGGTGAAAAATTTGACGAAAGTAAATAATATTCATGTTGGGGATATATACAAAGTGAAACAGTTAGAAATTCCACGTTTATATACTGACAAAGAAGAATTTCTTATTATGCTGGTTGTAGATAAGTGGTCGGTAAATGGGGTTGCTCTTAGATATAGATGGTTGAATTTGACAACTGCATCACTTCTTAGAGGAATTTATTCATCAAAAGAACAGGCAGAAGATTGGTTAAAAACCATGTGTGGTTGTTGGACATTGGAAAAGTTGGATGTTGACGAAATTCATATTTTAACAAGGCAAGAGGAAGATAATGGCTAATAACATAGGATATTTAACAAGCAAACTTACACCAGAACATCAGGAAATGTATACCCCATATTATGCTGTTGAACCAATTGTAAAATATATCCCAAAACAATACAAAATCTGGTGTCCTTTTGATAAAAAATGGTCTGCATTCTATCAAACTTTCAAAAATCTTGGCTATAATGTAGTCAAATCACATATAGATGACGGAAAAGACTTCTTTATATATGAGCCGGATGAATACGACATAATAGTTTCTAATCCGCCATTCAGTATTAAAGACAAAATACTTGAACGATTATACGAATTAGATAAACCATTTGCCGTATTGCTTCCATTAAACTCATTACAAGGAAAGTCCAGATACAAATTTTTCTCAAAAGGTGTCCAGCTTTTATCATTTGACCAGAGAATAGGTTTTCATAATAGATCAAATATGAATTTGGCGATAGAGGGGAGTCCATTTGCAACAGCATATTTTTGTAAAAATATATTACCAAATGATTTGATTATAGAAAAAATAAATAAATATGATAAAAAATTATTATAAAACAGGAGATTAAAATAATGGATAAACAAAAAGTGTATTGCCATTGGGATTTGATTAGATTCATTTCTGAAGAAGCACTTGAAAAGTATTGTGTAAGCGTTGTAGATGTTTGGGAAAAAAGTCATTTTGAATTAATGATTTACTTATACAAAGACGGTAAAAAGTATACTATTCAAATATACGAATCAGAAAAAGAAAAGGATTTTGATTTATATACTTTTGATAGTTTAGATGATCTGAAAGACTTTTTTGAAAGTTTATTTTACAAACACCCAGAATACAAAGAACGCCCATATGTAAAAATCGAAATGCAGAAAGAAACCAAATAACTGTTGTGAAAGGGGTTTATTAATGAAAGGATTATAGATAAAAGAGTTTATAAAATATGTCGGAGAAAATAGCAAGAAACACGGATTTCGAGAACGTGAAATTCCTGCAGCAGAATTTATCGCATTGATACATAGTGAAGTATCAGAAGTGCTTGAAGAATTAAGAAAAGGAAAATCTCCAACAGAAACATATTACTCTGAAAATGGAAAACCGGATGGCATTCCATCAGAATTAGCAGATGCAGTAATTAGATGTTTTGATATGGCAGATTATTACGGAATTGATTTAGAAAAAGCTATTATTGAAAAAGCAGAATTTAATAAATCAAGACCATATAAACACAACAAAGAATTTTGACAAAATTAGTGTTTTATAGAAGTAGTTGACACCAGAACGATTGTTTGGTATAATATATACAAACACTTGTTCTGAAAAACGGATTCCGGTTGGCAGTTCTACATTATATACCATGCGAAAACAAATATATAATGCCCTACCAACCGTTCACCTTCACCAATATTAACATATATTGGTAAAATTTTCAAGAAACAGGTGTTTTTTTGTTTGAAAATAAGGAGGGTGAAGAAATGAAAGAAAAAGTAAAATCAATCATGTATAAACTGAACATTTTCTTATGTGAATACAATTATATTATTGAGTTTGCTATGAATATTTTATTTGCTTTTATTAGTTTATATTTTTAATTAGAAAGGATAACAAAAATAATGCAATTATATCTTTTAGATCGTAGTAAAACTATGGTAAATTCATGGAAAAATTATTTTCATCCAGTATTTGTAGATACAATGTCAGTAGAGTTCATTCACGATAATTTTATAAATTTTATGGAAAAACATGATAGATGTATTGATGCAGTAGTTTCTCCAGCAAATGCGTATGGTTTAATGGATGGCGGATATGATGCTGCAATTACTGAATATTTTGGGAGAGACTTACAGCTATCAATTCAAAATAAGATTATTGAAGAATATTTTGGAGAACAGCCAGTTGGAACAAGCATTTCAATTAAAATACCAAATTCAGATGTATTGTTAATACATACACCAACAATGCGAACTCCGTCAGCTATAAAAGATCCAACAATTATATACCAGTGTATGAGAACTACGCTTATAGAAGCGATTAAAAATAAGTGTGAGTCAGTTGTTATCCCAGCATTTGGAGGACAAACAGGAAGATTAAATGCAGATGTCATAGCAAAAATGATGTATCTGGCATATTTGCAAATTTGTGACAATTATGAAAAAAGAGAGATAAACTGGGGTAATGCTCTTGAACAAGCAAGTTTATTAAAAAAATATTTAGAGGTATAAATAATGAGAAAGAAAGTTTTGTTACTGGCAGGATGTGTTCTTGCGTCTGCTTTTATGTTGACTGGATGCGGAGAAGCATATCCTCAAATATCAGTGTATCGTTCTGAGTGGGGAGAAGATAATTTAGATATTGGTATTGGAAATGATTACAAATACGACAGATATACAAAAGAAGATACAAGTGATGGCTGCTCCGTGACAATTTATTTTACAGAAAGAAAAAATAAATGAAAGAAATATTTACGAAATGGCTAAGAAAACAACCTGATTATGGGAATTTTAATTCACCAATGAGTTCAGAAAAAACACTTGACTTTTTGTTTGATTATCTTCTTATTCGTATGGAGCGCAAAAAGGTAAAAAGAGAATATAGGAAAATGAAAAGGAAAAATGAACGAAGATTGAAGAAGGAAAAAATATGGAACAAATAAGACCGACAGAAACATTTTGCGGTATTGATATATTCACATGGGAGTCGTGGGACTCGATAGAAATTGATATGCTATATTTTTATAATGTTGAGTTCTGCTTGGATTCTATGAAAAAATATAACGGATGCAATGTGATGCGAGAATTTGACGGTACAATGGAAATCTATTCAAAGGATGGAAAAGATGTTGTATGGAATGGAACAATAGCCGACATTCCGGAAGTCGTAGAGAAATTGATACTCAATAAAAGTAAGTCAAAATGTGACAGTAGATTTGTAGAGTATTTAAAAAAGACATTTATGAAAGACTTTGAGTAAGAAAAAAGAAATAAATAATTAATAAAATGATAGTTTTATTCAAGAGCGATGGTTGTCGTATTTCAGGCTTCAAAACATTGTATTAAGTGATTGCCTTAATTTTAAAAGTACGTGTTCATCGTGGTTTCAAGCCACTAGATGAAACTATCATTAGGAGCAGAAATGGAATTAAACAAAGTATATAAAGGAGATTGCTTAGAACTTATGAAGGATATTCCAGATGAAAGTGTTGACATGATTCTGGTAGATCCTCCATATGAGCGAACACATAATAAATGGGACTCAATTATTCCACTTGATAAAATGTGGGAACAGTATTTGAGAATCATTAAACCTAATGGTTGCATTGCAATTTTCGCAGATGGAATGTTTATGGCTGATCTGATGAAAAGCCAGGAAAAATTATGGAAGTACAATCTTGTGTGGGATAAGGTGCTTTCCACTGGATTTCTTAATGCGAATAGACAGCCTTTGAGAGTACATGAAGAGGTGTGTATCTTTTATAAGAAGCCACCAGTGTATAATCCTCAAAAAGTTCTGGGAACAATGAACCATAGTAAAGGTAAGAAGAAAGCGTGTGACAACAATAATTATGGAAAATATGAGTTTGTGGATAATCGAGAAGAACTAGGAGAATGGAAGCACCCCACAAGTATTCTAAGATTCCAGAAACCACATCCTTCAGTTGTAACACACCCAACAGAAAAACCAGTTGAATTATGTGAGTGGCTTATTAAGTCCTACACAAACAAAGGTGATACAGTTCTTGATAGCTGTGCTGGAAGTGGAACTACCTGTATAGCTGCAATCAATACAAGCCGGAATTACATTGCGATGGAGTCCGAAGAGAAGTATTGCAGAGCTATGGAGAAGAGAATTTCCGAACACCGGCAGTCTGTCGAGAAACTTGTATAATACATATTACTTAAATAAGTAGTAGAGAATAAATATACGAGGTAATATAAATGGAAGTTGACATTGTAAAACATATTCCGTTTGGAAGGGAGAACGCTATCGGAAGGGCAGAATTGGCAATGAAAGTCGGATGTTCTGACAGAACAATGCGTGATCTTATCAATACTGCCAGGAAAAGAGAAGTAATTGTAAATATTCAGAATGGATCTGGATATTATCGTCCTACTGAAAATGATGTGGGAGAAGTTGAAAAATTCAAGCGGCAAGAAGAAAACAGGGCAAAAGATATTTTCAGCGGTCTGCAACCTGTCAGAAAGTTCTTAAATGGAGTGAAACAGAGTAATAGGACGGAGGCTAGCACATGAACCTATTAAAACACCTGATTATACAGATTGAATCCACAGAAGATGTGACAGATGCGTATGTAGAATCCATGCAAAAAACAGATCCGCATTTTACTGCTGAAGAAAATGTGTTTAAAGTAAAACTTTTGTCAGAGTGTTATGGTCGCTTAGAACAGCGTGAAATGATTTGGAGAGAGTCTGAATTTATACATAATTTAGGGAAAGGATATTTTATGGCGTAATGACAGAAAAAGAAAAGAATATGGCAAAACTACTGCCTAAATATGAAAGATTTCTTGAAACAAAAGCCGGAAAAGCTTGGTTAGAGTGCAGGAAAAATCACAGTATTACAGATGAAGAAATAGGCTTCAGAGACTATTTATATGACTTCTATCCAGAGTATTCAATGTAGTGGGGGTAACATGACAAAAGAACAATTTGAAAGAGCGAAAGAGATTGAATTTGATATTAAGGCACTAAAAAATCAAGTATTGAATTGTGGAGTATCAGATTCTACAAGAGAATGTTGGAAGAACTGGATAACTGATACTATCGCAAAATTAGAAAAAGAACTTGAGGAATTATAGGGATAAAACAATGTTTTTATGTTGTTTGTCTAATTCGATTGTAAAAGTCTCATAACCACGTTGGTTAAAGCCTTTCGCAATGCTACGTGTTCCACTGAATAAATCTAAACACTTCATTTTTATAATGTCTCCTTTTCAAATACCTATGGTTGTGGGATTCCAGGCGGATAAATCAAAACATTGATTGGTATGCTGATATTATGGAAGTGACAGCCAAAGACATTATTGAAAAGTTTGGTAAGCCGGATGTAATCTGGGCGAGTCCGCCATGCACAAGTTATTCAATAGCAGCAATTTCACATCATCGGAAGAAAAATCCCATTACTGGAAATTTAGATCCTGTGAGTGATTTTGCGAAGCTGTCAGACAAACTTGTACAACATACATTGCAATTGATTAAAGATTTAGAACCTAAATACTGGTTTATCGAAAATCCTAGGTCTGGCTTAAGAAAAATGTGGTTTATGCAAGGGCTTCCACGTTATACACTTACATATTGCCAATATGGAGATAATAGAATGAAGCCTACCGATATTTGGACTAACCATCCAAATCCACAATTTAAACCAATGTGTCACAATGGAGATTCTTGTCATGAATCAGCACCGAGAGGAAGTAAGACAGGAACACAAGGTCTAAAAAATTCTGTGCTAAGAAGCATGATACCAGAAGAATTATGTTTGCATATTGCAGATATATGTAAAAAATAAAATAAAGTAAAAGGGAATTAACAATGATAAAATCAGAAATAAAAGAAAAAATAAAGAAAATGTTATCAGAAAATCCAAATATGTCAATATTGGAAATTATTTTAAATATTGATATTAAGAATGAAAATCAACAAGATATTGTGGATTCTTTGAAAGATGTATATAGCGATTTATTTGAAGATGGCAAAGATAGTTTAGTAAATATGCTGTTGACATTAAGAGAAGAAACAAATAAATTATTCAACAATCCTTTTGTTAAAGAATTGCTTACAGAAAAACGTAATACTGAAAATAAAAGTATTAAGAAAAAAGCAATGCTGTCACAGCCAATGAGAGGAAAGACAGATGAAGAAATTATTGAAACAAGAAATCGTGCGATTAAAGCACTTGAAGCTGCTGGATATGAAGTAGTAAATACACCGTTTACGGATGAATGGTATAGCAAAGAAAAAATGGAAGAACGTGGCGTTGTGCAAATTCCAGTATGTTTTCTTGCAAAATCTATCGAGAATATGTCTCTTTGCCATGCGGTTTATTTTTGTAAAGGATGGGATAGGGCAAGAGGATGCATTCTTGAAAATGAAGTTGCAAAAGCATATGGGCTTGATATCATTTATGAAGAGTAGGTAAGGAAATGGAAGTTTTATATATTATGTATGTAGAGATTGAACGTAATGTTAGAGGCTATCAAGTTGTCACTCTTTGTAATGGGATTAGGAAAGTATATTGTACAGATAGTTTTGGTGTAGCAATACAGATTGTAGTTGAACTTGGTAAAAAATACGATATTTATTTAGATGCAAGTGGATTTGGCTCTGGAGTTACAGATATGCTAAAAATACTTAAAATACCGCATAGAGTAGTGAAACATGAAACGGCGATTGCCAGATGAAGATTTCACAAAGTATAAAGGACTCTTTCTCACCACGCGAAAAAGTAATGTATCATGCTTTAGAAATTGTCGGAAAAATGTTGCGTCAAAATCCAATGGGAGACTTAGACTTATATCCAATGAAGATACTTACCGAAGTAATGCCTGGTGGGATTGAAAGAGATCCAGATGGCGAAGAGTACATTTCGTACTTCTTAACAAGATCTGTTAGCGAATTAAGAGAGAAAGGAATTATATGAGTAAATACTACATATCAGACTTGCATCTAGGTCATTACAATGCTATGAGTCGTTTCGATCATAGACCATTTAAGACACTAGATGAAATGGATAAGAAAATAATCCAGAATATAAATCAGGTGGTAACGCCACAAGACGAATTATATCTTTTAGGCGACGTATCATGGTATAAACCTGATAAGACTGCAGAACTTATAAAAAGCATCAATTGTAAAAACAGATTCCTTATTGTTGGAAATCATGATAGCTGGGTTAAGAATGGGTACTGCAAAAAAATGTTTCAGGGCATTTATGATTTAAAAAGAGTAGATGATAAAGGAAGGATTGTTGTTTTATGCCACTATCCAATTGCAGTATGGGATCAATCGCATAGAGGAAGTTATCATTTATATGGACATGTTCATTCAAATATAAATGAAGATGGGAATGCGACTCATAATATCCTTGAACAGCCAGAGATGAAAAATGCTTTTAATGTTGGTTGTATGTTACCGTATATGGATTATACGCCACGTACACTAGATTTTATAGTAAAGCATTATAAAAATAACTAAGATAAAAGAAATAAATATTGACATTTATAATAAAAGTGGTATAATAAACCAAGAAAGGAACTTAATGTATGAATGGAATCCGGTATTCAGATTCGTAATGGATATCAAAAGAAGATATACTGAAAAATTTGGTGAACCTGAATACAAAACATATATTGCAGAAGAAAAAGAAATTTCTTCACTTGAACATTGGATTATTAAACTGGGAGATAATGAAGCAGCAGAGAAAATCAAATATCTTGAAGTCAACCAGCATAACGAATTTGTATTAATACGGTATGGTAAATTCAGTAGTGCCGGAGATGGTCAATATGAGATTACAGCAAATGATTTATGGAATGCAGATGATGGATTCTTCCTTGAATGTAGAAGCGTAGTCATCAATCTGAAAGCCGAAGAGATTGTAATTGCCCCGTTTAGAAAGTTCAGAAACTTAAATGAATGTCCGGAAAATGATATTGCAGTAGTAACAGAAGAAATTAAAAATGCAAAGACAATTGAAATTACAAATAAGCTTGATGGTAGTATGCAATGTGTTCGTTGGTATAATGGTAAGATCTTTATGACTGGAAGCCAAGCTTTATGCCAGGAGAAATCATGGAGGTTAGCAGATGGTCTTAAAATGCTAGATGAAAGAAATAAATGTATGGCTGAATCAAATGATGATTTAACGTTTATTTATGAATACATTTCACTGGAAGATGCACATGTTGTTAAATACACAAAAGATCAAGAAGGTTTGTATTTAATTGGAATCAGAGATGTAAAAACGGGCAGACAATTTTCGTATAAAGAAGTATCTGATTTTGCCACACGTTATGGAGTTCCGATGACTGAGATTTATGATAAAACATTCGAAGAAATCCTTGAAGATGTTAAAACTATTAAATCTGATGAACAAGAGGGATTTGTAGTAAATATTGACGGACATATGATTAAAGTCAAGGGTGATGATTATGTTCAAATTCATAGAGTTTTATCAAAAATTTCTTCCATCAATCTTATCATTGAAAGTGTTGCGGAAAACAAAGTAGACGATTTAATCAGTAAAGTGCCAGCAGCATACAGAGAAAGGGTATTCATTGTTGAAAAAATTGTTCTGGATTATGTGAAAAATATGGAAGCAGAAGTACAGAAGTATTTTGACAAAGCACCAAAAAGTGATAAGAAATCCTTTATGATTTGGGCGGAAAGCAATGTCCCAAAGAAATATAAAAGATATGTAAAAAACAAATATCTTGGCATTGAAAACAATTATATCAAGTATGGTAGTGAGAAATGCCCGGCATATAAAAAGTTAAAAGAAATGGGAGTTTCAGACTATAAAGTTATTTTTGAAGAAAGCGAGATTGAATAATGCAGCCAACACTTATTATGATGGTGGGATTGCCTGGATCTGGAAAAACTACAAAGGCTTATAAATTAAGTTGTGACTATGTTTGTCCGGTAATTTCATCTGATGAAATCAGAAAAGAAATCACTGGTTCTGAAGATAACCAGGAATGTAACGAAGAAGTATTTAAAATTCTTCACCAAAGAGTAAAAGATAAATTGCTTTACAATAAAAACCAAACTGTAATTTACGATGCTTGTAATATCAGCTACAAAAAGCGAATGGCGTTCTTGAATGAACTGAATAAAATTAATTGTCGTAAAGTTTGTTATTTCGTACATACACCGTTTGAAATGTGTTTGGAAAACAATAAAAAGCGAGCCGAAAATGGTGGAAGATTTGTACCGGAGTATGCAATCGAAAGAATGTATAAAAACATTTATATTCCACAGTATTATGAAGGATGGGACGGAATTGTTATTGATACACAATGTAAAATACATGAACAATATGAATTGACTAATTTATTCTATGGGGAAAATGGTCTTTTCAGTATCAAACATGATAATCCACATCATACATTGTCAATTGGGAATCACTGTCTTGCTTGTTACTTAAATACTCTTGATCTTGGTAATAAAGCAGATATAAACTTACACATGGCAGCATTATTGCATGATATTGGAAAGAAATTCACAAAAGAATATAAAGATAGTAATGGTAATCATACTGATACGGCTCATTATTATCAGCATCATTTAGTAAGTGCATACGATGCAATTAAGTATTTGAATAACTTTTCAACAAAGGATATGCTTGAAATCCTGGCACTTATTCAGTGGCATATGTTTCCGTATTTCTGGGAAAAAGATGATAATAAAAAGATGGAAAAGAAATATAGAAACTTATGGGGTGAAGAGTTATACAGGAAGATAATGTTACTTCATAAAGCTGATGAAGCGGCACATTAAAGATAAAATAAATAAATAAATAAATCAATACATTATCGTCCGTATGAGATAACATGACACGGCTTAATTGGCAGTCGGGATCTAAGGTGGCAGCAGTGCTGTTGGACGTTAAAGAAATAGTTTGTGAGTAGAAGTACACTACAAAAAGCCCGTAGGTTTTCCGGTTGGGCGCAGACAATGAAATACCTTAGTAAATTACGATGGGAAACACGAATCCCCCTGTTCTCCGATAGACAAGCTGAAAAGACTATCAGCATTATACTTGAGATAGTGCTGTGGTTAGAATATCGCCATACGTAAAGGCAATGGGTGAGGCTGAGAATGGAGTCAATTATGTACTATAAAATATAATAAAAAAAGGAGATGACATTGATTATTATGAAAATAAGATACAGTGGAAAAATGAAAACTTAGAGTATACCATATATAGTGTTAATGACTTATAAATACAATATATATAGTATAAAAATCTAAATAAAATCTGGTTTTTATTGAGAGGCAATATGATTAAAATATTATCAAGCGGTTATATGAAGCATAAGCCGATTAAAAAATTCTGTTGTGATTATTGCAGATGTATATATAAAACAGATGAATATGAAATTGATTCATATTATTCCAAATACCATTTTTATTCTGTATGTCCGGAATGTGAGAGAAAAGTATATACTCATTAATATGAGGGTAAATTTATATGAAAATGATTGATATTGATATATTTAGCAGTACAGATCTTTTAGAAATTGTGAGTAGTAGAATAGAAAAAGATATGAACAACCAACAGAAAAATACATTTAGGCATAAGGCTTTAAACGATGTAAAACATGCAATTAAAATGCTGAATTATGACACACAAAGTAAAGTAAAAGAAATAATGAATAGAGAAAAATAAAAACAGGAGGAAATATAAAAATGGCAAAGGCGTTGATTATCGTGGATATGCAAAATGATTTCATTCGTGGCGCACTTGGTTCAAAAGAAGCAGTTGCTATTGTAGACAATGTAAAAGAACGTGCAGAAAAACTTGTAGCAGAAGGGTATACTGCATTTTTTACAAGAGATACACACGATGAACACTATATGGAAACATTAGAAGGAAAATATCTTCCAGTAAAACATTGCATTGATAACTCAGATGGATGGCAGATTATACCAGAACTTATAAAAATTCCAGGATTCTATTTGAGAAAGTATACCTTTGGATATAATGCGTGGGACAAAATGTTCAATATGGTATTTAGAAATGACGAAGTGGAAGAAATTGAGTTAATGGGAGTCTGCACAGATATTTGTGTGGTATCAAATGCTTTGGTTCTGCGAATGTTATATCCAAACACAGAAATTACAGTACATGAAAATTGCTGTGCAGGAGTTACACCAGAAAAGCATAAAGCTGCCCTGGAAGTAATGAAAAGTTGCCAGATCAATGTAGTAGAAGGAGAATAAAATGATTTTCGGATATAGAGTGGAAGATCAGGCTGAAAAACATGGACTGTGGAGAAACTTTGATGGAACGTGGAATCCTGTATTTGACCAGCTCTCAGAAGGATTAAGTAGAAGCTTACCGATGGAAGATAGTGAATTGTACAGAGAAGGTGGAAAACAGTGGTTCTCAGCAGCACCATCAAAGGAAACACTAAAACACTGGTTCAGCCTTACTGATGTTCTTGAACTTCAGAAACTTGGGTATAAGATTTATGAGTTTCAGCTTGTTGATACAAAACAGATTTCAGATTTTGAGATCGTTTTTACCAGAGACAATATCGTTGAACAGCGAGAAATAAATTATAAGGAGATTTGGAATGATTAAATTATGTGGCATTAAAATGGAAATTTCTCATTTCCCAGATCATACACAATGTATTCGTATTCCACTGGAAATTCTGAAAGAAGAAAAATATGTTGTAGAGTGGAACTATGAGAATGATGCAGAAATGGCAACACTTTTATACATTGTAAAGCATCTTGGCAATACAAAAAGGAGAGAACTTATTTTACCTTATATTCCAAATGCAAGAATGGACAGGGTAAAGAACCCGGATGAAGTATTTACACTCAAGTATTTCTGTGAATTTATCAACGACTTAAAGTTTGATACAGTATATGTTGAAGATCCGCATAGTGATGTATCAACTGCTTTAATCAACAATGTAAAAGTAGGACTTTTTACTTCTAGGAATATCTATGATGTTTTGAAAAAAATCAATTACAATAGCGACAATAACAGAATCGTCATTTTCTATCCCGATAATGGTGCAGCCAAAAGATATGGGAATGCTATTAAATTACCTTTTTGTTATGGCTTAAAAAATCGTGACTGGAGAACAGGAGAAATTCTTGGACTTGATGTTGCCACAAACGGAATTGAACTTGCCGGAAAAAATGTACTCATTGTGGATGATATTTGTTCCAAAGGTGGCACTTTTTATTATTCAGCATTAAAGCTCAGAGAATACGGAGTAAAAGATATTTACCTCTATGTAACTCATTGTGAGAACACAATCAAAGAGGGAGAACTCTTGAAGGATAATGGGCTTATTAAGAAAATATTTACAACAGATTCCATTTACAGTTTGGATGAAGAGAAAGTTGAGGTTTTGAAAAATGTTTAAAACAAACCCTATGTTACTGATTGACTTTTACAAAGCAGTTCATGCAGAAATGCTACCGAAAGATATTACGAAATCTGTTTCATATTTTACTCCACGAATGAGCCGGGTAAACAGATGGGACAGCGTGGTAATGTTTGGACTGCAGGGATTCATCAAAACATACCTTGTTGATTATTTCAATGATGAATTTTTTAACAAACCATTTGATGAAGTAATTGGCGGATATAAGAGAGTTATGGATGCAACACTGGGCGAAAATGCCTATAAAATTGAGAAAATTGAAAAGCTGCATAAACTTGGTTATCTTCCAATTGAAATTGTTGCACTTCCGGAAGGGACTATTGTACCAATGCACGTACCAATGTTCGGTATTACAAATACACATAAAGATTTTGCCTGGTTGCCACAGAGTCTTGAAAGCTTGATTTCTGCGGAAAGTTGGCATCCTATGATTGCTGCAACAGTTGGATATACATATCGACAGATTGTAGATTATTATTATGATCTTACTTGTGATGATGAAACATCCAGAGCGAAAGCGTTAGGTGCTTTTGATTTCAGAGGCGAAGAATGTACAGACTCAGCAATTAAAGCTGGTGCAGGATGGTGTTTATCATTTCTTAATACCGCCACAGTACCGACAATTCCTTATCTGGAAAAGAACTATAAATGCGATTGTACAAAAGAGCCGGTTGCATTTGGAAGCCCTAGCACAGAACATTCAGTAATGTGCAGCAATTTCGCAGTTGACGGTGACGAAATCACTCTTCTTCGGAGATTGCTTACCGAAATTTATCCAAACACAAGTTTCTCTGCTGTTTTGGATTCATATGATTATTGGAATGTAATTGACAATATTCTTCCACAGTTAAAGCCTGAAATCCTGGCACATAATGGTTGTATGCTTATGCGTGGCGATTCTGGTGACTGTGTAGAAGTGGTCACAAAAACAGTATTCAAACTGTGGGAAGAATTTGGAGGGACGACCAACAGTAAAGGATATAAAGTGCTTGATCCTCATGTAAAGGCTATTTATGGTGATTCCATAACAGTACAGAGATGTGAGCAGATTTATAAAATCCTCATGGAAAATGGATTTGCTTGCTCCAACGTGGCATTAGGTGTTGGATCATTCTCATTCCAGTGCATCGAAGAGGATGGTATCTTAAAACCATTTACCAGAGACACATTCAGTTCTTGCATTAAAGCAACATACTGTGAGATTGATGATAAACCATTTCCGATTTTCAAAAATCCGAAAGATGGTGGATTTAAGAAGTCACAGAAAGGTTGTTGCGTAGTTGTAAAAAGTTCAGATGACAAACTTATTTATGTAGATGGTAGAACATGGGAAGAGGCTCATGTTTCCGGTAAAGACGCAGAAGTAAATCTCTTACAGCCGATATTTAAAGATGGACAGCTTATCAAGGAACAGAGCCTTGCAGAAATCAGAGATATTCTTCATGGAGGTAAATTCTAATGGACTTTTACTTAGATCCTGAGAATTGTTATCAGCGTCTCGAAGATGAATTTAAGAAATACGGAAAACTTATTTTCTGTGTAGATTTCGATGATACACTATATGACTTTCATAATGTAGGAAGAACATATACCGATGTAATGGCATTGTTAAAAGAATGGGAAGATTATTCAGAGGTAGTTATTTTTACTGGTAATGGTGAAGATAAATACCAAATGATTGAAAATTATCTTGCTACTTACGAAATCAAGTATAAAGGTATAAACTGTGACAGTTCTATCGAAGTTACTGGAAGAAAAACCTATGCAAATGTGTATATAGACGATAGAGGTGGTCTGCCACTGGTATATGAGCATTTACAGAGACTTATCGAGAAAATAAAGAAGGGAGAAGTAAAACATGGCATTTGATGCAAAGAAAGTAAAAAATGAAATTGTAAAATGGATTCAGGACTTTTTCTATGAAAACGGAAAGGACTGTAATGCAGTTGTGGGAATCTCTGGAGGCAAAGATTCTTCTGTTGTGGCTGCATTATGTGTCGAAGCATTAGGAAAAGACAGAGTAATTGGTGTGCTTATGCCACAGGGAAATCAGCCAGACATTGATTATTCCAAAATGCTTTGCGATCATCTTGGAATTGTAAACTTTACTGTTGATATTTTCAATGTGTGCAGAAATATTAAGCATCAGGTAAAAGATAATACTGGAGGACACTGGAGCACACAGAGTTCCACTAATCTTCCGGCACGAATTAGAATGGCTGTACTCTACGCTGTTTCTCAGACTGTAAATGGCAGGGTTGCAAACACTTGTAACTTATCTGAAGATTGGGTTGGATATGCTACAAGATATGGTGATGCAGCAGGAGATTTTTCGCCATTATCAAGACTCACTGTAACAGAAGTAAAAGCTATCGGAAGAGAACTTGGTTTACCTTCTGAGTTGGTTGATAAAGTACCGACAGATGGGCTTTGTGGTAAAACAGATGAGGACAATCTTGGATTTACATACGATGTACTTGATCGTTATATCAGAACTGGAGAGATTGATTCCGAAGAACTTAAACAGAAAATTGATACAATGCATAAAAAGAATCTGTTCAAGCTGCAGTTGATGCCGTGTTTTGAATATGAGATATTTTCAGCACTTGAGAAAGCATGGGAATGATTGGAACTATAGTTAAAAAACCAAGGATAACAGTATTAACAGAATTACCGATGCTTGCAATGGCAGTAAACGCTCCGATTCATCTTGAAAAAGAAGTGATAAGTCTTAATAACAAGGAACATATGAGTATGAAAGTTCCATTGTGTAGTAGTTGGTGTATATCACCTATTCTATTAACAGATGATATTAAAAAATGTACTTGTAAGCAATGTATGAGTATAGTTGCTAATATTGCTTATAAAAATAAAACAACACTTAAATTTAAAGGAGAAAGCAAAAAATGAAAAAAGGATTAACACAGATGGTCTTTGTACTTGATATGAGTGGTTCTATGTCGCCGCTTACAATGGAAACAATTGGCGGTTACAATGCAATGATTGCCGACCAGAAAAAAGAAGAGGGCGATGCTCTCGTTACGACTGTTCTTTTTGACCACAGATATAACATGATCCACGATGGCATGAATATCAAAGAAGTAAAAGATATGACAACTGCTGAATATATGCCAGCCGGAATGACCGCTATGCTTGATGCAGTTGGAATGACTATCAATCATGTTGGTCAGAAATTAGCAGCAATGCCAGAAGAGGAACGTCCTGAGAAAGTTATTTTTACTATCGTTACAGATGGCGCAGAAAATAGCAGTAAAGAGTTTGACTGGGAAACTGTAAGAAATATGATTAAACATCAACGTGAAAAATATAGTTGGGTTTTCACATTTCTTGGTGCAAATATCGACGTTGATAGAGTAAGCGATAATCTTGGAATTGATAAAATGCTATCAAAAAGATATACAGCAAGTAAGATTGGAACACAGAAGGTATTTAATGCTACATCAAAAACTATGTCTTTTGCAAGAAGCGTTAGTGTAGATTCACTTAACAATGCACATACTAAGTGCTGCATGTCATCTGTACTTGATGAAGTGGAGGATAAAAAATAATGAAATGTTTTCATCACAATGATATTGATGGAAAAGCCGCTGGAGCTATTGTAGCAAGAAAAACTGGTAATTACAATAAAGCCGATTACATTATGTATGACTATTCAACACCAATTCCAACAGAACTGATCGAAGATGGTGAAACAGTGTATTTTGTAGATTTATCCTTTTCTGTAAATTCTGTAGATAAGCTAAAAGAAATTTTGGAAAAGAAACATTGTAACCTCATTTGGTGCGATCACCACAGTTCAAGCATGGAAATTATTAAAACATATCCTGAATATGAAAATATTAAGGGAATCCGGAAAGAAGGAATTAGTGGGGCGGCTCTTACATATATGTATTTGTTTGATTGTGGGTTTGATGATATTCCTATGTTTCTCAAATATATCAGTGACTTTGACTGCTGGCAGTTTGAATTAGAAAATACATTATACTTCAAATATGCGCTTGAAACAACTGATTATGAGGCACTGGATATTATCTGGAATCAATTATTCAGAGCGGAACATTCAGTCTCAAATAGCTTGCTTGGAAAAATGATTGAAACTGGAAAAACAATCAGTAAATATGTTGAAAGAGAATATGAACAATACCGAAAAGCATATGCATACGAATCACGTATTGATGGTATAAAATGCTTAGTTGTAAATAGAAGCTGCAACAGCCTTATTTTTGGAGATCTTATTAAAGACTATCCTATTGCAGCAATTTGGGTATATGACGGTGAAAAGTATAAATACTCAATTTATTCAGATAAACCAGATATAGATTGTTCAAAAATTGCCGAAAGATACGGCGGTGGCGGTCATAAAGGGGCTTCTGGATTTATAAGTGAAAAAATGATTTTTAATAACATTAAATAAAAAGGAGAACAAAATTATGTGTAAATGTGAAAAGAAAGTAGAAAACGGAAATGAAGTAGAAGTTGGAGTATTAATGGGGATTATAGATGCTTTAGATGAAATCTTCGGCAGCAACGCAACCAACGCGGCAAAGGCATGTGGGAATAGTATTAATCTTGACGAAGAAATTGACCATGTTGTATTCAATGATCCAGCAACTATTGTATTCTGGAAAGACGGTACAAAAACTGTAACAAAATGTCATGCAGGCGATACATTTAACAAAGAAACAGGACTTGCAATGTGTATTATTCGCAAATTTACAAAAAACAAACATTATAATAATGTGTTTGAAAAATATTGCCACTAAGAAAAACGAAATAAATATTGACAAATAAATAAAATGTGATATAATAAATGAGAACAAAGAAAGTGAGGAAATATGGTAAGAATTGTTATAGCAGGATCAAGATTCTTTAATGACTACAAAACACTTGAAGAGGTAGTAATAAGAAAATTGTTCGAGCTAAATAAATCTTATCCGGAATATAATATACTCACAGTCAGAAGATCGGAAAAATCCTATAAAATCAATCCAGAGAATATAGAAATCATAAGTGGAATGGCTAGCGGAGCAGATAGTCTAGCAGTAAAATTTGCTAACAACTATGGCTTAAAACTTGTTGAGTTTCCGGCAGAATGGAAAAACTTGAATGCCGTTCCATGCAAAATAATGGAAAACTCTCATGGAAGATACAATGCTTTGGCGGGGCATAATAGGAATAGGCAAATGGCGGAATATGCTACATCTGATGATACTTTCGGAGTTCTCATTTTATTTTGGGATGGGAAAAGCAAAGGAAGTAAGAATATGAAAAGTCAAGCGATTATCTTCGGAATGAAGATTTTTGAGTTTTTCATAAGATAAAAGAAATAAAATGTTTCTGCTATAAAAGGTGATTGCAATTTGCGAAATATGTAGACAAATACCGTGTCATCCGAGATGCCCGAACGCCATTCATAAAGTTAAATCAGTTTGTGAAATTTGTGGTGAAGAACTTTATGAGGGCGAATATTATACAACCGATAATTCTGGTGGTATATATTGTTCGGATGAGTGTGCTAAAAAAGCAAACGGGATAAGAGAGAAAGAATGGGAAGATGAATAATGAACGAATTTAATATAAAACTTGATTCTGTTGAAAAGGTAAAAGAATTTGTAAAAATTACAAACAAAATTCCTTCAGATATGGATTTAATTGTTGGAAGATATATTATTGATGCAAAATCAATTATGGGTATTTTTAGCATTGATTTAACAAGAACACTTTGTCTTAAAATACATTCAGATAATGCAGATGAATGCGAAGAAATTAAAGATATGATTAAAAGATTTATTGTGGAGGATTAAATGACTAAAGCTGACATTTATATGGTTAAGGAAATTGAAGATATTTTGCGTAATGGATATCTTGATGAAAACCCACGACCAAAATATGCAGATGGAACTCCAGCACATACAAAGTTTATACTGCATCAAATGAGACAGTATGATCTGAGCAAAGGTGAGTTCCCGATTCTCACATTAAGAAAAATTGCATGGAAAAGTGCGATTAAAGAAATTCTGTGGATTTTCCAGAAACAGTCAAATGATTTATCTGTTTTAAATGAAATGGGAGTTCATTACTGGAACGACTGGGACGTTGGGGATGGAACTATTTCATACAGATATGGTCATACTGTTGATAGATATGATATGTTTAGAAAACGTGTTCTGGATGATATTAAAAATGATCCATATGGAAGATATCATATTTGTAACTTATGGCAGGAGGAAGAGTTTAAAGACCGTCCAAAAGGATTGAAACCTTGTGCATACGAAACAATTTGGAGTGTCACTGGAAACAAGTTGAATATGTTTTTAAATCAGAGATCCGGAGATTTACTTGCTGCAAGTGGAGCAGGAGGAATTAATGAAGTTCAGTATGCAGCTTTACTTATGATGGTAGCAAGACATACTGGATATGAGCCTGGAATCTTTACTCATTTTGTTGCCAACGAACAAATTTATGATCGACACGTTGAACAGGCAAAAGAACTACTTTCAAGAGTGGAATCTGTAAAAGATGCGGGTATTATGCCACAACTAATTTTAAACCCAGATAAAAAGGATTTCTATAATATGGATATTGATGATTTTACTATTGTTGACTACAATCCGGTATCTCCACAAATATCACTTGAATTAGGGATTTAGGAGAAAGTATGGTAGCAGCAATAGTAGCGGTTGATATTAACTGGGGTATTGGATATAACAGAGATTTGCTAGTCGATATCCCAGAAGATAAGAAATTCTTTCGAGAAAAAACAAAAGATTCGATAGTTATAATGGGAAGAAAAACATGGGACAGCTTACCAATAAAGCCACTTCCAAATAGAACAAACTATATAATAAGTAGAAATTCTTTTTCGGTTGGTGAAAATTCTCATGTTATAACTTTAGAAGAAGCTATTCAGATTATTAAATCTACGACCAAAGAAGAAAAGGTATTTATTATTGGTGGCGGTGAAATATATAAATTGCTGCTACCATATTGTGATACTGTATACGCAACAAAAATATATAGTAGATATACTGCTGATACATTTTTCACTAATCTGGATAAGCTCAGAAATGAATGGAAAATAACTGAAGTAATGGAAATGGACGATGAAACTTATTCATTATACGATTATCCAATATATCAGTTTGTTACATATAAAAGGAGAAACTAAATGTTAGTAATTGTAGGTGAAAGCGCAAGCGGAAAATCTACTACTGAGAAATGTTTATGTGCATTGTATGGCTATAGAAAAATAGTTTCATATACAACAAGACTTCCTAGAGATGGAGAAGAGGATGGAGTAGATTACCACTTTATATCAATGGAAGATTTTGCAGAAAAACGTAAAATGGGATTTTTTGCAGAAATAGGGGAGTATAATGGTTGGTTTTATGGAACTGCCGTAGAAGATTGCACAAATGATAAGGTAGCAGTATTAACGCCTCATGGAATGCGGCAACTTAAAAATAAGCCGGGCATAGATGTATTTTGCGTATACATCAAAGTTCCAAGAAAAGAACGACTTATAAAGATATTGCAGCGAGGTGACAATATCGAAGAGGCAAAAAGAAGAGATGCAAGTGATGTTGGTCAATTTGACGGTATCGAAGATGAAGCAAATTATATCATTGAAAATTTCGGTTATACTTTTAACGCAGAAGCTATTGCTAAATATATAAATTATGCATATCAAAAGTATAGGGAAGAAAAAAGAAATAAACAAATGACAATATTATGCGATATTGATGAAGTGGCGAACAACTTAATACAAAAGATTCTGATTGAGTACAATAAAAAATACAATGATAATTTAACAATTGAAGATATTACAAGTTGGTATATACAGGATTTCTTAAAGCCAGAATGTAAAAATATATTTGTAGAATTTTGTACTAATGAATTTCTTGCATCGTTAAACGCTCAACCAAAAGCAAAGGAAATAATTGAAAAACTGATGGAAACGTCAGATTTTTATTTTGTTACATCAACCTATCCAGACCATGTGAAAGCAAAAGATGAATGGTTGAAATGTATCTTTCCTGGATATGACAGCAGTATGTTGATTACAAGCCGCAATAAACGTCTTATTCATGGTGATGTGCTTATTGACGATTGTTTAGATAATTTCGTTTTTGAACACTCTAAAAATGCACCAGTTAAATATAACATTATATTCGATAAACCTTGGAATAGAGATGTTCGAGAAGATGGCACAAAAACTTTCCGCGTTCATGGATGGAAAGAAATATACAAATTAATAAGTAAACTGGAGGAAGATTGATTGGTTTACAAGAGAGATGGTAGATCAGAGGTTTTTAAACCCGAAAAAATTCAGAATGCAGTATTAAAGGCATTCTATGAAGTAGATGGTGAGGAAACAGAACGTGCTAAAGAAATAGCAGAACGTATTTCCACAAGTATTAGTGAAATTCAGAGAGATCTTGGAGTGGAAGAAATTCAGGATCTCGTTGAAGAAAAAATCGCACAATTTGATATGGACGTTGCTAGAAAATATATCATTTATAGAAACGACAGATCAAGGATAAGGGAAATGAAAAGCCCTATTCGAATAAAAGCAAGAAATACTTTAAATTCGCAGAATGATGATAGACAGAATGCAAATGTTGATGGAAAGTCATTCGGTGGACGTGTGGGCGCAGTTAACAGTGAAGTGATGAAGCAAATTGCTTTAGATGAATATATGTCGGAAATGTCAAGGACAAATCATTTGAACAATAGAATATACATCCACGACCTTGATAGTTACGCAGCAGGTATGCATAACTGTTTGAGCATACCATTCGACAAATTACTTGCAAATGGATTTAACACAAGACAGACAGATGTTCGTCCTGCTCAGTCTGTAAATACTGCGGGACAATTAATCGCAGTAATATTCCAGTTACAATCTTTACAGCAGTTTGGTGGCGTTTCTGCAACGCATATTGACTGGACGTTAATGCCATATGTAAAAAAATCTTTCAGAAAACACTACATTGTAGCATATTTAAAAAATACAGCAGCATTTTCTCAAATAGACCTTATGGGGATGTTATTTGACAGTTATGAAGATGAAAGTGGAATTATACGAAACCGATTTGAAGATTGGATTGACAAAAACAAAGAAAGATTTTATGAAGAAACTGGATTAAAAGAAGAAGATTTCTTTTTTGCAAATAAAGAAAAACTTGATCCGCTACTTTATCAATCAGCGATGTATGATACAATCCTCGAAACAAAGCAAGCAGTTGAAGCTTTATATCACAATCTCAATACTTTGCAGTCAAGATCTGGGAATCAGTTACCATTTACTTCTATTAACTATGGTACATGTACAGAACCAGAAGGAAGAATGGTAATTAAAGCATTATTAGACGTATCAATATCAGGAATTGGAAAATTGCACAAAACAAGTATTTTCCCTTGTGGTATTTTCCAATTAATGAAAGGCGTAAATAGAAAGCCAGGAGATCCGAACTATGACTTATACAGATTAGCACTTCGATCAACAGCTCAGAGGCTTTATCCAAACTATGCAAATTGTGATTGGTCTGGAAATAAAGGATATGACAAAAATGATCCTAAAACATATTTCTCCACAATGGGATGCAGAACAGCAAACGGAGAAGATATAAATGGATTCGGGCAGATGAAAGATGGACGAGGCAATATTTGCCCAGTAACAATTATTATGCCGACACTCGCAATGGAAGTAAAAGGGGCTTTAGAAATTCCTGATAATGATGGTATGACACAGAATGAAAAGGAATCTAATTTAATCTCGAATTTTATGCTTTTACTTGATAAAAAAATCAACGAAGCAAAAGAAATGTTGATCGAGAGATATTTATGGATATGCAAACAATCCCCGGATTCTGCAAAATTCATGTATGAGAATTACACTATGGAGGGCTACGATGGTAAGAACATCGAATCCGCCATGAAACATGGGACACTTGCTATCGGGCAGCTTGGTCTTGCTGAGACTTTACAGATTCTTGTTGGTTGTAATCATACAACAGAAAAAGGTATGATGCTGGCAAAAAGAATTGAACAGTTATTCAAAGACAGATGTGCTGAGTACAAAAAAGAATATAGTCTAAACTTCGGTGTTTATTACACCCCGGCAGAAAACTTATGTTTCACTGCTATGACTAAATTCAAAGAAAAGTACGGAGAAATTCCAAATGTCTCTGATAAAAAATTCTTCACAAACTCAATGCATGTGCCAGTATGGGAAGAAATGAGTCCATTTGAAAAAATTGACATTGAATCGCAACTTACTGGATATAGTTCTGCTGGTTGTATTACATATGTAGAGCTTGCGTCAAGCATTAAAAACAATATTGATGCACTTGAAGAAATTGTCAACTATGCAATGGATAAAGATATTCCGTACTTCGCAGTAAATGTTCCGAATGATATGTGTACTAATTGTGGGTATACAGATGAAATCGGAGAAGCGTGTCCTATGTGTGGATGTAAAAAGATCAGAAGATTAAGACGTGTGACCGGATATCTTACTGGGGACTATACTGAAGCATTCAACGAGGGCAAACAGCAGGAAGTTGATTTCAGAGTGAAACACTTTAATAATAATCTGGAGGAAAAAGTTAAGAGGAATGAACCTCATTAACGGTGAACAAACCGACTTCAGATATGCCGGAATTGATAAGTTTGACGTAAATAATGGTAATGGTATAGGAGTAACTTTGTTTGTGCAAGGTTGCTCCCACCATTGCAAAGGATGCCACAATCAATCAACATGGAATAAATGTGGGGGATTCCAATTTACACAAGATACATTTGATTACTTATTTGGCATATTATCAAAACCGTCAATTTCGAGGTTCACATTATCTGGTGGAGATCCGCTTGATAACGTGGAGTTTACATATTATTTATGCAAAAAATTCAAATCTTTATATCCAGACAAGCAACTTTGGATATATACAGGATATACATATGAAGCGATAATTCAAAATCCTACATATTTAAAGATATTAGAATTATGCAATGTCTTAGTCGATGGAGAATTTAAGATAGAAGAAAAAGATTTGAGATTGCAGTTTCGTGGAAGTAAAAACCAGCGAATTATAGATGTACAAAAAAGCATAAATGATAATAGAACAGTATTATGGAATAAGAAAGGATAAATACAAATGGCAAAAGTTGTAGCAAAATTTCACAAGGTTTCATACGAACAGTTTAAGAAAGATTTCTTTGATTGTTTTAATAAAAATGTAATAATTACAGATTTTGGAGTTGTTTTAGATGAAAGCGGTTTTGAAACAGGAGTTCGCAAAATCTACGACTCAATTAAGTTGCCGAAACGTGGGACTATTGGTTCGGCAGGATATGATTTCTTTGCACCAGTTAAAATTAAAATTGCCCCTGGACAGACTGTAAAGATTCCTACTGGTATTCGTTGCCGTATCGACAATGATTGGGTATTAAAATGTTATCCTAGAAGTGGGCTGGGCTTTAAATATCGTATGCAGCTCAACAATACAGTAGGTATCATTGATAGTGATTATTTCGGTGCTGATAACGAAGGACATATTATGGCGAAAATTACAAATGACACTAACGAAGGAAAGACCATAGAAATCGAGAGTGGTAAAGGGTTCATGCAGGGAATTTTTGTAGAATACGGTATAACAGAAGATGATGATGCAGATGGTATCAGAACTGGCGGTTTCGGAAGCACAACAAAATAATATTAAATTTGGGTAACTGAAATAGTTACCCTTTTTTATAAAGGACATAAAATATGGAAAAAGAAATTGATAAAAATGAATATAATAAAATATTCGCCGCATTGAAACTAATAGAAGCATTGTTTATTGATGGGAAAATAAAATATCATGTATTTAGAAATATCCTAGATGACTATAAAGATGTTGTTGATTTATCTGAGTTTAAATGCTATACTTGATACATCTATTAACAAACATCGTATTATTATGAGGAATAAAAATAAATGTATGATATTTACAATCAAAAACCAACCAGCCGAAAAGTTGTAATTTATGCACGCGTTTCAACTGAACACGAAGCACAATTGTCAGCACTTGAAAACCAAAAAGACTGGTATAAACCAATTTTACAGCAGCATCCTGAGTGGGACATTGTAAAAATGTATGTAGATGAAGGTATTACCGGAACTTCTGCGAAGAAAAGACCTCAATTTATGCAGATGATTCAAGACGCGTCAAGTGGCAATTTTGACCTTATACTAACCAGAGAAGTATCACGTTTTGCCCGAAACACTGTTGATACGCTTCAATATACAAGAGAGCTGAAAAGCAAAGGTGTAGAAGTATTTTTCCTGAATGATAACATTAAAACTTTTGATGGCGATGGAGAACTACGCTTAACTATAATGGCAACTTTGGCACAAGATGAGAGCCGTAAAACATCAGTTCGTGTAAAATCCGGGCAGCAGACTTCTATGGAAAATGGAGTTTTCTACGGAAATGGCAACATACTTGGATATGATCGTGTCGGTAAAGATATGGTCATAAATCCGGAACAGGCGAAAACTGTCAGAATGATTTTTGATTGGTATTTGGACGGTTGGGGAATGCGAAAAATTCAGTTTGAACTGGAAAAAGCCGGGCGTTTAACTGCTATGGGAAAATCAAATTGGCATGTAAGTAATATCTCTAAAATACTACGTAATTCTTTTTATTGTGGCATTATTACATATCATAAGGAATTTACACCAGATTTCCTGGAACAAAAGAAGATCCGTAATTTTGGTGATATGGAATTTACACAGGTAAGAGGAAATCATAAACCGATTATCACAGAAGAAGAATACGACCAAGCACAAAAAAGGATAAATAGTCGCCGGAAAACTTTATCAGTAGACACTTCCGGTCAACGTATGTACGGCGAAAAACCACCTAGCGATGTGTGGGTGAAACTGCTTGAATGCGAATGCGGGCATAAATTCAACCGTAAAATGTGGCACAATACGACAGAGGGAAAGCAATATGGGTATCAATGCTATAGTTCCATTAGAACCGGAACAGTAAGAACTAGACTGAATAAGGGATTGCCGATTGATGGTATATGCCAAACTCCAATGATTGCCGGATGGAAATTGCAGATGATGGCTAAGTATATTTTTAAGAATTATCTTTCTGACACGGATCAAGTTTTATCGCTGGCTGAATCTATGTTAGAGAAGCATATTGACGATGAAGAGGAAGTATGCGACAATACAGATATAATTAATCAGAAAAAAGAAGAATTACAGAAACTCCTGAAACGACTTGACAACTTAATTGAAATGCGTGCTGATGGAGAACTTGCAAGAGATATCTTCATATTAAAGAAAGAAAGCACAGAAAACAGCATCTCTCAGCTAAAAAAAGAACTTGCTGAATTAGAACCAAGTGAAATTGAAAGTGAGATTGATGAAGTTACTTCAAAAGAAAAGATAACTATTTTAAAATATGCTTTGGATCAATACACTAACTTTGATAGCGATGCAGACATACCAGAGTCAGTAATTGAAGCTTTTGTGGAAAAAATAATTGCAAGAAAAGATGGATTCGATTGGTATTTGCGGTTTAATCCAGAAGAAAGTCCTATGGGGTGTTTAGTTGATGGGAAACGAAAAAGAGGGGCAAAAGTTTCCGCATTTTGTTCACCGCAGCACAGGCAGCTATCGCTGAGAAGAATGCATAAATAATATAAAATATAGATTCATGCAAAAGCATGATAGTGTCCAAGCGTAAAAACTGGCACTGGAACTTAGGGCAACCTGAAGTTTCAGTGCCTTTTTTGAGTAATACAGATATTTGCAATCTACTTTTATTATCTGCTTATAACTGAATAATGCATTACTATTTTACTACATACCCAGTAACCATTTATACCTAATTCGGTAAAAAGGGATTGACAAATAGTAGAAAATCGTTTATATTAAAGCACAGATTTGGTGTGTTACTGGACAGGCAGGCATTAACCGGTCATAAATGTTATTTTTTAATATTTATGGGGGTTAGTGCCTTTTTTTGATGTATTTTTTGCGGAAAATTCCGAATAATAAGTTGTCAGAAGGTTTTAATCTCCAGAAAAATCCGGCAGTTATCACGGATAACTATGCCAACACTATCAGGAAAAGGAGAACAAAGAAACATGAAAGACAAAATCTTTGGAGTTTTGCAGCGTGTAGGAAGATCCTTTATGCTTCCGATTGCAATTCTCCCTGTCGCAGGTCTGCTGCTTGGTATCGGCAGTTCCTTCACAAATGAAACAACCATCGCAACCTATGGATTACAGAAAATCCTTGGAAGCGGCACTTTACTTAATTCCCTTCTGATCATTATGAATAAGGTCGGAAGTGCAGTATTTGACAACTTACCGCTGATCTTTGCGGTTGGTGTTGCCATAGGTATGGCAAAAAAAGAGAAAGAGGTTGCGGCTCTTTCAGCATTGATTGCATATTTCGTTATGAACGTAGCGATTAGTGCCATGCTTCTTATAAACGGTGAGATTACAGCTGGCGGACAGATTGCCAAAGATGTACTGGAAGGAACGATTACTTCTGTATGTGGAATCCAGTCCCTACAGATGGGTGTATTTGGCGGTATTATTGTAGGACTTGGAGTCGCGGCACTTCACAATCGTTTTCATAAGATCGTACTTCCGAATGCATTGTCATTCTTCGGCGGTTCCCGATTCGTGCCGATTATTTCTACAATCGTATATATGTTTGTGGGAATTTTGATGTATTTTATCTGGCCGGTAGTTCAGAATGGTATTTATGCCCTGGGCGGACTGGTAACAGGAAGTGGATACATCGGAACACTTATTTTCGGCATTATCAAACGTGCACTGATTCCGTTTGGACTTCACCATGTATTTTATATGCCTTTCTGGCAGACAGCAGTTGGTGGAACAATGGAAGTTGCAGGACAGATGGTACAGGGTGGACAGAATATCTTCTTTGCACAGCTTGCTGATTCTGCAAATGTAGCACATTTCAGTGCTGATGCGACCAGATATTTCTCCGGTGAGTTTATCTTTATGATCTTTGGCCTTCCGGGTGCGGCACTTGCTATGTATCGCTGTGCAAAACCTGAGAAGAAAAAAGCAGCAGGCGGACTTCTTCTTTCAGCAGCCCTTGCATGTATGTTTACAGGTATTACAGAGCCTCTGGAATTCTCATTCCTGTTTGTAGCTCCGGCATTGTTTGTTGTACAGGTAATTCTGGCTGGTGCGGCTTATATGATCGCACATATGTTAAATATCGCAGTAGGACTTACTTTCTCCGGTGGATTCCTTGACTTGTTCCTGTTTGGTATTCTGCAGGGAAATGAAAAGACAAGCTGGCTGAGAATTATCCCGGTTGGTATTATTTATTTCATTCTGTATTATGTAATCTTTACATTTATGATCAAGAAGTTTGATTTCAAGACTCCGGGACGTGAGGATGATGATACAGAAACCAAGCTCTATACAAAAGCTGACGTAAACGCCAGAAAAGAAGCTGGAAAGATAGATAGTGCAACTGTAACAACTTCTAATGATCCGGTAAGCGAACTGATTACAATGGGACTTGGAGGAAAGAAAAATATCGTAGACGTTGACTGCTGCGCGACAAGACTTCGTGTCACAGTCGCAGAGCCGGAGAGAGTCAGAGATGATCTCCTCAAACAGACAGATTCCAGAGGAATTGTGAAAAAAGGACAGGGTGTGCAGGTTATTTATGGACCTCATGTAACTGTAATCAAAGCAAAACTGGAAGAATATCTGGAAACTGCTCCGAATGAATTTGCAGCAGATACTGTTGAAAATGATACGGCAAATTCTGGAAATAATACAGCAGAAACTGCAAACGGATCAGACAGCAATGCAACTCAGAATCAGGCTGCAGGAACTGAAAATGAGAGCGATACAGCACAGACATCAGCACCTGTAAAAGAAGAAAAAATCAGAAAAACAGCCATTATTTACAGTCCGGTAAATGGTATCGCGGCAGATCTTTCCACCGCTCCGGATGAAGGATTTGCAGGAAAAATGATGGGTGACGGTGCAGTGGTAACACCGATAGAAGGAACTGTATATGCACCTGCAGACGGTGAAGTAGAGTTCATTTTTGACACCAAACACGCCATCGGATTCCAGACAGATTCCGGCATTCCAATGCTTCTTCACATGGGAATCGACACTGTGAAACTGGAAGGAAAAGGATTCGAAATTCTGGTAACAGAAGGTCAGAAAGTAAAGATGGGCGAACCGATGATGAAACTTGATTTAGAGTTCTTATCAGCTAATGCACCATCCCTTGTTTCCCCGATTCTTGACACCGAACCGGAAGACAACCAGAGAATCCGACTTCTCGCAAACGGTGAGATCAAAGCAGGTGAACCGTTGTTTGCGGTAGAGACACTGGAATAATAAATATAGTTTTGAGAAAACTGAAGCAAACAGGCTACAAATATTCGCAGAACAAATAAAAGAACAGCCAGATAATCAGAGAATATCTGAATTATCTGGCTGTTCTTTACATACCGTAAAAACGAGAAATCCATGACAGGAAAGTTGGTTGGAAAAACAAAGTAAATTAAACAGACAGGTAGGATTCCTGATAAAAATATGGTACACTTATGCTTGTATAAGGTAAATCAAATAAATTTTGAATATGATAACCGTATTATTAAGGACGGAGTAAATAGTAATAAAATATATGAGATACTTTTGCCTGTCAATATGAAGATTATCAGAGAAAAAGGAGGCTTTTTATGGGTGGAGAAGAGTTATATATACTAAAGCATAAAGACCTGGACACAGCCATGGTAAAGATCAACCCTTTTTCGGGAAGAATCGAATATATCCTTGAGGTGTATCTGCCGGAAGAACTGCCCGTTGGATGTAAAAAAGACGGAACAGGACTTGCAGAATGGTGGAATATGCGTGCAGTACCTGACACAAGAAAAGGGATTCAGCAGGCGCTGAAGATTCTGAGAGAAGAAACAAGTCAGTCTCTGATGCTGGCAGCATATGGATTAAGTCTGACGGATCATTACTGGATGCAACCAGTTTCAAAAGAACTGTACTGGAGAGATATTAATTTCTTTGAGAATGATTTTTCAGATGAACTTGGCAATTTACTGACAGATACTGGCAGAATAGATGTAGACGATCACATATCGCGTTTTTCTCCGGCTTCATCTGTAAATGGAGAGATGAAGAAAAAATGGATCATCAGGGATCATACCCGTTATCTGCTGAAAATAAATACAAATAATTATGGACAGCAGGCAGTAAATGAAAAAATTGCGACCAGACTTCATGAACGTCTGGAATGGAGAAATTATGTCCCATATGAAATTACCGGAACAAAAATAGATGGTGAAGAATTCCCCTGTAGTCTGAATGCGCTGTTTACTTCTCTGGACACGGAATTGGTTTCGGCATATCAGTTGATTAGAAATTATAAAGTGCCGAATGATTTATCAGAGTATGAGGCGATTATTCGGTTGGCAACAGAATATGGACTCGATGAGCTGGAAGTAAGAAGGCAGCTGGAATATACGATTTTGACAGATTTTATCTTGAGTAATACAGACAGACATTATAATAATTTCGGATTTTTATATAACAGTGAGAAACATACACTGATAAAAATGGCGCCTGTATATGATACAGGGAACTGCCTTTTTTACAATGAAGATCCAGTTCCGGTCAAATCAGGTCTGTTAAATGTCAAAGTCAATTCATTTTGTAAAAAAGAAACAGATATGCTTTCCTATGTAAAGAATAAAGAAATAATTGATATAGAAAAACTTGAAGGATTTCCCAAAGAAGTAGAAGAATTATTAAAACAATATACGAAAATGCCAGAAGAAAGAGCAGAAAAGATAGCAGAAACCGTACAGAAAAAGATAGAGTATCTTCAGCTTTTTCAGGAAGGGAAGAAAATCTGGAAACGAGAAAAATATTGGTAAGGGGAATAGGCTATGAAACAGAAGGTTGGAAAGTACAGCGTAGAGATGGAAGGCGATAGATTATATATTGGTGATTCTCCTCAGTTGGTTGTCAATTTGAAAACGCAGAAAAATTTTATACGCTGTAAAAATGAAAATATTCCATATAAAAAAGAAATTCGTCTAAGTCCGGATTTACTAGAAGGGAAACGCCCGGAGGTTTTTAAAACGGCAGTGGGATATTATTATCAGCAGGCGTGTGAAATTGCAGATGGAATACAGATTGCCAGGGCATATGGAAGAAAGGCTAATCGCACAATTTCTGTTAAAGATTTATCTGAGAGAAAAGTATAATAAATAAAACACAAACGCAGTATGGAAAAAAATAATAAAAAATCGGACAGATATAAAGGAAAAGAAAAAGTATGATAAACAGAAATGATATGCTGGAGTT
>OGZQ01000015.1_pt1 | contig 177688 bp, 182 predicted proteins | sample 1576841 | NCBI WGS metagenome assembly OGZQ01 (sample SAMEA3541527, study PRJEB24748) | human gut metagenome | biome: human gut; feature: human-associated habitat; material: faeces | place: China | collected 2012
CGTAATCCGCTCATTTTTCTTCAAAAAATGGCTTCTTACTCATGTTTTTGGCGGGTCCCAAGTTCAAAAATCCTCATGCAAGCAAGCTTGCATCGGATTTATGACCTTTTGACCCTGGTATCAAAATATTAGGTTTTATTACCTTTCTACTCTATATACAGCCAGGTCTTTTAAAATGTTGCAGAATTTAGAAATTTCCCTGCTGTATGCCTACCAGTGCGGAAAACGGCGACTGGAAGCCAAAGAGACCAGGATGACAGAACACCTGGCCAAACCATTAAAACCAGTGTTTTTACCCCGCCATAAGCGGGGTGGAAGCACGACATCGGTCGGCACACTATAAAAGCTCCTGTAAAGAACACTAACTATTCCCTACAGGAGCTTTATTACGCACTTCGCGCAATTTAAAATTTTATCATGGACCACACAGGCCGTCATTTCACTTATCAATTGTCCACATCTTGAGTGCAGCTGTCCGAATGCAGCGGGCAAAGTCCGATGCAGGCGAACAGGTGTAAATCGAAAGCCAGTGGACAATGATAAGTGAAATGTAAGGCCGTTTCTTGCACGATTCACAACCTCACAACTGCCAGTTTCCAGCCTGTCACGACTCTTTAGGCCCGCAACGCCCTCATAGCATTCAGGATCGCAATAACCGAAACTCCAACATCCGCAAAAACCGCTTCCCACATATTCGCCACACCAAAAGCGCCCATAGCCAATACTACAAACTTAACGCCCAGTGCAAACACAATATTCTGCATAACGATTCCCATGGTCTTTCTGGAGATCCTTACAATATCCGCAATCTTTCTCGGATCATCATCCATGAGCACCACATCCGCAGCCTCAATTGCCGCATCCGATCCCATACTTCCCATAGCAATTCCCACATCCGCTCTGGAAAGCACCGGCGCATCATTAATACCATCACCAACAAAAGCCAGCTTTCTGCCTTCCGGAAGTGCCTTCAACAGCGCCTCCACCCGATCCACCTTGTCACCGGGAAGCAGTTCCGCATGAACCTCATCCAGTCCAATCTCCTTTGCCACAGCCTCAGCCACATTCCGCTTATCGCCGGTCAGCATCACGGTCTTAGAAACACCGGCACGCTTCAGGCTTCGGATCGCGTCCTTTACGCCATCCTTAATACCATCTGCAATTACAATAGATCCAAGGAACTTTCCTTCCTCTGCCACATACACAACCGTACCAACAGAAGCACACTCTGTATAAGAAATTCCTTCCTTATCCATCAGCTTTCCATTACCGGCAAGCACTGTCTTCCCGTCAATCTTAACCTTCACGCCATGACCAGAAATTTCCTCAGCATCACTCACTCTGCTCTGATCCAGTTTCTTACCCCAGGCATCCCTGATAGACCGTGAGATTGGATGATCCGAATAACTTTCAGCCAGCGCAGCCAGTTCCAAAACCATACTCTGCTTTTTCTCATCTCCGTCAACACTGTGGATCTCAGCTACCTTAAACTCGCCCTTAGTCAGCGTACCAGTCTTATCAAATACCACCGTATGCAGCTTTGCCATCGTCTCCAGGTAGTTACTTCCCTTCACCAGAACGCCCTTCTTAGAAGCCGCACCGATACCAGAGAAGAAACTCATAGGAACCGAAATAACCAGCGCACAAGGGCAGGAGATAACCAGGAAAGTACATGCCCTGCGTACCCATTCAGCCCATGACTGGCCTAAAAACAAAGGCGGGATCACAGCCAGAACAACTGCGCCGATCACAACAGCCGGAGTATAATACCTTGCAAACCGGGTAATAAAATTCTCCACATGAGCCTTTTTACTGCTGGCATTTTCCACCAGTTCCAGGATCTTTGCTACCGTGGAGTCATCAAACTCTTTGGTAACTTCCGCTCTCAAAAGCCCATTTCCATTGACGCAGCCGCTTACCAGATCGTCCCCTTCCTTCACTCTTCTCGGAACAGACTCACCAGTCAGTGCAGAAGTATCCACCATAGACTCACCAAAAACAACCTTGCCGTCCAACGGGATCTTCTCACCAGGCTTGATCACGATAATATCGCCAACTTCCACATCATCCGGATCTACCTGCTTTAACTGCCCGTCTTCCTCAATATTGGCATATTCCGGACAGATATCCATCAGATCTGTAATAGACTGGCGGGAACGGTTTACTGCATAACTCTGGAACAGCTCGCCCACCTGATAAAACAGCATAACAGCCACTGCCTCAGAATATTCATTTACTCCAAAGGCACCAATGGTCGCTACTGCCATGAGAAAATTCTCATCAAAAACCTGGCCATTTTTAATATTCCTTACTGCCTTATAAAGGATATCCCAGCCGATCACAAAATAAGGGATGAGATACAAAAATAGCATCTTCCAGCCTGTAAATACTGCCGAGATCATTTTCATATGATCTGCTGCCACCAGTGCCACATACAGCACTGCCGTCACCAGAATACGCTTCAGCATGTCTTTCTGTTTCTTAGTCATGGCCATCTCCTTATATAGCAGATTACATAACGATCTTGCAATCCGGTTCTACTTTCTTACAGATCTCGGCTGCTTCTTTCAGGATCTCATCAAAACGGTCATCATCTGCATCCAAAGTCAGTTTCTGCATCATAAAGCTGACAGTTGCATCATTTACACCGTCAAGTTTCTTAATAGCGTCCTCCATCTTTGCAGCACAATTAGCGCAGTCCAGATCCATCAGTTTAAATTTCTTCTTCATAGTTTTATTCCTCCTGATATAAAATATTTTTTAATAAAACAGCTCTTTCATTTACTATATCCCTTCATTACTCCTGGATATGTTCCATTCCCTGACTGATGATCGTCTTCACATGACTATCTGCAAGGGAATAAAAAACGGATTTTCCGTCCCTGCGGTTCTTTACAAGACGGTTCTGCTTTAAGATTCTCAGCTGATGGGAAATAGCAGACTGGGTCATATTAAGCAACTGGGCAATATCACAGACACACAGTTCTGCCTCAAACAGCACATAAAGGATCTTTATCCTGGTAGAATCTCCAAATACCTTAAAAACCTCTGCCAGATCATACAACTGGTCTTCATCCGGCATATGGTCTGTCACTGCTTTTACCACGTCTTCGTGGATCTGACATGCTTCGCAGTGTTCCACATCGTTTAATGCCATAGGCGGTGCTCCTTTCCTTTGTATTCACATAAATATTTCGTATGAATAATTGTTCATATGTTTATATTTGCATTATAATACAACCCATATAAATGTCAATATGTTTTCTGAAATTTTAACCCTGGTATCATAAAATCCCGGTAAGACATTCTGCTTTTCTTAGCAGCCGTCTTACCGGGATCAATATGATGTTCTTACTTATTCTTTTTATTTGAACTTTTTCTTGTTTTCTGCAAACTCAGCCTTTACTTCATCCATCAGCTCCGGCTTTGTGATCAGATCCATAGAAGCTCCGGCAATAGACTTGGCGCCATAAATAATGCAGTCTCTTGCAGCCTGTGTCTTTCCTGCATCTACAAATTCCTGAGAGTGGGAAGATGTACCTTCCGGTACGAAAGCTACACGGATACAGGAACCTGGGATCTCATACATAACGTTTCCAAAATCAGTGGAACCAGTCTTTTCTCTTGGTGGTGCCAGTCTTGGAGCACCTGCCAGTTTGGCATTTTCCATAAGAAGCTCATTTAACTTAAGAACCGGGATCTTATTGTAGAAATCACTTGTCTGCTCTAATTCATAATCAACACCTGCGATCAGTGCTGCGCCCTTAACAATGTCCTTAAAACGGCTTACAACACCCTTTAACTCTTCCTTTGAGAAAGAGCGCAAGGAAAACTTACCTACAGACTTTACAGGCACTACATTAGCCGGTCCCGGAAGCTCTGCTACGGTATAATGCATGCGCACATCATCCGGCACATGCTCTCTTAAAAATTCAATACCGTTAAATGCTACTAAAAGAGCATCAAAAGCGCTGCGTCCCTGTTCCGGAGCCAGTGCTGCGTGGGCACGTTTTCCATGGAAAGTAACCTTAAAGGACTGGTCTGCCAGACACTTTACATCTGTACAGGTAGTCGGGCTTCCATGCATCATAAACGCTGCATCCAGCTCGTGGAAACAGCCGTTCTTGATCATATCACACTTAGAACCAAGGGTTTCCTCTGCCGGTGTGCCATAAACTACCAGTGTAAATGGCTCTTCTCCTGCACATTCCTTTAAAGCAACTGCTGCGCCTAAACAGGACGGTCCCTGCATATGATGGCCGCATCCATGTCCTAAGCCCTCTAAAGCGTCATACTCGCAAAGGATACCGATCACAGGACCGCCTTCCCCATGTTTCCACTCTGCACGGAAAGAAGTTTCATATCCACCTACACTTCTTTCTACAGAAAAACCATTATCTGTAAGATATTTTGTTAAAAGATCACATGCCTGGTATTCTTTGCCTCTGTATTCTGGATGATCAAAGATAAAATCAGCCATTTCCCACAGTTTTTCTTTCTGTGCTTCAATTTTTTCAAATAATTCATTTTTCGTTGTCATAAAATTCCCCTCCGGACATTACATCGGTCCTAAATGGATACCCTGGGCAATTGCTGTCATAATACATGCTGTAACTGCCCAGATCAGGAACAGTTTCCAAATAAACTTCAGCCAACGGTCATATGGGATGTTAACAGCACTGATGATACCCATAAGAGCAGTAGAATGAGGCAGAATATAGTTACAGAAACCATCACCGAAATTATATGCCAGAACACTGGTCTGACGGGTAACACCTAACAGGTCAGATACCGGGATCATGATCGGCATGATAGCTGCCGCCTGTCCACTGCCAGATACAATTACAAAGTTGATCAGTGTATTTGCAATATACATTGCAGGAGCCATAAAGAAGCTTGGTGTGTGACGCAGGCAGGAAGCCAGTGCGTATACAACAGTATCTACGATCTTTCCTGCGCTCATGATACTTGCGATGGCACTTGCAAGACCGATGATCATAGCAGCTGTCAGCATCTTCTTACAGCCTTCAACAAATACCTTTGACATATTAGAAGGTGTTTCTCCTGCAATAAATCCAACTACAATACCAAGTCCTACGAATACAGATGCCAGCTCCGGCATATCCCAGCCAAACTTAACAGAACCAACTACCATACCAGCTAAAGCTGCAACCAGAGCGATGATGATCAGGGTTTTTCTTACATCCATGGTTCCGAAAGAGTCAATATCCAGGTCTTTCTGCTCATTCTGGCTGTCCAGGTCATACATTGGGCTTAACTCTGGATTCTTGCGGATCTTTAAAGCATATCTTACCAGATAAATATTGGTAATAATAAGGAATACCACAAAGCAGACTGCACGGTACTGGATTCCTGAAAACAGCGGCAGTTCTGCGATCTTCTGGGCAACAACAGTGGTACTTGGATTTACAGTACCGGTTGCAAAACCAACTGCGCCACCTAACAGGATGATCGCCGCACCAACGATGGAGTCAAGTCCCATTGCCAGAGTGATCATTACAACTACAGGAGCAAATGCGATGAACTGGTTTACACCCTGGGTGGTACAGATCAACGCAAAGATGGTAGTCATGATCGGGATAAAGATATACAGACGGTTCTGAAATACCTTTGCAACACGGGCTACTGCAGAATGAAGAGCGCCGGATTTGCTGATCAGGTCAAACGCACCGCCTGAGAAGATGATGACTAACATCAGATCCACTCTCTTACACATGGAATTTACAATGTAAAGAGGGATCAGAAGTGGGTTAACTGGACAGCGGTCAATAAAGGAGAACTGGTTCGGGTCTACTACCTTTACTCCGTCTGCGTTTTCCACACGCACATACTGTCCTGCCGGAATGATCCAGGTTAGTAAGGTTGCGAACAGGATGATGACCATCATGATCACAAATGTGTGAGGCATTTTAAATGTCTTTTTGTTTTTTTCTGCCATTTTTAATACTCCTTCCGTACTTTTTTATTATTTTATCACGCTAAAGCATGGAAGTATATTTAATTTTATTTATTCTTTATATAAATTTAATAAATAATGACGATATTGGGATTAAAAGGCATTTTGACATCCATGCTGCCGGATCACCTGTGGAAAAATTTTCTCACATTCTCTTCCATGCGCCATAAGCATATCGATCATACACTGCATATAGCCGGTCACTGGCATTTCTTTCCTGTATGCCAGCACAAAATCAGTGGCACTGTCAATATTACGCATACAATAATACCGCACATTTTCCTGCTTTTTCATATACATCACATAGCTTTCCCGGTTAAATCCGATCCCCAGTCCTTCTCCTACCATCTGCATGGCAGTTTCTATGCTGCATATCTCCCGTATTTTTCCCGGCCTTACTCCATTTTTATTTAATATACGTTCTGAATCCCTGCGGATGCTCTGATTCTGTTTTGCCAGTATAAGCTTTTCCCCGTTCAGCCAGAAAAGGTCCAGACTTGGAAGGACTTTTCCTTCTTCCCAGACTGCCTTTTCATTAATGGGATGGTCTTTTGGGACAGCAATAAGAAGATGTTCCTTAAATACCACAAAACTATTCATATAGGGAGGCAGGTCTACGCTATTGCATAAAAGCAGATCTGCTTTAAAATTCTGGATACTTTCTTTTAATTCTTTCATGGTTCCTTCACAAAGGATCACTTCCACTCCTGGAAATTCCTTTTCGTAAGAGGCAATAACAGGGGGCAAAAATCCGGTCGCCCGGCGCAGCTGGACCCCGATGCGGATGCGTCCGCTGTAATTTCCTGTAATATCCTTTAATTTTTCATCCAGTTCATGGCTCAGCTGCAAAATAAGCTTCGCCTTTTCCACATACTGCTCTCCTGCATAGGTAAGGATAAATTGCTTTCCCACCCGCTCAAATAACCGGACTCCCAGAGATTTTTCCAGATTGTTAATGTATATGCTTAATGCTGGCTGGGAAATAAAAAGCTCCTTTGCCGCTGCTGTAATCGTTCCGTTTTCTGCCAGTGCACAGACGTATTCCTGTTCCTTCAGATTCATGATCATGCCTCCTGTGTGCTGAGACTTTTTTATCTTCTGTCATGTACTAGTACATCATTTCATATATTATACTTAATTATCCGAAAGAATGGCAAGATTTATTGCTTTAAACAGCATAATGATCAAAAGTATTTCTGTCTAGGAACTGCTGCTGACTTTATCTCAATACATCCGTTGTAATTACAACAAAAACGAGACTGCCCGGGAGTTAAATCTCCACCGGCAGTCCCTTATATACCGTTTAAAAAAAATTGAAGAACTAACAGGTCTTAGTTTAAATGACCATGATTCTTTATATCTTCTGGAATCATGCCTCAGGCTGCTGCGCCTGATATGAGTTTATTAATTCCTTTAAATGCTCAGTAAGCTTTGTATTCTCCCGGTAATCCACCGGGCAGTCAATGATAACAGGTACCTTCTGTTCAAATGCTTTTTCCAGAGTCGGGATCAGTTCTTCGGCACTGTTGATCCGATATCCGATGGCATGCATACTTTCTGCGAATTTTACAAAATCCGGGTTGGTAAAGTCTACATAGAAGTTCTCTCCATACCGGTCTTCTTCTTTCCATTTGATCAGGCCATAGCTGCAATCATTAAAGACCAGGGTTACAAAAGGAGTTCCGGTGCGCAGGGCAGTCTCAAATTCCTGGCAGTTCATCATAAAACCGCCATCACCAGTAATCGCCAGTACCTTTTTATCCGGGTTGATCAGCTTGGCTGCCAATGCACCCGGAACAGCAATTCCCATGGTGGCAAAGCCATTGGAAATAATACAGGTATTTGGCTCATAACAGTTATAATGCCTTGCGATCCACATTTTATGGGCACCTACATCAGAAATAACGATATCTTCTTTTCCCATTACCTTGCGCACATCATTTAAGATTTTCTGGGGCTTCATAGGAAATTCCATATCTTTGGCATAAGCCTCATGCTCCTTACGCATTTCATCACGAAGCTTAAATGCCCACTCAGGTTTATCATTTCTATGACAACGCATGGCAATATGATTTAAAGAATAGGACAGATCTCCGATGACCTCTACATCCGGCTGATACAGCTTGTTAATGTGGCATGGTCTTGCGTCAATATGGAGAATGGTGTGATTTCCCTTGCTGTTCCATTTATTAGGTGCATATTCTACAATATCATAGCCTACTGCGATCACCAGATCTGCCTCTTCAATAGCAATATTCTGGTAGTCTTTCTGTGGAATACCGATAGTCCATAAAGAATATAGGTTATCGCAGGGGATAATGCCCTTTGCCATCATAGTATTGATCACCGGAATATGCAGTTTCTCCGCAAATTCTGTCAGGGCCTTAGACGCTTTATTTCGGATAGCAGAATGTCCTGCAAGGATCACTGGACGTTTTGCCTGGAAAAGCAGGCCTGCTGCCTCTTCCAGACTTTCTATACTTGCCATTTCCAGGTTCGGCTTATGATGCTTTAAAGGCTGGCGTCCCACTTCACTTTCTACAGGCATAGCTGCAATATTGCAGGGCAGGTCAATGTGGCAGGCGCCTGGTTTCTCGCTTTCTGCGTATTTAAAGGCAATGCGGACTACCTCGTTTACAGTATCCGGATTTACCACCTGTTTGCTGCGCTTTGTGATCGGTGTAAACATCGTTACCAGATCCAGATACTGGTGGGATGTGAGATGCATACGCTCCGTTCCTACCTGGCCGGTAATGGCGATCAGCGGTGCGCCGTCTGTATTGGCATCTGCCACACCTGTTACCAGGTTGGTAGCACCAGGGCCTAAGGTTGCCAGGCACACACCAGCTTTTCCTTTTAATTTACCGTAAACATCAGCCATAAAAGCTGCGCCCTGCTCATGGCGGACTGTGATAAATTTGATCTTAGAATCCTTTAATGCCCGCATTACCTCCAGATTTTCTTCTCCCGGAATACCGAAAACATATTCTACTCCTTCATTTTCCAGGCATCTTACTAACACCTGTGCTGCATTCATTGTTTCATTTTCTTTTGTCTGTTTCTGATCGCTCATGATCTGCTGCCTCCCTTTGATCTGATCCTGATTTGTTTTCCATAATATATGGACCCCACAGAACAGAAAAAGCCCCCGAAGATCTAACTCTTCAGAGGCTTCTTTGCCGTTTCATGTTTTCTGGATTCTTTTTCTGAAACGGATTATAGCATCCCAAAACTTCTTTTTCCAACACGAAAATCATTGTTCCGGGTACAGCATTTTTCTTTAATTATAATCCATGAGTTTTATGGACACAAACTTTTTACTCTTCTTTTTCTTCCGGAATTACTTCAATTCCCAGATCCTCTAACTGCTTTGGATCTACAGGAGTTGGTGCCTTTGTCATAAGACAGGAGGCATCTTTTACCTTCGGGAAGGCAATTACGTCACGGATGCTGTCTGCGCCTACCATTAACATGATCATACGGTCGAAACCATATGCCAGACCTGCGTGAGGTGGTACTCCGTACTTAAATGCCTTTAACAGGAAGCCAAACTGGTCATTTGCTCTTTCTGGTGTAAAGCCAAGTACTTCAAACATCTTAGACTGGATATCTGCCTGGTGGATACGGACAGAACCACCGCCCATTTCTACGCCGTTTAATACGATATCGTAAGCCTTTGCACGTACTCTTCCCGGATCGGAGTCAATGTACTGAAGGTCTTCATCCATAGGCATGGTAAATGGATGATGCATTGCTACGAAACGTCCTTCTTCTTCGGAGTACTCTAATAACGGGAACTCTGTTACCCAGAGGAACTTAAAGTCATCTTTCTTTAACAGGTCTAACTGTCTTGCCAGTTCCAGACGCAGGTTGCCAAGTACATCAAATACTACCTTGTCCCTGTCAGCTGCAAAGAGTAATAAGTCACCTGGCTTACCATCCATAGCAGCAACTAAAGCAGCCATTTCCTCATCCTTCATGAATTTAGCGAAGGAAGACTTGTAGGTGCCATCTTCATTAATAGCAATATAAGCAAGGCCCTTTGCGCCGAAGCCCTTTGCGTACTCTACTAAGGCATCGATCTTCTTTCTTGGCATATGTCCCTGTCCCTCTGCGTTGATACCGCGGACAGAACCACCATTCTCTAAAGCGCTCTTAAATACAACGAACTCGCAGTCCTTAACAACTTCAGAAACGTTCTTTAATTCCATTCCGAAACGAAGGTCTGGCTTATCAGAACCAAAACGGTCCATAGCTTCTCTCCAGGTCATACGCTGGATCGGCAGCTGCAGATCATAGTTGCAGACTTCTTTGAACAGCTTCTTTAACAGACGCTCATTTACGTCTAAAACGTCATCTACGTCTACGAAAGAAAGCTCCATATCGATCTGGGTAAACTCAGGCTGACGGTCTGCACGAAGGTCCTCATCACGGTAGCAGCGTGCTAACTGGAAGTAACGGTCATAACCGGAAACCATCAGTAACTGCTTAAACAGCTGTGGAGACTGTGGCAGTGCATAGAAAGAACCTGGATGTACACGGCTTGGTACCAGGTAGTCTCTTGCGCCTTCTGGTGTACTCTTGATCAGAGTTGGGGTTTCGATCTCTAAAAATCCTTCTTCTGCCAGGAATGCACGGGTCAGAGTAGCAACGCGGCTGCGCAGCATCAGGTTTCTCTGGATGTCAGGACGTCGAAGATCCAGGAAACGGTATTCCAGACGCAGATCTTCTTTTGTCTTGCTCTTTTCTTCAATTGGGAAAGGAGGAGTCTCAGACTCAGCCAGGATACGTAAGGACTCTGCTCTTACTTCGATGGCACCTGTAGCCAGGTTTTCGTTTACAGCGCCGGAACGTGCTTCTACACGGCCTTCTACTGCAATAACGAACTCACTTCTTAATTTCTCAGCTTTCTCAAAGTTTTCGGTTCCGCAGTCGTTTTCCTCGAAAATGATCTGAAGGATACCGGAACGGTCTCTTAAATCAACGAAAATAATTCCGCCTTTGTTTCTGCTCTTCTGAACCCAGCCCATAACGGTTACTTTCTCGCCGATCTGGGCAGAAGTTACTTCTGTACATCTGTGGGACCGCTTCAGTCCTACCATTGATTCTGCCATGATTTTTCTCCTTTATAGCTATTAACTAATAAATTACCCTACTGTATATAAGTACGATTAATGTTTCAGGCTTTCTTTATAGAATTCCTTAAACTCCTGATAGCCTTCTTTTCCAAGCTGTTCCTTCTGGAACTTCTTGTTCTTGTTCATCTGGGCTACCAGTACGCGGACGCCTTTCTTTCTCTCTTCCATTGCTTCACGGATCACAGCTGCTAAAGAAGCGGAGTCAATTCCCTTTTCAAAGAGGAATGCTTTCTTCTCACCAGCACCAGGAACCGTAAATCCATTGTCTAAGAGGATGGTAACGATACGCTCAAAACCAATGGAGAAGCCGCATGCAGGTGTCTCCATACCGGTAAACTTGCCGATCATCTTGTCATATCTTCCGCCGCCTGCTACAGAACCGCCGAAGCCTTCCATGGAAACCTCGAAAATAGTTCCTGTATAGTAGGACATGCCACGTACCAGAGTCGGGTCAAATACAAGGCCAAATTCAGCCTCTGCTACGTCTTTTACAGTCTCCATAATGTGTACCAATCCCTGGCATACAGATGGATCCATTACATCCTTTAAAGTCTCTCCTAACTTCTTAACACCTTCTGCATCATTGGTAACAGTGCGAAGGATCTCCATATAACGGCTTACGCTTTCAGGAGCGTTTCCATTTTCCAGAAGTTCTTTCTCAACACCCTCAAAACCAATCTTGTCCATCTTGTCCAGAGTGATCAGAACGCTGTCCATAGCTTCTTCTGCAAAACCGCAGTAACGTGCCATGCCAAAAAGGATGCCTCTGTCGTTAATTCTTACAGTAAATGCATTGTCCGGGCAGATCTTGCTTAATGCAGTAGTAGTTGCCAGGATCAGCTCGATCTCAGCCAGATTGGTAGGATCGCCTAAAATATCAATATCGCACTGGGTAAACTGACGGAAACGACCCTTCTGGGGACGGTCTGCTCTCCATACGCTTCCCATCTGTAATGCCTTAAAAGGACTTGGAAGGTTTGCCGCATTATTTGCATAATAACGGGACAGAGGCAGTGTCAGGTCATAACGAAGACCGCTGTCTGCCAGGTCATTTTCTTCCTTTGCTGTCTCTAAATTCAGCTTATCGCCTCTCTTTAAGATCTTAAAGATCAGCTTTTCATTATCACCGCCCTGCTTGCTGGTCAGGTTCTCAATATGCTCCACGCAAGGAGTTTCGATCTGTGAAAAACCAAAGCCCTTGTAGGTCTCACGGATCTGGTTCATAACATATTCGCGGATCTGCATCTCTGCAGGAGTGATATCTTTCATGCCGGTAACCGGCTTCTTTGTTAATGCCATATTTTTCTCCCTGTTTTCTATCTGTTCTCTATCTGTACTATTCCTTTTTTATTGTAATGAACTTTCCCGATTTTGCAAGTCCTTTAGTGAATAATCTTCTCCTTGCGCCCGATCATTTCATCGATCCGGCTGATATACTGCTCTACTTCCTTTACATTCTCGCAGCGTTCCCTTCTGTTTTCAGACGGGAATACCACTTTTGTAGTAGTTCCTGCACCGCAGGCAGCAATGGTCTGCATCTCCTCCATGATCAGGATATTGTAGATACATGCCTTTCCCGGAAGAGAATAACCTACATTTTCAAAGTTGCCTGCCATGTTTTTCTGGCGGTAGAGATAATATGGTTCCATACCCATTCTGCGGGCACAGGCTTCACTTAAAGCAATCATTTCCGGTGTGTTGTTGATCTTTAAGTCCGCATATTCTTCCTTAAACATGTTCAGTCTTGCAGCACGTTTAATAGCAAGAGAATGAACGGTCAGAGAGTCTGGTTTTAAGGCTTCGATCTCTTCTAATGTATGTTTTACATCATCCAGATTTTCCCCTGGAAGTCCCATGATCAGGTCCATGTTGATGTTGTCAAAGCCAAGTTCTCTTGCAATATGGAACTTTTCTTTTACATTTTCTACTGTATGACGGCGGCCGATGAGATCCAGGGTCTTCTGGTTCATGGTCTGTGGGTTAATAGAAATACGGCTGATGCCATGGGAAGCTAAAACCTTTAACTTTTCTTCTGTAATGCTGTCCGGACGTCCTGCTTCTACGGTGAATTCCAGCGCATTCTTTGTATCAAACAGCTGCTCTAATTTACATAAGATAGCGTCAATGTCCTCTGCAGGCAGGGAAGTCGGTGTACCGCCTCCAAAATAAATGGTATCAAGAGGTCTTCCCTTCATCTTTTCCGCTGTATATTCCAGTTCCTTAAATAAGGCTTCCAGATACAATCCGGTACGGCCTTTCCACTTACTGATAGGATAAGAAGTGAAGGAGCAGTACAGGCAGGTAGTCGGGCAGAATGGGATACCTACATATAAGCTGTAACCTCTGTCATAGTCCAACGGCTCTAACAGACGTTTTTCCCTTGCTGCGATCTCAATGCTCAGATTGATCTTCTCATCGCTGGTCATGTAAGTTTCTTTCATGAATTTGCGGATGTCTTCTTCCTTCCATCCATCTTCCAGACGGCTTAATGCGATCTTGGTAGGACGGATCCCTGTAAGAGAACCCCATGGAAGTTCATGGCCAGTACGCTTTACAAGCATCTGGTAGAATAATTTTTTAATAACGTTTTTTGTGGCAGAGTGGTCTGAGAGATCTGCTTTTCCTGTGGAATGGGCAGTCAGAGTCCAGCCTTCCAGTTCTTCCCCATTTTCTAGTTTTTCCCAGATCCCAATAACAGCTTCCCCGTCCTCTAATCTGGTCTGTACATAAAAATCAACGCCCTCTTTTACTTCATGGGCATAAGTCTCACCCGGATAAAAAGACATCAGAAGTTCTCTGATGTCCTGTTCATATGCATTATCCTGTATTAATAATCCGATCATTTTCTTCCTGCTTTCTATCTATCGTACCTCTTTCGTACTTATCTGTAATACGGAATAGGATTGTGCTCCTTTTCATAGCCAATGGTAGTTGGATCCCCATGTCCCGGATAGACCATAGTATCTTCCGGAAGCACAAATAATTTATTTAAAAGGGAATCCGCTATATCACTGCTGCTTCCTGTTGCCAGGTCTGTACGGCCATAGGACTCATAAAACAGCGTATCACCGGAAAGAAGTACCTCTTCTTCCGGAATATAGTAGCTGACGGAACCTGCTGTATGTCCAGGTGTTGCAATGACTTTCCATTTATATCCTAAAAGTTCTAATTCATCCCCGTCATGGACCAGTACATCTGCATGGAAACTGGTCTGTTTTCCAGGCACATGGCAGGACAGATTAATAGAAGTATCTGCCAGCATGGCATCTTCTGTTTCAGAGGCATATACAGGAATGTGGAATGCCCGCTTTACCTCAGGCACTCCGATAATATGATCAAAATGTCCATGTGTTAAAAGCACTGCCACCGGTGTTACACCCAGTTCACTGCATTTATTTAAAATATAGGCTCCATTATCTGCCGGGTCTACCACTACGCCTTCTTTGGTATCGTCGTTGTAGACCAGATAGCAGTTTGTGCTCACCATTCCAAGCACCATGGTCTTTATCCTGAAATTACTCATAGTTCTCCTTCTATATGGCACTGTCTGCCACTGCAGATCCGGCCGGATGCAGCAGTTTCATCAGCCTGTAGTTCTCTGGATATCCAGAACACCGTCGATCTGGCGGATCTTATCGGTAATACGGTTCAGTTCTTCTGTTCCATGGATATCAAAGGTCATAATAATGGTGGCGCGGCCCTGCTTGCTGGTACGCACGTTCATGGAAGTAATATCGATCTGCTTTTCTGTAAATACCTTTGAAATATCTGCAAAAAGGCCGATACGGTTGTTTGCGAAGATCTGGATCTCAGTGGAATACTGCTCTGTACTGGTAGGATTTTCTGCCACCTGCCACTCAGCATCGATCAGCCGTCCTCTTTCATCTTCCGGAAGGTTGATCACATTGATACAGTCTGTACGGTGGATGGAAACGCCTCTTCCTCTGGTAACAAAACCAACGATCTCATCACCAGGTACAGGATTACAACATCTGGAGAAACGAACTGCCAGATCATGAAGTCCCTTGACCACGATACCGCTCTTATTCTTGCGTACAGTTGCTTCGCCGCTTCTTCCATCTGTATCGGCAATGCCGTCCAGAACTTCTGCGTCAGTGATCTCACGTTTCAGCTTCTTCTCCCGCTCTTCCAACATCTTGTTAATGACCTGGCCCTCTTTTAAGCCACCATGTCCAATAGATGCAAGAACAGAATCCCAGTCTTTAAAGGCATAGCGGTTCATTACCTTTTCCATAAATTCCGGTTTGGAAAGGTCCGCCAGATTAATGCCTTTTGCCTTACAATAACGGTCAATGGCATCACGGCCGCGGATGATATTATCCTCTTTCATCTGGGTCTTGAACCACTGATTGATCTTATTTTTTGCCTGTGTACTGCGTACCAGCTTCAGCCAGTCGCGGCTTGGTCCCTTGGAATTCTGGGAGGTAATGATCTCAATACGGTCACCATTCTGGATCTGGTATTCAATAGGAACCAGTTTTCCATTAACTCTGGCGCCTACCATCTTATTTCCTACCGCACTGTGGATGGAATAAGCAAAATCAATAGGAGTAGAGCCGCTTGGAAGAGTCTTTACATCACCGGACGGAGTGAAACAGTAAACACTGTCAGAGAACAGGTCTAAATCACCCTTTACCATGCTTAAAAACTCTTTGGAATCATCTGTATCACGCTGCCACTCCAAAATCTGGCGCAGCCAGCTTAATTTCTCTTCTTCTTTTCCGGCAGCGATCTGTCCGCTTCCGCTCTCTTTGTATTTCCAGTGAGCAGCGATACCATACTCAGCAGTACGGTGCATCTCGTAGGTACGGATCTGGATCTCAAATGGCTGTCCGGTGCTGCCGATCAGAGTTGTATGCAGAGACTGGTACATGTTCTGCTTCGGCATAGCGATATAGTCTTTAAAACGACCAGGAATTGGCTTGTACATTTCATGGATCACACCAAGAGCTGCATAACAGTCTTTTACTGTGTCTACCATGATACGCACAGCAAACAGATCATAGATCTGATCCAGAGTTTTGTTCTGCTTTAACATCTTCTTATAAATACTGAAGAAATGCTTTACTCTGCCGCCTACGGTGGCTTCAATGCCTGCTTCGTCTAAATGTGCCTTTACTTCATCTACAATGGACTGGACAAAAGCTTCTCTTGCATCTTTGCGCAGATCCACTTTTTCTACCAGGTCATAATAAACTTCCGGCTTTAAAAACTTAAGTGATAAGTCATCTAATTCGATCTTGATCTTGGAAATACCCAGACGGTCTGCAATAGGAGCATAGATCTCCATGGTCTCCCTTGCTTTTTCCTTCTGCTTCTCCGGCTTCCAGTACTGGCCGGTACGCATGTTGTGAAGACGGTCTGCCAGCTTAACGATGATAACGCGGATATCCTTTGCCATTGCAAGGAACATCTTGCGCAGGTTCTCAGCCTGGATCTCCACTTTATCTTTATCCCAGTTTAACTGAGTCAGCTTGGTAACACCGTCTACCAGGAAAGCAACCTCTGGACCAAACTCTTTGGTCAGCTCATCCAGTGTCATGACGGTATCTTCTACTACGTCATGAAGAAGGCCGGCTGCAATGGTCTCCTTGTCCATCTCCAGATCAGCCAGGATAATAGCCACACATAAAGGATGGATGATATAAGGCTCTCCAGACTTTCTCTTCTGATCCTTATGTGCTTCTGCAGCGACCTTGTATGCCTTTTCGATCATGGAAATATCATCGGAAGGATGGTATTTATGGATCGTTTTGACCAGATCCTGATACAACACTTCCGGGCTGGTAAAGTCCGCCGGAGCTTCAAGCTCTATATCCAGTTTTTCTTTTGTTCCCTCTTTTCCCATATATGTGGCCACCTTTTTACAAATAATTAGTTACCATTATAATTTTTTTTAAATAAAAAAGCAAGGTCTGGTATACCTATTACTTTCTTATGAGTTCTGATTACTTACCCTCATAGATAATAGCAGACTCAACATCATAGCCCTTTAAAAGTTCTCTTCCCTTAAGTCCTGCCAGTTCCATTACAAAACAGATCTTCACTACCTTGCCGCCCAGTTCTTCGATCAGCTTGATAATTGCTTCCGTAGTACCACCGGTAGCGATCAGGTCATCAATGATAACAACCTTCTGTCCAGGAGTAATGGAGTCCTTGTGCATCTCAATCTCTGCAGTGCCATATTCCAGTGCATACTTTGCAGAAACAGTCTCGCAAGGCAGTTTTCCTTTTTTGCGGACCGGAACAAAGCCCTTGTGCTCTGCATAGGCAACCGGCACACCAAAGATAAATCCTCTGGACTCAGGACCTACTACTACATCATAATCTACATCCTTTAACATATTGCAGATGCTGTCCACTGCCAGGTGCAGACCGTCTGCATCCTGAAGGATGGTAGTTACGTCCCTGAAAATAATACCAGGTTCCGGAAAATCCGGGATGCTTCTTACATATTCTTCCAGCTTTTTCATATTTATATCCTCGTTTCTTTAAAATTTACTTAAGCGACTCATCTTGCACGGCTATGCCGCACAAGATGCATCGGAATATTACTTCTATTATACTTGCTCTGGCGGACACTGTAAACCCCGGGCAGTACACGCCCCTCAAATCTTTATTCCAATCTTTCCTGAAATATGGTAATATGTCCTTGTTATTTTCAGAACATATCAATATATCGTGAGGTTTTACATATGACTGGCTTAGGTACACTTGTAAATATGGCTGCTATCCTTATCGGAAGCGGTATTGGACTTTTATTAAAAAATGGCATTCCCAAACGGCTGCAGACCACGATTTCCAGCGCAGTGGGGCTCTGTGTGGTCTTTGTTGGTGTTACAGGCGCTATCAAAGGGCTGATGAACGTATCAGGAACTACTTTTGAGACCAAAGATACGTTAGTGGTAGTCATCTGCATGGCAATCGGCGCTGCCATCGGTGAATGTCTGGATCTGGAACAGAGAATGGAAAACCTGGGGGACTGGGTCAAATCCAAGCTTCCAAATGGTTCCTCTTCCTCCAATTTTACAGAAGCCTTTGTAAGCACCTCCCTTGTTTTCTGCATCGGTGCCATGGCCATCGTCGGTTCCATTGAAGACGGTTTAAACCATGATTATACCATGCTCTTTACAAAAGCTGTTATGGACGGCGTGCTTTCCATTGTTTTTGTAGCATCCTTAGGTATCGGCGCTGCATTTTCCATGTTTCCCGTAGGCATCTACCAGGGAAGTATCACTCTTCTTGCAGGTCTGGTAAAACCCTATCTTACAGACCTGATGATCGGACGCCTTTCCTGCATCGGTTCCATCCTTATCTTTGCCCTTGGTTTAAATCTGACCATCGGAACAAAGATCAAGATCGCAAATATGCTTCCGGCTGTATTCCTGCCGGTTATCGTATGCCTGTTGGGATTTTAAAACAGGTTATGGTTGTCATTGTGAATATGATTATGAAAGGACATTATCATGTTAAAAGAAGAAAGACAGACCTGGATCTTAAATAAACTTCATTCCTCCGGAAAGGTAGTGGTCAGCCACCTGGCCGGGGAATTAAAGGTTTCCGAAGATACCATACGCCGTGACCTGTTAGACCTGGACCAGAAAGGACAGTTAAAACGGGTATTTGGCGGTGCCATTCCTCTGGAAAAACCGGTCATCAACTTCTTTGACCGGGAAACCGCGGATGTTGCCTTAAAACAGCAGCTTGCCATGCGGGCACTGGAATTTCTGGAGCCGGACCAGCTGGTTGCCATTGACGGCAGCAGCACCAATCTCCAGTTTGCCAAAAATATCCCTGATAATTTAAAGCTTACAGTCCTTACCAACAGCTACAGCATTGCCCATGTATGCTCCTTAAAAGAGCAGATCCGTGTCATTATCCTGGGCGGTGATCTGTTAAAAGACTCCATGACCACAGTAGGGGAAGTAGCCGCTGCCCAGGCTGCTGCCTATCACCCGGATCTGTGCTTCATGGGTGTCTATGCCATCCACCCGGAATACGGCATGACCATTCCCTATCCAGAAGAAGTCAGCATCAAACGTCAGCTGATCCGCTCCTCCAGCCGTGTGATCGCACTGGTAAATCCCATCAAACTGAACACTGTTTCACGATACCAGGTGTGTGGGATCGAGGATTTTACAACTCTCATCACAGATGGAAATGTGCCGCAGGAGATGGCATCACGATATAAAAACAGAGGATTAGATTTCCTGTAAAACAGTTTGAGCCGCCCGGTATGGGCGGCTCTTACTTCTTCCAATCAAAAAAACTGCGTCAAAATGACCGTTCGATTTGCAAATATCAATTGTACACATCTTGAGCGCAGCTGTACGAATGTAGCGGACAAAGTCCGATACAGGCGAACAGGTGCATGCGAAAGCCAGTGTACAATGATACTTGCAAATCGGTTTCAGGTCATTTTGACGCAGTTTTTTCCTCTACTTTATTCACCAAATACTGCCTTATAATCAGCCTGGAACTTGGCAATTCCCTGATCAGTTAAAGGATGCTTGGTCATCTGCTCTAATACCTTGTATGGAACAGTTGCAATATCAGCGCCAGCCTTTGCGCAGTCGATCACATGGATCGGGTTGCGGACACTTGCTGCAATGATCTCAGTTTCGATGTTGTGCATCTGGAAGATCTCAGTGATATCATAGATCAGATCAATACCTGGCATGGAAATATCATCCAGACGTCCTAAGAATGGGGATACATAGGTAGCGCCTGCTCTTGCAGCTAACAGTGCCTGTGCTGCGGAGAAGATCAGAGTTACGTTGGTCTTAATGCCTTCTGCGTGAAGAACCTTAACTGCCTTTAAGCCTTCTACAGTCATAGGGATCTTAACAACCATGTTTGGATGGATCTTAGCGATCTCACGGCCTTCTTCGATCATTCCTTCTGCTGTTACAGTAGTTGCCTTTACTTCGCCGCTGATCGGTCCGTCAACGATAGAAGTGATCTCTTTGATAACCTCTTTAAAATCACGGCCTTCTTTTGCGATCAGGGATGGGTTTGTGGTAACACCACAGATAATTCCCATATCATTTGCCTTGCGGATATCATCTACATTTGCTGTGTCAATAAAAAACTTCATGAAATAGTCCTCCTCTTACATTTTGCTTCCCACCGATACCGGATTGCTACGTGTTTTTACCCCGGTATCATTTTATACTTGTATTATATCGCAGACCATGCACATGTCAAGCAAATTTCCGCATTACTTTGCCACATTTTATGGCTATACGTGCAAAATAACGCATTAAAAATTTGCATATCATGCATAAAAACGCATTAAAAAGAGCCCGGCCTGCGGACTCTTTCGTGTTTACATCTAAATCCCCTTACATAATACGCACATTTTTCAGCGCACCGGTCTTACAGAACTGGGTCCATTCACATACATTTACCGCGTGATCCCCAATACGCTCTAAGTACTTGGCAATCATCAACAGGTCGATCCCCTGGTCTGCATGGGACGGCGCAGATTTTAACAGCTCCACCACATCCGATTTTACCTGATTAAACAGCGCATCCACCTCATCATCCCTGCGGATGATCTCCTCTGCCTCTTCCACGTCCTGCTTAATAAATGCTTCTACTGCATCATGGACCATTTTCTGGGCTGACGCTGCCATAGCAGGAAGATGCTGTACAATGTGGTATGCATGATCACTCTTGATCCGCAGGATCAGCTCTGCAATATCTGATGCATGATCTCCAATACGTTCCAGATCCGTTACCACCTTAAGAGCAGTGGAGATCTGGCGCAGATCCCTTGCTACCGGCTGCTGGCGAAGGATCAGGGACAGACAACGGGACTCAATGGCACGTTCCATGTCATTTACATTCCGGTCTCCTTTAATAACATCCTCTGCCATGGTATAATTCTGGTCTTCAAATGCCACGAAAGTCTGCTCAATGGCTTTTTCCACCATCATGGCCATATCACGCAGGCATTTATTCAACTCCTCTAATTCATGTTCATAAGTAATGCGCATCCCTTATGCCCCTTTCCGTTGCTTTTCCAACATTTTCGCAACTCTACATTCTCACATTTTACCGTAGGATCACATTCCATCAACCAAAACGTCCGGTAATATAATCTTCCGTTCTCTTGTCCTTTGGCATGGTAAACAGTTCATCTGTGGTAGCATATTCCACTACCTCGCCTACCAGGAAAAATGCTGTATAATCTGCAATACGGGTTGCCTGCTGCATGTTGTGGGTAACAATAGCAACCGTATACTTGCTCTTCAGATCGTCCATCAGGTCCTCGATCTTTAAGGTAGAAATCGGGTCCAGTGCAGATGTAGGCTCATCCATTAACAGAACCTCCGGCTCTACTGCCAGCGCTCTTGCAATACAAAGACGCTGCTGCTGACCACCGGAAAGTCCCAGTGCAGATTTCTTTAAACGGTCAGAAACCTCATCCCATAAAGCTGCGCCCTTTAAACTGCGCTCTACGATCTCATCTAACTGTGCCTTGTTCTTGATACCGTGAATTCTTGGGCCGTAAGCCACATTATCATAAATACTCATCGGAAATGGATTTGGCTGCTGGAACACCATTCCCACTTTTTTACGAAGAAGTGTGGTGTCTACCTGCGGATCATAAATATCTTCCCCGTCAAGAAGCACGGTTCCCTCGATCTTTACATTTGGAACCAGGTCATTCATACGGTTTAATGTTTTTAAATACGTAGATTTTCCACATCCGGATGGTCCGATAAATGCAGTGATCTTATTTTCATAAAGGTCCAGATTAATATTTTTCAGTGCATGATTTTCTCCATAGTACAGGTTCAGGTTCTGTGTGGAGATCTTTACTTTATTTTCCATATATACTCATTTCCCTTTCGCGTCTTTCACGTTTATCTTGTCTCTACATTAAACCGGTGGGACAGATATTTTGCCAGTGCGTTGATTGCCAGTACGATCACCAGAAGAACAACTGCTACGCCGAAAGCTTCATTGTATTTTGCCTTCTGCATAAACAGATACAGCTGGATAGTCAGTGTACCACCTGACTCAAGTACCTTGCCAAACAGGTTCTTTGGAAGGTAATAGCCGCTTCCTGCAGTAAACAGTAAAGCTGCAGACTCACCTACGATACGTCCGATCGCCAGGATAACACCTGTAAGGATACCAGGCATAGCGCTTGGAAGAAGGATGGTGCGGATCATATACCACTTAGTAGCACCAATTCCCAGTGCACCGTGACGGTAACTGTCAGGAACGGTCTTTAATGCTTCCTGGGTGGTTCTTGTGATCAGTGGAAGGATCATTAAAGTCAGTGTCAGGGAACCGGTAAGAATGGAGTAGCCCAGTCCCAGTGTATTTCCGAAAAATACCATTCCGAAAAGACCAAATATAATAGAAGGAATACCGGAAAGTGTTTCTGTTGTAAATACGATCAGACGGACGATCTTTCCCGGTTTTGCATACTCATTTAAGTAAACCGCAGAACCTACACCAATAGGAGTTGCGATCAGCAAAGTGATCACTACAATATAAAGAGTGTTGATAATATTTCCAAGGATACCGAAAGTTCCCTTTGTAGCGCTGGAAACAGTGCTTAAAAAGGACCAGGTCACATGTGGGACACCTCTTACAAAGGTATAACCTAAAATTCCGATGAGAAGGAGCATAGAGAGACTGGCACATCCGTAGATAATACCGGTTAAGATCACATCTGTGCTGCGGATGCGTTTTCCATAAATGCTTTCCCGGATCACGGAGTTTTCATTGATACGGATAGCGGCTTCACCTGTCATTTTGTTTTCTCTCCCTTCTTCAGAATACTGTTTAAACCAATGTTGATGATCATGATAAATGCAAATAATACAAGACCGATGGTAAATAATACTTCTCTGTGCAGTCCGGATGCATATCCCATTTCTGCTACAATAGCAGTAGTCAGGAAGCGGACGGAGTTAAATGGAAGGGGGAAGTTTACGGAACTTCCGGATACCAGTGTAATAGCCATTGCCTCGCCGATGGCTCTTCCTGTTCCTAAAACAACGGCTGTGATAATACCGGATTTTGCTGCAGGAAGGATCACCTGGAAAATAGTCTGGATCTTTGTAGCGCCTAATGCAAGGGAAGCGCTTTTTAAATGACCCGGAACAGCTCTTAATGCAGACTCACTGATGTTGATAACGGTTGGAAGGATCATCAGCGCCAGTACCAGCACTGCGGAGATCAGGTTTGCGCCGCCGGTATACTGATGAGTAGAAGAACCTTTAAATACAGCCAGTTCCATTTTATACATCAGAGGATTTAAGATCAGGATGCCTAACAGACCGTAGATAACGGACGGGATACCTGCTAACAGCTCTACTGCCGGCCGGACTACATTTGCCAGTTTTTTCGGCGCTACTTCTGCCAGGAAAACTGCTGTCATCACGCCAACCGGCACACCGATCAGGATCGCCAGAAAGGTTCCCACAATGGATGTAAGGATAACATACAGGATACCAAAGCTTGGTGTAGCAGCAGCCGGCTGCCATAAGGTACCAAAAAGGATATCCAGGATGCCTACTTTAAACAGCGCCGGTGTACCGCTGAATATCATATATAATGTAATGGAAGCAACAGCCAGAACAGCGAAAAAGCCGCATGCGGTGAAGATCGCTTCTGCAGCTCTTTCTACTGTAGACTTGCTGCCATGATGGGAACGGACGGAAAATGTTTCCTGTGTCATTGCAGACAGTCTCCTTTCGTTTTGTATGACTCACACTTTTTATCGTCTTTATTTCTTTTTCGTGTTATCTGTCCACTGATTATTTGTCAGCTGTGATCAGACCTACAGATTTTACAAGTTCAGAACCTTCGTCAGAGTAGATGAAGTCAAACAGTGCCTTTACAAGATCGCTCTGCTCGCTGATCTCGCCCTTGGTAGCCATTACGAATGGACGGCTTAAGAAGTACTTTCCTGCCTTGATGTTCTCTTCGGTTGGCTCAGCGCCGTCTAATTTTAATGCCTTTACAGTGTCATCTAATACATCCAGGGAAACATATCCGATGGAACCTGGGGTAGATGCTACCTTTGCCATTACTGCGCCGGTGCTGTCTAATTCATTGCTGTACTTGCAGGCATCTTCCAGCTTTAACAGTTCCTCGAAAGCACCTCTTGTACCGGAACCTGCCTCACGTCCTACTACTACGATTGGAGCATCATTTCCGCCTACATCTTTCCAGTTGGTTACTGTTCCGTCATAAATGCTGGTCAGCTGATCCTTGGTCAGATCTTCTACTGTATTTGCAGGATCAACTACAACTGCGATACCGTCGATTGCTACGATGTTTTCTGCAACTCCCTTTGCTTTTTCCTCATCTTTTAAGTTTCTGGAAGAGTTACCGATATCTGCTGTTCCGTTAGAAACTGCCTCGATACCAGCGCCGGAACCTACGAACTCAGCGGTTACTGTTACCTTTGGATATTTCTCCATAAATGCTTCGCTTAATGCATTTGCGAACTTCTCCATAGAAGTGGAACCTACCATGCTGATGGATCCGCTTAAATCTGCATCTGCGCTCTTTGCTTCTGTTGCTGCTTCTTTTGTTGTCTCTTCTGCCTTTGCTTCAGTTGTCTGCTCTGCTGTAGTTGCTGGAGCTGCTGTGGTAGCTGCTGCACCGGAGTTTCCACATCCTGCAAGCATACCTGCTGCCATTACTGCAGAACCGATCATTGCCATTACTTTCATGCCATTTTTTTTCATAATTATCTTTTCCTCCACTTTTGTACCGCTTTATGTTTGTATTGTTTTGCGGTATTTATGTTTTTCTTTGTTGTTTTCTTGTTCTTACATTGTGGAGTATACAAAAGTTTTACAATGGCTGAAAGCAAGGTATGGTATAGGTTTTGTAAAATTTAAGTAAATCGATCAGATTGCACGCACAAAAATGCGCTATAAAATCGCAAAAAAGACCAGCTTCCATACAGCCGGTCTTGTCATACAGTCTTTTTTAACTTTTCTTGATAAAATCAGTTCCGCACTTCGGGCAGTGGATGCTGATCCGTCCTCTTCCTCTTGGAACACGCACTTTCTGTTTGCAGTTCGGACAACGGTAAATATGGTACTTTCTGCTTTCCTGATAGCGGAATTTCCATTTCTTCCACCACTCTGATACATAAAACTGCCGTCTTAAAAAGGCTTCATTTTCCTGATAACGCTTATTAATGTTTTTGGAAAACATTCTTGCATACAATATAATGAGCACGATCCATTCCAGTGCCCATAATATTCTGGAAGGCAGGGCCGCCGGGATCAGTAAATTAAAAATGATCAACGCTAAAAGCACACCGGACAGAAACCGCCCAAACTGGTCCATTCCATATCTTCCGATCATAAAGCGCTGAAACTGCTGTCTGAGTCTGTTTAAATAATCACGCATAATTATATTTCTCCTCAATGTTTATGAAATGTAATATTATGATACCAGGGTCAAAAGGTCGGAAATCCGACGCAAGCTTGCTTGCAGAAGGAGTTTTGACCTTGGGGCCCGCCAAAAACATAAGTAAGAAGCCATTTTTTGAAGAAAAATGAACGGATTACGAATGTTTTTAGAATTGCGAGAGTGCAAAGCACGTAGCAATTCGGTATCAGAGCAATCATTTTGCCTACATCGAGTTATTATACATGATATTAAGCAGAACTGCCACTGACAGTTTTACCTTAAATGTTAGAAAGCAGCTTCTGCCAGGGGATTGAGTGTATCGAATTGCCCTTGGGTGGGAAGCTGCTTTTCTAGTTACTTACTTATCTACTTATTTTAGTTGTAAGTTATTGTTGGATTAAATCGTGTTGGATGATTTATTCGATCAAGATGCCATCGGTAGTTGGTCCAAGGCCTTCGTACCAATCGTCATCGCCTGCAGAGAAAGCACCTCTGACGCGGTAGTAATAGCCTCTTTTCTGATTTGTGAAAGTAATCTCAATAGACTGATCATCAACACCATCTGGATAGTCCTCTGGTGTATATTCAAAATCCACGTAATCTACCTGCTGCCATGTATCTTTTTCCTGATTATAGCGATCTAAATAAAGAGAAATATACATTTCTTTTACCGGTTGTCTCAAATTTGCATGTGCGGAAACACCAATATCTCCATTCCCTTCATCTCTTATAGTTACATCTGCCGATGCAAAAAATCTTCCTCTTCTTGCATATGATTGTGCTGTTCCTACATTATAGTGTACATTTTTATCACATAGATTAGATTTTTGATCTATAGAGGTATATGCTTCTGGAAGCGGTATTCCTGCAAATGCAGTTGCAACAAATACATTGACTATAACTAAAAAGCATACGACCAAGCGTGCTAATTTTTTCATATAACCTCCAATTTTTAAATATGAATTTTAGTAATCATTTTATCAAATTCCTCTTGGTTCATGATTGCTGAAATATAATAATACACCCCATTATAAACAAACTGAGCCTCATAACCTCTATCATTTGTATCTACATCTTCAGTACGAACTTCTATATCTACATGTAATCCCGGGTTCCATATTTTATATCCTTCTTTCGTATCCGATGAATACATCATAGATGTTCTTAAATTTGATTTAGCCTGAATAAACGTTACTCTCTCGTCCTTACATTCGTATCGCAGCTTTCCATATCCAATTCCTATTGTAACATCCTGAAAATACATCCCCTCCGGCATATACCCCAACTTCAGCGTCTTAACCCCTAATTCTTCCGCTATCTTCTCATATGCCTCTTCTTCACTACGAACCGTCAAAGCTCCAGAGTCATTATTATAAACTACTCCCTGATTTACGCTTCTTCCATCCCGGTAAAAATAAGATTTCGTTCCCATAGCCACAAAACATCCGCCAATAACCATAATTGCTGCTGCCAGCCCCACAACCAGTGCTTTTCTTACAGGGCGCCTGCGGGTTTTACGGGATGATTTGGTATTCGTTGTATTGGAAATCTCTGAGAAAAGAGCCTGCTCCGCCTGGATCCGTGACCAGATCTGGTCAAACTCATCCTTTGGCGGCGGATTGATAGGCAAAAAACGGGTATCTTTTTCTGCCTGTTCAAATTGCTTTAAAATATCACTGTCAGTCAGTTTTTCCCTCTTTTTATTTTGATTTCCCATCCAGTCATTCATTTCCAAGTTCAATCTTCCTGTTTTTCCCACTTTACACCTCAGTTGTCAAATACCTTAAGTTCCCTCTCGGTTTAGGGTTGACTTTTTGCAGTTAATGCTTACTATATTAGTAGATGTTTTTCCCTCAGGAGGTTTTTATGAAAAAAATCATTTTAACCGGCGGCGGTACTGCCGGTCATGTTACTCCCAACCTTGCTCTTCTTCCTTCTTTAAAGAAAGCAGGCTATGAAATCCGTTATATTGGTTCTTACCAGGGTATCGAACGCAAACTGATCGAAGGCGCCGGCATTCCTTACGACGGCATTTCCTCAGGCAAGCTGCGCAGATACTTTGATCTGAAGAATTTTTCTGATCCTTTCCGTGTAGCAAAAGGCTATTTTGAGGCACTTCGCCTTATGAAGCGTTATAAACCAGATGTTGTATTCTCCAAGGGTGGTTTTGTTGCTGTACCAGTCGTTCTGGCCGCAAAACATTATAAGGTTCCTGTTATTATCCATGAATCCGATATGACTCCCGGCCTTGCAAACAAGATCTGTATTCCATCTGCCGCAAAAGTTTGCTGCAATTTCCCGGAAACACTGAAATATCTTCCAAAAGACAAAGCCGTCCTTACAGGTTCTCCTATCCGTGCAGAACTTTTAGAAGGTGACCGCAAAGCGGGCCTGTCCTACGCTCATTTAACAGAAGATAAACCTGTCCTTCTGATCATTGGCGGAAGCCTTGGATCTGTTGCTGTAAACACAGCGGTACGAAAGATCCTTCCACAGCTTTTAAATACATTCCAGGTAATACATATCTGCGGAAAAGGCAATCTGGATGAAAGCCTGATCGGTACCGAAGGATATGTACAGTATGAATATGTAGATGCGCCTTTAAAGCATCTCTTTGCTGCTGCTGATGTCGTCATCTCCCGTGCAGGTGCTAATTCCATCTGCGAACTTCTGGCTTTACGTAAGCCCAACCTTCTGATCCCGCTTTCTGCTGCTGCCAGCCGCGGTGACCAGATCTTAAATGCAGATTCCTTCGCACGCCAGGGCTTCAGCAAAGTCTTAAAAGAAGAAGAACTTTCAGATGAAACCTTAAGCACTGCTGTGTTTGATCTTTACAAAAACAGGGAAACCTATATCAATGCAATGGAAAAAAGCAGTCTCAGCAATGCGGTAGAAACCATTACCTCTTTGATAGAGTCCTGCGTTTCCCATTCTTAAATTGTTACTGTTCATGCATTGCATGGCCAGCAACGGATTTCCCTTTGTTTCGGGAGAACATGGTCCTGTCTAGGGCCAGTCTTCCCGTTTCAAAAGTGATTTTATGTACTTTCTGATACGGCTGACCCGTGAATAGCAGGCTTTCTCTGAAATAGAAAGCTGATCACAGACTTCACTGGTTGGCCGTCCTTCTATTAATTTCAACTCCGCAACTTTCTGCCAGTTTTCCGGCATACGGTCCACTTCGTCCAGGATCGCTTTGCACCGCTCTTTTCCGGAGAAAACGTCTACTAACCCAGGCTGATGCAGCTGCATCCTGTACTCTTCGGCTGCAAACGTTTCTCCATTCAGATCTTCACAATATCGTTTCTTTTTCTGTCTGTGAAAATCCATACAACGGCTTCTGAGGATCCTGCCAAGCAAGATCTTCTTCCCCTCCTCCGGTTGTTTCAGGGAATAATCATACCTTGCATAGGAAACAAATGTGTCCTGAATGATATCGTCAATATCATCCACTGGTATATCGTAAGCATAAGCAAGACGTCTTAAGGTATCCTGATAGGTCAGATACATTTCTTCAAAACTCGCTTTTGCTTCTTCATCCATACGTTTGATCATAAGTGACTACAGACAGCCTTTGATCTTCTCTGCTGCTTCCGTTAATTCTTCTGCGGATGCTGTACCCGGTACCCAGTTGGCAATATTAGCAGGACCGCCCTCATAACGCGGGATCACATGCATATGGAAATGCATTACAGTTTGTCCTGCTGCTTCACCGTTATTCTGAACCAGGTTAAATCCGGCGCAGCCTAACCCCTTCTTCATAGCAGCTCCTATCTTCGCTCCCAGTGGAAGCACCTTTGCCGCTGTTTCTGCATCCAGCTCACATACATTGGCAAAATGCTTTTTAGGCAGGATCAGTGAATGTCCTTTTGATGCCGGACCCAGATCCAGGATCACACGGAAATCCTCGTCCTCATAAACAGTTGTAGAAGGAATCACCCCCCTTGCAATCTTACAAAAAATACAATTATCTTCTGCCATTTTTAATTCCTCCTCTTCTGTGTCGATAAGCGCTTTTCTTGTTTATAATACTAGCATAATTTTTTTCCCTTGTTAAGCGCATTTCTGCAATATCTCCAAAAAAACGTCCCCTCTCCATGTCTGTTTCTGTCACCTCCTGTCGTTTTATGACTTTTTCTATCTCCAAAGGTACTTTTCCTCTGCGATCCACACTTCATCCCCCTGACTGAGCACCACTTTTTCGTTGGCTGCCAGCAGCCTTCCATTGACCTTTGTTCCATTTGTGGAATTCAGATCTGTAAGAAAATACTGCCCATCCTCCTCTGTGATCCTTACATGAAAACGGCTTACTGTACTTTTATTTAAAATATAGTCCGCCAGCCCTGTATGTTTTCCTATCACAAAGGGAACATATCCCACTGCAATATCTTCATTTTCTTCTCCTGCCGATACCAGCATATGATCCGGCTCCTCTTTTACAGTAAGCAGCATGGTCTGACATTCTTCCTGAGGTTCCTCTAATTGTTTTTCCTGCTGTCTTTCTGCTGTCTTTTCTCTTGCAGGTACATATCCCGGTATTTTTTCCGGCGCTGATCCCTGTCTTATTTCTTCTGCTTTCTCTGCATTCTGCGCTTCTTCTGTCTCTTCATAAAATACCTGCCAGGAATTTTCCGGCTCTTTTGCGCCGGTTCCTCCATATTTTCCAGGCAACAAACCCTTGCCTTTTCCTCGCATCATATGCAATAAAACCGTTCCTAATATTGCAATTCCAAACCCTGCAGCCCCATAGACCCACATTTTTCTTAATACAGACCAGCCATACAGAAACCAGGTACCACCCGCTGCCATAACCGCAGTAAAAAAAAGAAGTAACAGTTTCTTCCACAGGCTCCATCCATTATTTGCGAACGTTCTTTCTTCAGAAAATAGCTCCCGTTCCTCCTGTGCATCATTTTCAAGCCCATACAAAGATGACTCTTCTGCCATATCTTCTTTCTCTGTTTTTATTTCTGGTCTTGTTTCTGTTTTTCCTTCTCCTTTCCGTTCCATAAGCAAATCTTTTTCCGTCTTTAAATCTTTTGCCTCTTCCTTAGAAAGAAGTGCCATCATATCTTCCATCCCATAATTATCTTTCATACTGGTCTGGTAAAGTCCATAGGTAAGAACCACACATTCCCTGTCCCTGTGATCTATGTTCTTCATAAGATATTGCAGGAATAAAGACAACTGGCTGTTAAAATCTTCCTTTCTTCCAGGCACCACACAAAAGCCCATCTGAAAGGTTTCCGGATCTGCGTAGATCAGTTCCGGATCTAAAAGGATCCCTCCATCACCTAAAAGATACGCTTCCATCCGGTCTAATGTTTCATAAAGCTGCAGAAAAAAACTTCTCACCTGGTTTTCACCTGCAGGCCGGCTTTCAAACAGCCGGCTTACAGGCTGGCGGGAAGTAATATCATAACAATATACAGGTACTCCATCCATGTATTTTATCTTCATTTTCAGAAGACCGGAGATCTGGTTTTTAGCCAGCATGCCGGTTTCATAGCTTTCCCCCGCTCTTTCCCCCGCTCCTTCCCCTGTTACTGTCATATAGCTGCGCTTCATTTCCCGTATATATTCAATTCTCATTTGTACCCCCGGTTATCCCTGTGACCATCCGCATAAATTCTTCCGGTCTGAATTCTTTCATCTCAATCTGTTTTTCCCAGTCCCCTCCTTTCACTTTTCCCATCTTTTTTGCTCCCTTTTCCTGTATGGAAACAGAAAGATCCGTATACCGCAGCATCAGCCCTGCATTCCTTTTGCAAAATGCTTCTGCATCTTCTGATCTTATACTTTTTTCATGTCGGCATTTCTCTACACCTTCGTGAAGCACCATAGCTGCTGCCGTTTCATCATGGATCTGCCCTGCTTTTCCTATAAGGGCTGCCAGCGAAAACAGCACCACAGCCATAACACAGGAAGCCTCTACTGTAAGGCTTCCCTTCCATTCTGTTTCTATGGATTTTCGCTTTTTTCTTTCATCTTTTAATACAGTTTCCCTTCTTTTATTCATAAAAACAGGACCCCCAGTCCCACCGGAAACACAAATGGCAAGAACGGGATGCTTTCTGTATTTCTCGCTTTTCTTCCCTTTATCATCAGATAAACAGCTGCCGGGAAACATAAAAACAGACCGCCGGATAACAGCAGCATATTTTTCCAGAAACCAAGGAAGATCCCTGCTACCAGAAAGAAACAGCCATCTCCTTTTCCCATAGCTTCTTCCGTAGCAGTAGAAAGGCTTAATAACAAAATTCCCAATAAAGCTGCAAACATAAGGCCCGTAACTTCCTGTACGATCACCTGCATTTCCATTTTTTCTGTTCCCATAAAAATCTGGCTGAAAATATGTGCTGCCTGAAGAATGACCCCTACCGTTCCCCATATCTGGAACGTACTTTTTTTAATAGTCTTTTTCTTTAGATCCTGCCAGGAAGCTGACAGTAAAAATAATAAAAAACAGATCCTCAGTGCTGCTTCTATCCCCATTTTCATATTCATTTTTGTATTCTCCTTTTCATTTTTACCTTCCGCCCGCACAGTACGAGCAGGGGCCTAAATATTCCACCTGCCGCAAGGGCACTTCCTGTACATATGCAGTAAGCGACCGGCAATCTTCCCTGCTGTGATAACTGGTCCCATAGGGAAGGACATAATACGGACCGGCATTTTCACTGCTTTTACAGGCAGAGCAGGGTTTATATTTTTTTCCATCCTGATTGCGTATACTTACAAGATCATCTGAATGGATCTGGGTCAGGTTGTGAAAAAGATAATGGCAGGTGCTTTGCAAATGATACCGGGTAGAGGACTTTCCTATATAAACCATTCTTTCATCCTGTTCCCCGGTTTCTGCCTTCTTTTTTCCTCTTTCTCCATCTGCCCCTGTCCACAACCTGCGGCTGCAAACCGTTTCCACATCCACACTATCCTGGCCAAACAGGGAAAATGGCAGTGGCATTTTATATTTCATAATGATCTGAAGCATTTCATCTTCCGTGATCTGCGTCCCATAAAAACTAAGATCCCGGACCCATTGCTCCGAAATCTTTCTTTTCACTGACTCAACAGCATATGCAGCTGTTACTTTTTCAAGAAGCTGACTACCTTCCCGCTCGTTTGTGCCACTGACATCTAATGTTTCTCCCTTTCCGGATTTATAAAGATAAGAAACATAGGCATACTGGCTGATCTCTTCTCCCACAGACTCGACTGCTGCCTGGATCTGCCTTTGCCTGTCCATCAGGATCATAGGCATGATCAGGATCACGCAGAAAAATACCACCAGCGGAAAACAAAGGGCAGCTTCTAATGTAAGACTTCCTCTTTTTTCCTCTGTAATGTTTCTCCGTCCTCCAAAGGAGACCCATGATAATGCCCTTTTTCCGGAAAATTTTTTCTGTTTTAAAAGTGCTACATATTTATGGGTTCGTACTTGGAGAGGTGCGAAAAATTTTTTTGATTTATAAATGGAGTGTCGTGTTAAATAATTAGAATAAGATTTGCTCCTAAAAAAGGGCATCATCACAGGCCTCCTTTCTTTTGTAATATTCTCCCGGAATATGTCCGGATACATTGTCATTCAGGGAACAGAAAGATAACTTCCCGTTACAGCAAAGTGGCTCTTTCCGGCAGTTTTCCACGGACCTGAAGAAAAAAATACAGGTTTTCCACAAAATACAGCTTCCATATCCACCATACAGACACATTGTTCTAACAAAAAGTCCGGCTGTTCCCTGCGGATATTGATCTGCATTATATCCATCATCCGGAATAAAGGCTGCGTACCATAACTTACAAATAAAAACAGCCTGAGATATCCTTTCAGATCCAGTCCCATTTCATTTTCAGGATCCGTTTTTTCAAGATCCGGAAGTCTTCCTTCTGCTCCTGTTTTCAAAACATTTTCCAGGCTCAGTTTCCAGTCAGAGCCGGTCTTCATAAGAGGTACTTTTCCACCGTCTAAAAGGCTTCTCGCATCTGCCATTGCCTCTGCCAAAGCCCACACACCCATAACAAAAAAAGTTACCACTGCTGTCAGCGGAAGCAAACTACCACCTCCTGTTATAGCCGCTGCCAGCGTTTCTGCTTCCTGACGTTTTTTTCCATCTGATAATATATGGATCATATTCAATCCCTGGCGTACAGAAACCAGTTTTAAAACAGATGCCTCCAGGTTTTCCCTGTCCGTTTTCTTCCCATATAAAATATATTCAAGTTCGTAAAAATTATCCTTGTCTTTTATTTTTTCAAAATGGGAAAAGTACCGCACCCCATACTCAGATACTGTTAAACGATCCATCAAGCTGGAAATCCCCTGAAAATGTGCAGTGTCATTTTTTGAAAGAGCAGACGGTGCCTGTAAAAGAGGCAGTCTTTTTTCTGAAACCTGGCAGTCTGGCGGTAATACTATCTTCAAAATGCCTTTTCCACTCATTGATTTGATTTTCTCTAACCATCCCTCTTTTTCTTTGTCTTTTACTCCAAAAGAAACTCCCAATGTCAGAACCGGATACCGGCTCATATGGCGGATCACCGGTTCCCACAGTTCTTCTTCATCCAGATCATCCTCTTCATCGGAAGGTTCCCAGTCGTCAATATACTGGATCACTTCTTCTGCCTCTTCTATCAGCTGTTCCATAAACCGGATATTTTCCCTGCTTTTTTCTGTAAGTCCCCGGATCATGTTTCTTCGTTCTCCGTCCTGGGAAATGTAGGTTTCATAAGACCGGATCTCTTTTGTTAAAGGTCCCCGGGAAGACTCTTTTAGATCTTCCTCGGATACAAATTTCTCCCTGCTTTTTTTAAGGGCGCGTTCCATCTGGTCTGCCTTTTTTTCATAAGCTTCCACCAGTCCCGGAACTGCCTTCAGGTCTTTGATCACAGCTTCACATTTTCGGATCATGCCTTCGCCGTTTAAACTTTCCAGGCAGTCCAGTCCTTCTTCCCAGTGTGTTTTCTGCTGTTCCAGTCTGGCATTTAATTTTTCAAGGGCTTTTTCAAGGGCAACTGCTTCTTTGCTGTGTTCTTCATACAGATCTGACACACGGTTCACACTGGCCGCATTTTTTATATCCCCCAGAACTTCTTTGGCTTCCCCTTCTGTCATAGACTCCCAGAGTATACCTGCCAGCCTGTATTTCATATAATCAAGGATCTCCTGCTCCATACAGCTGCCTTTTCCCTCTGTCAGCACTGCCATGTCTTTTACAACTGCATCCTCTGTTTTCAACGGATACCAGTTTTTTGCCTTCATATAAGGTTCCAGAAAGCCCTTAAATTCTTCCTCTAAAAGGCCTTTACTGTCCGTTTCCAGTCCAAGGATCCTGTATTCATTCCAAAGGCTTCTGTGATACTGTGCCATCAAAGACTCCATTGCTGAATTTGAAGCTACTCGGAGATACAGCCGCTGCCCCGCTGTACGGGCTGACTCTGCCATAACCAGCAAAAGTGTCATGATCATCACCAGGATCATCGCAAGGAAGACGGTAACTTCTCCCTTTTCTCTCATCAATAAACCTCTTTTGATTTTGTATTGATCTGCTTGAAGATATTTTCTAAAAGTGTGTTGATCTGCTTCTTAAAAACGATCACAAGACTTACCAGGACCACCATAAAATCCAGTACCTGCCCCGGAATGCTTGAAAATACTTTTCACATCTTTCACATCACTCCGATGTGTAAATTATTTTTCTTTTTAATTTAGTAAAAAAGCAGGCTCTTGGATATCCTCTTGTCCAAAAGTCTGCTCTCTTACTTTATGTAAAATTACCTATTTGCTTTCTTTCAACTTCTGATTTTCCTCTTCTAGTAATTCTATCTGCAGCTCTAGCTCTTTAATTCGTCTCTTGTATAAAATCATTTGTCTTTTCAGCTGTTTATTAACTTCCTCAGTTGCTCTATCAAAAATTGCCTTTTTAGGATTATAACATTCTCCCTGCTTCAATTGTGCCTCTTCTACCATTTGTTTGGCCTGCAAATTTCTATAAAAATAGCTCCTATCCACCCCTGCATATTTTGCCAATGCAGTAATTGATATCCGCTCCTTTCTTCGAAGCATCGCATCAATCTCTCTCTGAATAATTTCTAAATTCTCTTTTTCTTGCTGTTTCTTGAGCCCTACGATTTTATCATACTTCATTTAACATCACTCACACCTTCCTGTTGTATTCGCAAAAAATCTAACTCTGATTTTAGCTTTTGATTTTCTGCTTTCAACTTTATAATTTCGATTCTCATAGCTAACAATTTTTCCTTATACTCATCAAGGAGTTCCACTTCGTCTATGTTCATTTTATAGCTTTGATTTTGAATATCAACAGCTTTATGTACTTCTTCTTTGATTTTTGGATTTCTGTAAAAAAACGAGTTAGATAAGCCTGTTCTTTTGCATAATCCGGAAACTGTAATCCTTTCGCCCTCATTACGCATTCTTTGAATTTCATCCATTGCCAGTTTTACTTTTTGCCTGCTTTTTTCCTGGCTCATTTCGATGATTTTATTTGCTTTCATCCTTAATCACAACCTTTATAGTTTTTTTAACAATGCAATTTCCTTTCGATCCAACCGTTTCTTCAGCGTGTCCACCTCTTTTTGAAGTATACTGCACTTTTGAAGAAGCTGCTCATTTTCAACCTTTAACCTTTGATTCTCTGACTGACAGCTGTTAAAATCTTTCTTCAATTCTTGAAAATTATGACCTGCAACATTTCTTTCTTCAGATGACTGCTGTACATCTATCCGCCGTGGCTGTTTAATAGCTTCCTCCAGTTTCTGACGGACTTGCTCATTCTTATAAAAAAATCCTCTTGATAAACCTGTCCAACGAACCAATTCTGTTACAGAAATCGGCAGTCCTCTGGCACCCATATCATCTATTGCCCGAATCGCCTTTTTTATTTTCTGTTCACTCTCAGCTTTATTAACGGCTATCATCTTATCATATTTCATATCCATCCCACTCCTTTACCACATCCATTAAAATCATATCGATTTTCTCTCTGACTGCCCTCGTTTCATCCGCCATTATCTTGTTCCCAATCTTTCGGTAATGATGTACACTTTGTAATGTTTTATGCCCCAAAAGCCTTGCGATCATCCAGTCGTCGATATGCATCTCTGTCAGCTTTTTCCCATAACAATGTCGGAATGTATGTGTTCCAAAATTCAGCAGCTCTCCATTCTCATCCCGAATATCATTTTTCCTAATCATCTGCATGACTCGATGTTGAAGCATGCTATACTGAAATGGTCTCGATAGATCCTCTTTTTTTACAAAAATATATTTTGTCTTTCCATAATGTTCCTCGGTATAATCAATTGACTTTATAATAAGCTGTGCTATTTCATCACTAATTGCTTTTTCAAATGTGATTGATTTTACTTGCTCGATTCGTATAAAATATCGATTTTCTCTTATGCTCAAACAGTCCGTTTTTAGTGTAAGCGTATCCGAAATTCGTGTTCCCAGCAGCTGATGAAGGATTAATGCCCTCGCTATTTGTTCATCCATCTGAAAAATGTTTTCATTCAGCTTCTTTACGGTTTCATCCGAATAAAACTTAAATAGATATCTTGGTGTGCTAGGAAAATCAGTACTTATAAATAGGTTTTTGATATCTTGCCTATCATAATGATTTCCCACATCTTCAATCACTCTTCGTAAGCCATATAAATCAGAGCGATAATTTTTCCTCTCTTTTGCCTCTGTCTGAAGATAGGTCAAATAGTTTTCCATAATATCCCGTGTCAAATCTAGTAATGATTTAATCTTGGGATACCTTAATGCCAGATATCTGCAAAACCTTTTAGTCGCTACCATTTCAGCCGTAATACTTCCTATTGCCATATATTTCAAATGCATAAAAACTACTGTTTTAACTTCTTTTCGGATTGTTATTTGACTGATTCCTTTAAAATTTATAGTCTTTACATTCTTTATCGGATTGCTGCGAAGAGGAAATTCAAACTTATCCAATTCCCACACATCTCTATCCTGTTCTAAGTACTCCTCATCCTTCTGAGAATACCTCAGAATCTTCTTCATATGCTTTACTATGCCAGGTGTTTCTGTTGCTACAATTTCATAAACGCTTCGATACTTCTTACTTGTAAGGGCATATCCCTGCTCCATCATCCAGCTCTTTAGCTGCAAAATAATCTTATTCTCATCCTCATATCTTAATGTTTTAATATTCTTTTTTATAAGAAAATGCCGGATATTATTAAAATATAATATTTCGGACGCCAAACTACTTGGAGCAAGTTCCTTTCCCCTTTCCCATACAAAATCTTCCAGGAGCTTTCTTACTGCTTCTGATGGAAGTCCTTCCAGGTCGAAGTAACGTTCTTTCCGGACCCTCATTTTCTTTTTCTGTTCTTCTGTCGCATTCTTATAGCAGTCTAATTCATAGATATGTATCTTATTTTCCAGTTTTTTCACCCCGCTTCTTTGGAATAATCCCAGTTGCAAGAAGATTTTCTGTCTGATTGAAATATTCCATATTCGCCTGTTCGATCCGTTTAGGCATATAGTCTATATACTGCTTTGTCATATTTTCATTGTTATGCCCTAAGTAATCCCGAATCGTCTGAATGGACACTCCATCATCATAGAAACTACTTGCCAATGTATGCCTGTAATCATGCGTTTTGAATGTTTCGCCCGAAATATATATTCCATACTTCTTACAACTTGCTTTGAATCCCTTAACAAATGTGCCAATCCTATATGCCCCACCATCCTTTGAGTTGAAAAGGAAATCAGTGGATTTGATATGATGCTTTTTTATATAAATTTTCATAATTCGATAAAGCACCAATGAAATTGGTATCATTTTTTCCGCTTTCATTTTAATTTGATAAACCTTAATCCATGCATCTTCTCCATCCCAATAATATGCGTCTCCTTTTAATGTACATACCTCACTGATCCGTAATCCTGTTGCCCATAAATTTAGGAAAATAAGCCTTTGTACTTCTGGGAAAAACTTTAGCTTTTTTAATATTTCCATATACTCATCTTCTTGAACACTTCGATCATGGTGATATGGGTAGACTTTCTGGCTGTAATAGTTTTGATCAAAAATTTGCCCCTTGATATGTCCTTTAACATTTAAGTATGCAAAAAATCGGTGAATATCAAATATCTGCCTGTTTACTGTTTCTGCCTTAATTTCCTGTTCCTGCAGGAGCTTGAAGTACTCTGCTATCTGTTCTTCCGTAATTTCACATATGGATTCTATTGTATTAAAGTAAACTAGAAATTTTTTAATGTAACACAATTGACTTCGTATATTTCCTAGTGCCAAATCACTGATACCTACTTGATATTTCATATACTCTTGTAGCAATTCCCTGTTTCTCTCATTCGTCACTTCGTAAAAACTGAGTCGCTGAACAGGATTACTTGGGTTTACACGCTCTGGTGCAAAATTGAACCTTTCCATATACCAGACATTTGCATACCAGTGAATTTCTTTTCCACTCATAAATAGTATTTTGCGACTGTTATCCACAATCTGCATACTGTTCTTCACATTTACAACTTTCCTGGCTACAATTGTTTCCAATTTCTTTATTTGCTCCAGTTCAAGACGCTCGATATCATCAATTCCTTCCTCTATGCAAAACTCATACATCCACCTTAAAGGAAGTAGATAACGCACTCTGCGATCCTTGCTGTCTTTTATATTCCTCAAGGCATAGCATAAAATCTGAAAAATTTGCCTTTTTAAATTTTCTGACGCCTTTTGGCTAAAATCCCATACCAGTTCGCTTTTATCCTGGATATAATCAAAATCTGACCCTATGTCCTGATCTGGTATGTAGGGAAGAAAAATCACTTGCCCTTCATACTTGAGCTGTTCTTTGTTTCTTCCAGAAAGTGTTTCCATTTCTTTTCGGATGTCAAACTGTTTGATCCGATCCAATGTCTTCAAATATTCAAGGCTTTTAGAGAAAGTTTTTGTCCTACGTAACTCACTTTCATACAGTTCTCTGGTTCTATAATCAATTTCCCTTACATGATGAATTCCCTGCCGTATCAAAAAATTCCTAACATTTCCTTTCAAGCGTTCTTGCACTGTATTGCACCGCTCAATTTCATCCAGCAATTCTTTATACTCATTCCGGATAAGTGCCTTCTGCAAATTTCTCAAGAATCCAGTTCGCTCAAACACCTGTTTCTTTGTAAAGCTCCCCGTTTCATGCAAAAAGATTTTATAATTACGGAAATCCTGTTCTTCTATAAGAAAAACATCATATATTCCTACACCTTTTAGATAAGACTCTGCACACTCCCAGTATGTACTCGGTACATTTATATCCGTTGTCAACTGGTTATGAAGATAATCCGCTTTATCCTGTGATTCCGTATTCAATAATCTTAATGCAGGCACATGCTTCTCCTCCTTCCCTAAAGTAATTTGTCGATTTCATAAATGGACTGATGTTTTCTATAAAATTCATCGCTGACATCAATCAACTCCTGATCCGATATATTTAAATATCTCATCGTTGTTTCTATATTTCGATGCCCAAGTGCCTGACTAATAAGTTCCAACTTCCATCCAGCCTTCCGGCGAGCATTTGCAAAATAATGCCGCAGCATATGTGGTGTTACTTTAATCCCAGTCTTCTTCTGCAGCCGTTCCATCAATGCATAGACGCCTGAGTCCTGCATCGGTTTTCCAGCATAATCTCCCGAAATGTTAATAATCAAGTACTCCTGCTGGAAAATAAGGTCTTTATATTCCTCTATATAAAACTGCAGAATTTCAAAGGTGGCATCGCTGATTTTTGCCTTCCGGTATTCTGCATTCTTAGCCCTGGCTCCATTTTCATTATCTTCTCTAAAATTGACATACAGTAAGTGTCTCTCATAATCAATATCTGTCGCATACCGGACTCCCAAAAGCTCCCCGATGCGAAATCCCGTTTCTGCTAATAATAAAAGCAGGATTTGATCGCGACAATTGGCACATGCCTTTAATAAAATCACGATCTTATCCTGCTCTATGGTCTTCCCTATATGTCCTTTTTCCTGTAGATATCCATGAAATGTATTCCGGTATAATGTCCTTTTTACTCCCACTGAATTATGTACAATAATTCTCATATCAGAGAGGACTTTTAATTGCTTTATAGATTCATCCTGCTGTCCAGAAAATCTATAAAATCGGAACACCTCTTTTAAATACGCATTACAGGTCTCATTATATGGTTTCTTTTTGTAACTATCTCCACTATGCAATCCTGCCTGTAACCATATCAAATAGTCTGTAAAGTGTTCCTGCTGCTTATCATATGGCATCTCCCATACATCATCTAACTGGATGCCAGTCTCATCTATATAATTCAGATAGTATGAAATGGCTCCTGCACTTCTTCTGATAGTATTAGGTGACAATTTTGATCTTTTTTTATGCATTAGATACTTGGAGGGCAGTAACACTATATCCTGGCTCTCCTGCTCACGAATGAAATAATATTTTTCGTGATTATCTATCTGGGAATCCACAATATACCTTGCCATATTACTTTACTCCTTTCCTCTAACGCTATACACAGTATACCGTGTTACTCTTCTCATAGCTATCACACAATGTAACAATCTTTCCTTTTCAAACGAAGCATTATCAATAAACAACGTCAATCGATTTGATAACTCCCTGCTATTCCAAATGCAATACCTGCAGTTAACAAAAATCCAATAATTCCAACTGCCGCAACAATCAATATCCCAATCATGATCGTTCTACCTCCTCAACAATCTCTATAACATCTGGCATTCTGCCATCGTAACCGCTTCATCTTCCATAGCAAAATATTCATCTGCCACATTGCGTTCCACCGCCAAAATCTCTCCAGCCTCCTTCTCTCCCAGCTGGATCGGCGCCAAATACTTAATAATTCTCCCACATAATTTCTGGTCCGGACAAATATCCAGCATCCCCATACAGGTATTCACAATAAGGCGATCCAACACATCGGTAATCACTATTTTTTTAGCATCATATCCTCTCGCACCGATAAAATTTGCCAAGTTCTCCGGGGTCAGTGCCAACATATATTCTTTTCTGGCTCCCCCACCATATGGATACTCATAGGCATATCCCATCGTTTCTGTGTTCATGATCCGTTCTACCATATTCTTTTCTTCTGCTCTCATAAAATCTTCTCTCCTATTTTTTAACTGCCAAACTCAATTTTCCCTTCCAATGGCGAATATGCATCGACACCATAGCTTTCCTGAAGGATCTGAAATCTTGCGAGCTGCATGGATGATCTGGACAGCCTGCCCCGGTTTACAATCAAAAGAACATCTACCTGTTCTTTCTGGACCGCTTCTATAAAATGACGAAATCCATTTCGATTCCAAAGCGGAGTTGTCCCCACATCACTGGAACTTCCAACCAGTTCAAATCCCATCTGCTCTCCATAATCAATCAGCTGTTTAAACTGACTTTTTAATGCACCATTTCTATCTTCCGGTGCATCAATCGCACAATAGATCCACGCACGTTTTCCCTGACCCATTCCTGCCTCCTGCTCCTTTTCCAAACACCCTTTATGTTCTTCTCTGTACTGTTACACCAAAACTCACGAGAATTGCCTCATCTACTTTACGCATCATGGCTCCACTCAGACTTCCTACATACCCTCTTAATCTTATCCGGTCAATCGTCCTTACCTGCTCCAATAAAATAACAGAATCATTATGGAGTCCTCTTACATGATTTCCCAATTCGATATGTGTAGGTATCCAGTGCTTATTAGGCCGACTTGTAATTGCTGCCACAATGACGGTTGGACTGTAACAATTACCAACATCATTCTGAATAATCAAAACCGGCCGGATTCCCCCCTGTTCAGAGCCTATTACCGGCATCAGGTCTGCATAATATATATCTCCTTTTTTTATCGTAACACTTCCCCTCCTTCCATCTACTCTGGACTACGAATGTTCCTACTCTTTATGAAAAGTCTCTATCTCTATGTAATTCTGCCATCATATGGCAAATGCCTTTTTTCCATCTTACGCTGATGACCTCGCCTGCCAAAAGTTCATCCGCTCGGATTCCCTTTCCCAGCTCCTTCTTGGCTGCTTCTTTCTGCCCTTGCAAAAGTATGGATTTTACCTGGTCAGAATTCAGAAATAAATATCCTTTCGATGTCATAAAATGAAAATTGCTGTCAGGATATAATTCCATAAATTCTTTGACACGCATATACATCTTCCTCCTTATCATTTTGTGATTTAGAACACAAGGATAGCGGCAGCCTTATCCAGTTGATCTATCTTTCCTTTTCCGCTGGATAAATATAAAGCTGCCGCCATAGTTTCTGTTAAAAATCACTTGTTCTTCATTTTCAAAAGTTCCTATTCGACACAACTTCCCGGAACCAGATATCGGAAATACTGATATTCCTGTTACAACCGATATCTTTGGGCGGCAACACTGACCAGCCATGGCTTAAGGCTGTCATGGGATTGTTCCCCTCCGAGGGTCTCTCCGAGCCGCCCTCATTGCGTGTTCCCGTTTTGCGGGGCTGTGACTGGACGGAAGTATCATTATAGGCTGTTCAGGTCATTGCAGGCAGTCTGCCAAAACTGCTTTAAGGACAAATTTTTTTCGCTCTGCACCTTTGATGTCATCTTATTGACAGACACTCTGACTATCTGCAGGTGGTCGTGGCGGATTTTCCTTTGTGCTTTTCCTTTTGGGCTGAACAACTAAGGTATCTGTATTGCCGGATATGACTGTTTCACACAGTTTTTGCCAAAGAACAGAAAGAGAAATCAGTCCCCTTCACTTCCTTCCACGCTGGCAGAGAAGTTTGAGAACCAAAAACAGAAAAATAATTAAAATAATTTTCTCAGTTTCTCTAAAATCTTCTGTCTCCGTTTGTTTATCGCCTTCTGTGACAATCCAAGTACCGAAGCTACCTCCCGTTCCGTCCGTTCCTCAAAATAGAGTTCCTGAATCAACCACTGTTCTTCTTTCGAGAGTTCTAAAAGGAATTTATGTAACTGTTCACACTCTATTTTTTTCAGAATCTGATCCTCCACACTTCTGTTTTCTTCTGGAAATTGCACAGCCATTTCCTGCAGGCGTTCATAGGAATCCTCTCTGCTAGGAATGGTCATTTTCTCTCCTGTTTTAGGATCTACGATATTTCTTGCTCTTTTTAAGTCATATTCCTGATACTGCATTTTTCTTTCACTTGTTCTCAATACAGCGATTACTTCCTCGCTGGCTTCCGGATACATTTTTCTAAAATCCGGTATCTTATACGGTTTTGCCATGTTCCTGTCCTCCTTAGTTTTCGTTGGGTGGTGAAAACGAAGGACAAGTGGCGGACTACGACATAGGTTTCTGGCAATCCTCAAGCAAGAGCTTTTCTCCATACGCTGCTCCTTAGAAAAAAAGAAGCCAACGGGAGGATCCCGCTGGCTTTTAACAAATTAGAAATTGGATGCAGCGCACAAAACACTATAAAAAAGACCCCATACATTTCTGTATGAGATCTTCTCGCTCAGCACACTGACCATCCAGTGTACTGACTATAACATGAGAGAAGTCGGACTTTCAGTAGGACTCTTGTCGGACTTTAGTCGGACTATTTAATTGATATGAAGCGTTCTCGGTTTGCTTCCGTCACTTTCAATCAGATGTTCTTCCTTCAATTGCCGAAGATAACCATGCACAGTTGATGGGGAACGATACCCTAAACCTTTTCCGATATCCCGTACAGTAGGCGGATATCCATACCTTTTTATGTATTGCTCAACAAAATACAAAACTTCCATTTTCTTTTTGTTGCTCATAAAACCACCTCTCCTCTATTCATAAAGTAACGGTTCTTCCAAAGCCTGTTTGATTTGAGGAAGAGCACTCCCCCAAAGAGATAGACCGAATATTTTAATTGCTTCCTTTTTTCTATCATAATATGTGCTTCTTTCCATCCGAAGCGTTTCCAGTAATTCAGGCTCTGTATATCGGAACCGGCTTAAATAACACTTAAACACAATGTCAAAATAAAGCTGTGGTGAATATGGAAAATCACGCATTTTAACCATGGCCGAGTCTACCAGTTCCACAAGCCACTTGGTCTGGAACAGGCTTTTTACTGTTTCTTCAAACTTTTCCCTCTCTACAGTAGGAGCAAAATCATTCAGATATAGAAGCCCCTCCTCCAGTTCTCTACCATAACAATATTCTGCTTCTTCACGAAGCATTGCAGCACGGTCACAGGCCGTCCAGCATACATTTCGATAAATAGATAATAACAATTTTGACCTTTCATATAAATTTTGTTCATCCAGATGCTGCATCACACACAGCATCTGAATACTGTTTTTTGCCAATGAGTTTTTCCGTCCCATAAGCCCCTCCTATCTTACCGGTTCATAACTCCCGGCATAATCAAACCATGATCTCGATATTCCGGCATCTTCAGATCCTTCATCAAGGCCGCTGGATAGATAGCCCTTTTTCCAAATCGCCGCCGAGTTTCCTCAATCGCCAGAAATAATTTTTCTTCTTTCTCAAGCCGGATTGGATCCGAAAACAAACAGATTTGCTCCGGTTCTTTTGCTGATACCAAGTTGATTGCACGAACAGTTACCGAACGCACAGGTTCCTTCCAATCATAATTTCTCTGAAATAGTTCCCTCGCCAGTTTTGCAATTTCCAAAGGCACTATCGTCGGAAGGGAAAGTTGACCTTGATACTGCCTTGTAAATAATTCCTGATTGCGAATCGCTATCTGAACCCCCTGTGCTTTCAATCCATGAATCCTTAATCGATGTCCTATGTCCTGGCATAATTCCAGAATAACCTTCCAGACCTCCTCTTCTGTTTTAAGATCTGCTGTACAAGTAATTCCATGCCCCACACTTTTCATCGGAGACACAAAGTCCTTCTCCATTACCGGACTATCATCCAGACCATTTGCATATGACCACAGCATCAGCCCATTTTTACCAAGAAGCTGGTTCACATAATCATGATCCATTTCTGCCAGATCTCCTATCGTATAAATTCCAACTTGCTCCAGCTTCTTTGTAGTTGAGCGGCCACAGAATAATAATTCCGATACCCGAAGCGGCCAAACCTTTTGTTTCCATTCTGATTCTTCAATGCTAGTTATGGCATCCGGCTTCTTCATATCACTTCCCAGTTTTGCAAATATTTTATTGAATGAAATTCCTATACTAACAGTCAATCCCAGTTCATTCTTCATCCTGCAGCGAATCTGGTCTGCAATTTCTTTTCCAGAACCATAAAGAACCTGACTTGCTGTCACATCCAAAAAGCACTCGTCCATTCCGTAAGGCTCTACCAGGTCTGTATATTCCTGATAAATCTCTCTTGCCATGTTGGAATATTTTAAATACTGTTCATACTGGGGTGGAACCAAAATCAAATCCGGACAAAGTCGTTTTGCCTCCCAGTTAACCATCCCTGTTTTTATTCCTGCTTGTTTCGCTTTCTCTGATTTTGCAAGAACAATTCCATGACGGTTTTCTGTGGACCCGCACACTGCTACTGCTTTTCCCTGTAGCTCTGGGTTCAGCATCATTTCTACAGAAGCATAAAAACAGTTCATATCACTATGAAGGATTGTCCGATTCATATTCTGTACCCTCTTCCAATTTTTTCTAGCAATTATTAGCACACTTATTCTTGACAGCTTGCACACTCACTATTATAATGTGCATATAGTCACTGATACTTGCTAATTCTTGCTAATTCAAATATTAGCAACTACATGCACACTTGTCAATAGCACAGTTAGCAAGTTTACGCACACTAAAACGAATGGAGGTCTGACATGAAATCTTTTGGTGCTAAAGTTAAAGAACAACGTGGAAATCTTGGATTAAGTCAGAAACAATTAGCAGAAAAAGCCGGAATGGGTATCCGAACAATTACTTCTTATGAATTAGGAGAAAGAAAACCATACCAGGCACAGCTTTATAAGCTGGCAAAGGCACTGGAGGTATCAACCGAGTATCTGCAAAACGATAACATAGAGGATCCATCTTATGGTTTAGACCGCATGGAATATGTAGAAGATATGAGAAAAAAAAGCGGAACCAGAGAGGCATTGGATCTACAAAAAATGCTGGCTGAGAACACAGCTCTTTTTGCAGGAGGCACTCTAAGCGAAGAAGCAAAAGATGCTTATTTTCAGGCAGTTGCCGAAGCATACTATGACTGTAAAAAAGCAGCCAGAAAAACCTTTGGCAAAAAGAAAAATCCACAATAATCTTCTCCCGTAATATAGTCCGAAAGGAGGGAGCTGTTTTGACTATTCAATCCATATCTGAAGAAGTCAGACGGATCCAGAAAAAATATGGTGAATCGGATCCATTCCGTCTGGCACAGGCAATGAAAATTATCGTGGTATTAAAACCGATGGGAAGATATAAGGGGTGCTGCAAAGGATTTTATGTTCAGCACCGCAGAATCAAACATATCACAATCAACAGCGATTTGCCGGAAGTGATTCAACGGGTCATACTGGCTCATGAAATTGCTCATTCCGTGCTTCATGCAAACATAACAGCTGCATTTCATGAATTTACACTATTTGACGATACAGATCGGCAGGAATATGAAGCAAATCTCTTTGCTGCCGAACTGCTGTTATCTGATGACTGCGTATTAAATGCATTAAACGAAGACCAGTTTTTCTTTCAGGCAGCCAAAGCTCTTTATGTACCAGCAGAATTACTGGACTTTAAATTTCGTGTCATGAAACGTAAAGGTTATAAACTGGAGTCTCCCATCGTATCACATGGGAATTTTCTGAAAACAATTGAATAGGAGGACTACTGATGAACGAAGATACTATCCGCGATATATACTATGTAGAACATAAATGGAACCCCCATTTTTTCTATCTTTCCCCAAAATCATTTTGCCAGGATCTTGAAAAAAATGGCCCCGATCTATACCTTGACTTGTTCCATGCCATGTATCAGGAAGAGTCTGATTATATTTGTCCATATACGGAAAACGATTTTTCCCTTAGAAAAGAACTTTGCAACAATGGGACAACTATCATCTATCAGCTTATTACTCCATCTCCTGTCCTCTCCCCTCTTACCCGGTGTGTCTATTTCTGCTGTCAATTAGATAAGCAGCAATATTTTTACTATACCTCTGAGCTAGCACATACCGGTGATTATCTGCTATGCGGATGGACAAAAGATGAAGCGCATCTCATTTTCCATTCCGATGCATCTACACTTGAGGAAGAACTGGAAGAAGTTAAAAAACTTTTTAAGGAGGTAGAACTATATGATCGGTGTTCAGACAGACTGCAAAGTTTATGTAAACGTAAGAGCAGCCTTCCTTCCAGACGGAAAGATGCTTCCAGAAGAACTTACCTGGGAAGACGGAACACCTTATACAATTGACCGCATTTTGAATGTGAAACCCTCTGTCGCAAGGAAAGCTGGAGGTCAGGGCGACTGTTATACAATTTTGGTAAACGGAAAGCAAAGCCATCTCTTTTTTGAACGCAGTACAAATTTAACGGGAGCTTATATAGGCCGGTGGTTTGTAGAACGAAAATCTTAACCAAAACCCTTATATAAAAAAGATAGCTGTCATTTTACGATATAATGTCAACTATCTTTTTTATATGGCATCATTTTATATTAACGCATTCCAGACGCACACTCTCCCATATTAATGTCCAGCACCCCTCTGGGCGGCTGGATCAGGGCGTCCTCATACTGGCACTTCCACTGAATCTCCCGGCACATCTGGCCATTCGCCACGCCGTCTATGGTTTCCCCATCCTGAATGGGGTTATCATGCTCCAATATGTACGATGCCACATTGTAGGCGTGGTTTACCACCCAGTTGGGGTCCATGTCGTGGAAGTGGTACTGGAGGTCGGGCAGGAACAGGGTGCTCATGCCCACCGTGTCGATGAGCATATCTTCGGTGCCCTCAATGTTAAAGAAGCGGACATTGACGCCAAAGCGGATGAACCGATCCGAGCCTTCAATCTGGTGAGAACGCACATCCTCCGCCAGAAACAGTTTGCCGCAGTTCTGGAAATAGAATGCCTCACAGGTGGGGTATAGCTCCGCCAGAGCCTCCAAAAAGTCGGCATCCAGATTGGCACGCTCCAGCGCCGGAAGCGCCGCAGCCAGCATATCGGTGGCTACCACCTGATATTTGCACTCCCGGAAGATCCGCTCCCGGTCCTCCTGGCAATCCCACATCTGGCTCATCAGGAAGGCATCAAAGCCTTTGCCCTTGAACTTGTCGCATTTCATCACCATCAGCTGCACCGGGCATTTTCCGTCCTTGAACTCTGCAATATGCTCCTGTGCGGCAAAGCCGGCCATTTTCTTATCATAACAGAAACACTCGGTTGATCCGATGTGCTTCTCCATTACGGCAGTCATTTTTTCTTTATCCGGCATTTCTACCGGCTCTTTGAACAGCATCTGAATGAGATAGGGGCCTCCGGGCTGGGGACCTTTTTTGTCGTCCAGGTTTTGCTGGAAAACTTTATTGCTCATTTGGTTTCCTCCTTAATAATCCAGCAGGATGGGCACCTGCTGTTCCTCGGCAAACCGCATGGCTCGCCAGAACATGGAGAAGGCAAACTTGGCAAGGGATTGGGTGTCATACGGGGTGTGTTCCGGGATGCCCGCCTTGCTGTACCGTCCATCTGCGTCTATGGTTCCATCTACCGGGTATCCCTCAGTGTCGGCCCAGCCAAGGATGGTATCCTCATCGGCCTGCCACGCCAGCTGGTTCAGCTTCTCCAGTTCCTTCCGCAGTCCGCCCAGAGTGGCGATCACCGCCTGATCATCGGTGAGCAGAAGCGCCTGAAATAAGAAGGAATCCGCCAGAGGCAGCCACCAGGTAGCCCCACTGAACAGGGACCACACCCGCTCCTCGTCCAATGCAAGGCGGGCAATCAGGGGATGCTCCCCAAAGTCCCAGTCTTTCTCCACAGTAGGTGGCACCGGTTCCTCATATGTATGGCAGGCAGCCACCAGCAGCATGGCGCCGAACGCATCCCAATCCGGCTTGTCGGTGTAATATGGCTTCTCATTGTCCTCCGGCCAGGGGGTGTAGGGCGGTTGGTCCGGCTGGGAAATAGCTGCCAGAATCTGATCCCGCCAGTTCTCCACCGTTTCCTGAACCTCAGCCGGGGACAGCTCCTCCTCGTTGTCAGCAGGTTCTCCATCCGGGGTGATGCGGTTGAAAGTATATCCGTTTTCCTCCGCCCACTGTTGGACGATGGTTTTCCAGTTGTGAGAATAGTACCGTGTCAGTGTTCCGGCGTAGATGTCAAGTCCCATAAGTTTTTCTCCTTTTTTGTCTATATCATTTCATACAGCAGGGCAGCGTCGCCCTGCACCAGCTCCAGATGGGAACGCAGCGTTTCCAGTCCGCTTTGTACCGCCTCGGTGGGGAGGTTCCAGTCTGGGGCAATTTCGGCGGCCAGTTCCTGGAGATTCTGCTCCCGCTGAGCTGCCAGCAGTTTAGACGCCAGCTCTCCCGCCAGCAGAGCGCAATCCGGGGTATCCTCCGTCTGGGGAGCAGGAATAGATGCTCATGGCCCCGTAATCGGTGTGCAGAACAAGTCCGCTCCCAGTAAAGGCAAAATTCACCTGCCGCACCACAAAGGGGTCATCAATAGTGGCCAGCAGCTGGCCGCTGCCGATATCCCACAGCTCTATGGGGGAACTGCCACGATCCTGCTGAACAGCCATCAGGCTGCCCCTTGTCCGCACCATACAGGTGTCTGAAAAACTCAGCCCCTGCCGGACAGAAAACGGGAAAGGATTGTCTATCTCCTCTCCGGTCTGGGTCAGATAGAACTTACCGCCCACCGAGAAACACTGGTCATCCGGGGAGAAGAAGGGATGCCAGCCCTCATTGGGAATCACTACTTTTTGGGCAGATTTCAGATCGACCAGCACATACTCACCCTCGGTGACACGGTAGGCCGCTTTGCTTTGCCGGGGAGAGAGCATCCCAAAGCAGTAATAGGCAAAATTCGGATTCTTAGACTTCTTGCATTTTACCGTTTCCCGCCACACCTCTGTGTTGCTGCCAAAGTCAAAGACGATGATCTCCTCGCCCGTGTACCACAGGGCCAGGTCGCCGCTGGCATCCAGCATGGTCTTCATTCTGTTTTTCTTGTTGGCAAAAGGCGTGACCTCATGGGTGCGGAGTGAGAACTGCTGGAGAAGATAGCTGTTGTTCAGCAGCAGGGTATCATTGGGGCAGAGAACCTGCTCATAGGTCATCCGCTTGGCACCCAAAGAGACCGTTTCAAGAATCTCCCCGTTGCCATCGAAGTGATAAAGGATCTCGTCCTCAAAATCTCCGGCCATCCTCGTCAGGAAGAAGTCATCCCGTGTGAGAGCGGTAGCTAAGGGCATAAAACCGTTGCTATCCTTTCCGACAAACCGATGGCATCGCGCTTCTTCAACGGCGGCGTCCGGATTCTGATAGACAAATCCTTTCCGCATCTGGCCCATCATGGCGCTGGCCGCCTTGCTCTTGACCTGGAAGGCGGAGTCGCACAGAATCTCCTTGACCTTCCCGCTATTCAAGCAGGTTCGGATGGTATGTCCGTCAATTTCAATCCGCCACTGCTTATTTGTGGCGGGGTTGAGGAATGTTTTTTCAATCATGGTTTTGATTGTTCCTCCTTTCGGATCAGGATGCTTTTTCCCTCGGCGTTGATGCCATACAGGTCATCCAGATGGATGTGAAATCCATCCTCACGAATGGTTTCTGCCATACCCAGAGCGGCTTTCGCCAATAGGAGCAGCCCAGCCCGGTTTCCCGTTAATTCCAATTCATTTCCATCGGCATGAGTGGCAAAGGAGAGGTGGGCTTCCGGCTCCACTGGAAGGATGGGCAGTTGTTCATCATTGAATTGAATGGTCAGTGTTTTGGGGTTCATCACTTGTATCCCACCTTTTGAAAACTCCTCAATCAAAATCCATCCAAAGCAGGTGCTTTCCACAGTGGAGGCACTGGAACAGATAGCATTGCAGATGCCCGCCATTGACGGATTCCCGAATCATTTCTTTCTGCTCATCGTCCCACATGGGGTCGTCCAGCACCTCCTCCAGCACGCCCAGCGCCCGCAGTTCTCTGGCACCCACATAGCCCAAAAAGGCACAATAGTCGCCGCAGTGAGCGCGCCAGTATTCCTGCTGCCAGCCGGAATAGCCGGGAGTGCGGTGGATCAGCTCGTCCAGCTTCTCCGGATCGTCTACACCATCATCCAGAGAGAAATCATCTTGAAAACTACCATCATATTTCCGGGCCGCTTCGCCGTTGGCGATGCACTCTGGGCACAGATATGCAATATCCTCCACAGAAAAGAACGGATTTGTATAGAAAATATGGGTCATCTTGCCGCAGCAGTCACAGACAACGCCGTCTGCGGATTCCTCAAAAGCGCCGGTTGCCAACGGATTCGGATGATACCGGAAGGTGGGTAGGCCCAGCCGGGTCTGCCGCTCCTTCTCGTTCTGCTTTTCCTCTGGTGTTTTGGGCTTGGGGATGGCGTAATGATTGCCCCAGTTTTCCGCATAGTCCTTCAAGACTCCCAGCCGCTTGAGGGTCTTCTTGTCGGAACGATTTCCAATTTGGCAGAGCAGTTCGTAGGCGTCCTTCTTAAAGTCCAGGAGGTCATACACATCCACCAGCACTTCCTTGGCCTGCTGCTCCTCACTCTGCTCCAGTTCCTCCTTAAAAGTATAGAGAGCGCGGACACTGTCTGGATTTCCTTCTGTCTCCCGAAACTGCTTTTGTAGTTCAATATATTGCTTTAGGTATTCGTTCATGGTCACAACCTCCCATCAATCCCACCAGAAATACCAGACGGTGGATTGCCACAAGACATCTGCCAAGGAGCCAATGCTTCCATCCTCATTCTGATCCAGATCTGGGCAGAAGCCATATTGCTCCACAGCCACCTCCATAGCTCTTTCCTTGGAGATCGGAGTTGAAAGTTCAAACTCCAATTCATCGTGGCTCATGGCGGCAGGGATGGCACCATGCTGCTCGAACCAGTATTTTGCCACTGCCATCAGGTCCGGTGTGTCGGGACACTCATTCCAATTTCCAAAGGGCAGATAGGCGAATATCTCCCAGGGGTTCTTTACCGGAATTTTAGCCAGAATGAGCGGATATGTCATTCCGGTATCATCGTTCCAATAGTTTGCGAAGCGGTCGTTGGGTTCTCCGCCCTCCATCTCGCCCAGGACTTCCTCATCCCAGTCCATATCGTCATCCTCGGCTTCTTCCTTGCGCTGGCCGGTCAATTCCTCCAGAACCGCCTTGCCGTCTTTTACAGGGGCAGTCAGTATCTTCTTCCGGTACTCCTCCACGGTTTTGAGGTCAAATTCATAGCAGTCCGCATCATGCTCCGGGTCGGCGTTCATTACCAGGCATTCCAACAGCGTTTCATCATCCGCCTGGATAAGCACGGGAACAAAGCCCTCCCGTACCCCCAGCCGCTGGGCGTAGCTGTATGCCGACATGATGGGGTCATCATCTGCCATGGATGGGAAATAGGTACACTCGCAGTCCAGATACTCCATGATGGCCTGAGCCACCTCGGAAGGCTCCAGCGTATCCTCGTCGAAGTCCTGTCCCTGCCAGTTGGCGAAGCGTTCCTCAATCACTTGAGCCATAGCCTCATAGTAGTCCTCGTCAAAGGAGATGAACAGGTAGGCTTCATCTTGGAACTCATCGGAGTGATACCGCTCTGGGCCGAAGAAGCGGAGGGCGTTGTCGTCAACATCGGCAGGATAGTAGGGACTGTCGCCCTCTCCGTAGTAGTAGCCTGCAAAGGCACGGCCTTGCTGATTGAATAGCACAGAGAACAGACAGCCGTCCAGCTCATCCCGGATAAACTCCCGCAGATCCACGCTGACAGGGTCGGCTTTGACCTGTTTGGCCACTTCGCTGTATTCTTTAAGGAAGTCCTCGCCCATCAGGTCGTGCTCCATGCACCAGCGCAAGTAGATGGCCATGTGGTTGTAGGCATTGATGGGGGCAATAGGCAGTTCCTTCTCCTCAATGCTCTCAAGGTGATAGGAGGCATCGTCCATCTCGCCGTCAAAATCATCGTTAGAAAGGGTGCCTCTGGTGATGGCATCCTGGCGATCCGGCTCCACCATAAAGCTGATGCCGTCCATTTTGTCCAGCAAGGCATCCGCGTCATGGGCCATCTTATATTCCAATTCATCCCGGTAGAGGGGAAGCACCTGATAGAAGTTGACCTCCTCGCCGCTCGGCAGGATGCAGACCTCGCTGCCATCTTCAGTGTCCTGGGGACCGGTCAGAATGGCGGCGCACAGCTTTGTATCTTTTGCAAAGTCATCCTCATTGTCCATGGTATGGCCGAAGCCCAGCCAGGTATCACTGGCAATGGGCAGGCGAGCCAGCACTTTCAGCAGGCGGATGGGCCAGTACCACTTTTCGTCTTTCATGGACTCCTGATCCAGCTTCCAGTCCGCAGGCAGGGCGATAGCCAACTCCGCCCGCTCCAGCTTGTATTCCGCCAGCTTCTCCGGCACATTCATCCGGTGAGCGCCCATACCCATGGTGACCAGGGTGTAATAGTCCCGCTCCTCAGTGGGCGGCACCATGCAGATGTCCACATGGATGTCGGGAGAAACCAGCTCGTGGAACACATTCTCGATCTCACCGAAATACTGCTGGATGTGCCCCTCGACGGCCTCCATCTCCTCCTCAGTGTAGACTTCGGGATTACTGAATTCTTCCTCATCCTGCGTGTCATCATTGTCTGAGTGGTCGCAGCTGTCATCCTCCGGATCTCCCTTTATAGGCTCGTAACCAATCTTCAGGGTCATCTGTTCCTCTGGCAGAGAGACACCGGGGCTGCGGGTGATGGTGTGCTTATCGTCCGCAGAAAAACCGATAGTCTCGCCGTCTTGTAGCGTCACATCACACGCCAACACATAGGAGGCAAGGCTTGCCAAAAAGTCCCGCAGTTCCTCCGGCTCGGCGTCGGTGTTTAGCACCTCCATCTCTTCCTTGCCAAACACATCCATGCCGTAGGTGTAGCCGTTCAAGCCCCCCTCTCTCCGGTACAGGCCAAACCAGACCCAGTTGAAGATGGGTAGTTCGTCCTCTTTCATCATATCGGCAAGGCCCTCATAGAAACGAGGCTCAAATACCACACCGCTGGTATATATGCCGGTGGCGTATTTCTGCTTGCAGCACACTGCCAGCGCCTTGGTGAACAGCTTACCCCGTTCCAGCAGTTTTTCCTCCTCGCCCAACACAGCCACCATGATATGGGCCTTGTGCGCTTTGGCCGCTTCTATAGCTTCTGGCCACATATAGTTGTTTTCAGCGTTAATTTCCGCTTCATTGTCGGGGATATGGCCGTGGAAGAGTGTCGCAATCAGCATCATGTTGCCGATCCGCATTACCACAGCGTCATCACTGTTCTCATCATCTTCGTCGCCATCATCCGGCTCCTCATCTACGATGCCCCATTCTTCCCGCAGATCCCGGATCAACTGCTCCTTGTCCCACTCTGCTTTGGAGAGGAGCACAGACCCGGCAAAGGAGCCTTTACAGTCAGTTTCCTCCTCGTCAGCGTCATCATCTTCGTTAAGATCCTCTACATCTTCATCCAGATCATATAGGGATTCATGCTCCAGTCCGCGGATAAATTCCTCAAAGCTGTCTGCCAGATGGGTAATCTTGTAGTCGTTTTCCTGATCCACATGGACTACCGCAGGCTCTCCCTGGGGGCCGCAAGCCCGGTAGTCCAGGAAGATCATATCGTGTCCGGCGCTGGGACAGTCGCAGATGGCCACTCCGATGGCAGGATACTCCCACTCATCAATCATAAACTGGCTGCCCAATTCCCCGCAGAGGGAGTAGCTTTTTTCCCGTCCGATGCCGAAAATGCCGGTGATGGCCACATGGTCTTCTGCCCAACAGGTAGGCTCATCGCAGGGATAGCAGGTATTCACCGGAATGCCGCCGTTGTGTTGCTTCATCAGCCAGATGTAGGCGGCGGGCAGCTTGTAGCCCAGCTCCTCCTCCACACTGGCGATCAGCTCATCGGAAGGCGGCTCACTGATATATTCTTTCAGTGCATACCAATTATCATCCCAGAAGTTGGTGAGGTCGAAATCCTCAAAGGGGGTATCACCGGGCACGAATTTGGCCTTCTTGTTCCGGCTGCGCTGGCGTTTCCGGATCTCCTCCTTACACTCCTGAATCACCGCCGGGGCATCTGCGTCCTCCGGGTCCAGCTCTGCCCACCGCTGGGCGTAGGGAATGGCCTTTTCCTCCTGCCCATAGAGATACTGATAGCCGTAGGCCATCCGCATATTCCACTCTGACTTGTCCTGGCCTTCCTCCCGGACAGACTCCAGCACCTCAATGGCCCTCAGGAGGGCTTTGTCTCCCTTGGATTTCAAAGTACCCTCGTCATGGTTCCCGATGATGGCGTAGTTCTCCAGTGCCCGCGCCAGGGCGTAGGCGGTGCGGTAGTTCCGCCAGTCCTCCGGGATGGCATTCAATGCCTGAATACAGCGGGTGTACTCGTCCTCATCGTTCCACTGCTCCAACTGAGCGAAGAATGCTTCGGCGTTTTGTTGGGTATAAGGAATATAGTCCATGCCCGTCAGCGTCTCGTCCAACTCGTCATCCTGATTCTCAGTTTCTGGCCCATCATCTTGTTGCTTTAGGGGCACAGAACCTGCTTCACGGCGGAAGGTGTGGAAGATGGCCCATGGGATGTCCGTGCCTTCAAAGAACTCTTTCGCCATGTTCAGTGCCTCTCGGATGTCCCAGGCGATGAAGTCCACATAGCCGCAGTAGAGGCCGGTGGCCCCACCGGTAAGGGTGAGAACCTCCGGTCCGTCACCGGTGGTGAACAATTCCTCCAGCTTGTCCCGGAAGTCGAAGATCTTCTGACTGCCTTCCTCCTCCCGCAGGGTATCCAAGGGATAGCAGAAGAAGCCCGCCACCGCGCCATCGGCGTGGAGATCGTCCATGAAGTCATTGTCGACATTCAGATAGCCGTTGATGAGTGGCACACAGTTGGTGGAACCGGCCATCACATCCAGCCGCCAGTCGGCGTCCGGGTCCTGGTTGGGTTCCATTTTGTAGCCAAGGTAGCTCTCCAGATAGGCTTCCGGATCGGTGGAGAGTTCCAGCCCCCGCTCCTTCAGAGCGTCGGGAAGCTGGGACATAAGAATGGACGGCTCCGCCTTGGGTTCCACCAACACATCAAAGTTGTCTATGTATCTCATGTGTGGGATCTCGCCCAGCACCTGATCGGTGAGGGTGGTGAGCATCCACCAGGCCCGGCCTTCCTCCTCCCGGAGCATGGGCAGCAGCTTTTCGCAGTAGGCGGAGATGGCGAAGCTGTTTTCACCCTGCTCCTCCAGCCAGATCTGCACATCCTCCCCGGAGATGTCCCAGCCATCCTCGGTACGCAGGCCGATGTTTCGGATGGGCTGGCGGCCCACCAGGATGTTCCAGTGCTCCAGCACCTCTTTGGGGGCGTGCTTCTGGAAGTAGACCAGCTCAAACAGCTTGACCTTGTCCCCCTCCGGGGTGAGAATCAGCTCATGCTTTTCGCCATTGAAGCCCATTTCGAAGGAAATTTCATCAAAAACCAGATTCAGGGTTTCCTGCATTTGGGCCACGATCTCCGCACCACGGGTGTGATCCTTGTCCTCGTCCATCATCTGGCGCAATTCTGCTTCCATTTCGGCAAAGGTTTCCCACCAGTTCTCTGTCCGCTCTCGGAAGCACTCCGAGAACTGCGGCAGGGAAATGCCCTTCCCGCACCAGTCGATCAGTTCCTCAATGTCCTGTCTGGTGTTGAGCTTAGGATCATCACCGGGATGCAGTTCCAGAGCTTTTTCAAAATACCGCAGAGCGCGGCCCTCCTGATCCAGATAATAATAGGCATACCCCATGCGGAAATTCCAGGAATTAGTGTCTCCCAGTTCCTCCTCGTGGGACTTCATCAATTCCAGTGCCCTGTGAAGCAGCTTTCTTCCCTCCGGCTCGCTGGGGTCCGCCAGGTTGTTGTAGGCTCGCGCCAGCTCCATATCGATTTCCGGGGTACGCTCCTCGGCGGGGATGGCCTCCAGCGCGTCAATGATCTTCTGGTGTTTGCTCTCCTCATGCCACTTCTGGCACTGCTTCAAAATATCCATATCAGGCTCCTCCTCGTCCTCATCCGGTTTCCAGTCTTTGATCTGCTGGAACACGCCATTCTCATCCCGCTCAAAGGCGCAGGGAGCGGGCATATGCAGCAGCGGAATGATGTCGGAATCGTCGTTGCAGATCGTATTCAGCTTGTAGATCCCTGCGTTGTTGGGGTCGTCCATGTACGCCTCGCTCTCGTCACCAGCGGTGAAGCGCCAGCCGCTGTCCCAGCCGCCGTCCGGCTCCTCCCGGTAGCAGTAGCCAACCTTGCAGCCCTCCACCGTGATGCGGTTGGTGGCGATGCAGCCATCGGCACCTTCCCAGTCGGGAAGCAGACGTTTCACATCTTCCGCCTTTACATGGTAGTTCCGGTTACGGCCGGAGACTTCGTACAGCTCTTTCCGCAGCATCTCCACCTGATAAGCCATATCCGTGATCTCATCCTCGCCCATCATCTCACTGATGTCATAGGACAGAGGATCTTGGACAAAGTCCGCCAGGACCTTGTCCATGGCCTCGTGTTCCTCCAACGTGGCGGTGATGCGGATACGGCGGGCGGGGGTGTTGCACTCGTCCAGATCGTGGAGGTTCACACTGCCGCTGACGCTGCACTCCAGCAGGATGGCGGCCAGGTCGGTGACCACATCAATGGCGAAGTGGAAGTCCATCTCCACGCCATTGGAGTGGGTGAACTCCAGATACTCCACAGTCTGGCGGAAGTCCCAGTTCTGCTTGTCCAGACCGATCTTGGCGAAAATCTCGCTGAGGGGGATCTCCTCCTTTTTCTGATCCTCTAAAAATGCCACAAGGTTCAGACTGTCATCGGAACCGCCAATAAAGTTGCCCCAGTATTTTTTGATATACATTTGTCGTGCCTCCTGTTCTGAAGCCAGTCGCTCAATGAGCTGATTCAAGTGTTCCAACCATGCAGGAGCGATCTCACCGCTGTCCTCGTTCTTCCAAAGATCCACAATCTCACGGATGCCGTCCTCGTCCGGCACTTCGTTTTTGATGTCGGTGAGCTGACACAGCAGGAAGGCAAGGGCTTCTTTGGATGCTGTGAAACCGGTAACTTTATCCCATATAGCTTCTTCATGATCGTAGTCCAGCTTGCCGTTATCCTTCCATTGGAAATACAGCTCCGCCAGAGCCATCGCAGTATTGTCAAAGAGGAAGTCGATTTGTGAGAAGTCAGATCCCAGCATGACCTCCTCTTTCATCAGTTCGATCATCTCGCCCAGATCCATTACCGGATGCTCCGGTACATATTCATTTTTAAGGATGTCCAGTACATCCAGCCCTTCGTCACGCTCTAATGCTTTTATGCCCCATGCTCCCATGTCGGCACCTCTCTTTCTTTATTTTGTATCAAGCTTCTATTGTCAATCATAGTTCTCCAGCCGAATGATAGGCCGATAAAAGTCATAATCTCCGTTTAGTTCATTGTCCTCCTGCACTTCCGGCTTACAGTGGGGCGAACAGGGCAGGAAACCGAGAAATGGGCCCAGCCCACCGCAGATATTACATCCGCCATCGCCGCCGCAGGTGGTAAGCCTATCAGCCTGCACCACTTCCCGCATATAGGGATCGTAGGCGATGGACAGGCCGAAGAAGTTGGGTTCCTCCATGTCATAGGGCCGGTTCTCATCCTCATCCATGTCCTCAAACCAGTGCAGATGCATGGAGTAGTCTAACCCATCTCCCCATGGGAACAGGGTCCGACATCCGCCGCCACACAGGTAGGCCCACTCGTCCACCGTGGGCAGCGAAAGCCCCTGCTTTTCCAGCCTGGCAAGAAGCGCATTGTAGTCTGTGCGGTTATAAATCCAGGTCTGAAATCCATCTTCTGTCCGTTCTATGCGAGCCGACTGATGCAAGGTAAGACTGCTGCTGTCACTCCAGGCAAAATCCCGGAACTCCTTCAGCCAGTCAGGATGGGCGGTCAGTCTGGAATCATCTATCTTGACTGGCTCCCAGCAGAGTTCCTCCAACTCCCGGCCCACCAGCATGGGGCCAATGGCCGCCTGCCGAACGGGAGCCATGCTTTCCCGGATCATCTCCTCCGGGTTCTGCGGTTCCATCTCCCACTCCTGGAACAGATAGTCCAATTCCTCCCGGCTCTCCTGATTCAGTCCCACGGCAAACTGCTCCCAGCCCAGGGTGACGGTATCTCCGGGGACAAAGACGAACTCCCGGCCATCTTTCTCGAAGATGCCGGTGGTGCAGCTCTGGCCCCAACGGTCAAAGGTATGTAGACCGAGAAAGGTCATATCATAACGAGCAGCCAGGCTTTCCATCAGCGCCTGCTTCTCGGTGTTTTCCATTTGATTGAATTGGGTGCGAAATAGTTTTTCGTTCATGGAAAGTCCTCCTTCAATCCTTTTTGCGTGTTCCAGCAGATAGCTCCGACCATCCTGCTTGGCCCGTTCCAAGTATTGTGGAAGCAGGTCGGAATGGATGGCATCCAGTGAGACCAGAACGGCGATCCGCTGGTATTCCTGAAGCTCAGGAGAGTAACAGTTGCGCTCCCAAAACAGCGGAGCGAACTGTTCCACACAGTCAGGACGCAGAGCGGGCATCGCCAAAAGCGCCCGACGGCTCACATATTCATTGGGGTCCTTTGCGAAATCCAGAATTATGTCCCTGACTTTCTGACTACATGAGCATTCCGGCAGATAGGCGGCAAACTGCCACTTGGCCTCACTCTCATTGGAGGCTGAGGCCCTGCGGCAGAGGCACTCAAACCATTGGGGATGGGAAGTGGTTTCCTGTATAAATCCCTCCGCTTCGTTGTCCCTGGCAATTAAATAGACCATCTCATCCATCAGGACGCTGTCTGCCATTTCTACATTCATTTGGGTCAACACATGGCAAAAGGCATCAAATATATCATTCCACGCAGGGTAATCAACCTCCCACACACCGCCAATCTCCTCGGTGGTTTTTCCGGGATAAGTGATTTCCTGCCACTGATGAAATTTTCTTGCCTGCTCCAGCAGGCACTCCCTGATGTCCTTTGCCATACGCTTACCTCACGATTCTTTGCACCATTTCTCCACTTTGTCATTCTGAGATGCCCGTTCTACACTGCGAACCGCCTCTGTCAACAGCGCAGGAAGTTGATCCCTATCTGCCGTTTCATACTGCTTGACCGGATGCACCCAATCAAAATCCCGAATGACAAGAATGATATATCTGTCCTGATACCAGCCCATATCCAACAAAAATCCGTTTGGATATTCCACTTGCAGTATATCTTCTTTTTGTGTGTCATCCAGAAAGGTGACCGTTCCGGTGCCAAAATCCACCTTGCGCCACGCTTGAACCATCATTTATCCTCCTACAGCTTATCCCAATTTTCCTGCAAATCGCCCTGCATCAAGTGCTGGGCAATGGCTTGGTTCAGTTCCTTGCGGCAATAATAATCTTCCTGCTCCATGCCGCGAACGCATTCCTCCATCAACGCCTCCGGAGAAACTCCTTCTCGTTTGCCATAAAGGTGGCCGAAGGCATAGCACACTGACTTGAGAAAGCCGAAAATATAGTCATGATTTCCACGCATACTGGGTAGGTCGTTGAAGGAACCCATGCCTCCGTATGCCCGAAGGTGGTGGGCGACCTCCCGCCGCTGGGTCCAGTCCTCAATATCCCGCTCCAGCCAGTCGATCCAGTTTTCAAATTCAGGGTGATCAGCCAACAAAATTAGGCGCAGGCAAGACAGAGCCTCGGTATAAATATCTGTCTGTTTCATCAGATTCCTCCTAACTATTCTCCGAAATGTTCCAGATACAATTCCCGCACGGAATAGGGGCCTACAAGAGTCGTTTCCTGTCTGCCATCCCAGGAATACACATGAATTTTGCCTTCATCTCCAATGTATTGCTGATCTTCAAAGGGTGCGGGAAAGGGAAAACTCTCTACCACGCTCCAGTCGATCTCGGATTTCAACGCATCAAACTCCTCGCGCTTGAGCCTTTTGAAATTAAACACCAATGCTGACCCGATTCCATCGAACAGCAGGTCAGCATATTCTCTGGTGGTGATGCTCGCGCTCACATTGGCGGCATCAATATTGACATCCAGAACCTTGTTTCCGCAGTTTGTCCAGATTTTATCAGGAGAGAACCAGGTGGCGCGTTCCTCAGCGTCTGCAAAGTCCTCACGGGGATACCATCCGTTTGCGCTGTCCGGCTTGACGCCTTCCCGAAGCGGCCCGTTGTACGGGGAAAGCGGATAATATCGGTGCCGCACCGGATCAAATCGGTGAAACGAAATTTTCAGCAGATACCTATGCTTTTCGCTGCGCATGAGCTTATGGGGCTTCACGATATGTTCTTCGATCAAACTCCAAATGTACTCATCCACACGGATGGATACACGGGGGCGGCCGAATAGTATGATTTTGTTGGTGTCTGTATCCACATTGATCCAGACGCGATTGATCTCAACCATTGTCATTCCTCGCTTTTCAAAACGCTCCGCTATAAAATCGGCTTTCCCAGATAGCCTCAAATTCCGCTTTCTCTATGACGCAGGCGTGGAATTCCTCGCCCCAGACATGGGCGTTCAGTTCATCCACGGTGGGGATCGGCGTGATCTCGATAGCGCCTTCGTAAAGAGCAGGGATATTGCGGGTGCGGCCATCCGCAAAGATGTCAATGGAGCGGAGAGCCAGCCGCTCATTTCCTGTATCCACTTCATAGAGGATCACCAATGGTTCTCCCTCCGGTGCGTCCTCCCAAAAGAGCTTGATATATTCAATCATCTCGATACCCTCATCGTATCATTTGAAATAGTAATACCAATTCCCGCCAAATTCCCGGTCACATTCCTCCTGGGAGGCAAAGGTGCAGTCCTTGATTCCCTCAATGGGGTAATGACGCTTTATCAGCTGCTCTCTGTGATAGGAATTGATCTGTTCCGTCAGGCCGCTCCGCCGCGCCGTCTCTAATTGCGAGTCGGTGGCAAAGATGTAGGACACAAAGTAGTTGTCCGGCTGGATGTACCAACCAAACTCAATGGCCTGCTGGATGTCAGCGAAGTGATTTTTCACATCCTCCATGCAGGCTTCTATTACTTTTCGCCATGCAAACTCCTGCTCCTTATTTCTCATGTTCCACCTCACCTATACCCAGATAAGTCCGCATCGCTTTTACATCATCACAGGCCGCCCGGATCATTTTGGACAGCAGCATCAAATCGTCGATGTACTGGGAGTACACGCAGAACACATCCTCGTCGGAGTCGAAGTGAAACAGATCCACGCCGCTGTTACTTTCCTCGAACTCCTGGATCACGCCCCGGACAAGCTGTTCCCAGTCCTTGCTGCTGCCGATCAGTCCCAGTCGTCGGAATTCCTCTGTCCGGAATCCGTCGCTGATCTTTAGCAGAAGGGAGATCGCATAGGGGTGGTGGGGAATGAGAAAGAATGGCGCGATCTGCTCTGGTTTCACCCAAATTTTGAAGGGCGGGCGCAGATCAGGTATCCAGGGCAAGATTTCCCATTCGTCCTCTGGCCGGTTTCCGTATTGGCAAAGGTCTTTCATAGTGTTCTCCTCATTCGATGTCGCTTAGTTCTTCTTTCAAATCCAGTGGAGCACCGTCCAGAGATGTGATCTGTGACAGTTCTGTTTCTGTCAGATTTTTCAGGAAAATGCAGTATTCGTCCGGGTGGCCTCCCACAAACTCCATTTTAGGCATCCCGATCTGCTGTGGGTCGGTGATCCACAGGCAAGGCTCTCCCGTTGCCCAAAAGTGAGTCAGAGTAAGAATTTGGCCGTTGTAAATTACTTTCTGTTCCATTCTCATTTCTCCTACATTTTCTTCAGCAGCTTCACGATCCGCTCCCGATTCTTTGCGGTTTTCATAAAGGTTGGAAGATGATCGGCCTGGGTCTTTTTCGCTCTTCCCGGCGGCTTTTCCCGCAAATCGGCACTGAGATAGTCGATCAGATAGGCAAGGTGCTCCCGGTTGAGGGCCCAGACTGGCTTACCCTGGAAGGAGGTCAAAAACCAAAGTTCCAGGCCAAAATAGGGTTCTCGTCCGTTCTGAATATCAGCAATGTAGGAGAAAGCCTCCGCTGTTTTATGGACTTCTCCCGACATGATTGCCCCGCAATAGGGACAGGCCACATGGAGAACGGAAAAGTGCTGTTTTGCTGTATCTTCAATATCCACTCGGTAGTACCTGCCGCAGTTTTTGCATTGGTTATGAACATCATAGCGGTAAATCGTCCAGTCACAGATTTCCTGATGACCGCAGCTCAGGCATCGGAAATAGGCGTTGTCATCATCCGCTGTCACCACACCTGCGCCGTGGCACTTGGGGCATTTCACCTGGATGCCGGTGGCGAGGGCGCTGTAGGCACTATATGTAAAGTAGGGTTCATCAACAATTCGGCTCATGCGCCCACACACTCCTTTCATCCGTCTTTCTCTAAATAAAATCCCCATACGCAGTTGGAGAACTCTCCAGCAGCAAAGCGGTGGATCTGCCCGTCAATCTCTACCTGCCAGACCTCGAAGGTATGGTTTTGGTGATAGATCGGGTCTTGGACTTTTACTCGCTTCCCAGTGGGTTGCCAGTCGTAGTCAAAGATGTTCACACCGAACAATTTGCATTGACCGTCCGAGCCAAAGGTTTCATATTCCCAAGCCATGTGATGCCTCACAATCCTGTTCGCTGCCAGCCGTCCAGCCGCTCCTGCACCGCATCGATCATCCAGCCCTCGCCCACGCGCTTCATGAGGAAACGACGGTCAAAGCCGGTGTTTTTCTCTCTGGTGTAAATGTAGAGCTTGTTTTTGGTAATCTGCTCTGCGTCAAGGAATTCTTCCCCGTTGTAGGTGCCCTGGGCGCTGTATGAGAGGCCCAGAGGTCGATAGCCCGGACGGGGCTTTTCGCTCACATACTTCTCCCAAATTGCCAGCACGCGGGGCACAGCATCAGCATCTTCAAACCCAGCCTGCTCCATGTATTTCTCCCATTCTGTCATCTCGGCAAAGAAAGCGGACAAGATTCTGCGACATTCTTCCGCCGCCTGCCCATCCAGTTGGACGGGCTTTTTGGCCTTTTCCCGTTGGAGCTGGGAGAAGTGTTCCATCTGCTTCTTGGTGAATTGCACATGGGATACCGGCTCAATGCGGTTGTTGCCGGCGCTGGCCAACAGGCCCTCATAGGTAACGGCGGTATGGTCGATCTGGATGTGGGAGAGCTTGGGGATGGAAGCCGCCTGGAGCAGACCGGCATCATCCAGCCCGGTCCGGTTAAGGGTCAAAAGGTCCAGCTTGCAGCCTTGCAAGGAGGACAGGCCGCTGCCGTGAATGGCGGCGTTGCCGTCCAACAGCAGATAGCGCAGCTTGGGCATAGCAGAAAAAACGGGAAAGCAGGCGTCGGTGAGCGCACCGTCCTCCACGCCGAAGTTGGCCATGCTTTTATGCCCGGCAAAGGGGGCAAGCAGTTCATCGGTCACCGGATAGCCTTTCACATGAAAGCCCACCAGGGTGTAACCGGCCAGCTGCTCCATGATCTCTGCGGTCAGCTCCGGGACTTCAAATTGCTTTTCCCCATCTAAGGTCAGGACACCGCTCTCCCAGTTCACTGTCCGCGCCCGTTTCGGTAATTCCATAGTGCGCCTCCTTATTCCTGCTCCTTGTAGCTGGCTTCAATGTCGATGAAGCGCACATACACGGCGCAGACTTCGCCCTTGGCGTCGTAGCCGAAGTAGACGGGATAGTAACCATCACCCCAGCCGGAGGAGAAGATGGGCAGGTTGCAGTCCGTGTCCGGCACTGTCCAGTTGAGCCAGTCGCCGCAGTCCCCCTGATATTTGGGGTAGGCTTGGGCGTTTTCCTCCAGTAAGTCGCAGAACAGGTCGTTGTAGGGGTCAATGTCCGGGGCTTCCTCCAGCCGCTTAGCCCAGTATGTCTTGAAAGCCGCCTGGGTCTGGATGTCCGCAACGCAGCCCATCCCGGCGTCTACGCCAAAGCCAAAATAATCGTCCTCATCCAGTCCCTCGTCCAGATCTTCTTTGCCCGTCATACCCAACTCATAGCGGACAGGCTTCTCCCGACTGACCTCCACCTTGACACAGGCGTAGCGGTCGCCGTATTTTTCACTGGGCACCACGCAGATCTTTACGGGATAAGTCCCGGCGGGGATCGTCTGGATTAAGGGCGGTGTATCCTCCAGCTCCACCAGAGGATCGCAGGCGAAGATCGTCCCGGTAGGGAAGTGGACGGCACCAATGTCCAGCACATTCACGCCCATGTTCCCAATCACTTTTTCTGTGAAATGAGCGTCCAGGTCCGTTTTGCAGACCAGTTTATCCTTGATTGATTCGTATTTATTTAGCCATTCGGTAGTCGGCATAGTGGTTTCCTCCTGTTGATTCGGTTTAAGCATCGGTCAGCTCTCTACAATGCGAACCTGTTTTCCTCCAATTTCTATTTCCAGCTCTACGCCATAGTCCTCTGCCCAAGCAGGGCACTTGCTGAGCAGGGCCAGGATGTGCTCATCCGGCTCCCGGCCAAGGGTCACACGCAGAATTACGGGCCGATCCCCATATTCCTTTTGAAATTCCTCGCTCTGGGTGTGGTTCAGATAGCCCTCCATCTTGTCCAGCAGGGCCTTCTGCGTTTCCGGGGAGCCGTCAATAAAGCCATTGCAGACCAAAACCATTAGAACTTCTCCGGTTTTGGTTTCTGCCAGAATGTCGATCTTATCCAGTTCGCCAAACATTTTTTCAATGGACATCGTTTTCACCAATCCCTTTCCCGGATGGCCTCCTCGGTGTCAATGGGGATGCCAAACCACTCCAGAATGTAGGCCACGGTTGCCGCGATACATTCCCGTGCCACCGTTTCGATCTCGCTGTCGTTCTCGTCAAACTCCTCCTGGAGATCATTGATGCCGCAGACCGCCTCGTCCAGCGTTTCCTGCACCACTTCGGTATCGGTTTCGCCGCCTTCCAACAGGTCGATGACCTTCTGAAGCTCGTCCTTTACCTTGTCTACCAGAAAAGCAGGATAGTAATCGTCCTGATACATCTCGTCCAGCAGTTTATAATTCGGATCAAATGTTTTCATCGTGATTCCTCCTTTCTCATTCAAACATCAAACCGTATGATTCGGTCAAGCTTCCGTCGTCCTCGTGGAATATACACTGATACACGGGCTCACGCTGGGTTGCTTTGCGGAACCGCTCCAGAACCGGAGCCAGCGGCTCACCGGTAGGGATACCGAGCGCATCAGACACCCGCCGCAAGCTATCCATATCTTCCAAGTTTGTGTTACGCTGTCTCTGCCCATATTCCTCCAGTGTTTTGGAATCTACATACTGCTTTGCGTCACAGCAGTCGTGCCAGCAGATGCAGCTCACAATCAGGGAAAAGAGAGCGTCCATGCTCTCGGCCAGACGGCCTGCCTCACCTTCGCTGCTGTAATATCCAATGGAGCCATCTTCCAACAGGTGGTATTCTCCGCCGGAGCCATCTCTGGCAAACGCCATGCCGGGCATTGAAAAGGTGCATCGGCCTTCCGCGTCATCCCGCGGGGATAACTCATCCAGCAGGAAGAAGTCGAACAGCGAATCAAATTCCTCTGCCAAATCAGGGTTTTCATGCAGTATTTTCAAATAGTCCATTGTCGTTTTCCTCCGTTTACGGTTTTTAGGTTATCTCGTGCAGCCTTTCCAGCCACAGTGTTTCGTCTATCATCTCATCGTTCTGGTAAAAATGGTCTTTGTCGCGGGCCAGATGATCGGCAAGCGGAGCCGCATCCATAGGAGTGCAGACTGTGAAACTGTCCCGATCCGCCCCCTTGATCTCCCGGTTGAGGTAATACACCCGCTTGGCATCGCGGGAATACCAGTGCCCAAGTAGTTCCCAGGAAGTCAGCTCTGCCTTTGGAAGCTGTTTGCCGTAGGCATAGATCCGTTTCTCATCCCTGGCAAAATAGGTATCGCCCAACGAGCGGAAAGAGGAAACTTCCGCGCCCTTGATGATTTTCACCCTGCCGTCCCCGTTATGAAAGTAGACCTGCCGGCTGTCCTTTGCATATCCCTGGGGCGCACCTGAATCGTTCTGGCCATTGTCTAATACCTGGAAGGCTGCCAGATCTACATCTGGAATTCTCCCGCTGGTGGTGTAGACGGCTGCTTTGTCAATCGCGTAGGCATAGTTTAACACCCGAAACGATGCCGGGACTGCTCCACGCAGGCGAATCCCGCCGAGAAAGCAGGCCGTAGAGGATTTGCCCCAGTAACGCCAGCAGCAGAAGTCTTTGGGCGCAACACCCTTCAACAAGCCGTTTTCATATAGGCCAGAGAAATAGACGGCTCCATCCCGAAGGAAAAATTCGTTGTCCACCGGCTCTGTGTTGGTGATTGGTTGCAGCGTTTCTTCGTGCTCGGCTGTGATGCTCAGTTCAATCTCATCGTCGCTGTAAATCAAGTAGAGCCCATGAGGAGCCTTTCTATCGAAATGCAGTTCAATGTCATGGTATTTGAGGATCAAAGGTTTCCCATCGCTTTTCATGGTGGAAACGGCATCAGGATTCCCGAAGATTTCTATGACCTCATCCTGCGATATTCCGAATTTCAGCGGTAAAATGTCCCGCGGATTCTGTAATATTTGATTGCGCCAAATAGTAAAGTCCTGTTTCATGTTTTTAGTAGCACTGGAGGACCAGCCATATCCGATCAAAGCGGCGGGCTGCCAGGTCCTCTTTGGTGATGTAGAAATAGATGTGCCCGCAGTTTCCGAACATCAGCTCGAAGTCGCCATACTCCACGATATCCAGCTGGAACAGCAGCATCCAGCGGTCACGGGCCGTTTCTTCCGCCCGCTGACGAACCTCCTTTGGAATCTTAACCCAGCCATTGCCCAGATAGTATCCTTGGTTAACCAAATCACATTCGGCAAACATGCTGTTCTAGATCACATAGGGCCAGCCCAGCAGCTGGGAGCGGTCATCCGGGTCCTCTGGGTCCTCGCCGGTCAGTTCCTCCCATGCATCGTTGAAAGCCTCGTCATCCTTCTCATCCGGGAACACCTCATGGAAGTCCTGCCAGGAAGGATAGGAGTATTTTGCGTCCATCTTGATCTTGACCATAGGAAATTTGAAATCTTCCTCCATATCAACAGGAAAGTTTGCAGCGGACAGTGCCGAAAGATCCTCAAACCAATAGACGCGGGCGCAGCCCTTGTCCTTGGGGTCATAGCCCCAGCACTGGGTATCCGTTTCATAGAAGAAGGAGAGCAGGCCGTGATCGGGCAGAAGATGCTCTTTGTCAAACTGGGCCAGCTCCTCACAGTTGAACTGTGCCAGGAAAGTGAGGGGACGATCCTTCACCACATGGTCATAGCTCTCGCCCTCATAAGTAGGCCAAACGAAGTCCGGGGGCACATCCGGCTTCCCACCGAAGCGGGTGGCGCCCAGCTTATATTTTTCTTTCTTAGCAATTTTCAACACAATGCTGTTTTTGCCCAACGACTCCAGTTTTTCTTTCATGTTCATAACATTTTCTCCTTATTGTTTCGTCATACCTTTCCATCCAGTGCCTCAACTGTTTTCATGGCAGCGGAATCAAAGTTGCACTGCCGCAGTTCCCGTTCGATCAGGGCAAACACATCAGGAAAGCACTCAATCTCGTCCTGATACTCATATTTCGCATACAGTTTCCCGTACTCCGAGATCCAAACCTCTGCCGGGTAGTAGTAGCCGATGTGACCGATGGGCTGGCACTTCTGACCGGCAGCCTGTTCGATTTCCGCCAGCTCACAGCCGGACATATCCCGGAAATAGGCTTCTTCCAAATGGTTTTTGATCTCGTTGACCAGGTAAGGGAACAAAGCAAACTCAAAGTCAGCCGCCCATTTCAGCTTTTTCTGCGCCAAGTACCACTCGCAGCACAGGCCGAAATACTTGCGGTAAAATCGTTGGGTGGTCTTCATCATCGGGACGCCATGATCGGCGTAATACTTCTCCGCAATGGAAATATCCACACTGCGGCCTTCGTACCATCCGGCGTACTCCATCAGCTGCTTAACCTTGCTGCCCAGATCGCCAGAGATAGGGATGCGTTCTTTCGTCATGGTAGTATCCTCCTGTCTTTCGTCACCACAGCCGGTCGATCTGGGTATATATCTTATTCGGTTCTCTGTCCATAAAACTGGTCAATGAGTCGGTGGGTTCTGCAAGCGGCATCACATTCAAAATGTCCAGCACATAATACCAGATCCCGGTGTCCCAGTCTCGGAACCGCCCATTGCAGACAGCCCGACCATAATCACCAGGAATCAAATCCAGTGCCAGCTCATTGAGAGGCTGTTTTTGCCCGGTCTTATCATAGGTATATCGCTCCGGCATCGCACCAATATGCCAATCATAGCGGTAACGCACCTGGATTCCGGACTCCAGCTGAATCAGTTCAAAAGGGTGAAGCCGCATTGTGCCATTAGGCTTCCATTCCATTAGCCTGCGACAGTCCTTATCGATCTGAAATCCATCGGGCCTCTGTAAGATAGATACAAAGTGTGTAGGCAGGCCAAAGGAATAGTAAGAGAAGAAGTCTTTAGGCAGCCGCATCGCTCTGGGATACTGGTTTCGTTGTGCGGCGGCGTTTCCGCCCCGACAGTCTTTATACCATTGCAGGCGGATCTGCTGGATCAGAAGTGTGGGCAGATATTTTTCTCTTTTTCGTTCCTCAGCTCTCATGTGTGATACAGAAAATCTCCTTCTTCAAATCAAAGTAGACCACCATCAGTTCGTCGGTGATTTCCGGATTGAAGGACAGATCCAGAATGAAAACTTGCTGGTTCATCTCGCTATCCACCAGGCTGCCAAACCGTTTGAGCCGCAAAAAGTCCACCATCTCAGTAAAGGACAGCTTGGCCAGGTCGGTTCCTGGAAAAAGATCCGCCGCAATATCAGGGCCTACCTCGTCCCGGTGGAACTCCATGAAAAATGTCACAACGCTATGGTAGCAGCTGTCCTCGTCCGCCAGCGCCCCTTTGATAGCGGCTTTGGCCTTTTCCGCCAGTTTCTCCGCCTCATCCAGCATTTCTCCCACCGCATCCATAGCGGCAGGATCAGCAGTCAGTTCTTCCTCTACATCGAAAAGAAAGGGAAGTCCCGATTCCTCGGGAAAGGTGAAGATCTCCTCGCCGGGCGTATATGGTAAATCAATGCGTTTACAATTCAGTTTCATCATGGTATCCTCCTTACCCCTCAATGCAGGCAGCTTTGAGATGGGTGATGTAAGTTCTGTTTTCTTCTGTCATCGGTTTGCTCCTTATTCCTCAAACTCACCCTCGATCATCCCGTTCAGATACCGGCCTGGGTCTGCGATGAAGTCGTCCCATTTGGCCAGAGGGTGGAATTCCTCATGCTCGATGTCCAGATACCACAGCTTTTTGTCCCTGGGGCTCCACAGCAGCAGGTAGTCGCTGTAATTATCCATGGCCGCCATGAGGGAGAGCAGCTTTTTTCGTTTCCAGGTCATCTCCTGCACATCCATGTAGGCGTACAGCTCCGCCCATTTCACCCATTCCTGCTCCTGGAACTCCAGCCGCAGGGGGCCGGTTTTTAGATATTCCACCAGCTTGGCGGGCAGCTTATAGGGCATGAGCTGCCGGACCTTTTCCTGTTCGTTGTGCCATTCCTCCGGTTCCAAGGCTTTTAAGTAGTCGGCCAGCTCCTGATTTTTGTTCTGCACCGCCACGGTGTAAGGCCGGTCGCCGTATTTGTCAGCAATGGTGATGTCGGCTCCTTGCTCAATGAGCCAACGCACCATGGGGAGATTTTTGTGTCGGACAGCTTCAGTGACAGCGGTGGAGGCGTTCGGAAACACCATGTCCGGCTTGTGGTAATTGATGTCTGCCCCTTTTTCCAGAAGCAGTCGGGCAAGTTTGGTATTGCCTTCGGACACAGCGGCCCGGAATGCCTCGCCGCCAAACTTGTCCACTGTGATCCCGGCTTGCTCCAGCACCTGGATATTCTCCGGGCGCTTGCCCCAGCGCACTTCCTGGAAGGCCCGCTCTTTCTGCTTCGGGCTGAGTTTTGCGGCCTGTCCAGCAAAGAGCGCCACCACCTCTGACCCACAACAGCGGACAGCGGTGAGCAGCAAGGGCTGTTCCTCTGCCAGACCGGAATCAGCTCCATGCTCCAGTAGGAAGTGAATCATGGGCACATCATTCCGAAAAACCGCGATTTCCAATGGCATTAGCTTGATGTATTCGCTGAGTTGGATGGGAACATCTAAATCCAGACCGTCTTGGAGCAGCGCCTCCAGCTTGGGAGTGTCATGATCACAGATGGCGGCAGCCGTTTCCGGGAGAGTCTCCCAGCGGCCAATATATGCAATTTGGTACATAAGACACCTGCTTTCGTTGTTGTTTCAATTATTATTCATCTCCGAACCGCTCAGCAGCGTCTTTGTAAACAGTAATACTTTCTTCCACTCTCACTTTTTCGCTGCGAATACGGAAGTAGTCCCGTAGAATGCGCTTCAGTTCCGGGTTTTCCACCTTGCGGGGCAGCAGACTGATGAACATTTCGTCGTAGCTTCCATACAGAACACCGCCCCGGTTGTAAGTCTGCCATGTCACCGTAGGTTTGCGTCCTTCTGGGTCTTTAGCCAGATCAAAGAACCACCGCTCATCCAGATCCACATAGCGTTCAATCATAAACCTTGTGTCATAGGTTCCATAGCTATAATAACCCCAAAAAATCAGAGCGATCATTCCATCCGGGCCCAGGCGTTCATAGGTCCAGCCTTCCGGATAACAGCGGTAATGGAGCATTCCCAGCGCATGGAACAAATAGCCTTTTTGCGGCGTATCCAGAAGGGGCGAATAGGTCTCATACACCTGCTCCTTGGGCTGGGTGATGATTGCCTTCATAAAGACCGGCATCAGCCAGCTGCCGCCGTAGCGTTCATTCAGCTCATCAGCCAATGCTTGCAGTCGCTCATCCGGGTTGCGGATCAGGGCGGCGGTCAGCACTACAGCGGGAATTTTCTCTTTTTCCTTGGGTGTGGCATCCCAAATGCGAAGCCCGTCCGTAATCCACCAGGAGGTACAATCATCACGAGAATAAACAGGCGTGCGTTTCAGCTGGGCGATCCGCTGGGTGTTTTCCGCCAGGAAGCGGTAGACCTCCAGCATTTTAGGAGAGGCTTTCCCCAACATCAAATGGAAACAGAAGTTCAGTTGTTCTATATCCAGTGGCTTTGTGTCCCCCTCGTCCAGCAGCTGGGAGAGAGTCTTCAGAATAACCGGGGCGATCTGCTCCGATACACAGTCGGAGCAGGCATCTGACATGATATTGCTGCCCATCCATTTGCCCTTGACCAGTTTGGCCCACAGTGGGGCAGCAGGGGCATACTCCAGCTGCGCCAAGGCCTTCTGAGCAGCCGTTTTGCACTTGCCCTTTTCTGTATTCACAAGCTGGAACAGCAGTTCGCCGTTTGCTTCATCCTTGCCCAGCTCCAAAATGGCCTGTTCTCGCTTTACGCCCTTGGGAGGCAGTTGTTCCAAAGTCATCATTCGTTTTCTCCTATCCCACAATGGTGGTTTCCTTGACGGCCAGATTGTCGTAATCCATGGCAATCAGCTTCTCAGCGGCCTGTGGGGTACACATAAACCAGGTGCTCACGCCCCAGGCGTCCATCCTTGTGACGGTGAAAAAGTCGGTTTCTGCGGGAGTCGGATTTCTGGCGTCAATGTAGTGGTCGGCGTAGAGATAGACCAAATCCGCCTCCCGCTCCGGCAGCCACTTGGCCCGGCGCGCACGGGGTTTGCCGTTTTTCAGTGTCTTTTCTCTGGGGTTCTCGAACCATTCCAGCTCCTTGAGTTTCAGGCCAGTGAAGGCATCCATCAGCCGCTGGGCGATCTCCCAGTGGGTAAACACGCCGCAGTTCCAGGAGCCCATCAGCCATGTCTGTATAGAATCCCCCACCTTGCTGCCGGGGGCAGGAGGTCCATAGACGCTCTCATTCGCCCACATGACTTCCATCTTTTCGCACTGATCCGGTCGGGGGCAGGGCTGTTTGTTGCCGTAGCGGTACATGATATTTACATAGCCATAGTCTTCGCCGGTTCGGTCATGGCCGACGGCTTCTATTTTATAAGCAGTGATCGACATTGTAGTTCCACCTCCTGAGCCAGTACAAAGTCATTGGGGGTTAATCTGCTTCAAGTTGTTCTTGCACCTCTTTGGGCAGGTCATTCCACAAAATATCGTATGTAAAATCCCGAATCTCCGGGTAACACTCCCGTGCGGTCTTTTCCGCAATATCTCTATTCAGGTAGTGCATCTCTTGGTGGAAAAACCAGTTGAGTTTTTCCATCAGCCGATAGAGTCGGATCTGTTCTTCTTGGGTCATGGGATTGCTCCTCCTATTTCAATTTCAGCACAAATCCCCAGATACTCACCACAATCAGGAGGACACCCAGCAGAAAGAAAACCACACGCCGGTATCCTCTGCTGTGTCGATGAGCATCCCGCGTACCAGTGGGGTCGCAGAGCCAGTTCCAGTTGCGGATCGCCCCAATTAAAATCACGGCCCCGATGAGCACCCAGGCAATGTACCAATGCTCTTGCAAAAATGCTGTGATCTGTCCACTGTTCATTTACAGATACCCCCCTTTACATCATCGGGAGTTTCCTTTCGGATGATTTCCTCCCGCTCTTTTAAATCCAGCTCCAGAGCTTTTTCCTCCTCCAGATATTCCTCGCAGTCCCGAACCAGCTTTTGGGCGGCTGGGTCATCCGGGGCCAGGGCCAGCCAGCATTTTGCGTATTCATAGGCGGTGGCTGCGGAGCGGTATGCCATCAGGCAGGAATAGCCCATCCGGGAGTTCCAGTAAGGGTCGTTCTCTCCCTGGGTGCGGACGGACTCCAGCAGATCAATGGCGTGTCGGATGAGATCCTCGTCCACTTCACCGTCGGTCCCATGCACTCCATGATCTCCCAGAACCGCCAGATTGCTGTAAGCCCGACTCAGCTTGACGGTCAGCAAATAGCCCCGCTCCTGTTCCGGGATAGCTTCGATGGCCTGGATGCACTGGGAATACTCGTCCTTGCTATTCCACTGTTCGAGTTGCTCCAGCAGCTTTATTTCTTCTGTCCGATTCATCGTTTCACCGCCTTTTCTGTGTTATCCCTTGCCTTTTTTGAAGTGTCCACTGCCTCGCCAGGTGTTGACCACACAGGTGAAGATCTGGCCACAGTGCTTGCACCTAATCATGTGAGCCATAATTTCGTCTGCCCATCCATCCTCAGTCTTTACCTTCTCCAGCGAGCAGGTGGAGTCCTCTGCTATCAGTTCAAATTCGCCTTGTCCCACCAACTGCTGAATATAAGCAATACAGGCCAGGTAGTCCTTGGGGGCATCAAATTTTCTCCATATTTGAATGTTTCGGCAGTGCTCGCACATAATGGGCACCTCCTTCCATAAACGGTTGTAGTCAGCCCTGTATATCAGCGTCAACAGGGCCTTTTTTCAGTGTCCCATCCACAGTGACCACATGGCCCCAGAACATATCGTCGTCCTCATACCAGACGGTAAAACGCCCACCAGGAGATACTGTAAACTCGGTGAGCAGGATGCGCCGGGCGAACTCATCCTCGGTGATGGGGTCTTTCTCCGGGTTTCGGTCAGTCTGGTCATTGTCGGCCAGCCATTCGTTGGCCTGAGCAGTGAGTTTCTGGGCAGCCATAGTTCGCAGAGATTTATCCCAGACTTCCTGATCTGCCAGCAGTTTTTTCATCACATTGGTGACGCGGGTCCAGGACGCTTTCTTTTCAATCTCCACATCCAACGAGATCTGGACTTCTTTTCCCATCCACTTACAGGTCCCATCGAATGTGCTCATCTCACGATCCAGCGTGAGGGTTCCCAGCACTTCATCTTTCAGAAGAATGGGTTTTGTATATTCCGCCCAGATTTCCTCCAGTGCCGGACAGGACACACCTTCCTCCAACACTTCCGTGACATACCACTGGGGTTCACTGAGGGCATCACCTTTCCAGCCGCGGGCTTTGATCCGGTATATCTGGCCCTTGGCGAACCGCTTGGAATAGTCACCGGCATCCCGTTCCTTGTCCGTCAGCGGCCAGCTCAGGTAGCATCGACTGGAGATCACCTGTCCAGTCTGGACATCTGCCATTGCGAGGACATGGGTATGCGCCGCCCAGAAGGTATCCAGAAAAGTTTTATCCGCGCTGATACCGTCCTGAATCAGTACCAGCTTTTCCTCATCTTCCGGGGCGTACAGAGCAATAAAGTCCTTAACCGTTCTCTTTTTCATGGCGTTCTCCCTTTCAGGTCTGCTGGTGCTGCATGGACACGATATGGCAGTCCGGGCAGAACTCCACATAGAGCGTGCCCTCCGCACAGTCAAACACCGTATCCCACTGGATTTGGGCCAGATACTTCATGGGCTTGCCGCAGTGAGGACAGGTCGTATATTCCGCGTCCTGCACCCAGTTGGCAAAGCCGCCGATGGTGTTCACATCCTGACAGGCCGCGCCGTAAAACAAGGGTACCGGCGTCTTGCCCAGCACAAAGGGATTTTCAGTGAGGGCCTTGTAGTCCTCGGGCCGAACATAGCACTTCGTCTTCTCCGCACCATCAAAGAGTTCGGAGGGAAAGACCTCCACGCCGCCGTCCAGAGTAAAGCGGTTGAAGGCGGGGCCTTTCAAAAATCCCACACAGTTGGGGCAGCAGGTGGCGGTCAGGATGCCGTCCAGCCCCAGGAATTTCAGCCGCTCATCCCGGCCATCCAGCACCAAAATATCCACCATGTGTCCGCCGCAGTGGGGACAGGTGTCCTCCCGTGCTCGGCCAATGCGGATGGGAGATTTCTCGCCAGTGGTTCCCTTGACCATAGGATAGCAGGTGTCGAAGTTGAGTTGGATTCTCTGGCCCTCCTTGTCGAAGGTCCAGCCTCCGATCTGCGCATAGCTGGATGAGTCTACATAGAGACCCTTGCGCCAGGGCCGGGGATTTCGCTCCAGCTCCAGCAGAGTCTCCATTGCCTTGTCATCTCCTTGCATAGCAAGGCAACTCATCAGGTCGGCGGCATTCCGAGAGTATTCTGCTTTTAGCAGGGCAGCAACTAAAGCGTCCCGCACATCCTCTGGCGCGTGGTAGTAGAGCTCACAGGGCCAAAACACCTCTGCGGCCAGTGCCACCTGCTGAATCTCCGGGGTGATGGCATCATGGTAGCCAAGCAGCTGCCAAAAGTCGGTGAACTCCGGGTCCTCCATATCAGCCAGCTTCTGGATGTTCTGGATCAGGTTTTTCTGTTTCTGCGTGATTTGTTCCGGCGTCCAGGCAAGAGCAGCTTGCCGTTCTTGCTCGCACTTACATTTCCAACACAATCCCTCATAACCCAAGGGGGTTCCACAGCTGGGGCAGGTATATTTCAGACTCATGTTCTCATACTCCTTTCAGGCAATAAAAAAGCCCCACGCCGCACTGTCATAAAGACAGGCTGACGCAGGACATGAAGAAGCCGCGTTGAAGGAGCCGCATCCACCAGCAGATGTAGTTTCTTCAACAACCAAAATATTTTTTTCGTATCTTAAAGCAGCAAATTGCTGTCCAATATATTGTTTCATCGCAGCACCCTTTTTGTTCACATAGCATTGTTTTTTATTATACCACATATTGTTTTATTCGGGAATATTTTTCTTACCCTAAGTTGTTTTATATTCACCAAAAATTGATACGCATTAACCTCACACCCACCTTCCTTTTTTATAGATAACTGTCTAATTTTTTCTCTGATTATTATATTTCTTCAAGTGATACCTTCTCTTCATATGTCATATTGCCATATCCCATATGCCACCAAGAAAACAAACTGATCCCTTGGTGGCGTATCTTCTAGCTGCTGTCTATCAGCGTATATAAAAGACTGCTTTTTCCTCCGTTTTCACGCCACCTCTGTTCCTTTTTTATAAGCCCAGCCTTTACCAGATCCTGAATCGCCCGCTCTACAGTTCTCCGTGATAGGTTTAATTCCTTTGCGATAGTACCAATCGCAGGATAGCATTGTCCGTCTGTATTACTCCGGTCTTTCAAATACATATACACAGCTTTAGCCCGATGGGGCAGATCTGAAGAATAAATTTTAGAAAAATAAGCCATCTGTTCTCCTCTCTGCTAATCGGTTCTAAGAGGTGGTCTTCGAGTAGCTGCCTTATGCTGTTTTTCCTTCGCTGTCTCTCCATGAGCCTTTCCTCCTAAAAAAGAAGCCTCCTCCAACTTTCCGCTTTCAACAGATCCCCTCCATAAATCTTCCTCATCAAAATCAGACCGCCTTACTATTTCCTCCTCCAATTCCAATCGGTCAGCATATACAACTTCTCTTGCTGCCTGTTCCGGGACTTCATAAACCTCCTCAAACCGGATACCCCATTTTAAAAACAAAGGAAGTCTTGTTTTCATAGGGCATACCCCCGTCTTAGCAAGAATGAAATTCCCTTTTGGCAATGTCTTTAACTCCTCCGGCGCCATTAATGGTCTGCTCATCATCTGCAGGCTCTGGCTGGGGTCATTTTTTCCTTTGGATATAGAACCAGACAACACCGTTCTGTTTCCCAATGCTTTGGATAAGATTTCTGCGCTCTCTGAGTTTGGTGCAAAACCTCCAAACAAAATATCCTGGCAGTTATCGATGATAATACTGGAACCTTCTTTTCCATAATTCTTTTCCAACTGCGCAAAGCTCTGAATGATAGGAACCATGCTGATCCGTCTGGAACGGCCTGCAGAAAACATCATCTCCATGGATTCAATTTTCGGTATGGTTCCGATTTCATCCGCAAACATCATGACTCTGTTGGGCAGCTTTCCTCCATGTTCATCTGCAATCGTCAACATTTCCCGGTAAAGCTGCTGTAAAAACAGGGATACCATAAAATACTTCGTGTTATCTTCTTCCGGCAGCACAATAAAAATTGCTGACTTTTCCCTACAGAATGTTTCCGTGTCCAAGGTACTCTCAAAGCACAGGATCTGTTCCATTTCAGAATCCAGAAACGCATTCAATCTGGACATGGTTGTGGATAGCACAGAGGCCATTGCCTGATCCGCAGAATTTAAAGCTGCTCCTGCAAACCACTTCGCCTTGTGAGTAGGTGGTAGCTTATCCATAAGTAACTGGAACAGGCTCCGGTTCTTCACGGGGGATGGCGCCAGAAGATCCTGAATCAGCTTGAACACAGAAATGATATGGCGTTTCTCTGGCGGGCAATACTCTGCAATCAACAGAATCACAGAAGTCAGCAAACCTTCTGCTGCATCATAGAAAAAAGCATTTTGTCCATAACTGCTGGCAGAAGCCCCTTCAGAGCAGATGATTGTTTTAGCTGTAATTTTTGCATACTTCTCTGCTCTTGCCTTTGCTGCCAGATTTTCAGGATTCTTTAAATACTCATCCATGTATTTATTAACCAGCGTCAGGATATTGTTGCCATCAGAACGGGTGGGATTTCGTAAATCCAGAATGGAAATCCGATAGCCATAATATTCCTTGGCTATACCTGCATAATTACGAAACAGATCGCCCTTCGTGTCTGTGGTGAGAAAACTCATTCCAGAAGCACAGGCATATTCGATATTGGGGTATAAGAAGTTTGCGGTCTTACCCACTCCTGCTGCCCCGATCATGAGACAGTGAATATCTCCACTGTCTACCAGTGCTGTGATGGAATTTCCTTTCTTTTTGTATCCAACTACCAGCCCCTGCTCTTTTGGTAGACGCTTTCCTGCTCTCCATTGCTCCGGTTCATATGGTACATGAGCATACGTTTCCCGTATTTCCTTTTCCGTTGCAAACCGTGCAGTTCCATACTGCCCGTCTCCTACCGTTCTCGATTTAATTCCGTTTAAGGTATAATGATTTGATATCATTACCAGACTGCCGATTACAGCGAACATCCCCAAACCTATACAAATAAATATAATGACTCCCTGTATCCTACTCCCCTCCTCTCACATCATCTGTATAACTGTCTGCTGTCTGTTCATATATTCCGGCGGTGGCTTCTTCAGTTCTTGAAGATCCTCATTCCAATCCTTAAGATTTGAAAAAAGCGAGAATATCATATGGTATCCCCGCTCAGACAGGTTTTTCTTTATCCGTTCCCTTGCCTGGATTCCCGCCTTATCATGATCCAGACATAAAGCAATTTGGGAGATGTGCGGTGCATCATTCAAAAGCTGCATCAACGCATGTTCTGCCACCCCACAGAGTGCCACATAACTATGATCCATCCACCCCTTTTGATACATGGAAATAAAAGACAGCATATCAATCGGTGCCTCAAATACATACACGGTATTGCTCTTCCCAACCCAACGAAAACTGTACCTTGGATCGCATCCTTCTACATTCCCCTTAAATGGTTGTCCCTTCTGACAGGTTCCCCTTTTATGTGCATGGCGTGGAATTCCATCTGAATCAAAACCCACAAACACAACATTATGATATTTGACATCTTCATAAATCATGTGTTTTCCTGCAAATACAGATACTACTTTAGGATCCACACACCTTGTCTTTATCAGATACGCAAAAGCACGGTGCATGGTCTGGTTCGCTTCTGGAAGTACGAATGGCTTTTTCGGTTCTGGTTGCTGATTCACGCTTTCCTGGTATGCAACTCCCTGTTCTCCGCTAAGCAGCATTGTAACTGCGTCCGGAAAGCTCTGGTTATAAAACATCCGCACAAAGTCAATGGCACAGCCTCCCTTTTCTGTCGCGTGATCATACCATCGATTTCCCCTCACTGTAATACTGTGATCACTGGCCAGGCGCTTTTCTCTTCCAGAACGAAGCAGCTTTTCCCCCTGCCTGGAAAGAAAATCTTCCAGATCCACCGCATTGGCCCTCTGTTTCTGTTCTTCCGTAAAATAAACAAATTCTCCCATGCCATCCTCCTTCGTCAATAAATACCTTGTGCCGGCTCCTGATCATCCCTATGATGTCCTTGAGCCTGCTTTTTCTCTGACAGTTTCCTGCGTCGTTTCCGGTCAATCTGATACCGCTTCATTTCCATTGGTCTCTGTACTTCTTCGCAAAACAGCTTTTCCAGATGATGAAGCAGTCTGGTTGCTGCCAGAAACAAGGACGGATCCTGATATGCATCCAGATGTTCCAGTAAAAAACTGGCATACAGATTTCCTTGTTCTGCCGATGCTGTCAGATATTCCACTGCCTTTTCCCGATCACGGGAAACATCTCTGCCACAGAGATATAACTTTCCCAACGCATACTGAGCATACTGGTTTCCTTTTTCCGCACATAGTCCCAGGTAATGTACTGCTGTTTCCACATTTTTCGTTACATGTTCTCCTGAAAGATATAACTTCCCTAACTGATAAAAGGCCCATTCATTTTTCTGCTCCGCTGCCTGTTGAAGCCATTTCATTGCCACTTCCACTTGGGGAGAAAACTCTTCCCCCTTGAGATATAGCATTCCAAGCCGATACTGCGCATACGGATTTCCTTTTTCCGCTGACAGACTGAGCCACTTCACAGCCGCTTCCACATCCTTCGGTATTTCCTCCCCCAAAAGCAACAAACATCCCATCCGATATGCAGCATATTCATTTCCAAGTTCTGCTGCAGAGCGGAACCATTTCATGGCCTGATCCATATCTTTATTAAAATACACACCATCCTGGTATAATTTCCCCAACACATACTGGGCAGCTGAGTGCTCTGCATTTGCTGCTTTTGTAAGCCATTCCACTGCCTGGCCGCTGTCTCCACTTCCCGTTTCCAGCCAGAGTTTTCCGAGTGCATACTGAGCATTGGTATTTCCAAGCTTGGCAGACTTTTCCCAATATTCAGCTGCTCTCTTATCATCCGCTTCGGTTCCCGTTCCTGTGTGGAGCATCTGACCAATTCGGTACTGCAGTTTATCATCATGACTTTTTTCTTCCAATATCACGAAACCGGAATACGCATCCTGAAATCCTCTCTCTGCTAGTTTGGGATCCGGCTCTGTACCAAGACCATCCCGATACATCTTTGCCAGTTCCAGACTGGCATAAGGATTTCCCTGTTCTGCCGAACTCCTGTATAAAGAGAATGCCCGCATATCATTTTGCTCCACCCCCCGTCCCCGTCGGTAAAGCCCAGCCAGAGAATACTGGGCATACTTATGGTCCATTGCAGCCGCCTGAGAAAACCAGTGTGCCGCCTTTTCATAATTTTGTTCTGCTCCCAAACCAGAAGCATACATTTTCCCAATACGATATTGCAGATATGGTTTCTCCTTTTTCTTTACGGATTCTTCTCTTACAAGAAATGCTTCCAATGCTTTCTCATACCATTTCTGTGCCAGCCCCACATCCGCATCCCGTCCCAAGCCATCCGCAAACATCCGGCCAAGGTCGTGCATGGCAAACCCATTCCCCTGCTCTGCTTCCTGAAGGAACTTCTGATATGCCTTTTCAAAATCCTGTAATGTAGAATCGCTGCCATACAAATAATTCCTAGCCTGTATATATCCATCTGTCCACCAGTTGGAACTGGATTTTTCTTTTCTGCCATTAGGAAAAAGCTCTTGCTTGAGTTCCTCCTCCGCATAGTCCGAATCTAGTTCCCCTGTCAGCTCTGCTACCGGATCTGGTTCTTGTATAAAAAAATCGTCCTTTGGTTCTGAGTATCCATCTTCATTCTCTTCAAACAAAAAATGATGACTGCCAAGCCTCAATGCTTCTGCAATCACCATATTTTTGATACTTTTTAATTTAGGCTGTTTTGATAAAGGCGGTAATTCTTCCGTCTGTTTTCGGTAGGTCTTCACAATCTCATCCTGCCATAGCCCCCATTCCCGGTACAGGGCAGACACCCGGTCATCTTTCTCCAACTCATCTACGATATGATCAACCAGATCCTTCACATCTCTCTTCAGGTAGCCATAAACCTTTTTCCCGCCTGTATTCTGCAGCCGTTTAGAAAGCTGCATCATACTGGTTTCAATTTCCGAACTCTTAAGCGTCCCCGCCCGTATTTCATCTATCCATGTTTTCATTACAACTTCCGACCGTTCCTTTAAATCCATACGAGACTGTGCCTGCTCCTCATAAATATTTGCAAAATCTTGACGGAAAATATCATGTGCCAGCTCAGAACGCATGGCCTCAATCGACTGCTTTGTCAGATACCCTTCTCCATCTTTTACTGAGTACACCAATAGATGAACATGAGGATGATGGCTTTCATTATGAAATGCAGCGTACCATTTCAGATTGGCGCTGTCAATTTTCATATGCTTACACAGCATTGCCCGTTTGGAACGCAGCAATGCCATCCACTGAACAGCACTGTCGTACCCTAACCGGGCTGCGTCCTCGCGCCGAAGGGAAATCACATGTGTCCACACAATTCCCTTGTGATCTGCCACCTGATTCTGCACCTGTCCAAGAACCACCGGTTCTCCCTCATCTGTAAACAGGCCATGCTCCCCAATCTTTTCTACACGGGGACGATGCGCCAGATAATCCACATAATTTTTTCGCGTCGCTGCTATATCAAGATTTTGTTCCAATGCACAGGAAATAAATTCCGAGGCATTTTCGATTGTTGGTTTTCTTTGATAATCTTCATACTCCAGCATTTCTTTTGTCGCCGGAAAATCCTGCAGGAGCTGATGCACTAACTTCTTTTGACTCACCGTTGCTGGGAGGTGCTTTTTACTTGTATCAATTTTCTCTACCCCTTTCCGCGTTCCAATGTAATGGACATAATTTTCTTTCTGAGATGGTTTTGCATCTTTTAAATATCGGGAAGTAAAAATAAGTTTTGCCATGTTACTCCTTTTTAGAAAGCAAAAAGGAACCTATGGCTTATCACACACCATGGCTCCTTTTACTTTTTATCACATCTTCTTCCGTTACATAGTTTCAACATTTGAACATATCATGTACATTGCTTGATCCAGTCAGAAAGAAAGTCCATCTGCTCTTTCGTATGAAACCAGTGCTCCCCGTTTTCCATAACTGTAAGTGTTGCTCCGATTCTATCTGCAAACTCAGCTATTGTTTCATACGATGTCAGGTTATCCTTTTCTCCATACAGAATGTGCGTTGGAACAGTCCAGGTAACAGGATGCTCCCTCACATAACAAAGATAAGCCCAGGAAAGTGTTTCTCCAAAGGATGTCGGGATTTCTTTCTGTTTCTGCAAGTCATCTTCGGTCACATTCGCCCACTGCATCATATTCCGAATCAATCTTTCCATGTCTACAACCGGAGAAATAAAGTATGCCTTCTCTATTTTGCTGTCTGCCAAAGCACTCATAGCAAAGAAAGCACCAATGCTGTTCGCAATCACTGTTACCGTTTCATATGTTCCGCATAGGTTGTCAAACAATCCGGGAAACTCTTTTTTCGCTTCCCAAGGTGACTGTGAGGAATAGTCAAAACCAATTACATCATATTCTTCAAAGAGCGCTTTATAATACTCTGCCTCTTTCGGATTTCCACCTTTACCATGTATATACAAAATTGCCTTGTCCATTTATTTGTTTTCCCTTCACAATACCTATTTTTTCTTTTTGGATTTGGGCAGCGGCAGTTCATCATACATCGCGTGGAACAGTCCTGTCAAAAATTCTTTCTGATCAACCTCCTCTACCAGCAGCATCTCTTTTGCTCCCTCATAAGGTACTTCATATACCGAATCTGTCATATAGGCAATTGCTGACTTTGTAGGTTTTACAAGCAGTCTGTCATCATAAATACCTCCTATAATCTTGCCACGATAATAAATAATAAATTCTCCCATCATAGCACGGTATGTAATTTCATCCAACTCGGACAGCTGCTCTAAAATAAATTGTAAATAATTTTTGCTTGATGCCATCGTTTACCTCAAACCAAATTTTGTGTAAGAATACATTACATTCTTAATGTCCTCGATGTTTCTCTTTTTTCTTTTTTTGTTTTAAATCAAACATTTTTTTCTCTTCTGCCAATTTGTCTTCCCGGCTTTTAGACTTACGCTGCTGTTTCCTTTGTTCCTGCTGCAGCTTTAGTGCTTGCTGAGATTTTGTTCCAACGCCCCTATCCAACATTTGTTTATGAATTTCACGCTGGAGCTTCTTTGGGTTTTTTGTTAGTTCCTTTTCAGTAACCTCCACAGATGGACTAAATCGCAAACGATCATATTCCTTTAGCACAAACTCCCAAATCTCATAGTCCTTTGGTTCAGTTCCAAATGTTACTTTGGAAACGGAAAGTTTCCCATTTTCAACTCTCTCAAAAATACCTACCCAAAATGGTTCCTCAAAAAACACTGTCAGCTTGCCTGTCCTTATACTCATGGCAATCCCTCCTTAATGATTGAAATGAGCAAAGAATGGACAACCCGGAGGGGCAGGTTACTTACCCTGATATGCAGGACGGCCGGGCTACCTACCGGCTCTGGTATGCATCACTGCATACGTTGCGTTTTTATCTTTACTTTTATAATCAAGCCTCCTCGGCCAGATTAACACATATAATTTTTCTGTTTCTAATTAAAACCAACTCGCCTTTTCATCTCTAAATTTAGGCGTATCACTATCCTCATAAGGATTATAACTGTTTAAGTTACATCCAAACTCCTTTAATGATTTTATTTTATTATCTGCTGTCCATACAATCAAGGACATTCCGTCAAATTCCTCTATATTCCCATTATTCATTTCATTTTTAAAATACCACTCTACAACCGTCTGGTTATCTTTATGAAAGAACTGCTTGATCTTCCACTCCATCACCTTGCCACGTGTATTCCATTCATTAAACCAATGTTTTACAACTTGACGGTTATTATATTTTGGACTCCAGCTTTCAGTATAAATCACGTCTTCCGCAAAAATGTCATCCATACCAAGATCCTGTTGTGTAAGCCACATTTTGAACCATAGTTGAATGATTTGTTCTCTCTCATTCAAAATTCTACACCTCGATTCGTTTCTTATATATTATAATCGATGAGCTGTTGCATCGTAAAGGACAAATCTATATTTTATCTCTTCTGAAAATTCATCACACAACCAGAGGGAAGTACATATAAATTTTCTTTCCATCTTTTCTTTTCCAACAATATCTACACATCCCGCTTTTGATAATGATACGCATCTTCAAACTTCACAGTTCCATTGATCCGCCTCACTTCATCAACACATTTTGCGTGCAGCCTGTTTAAAGATTCTTCATCCACATCATGAGTGTAGGCAATTACCTGTGAGAGCTTGGACAATTCCACTGCTATCTTAAAGTCCATTCTGGCCAGACGGTTCTCACTATCCTGAATGGTTCCCGTAAGCACAGAAGCCAACGACTGCAAAAAATAATTTTCTGCTTTTCCTGCAAGAAGATACCCTATATAGAATTTAAGCGCTTCTGCTACAAATTCATTCCGGGAACGCACATTGGCTGTCTCTAACAGACCATCTGCCTGGTTTAAGATTTCCTTTTCGACATAAATTCCCGCACGTACTTTCGTATGTTCGCTTCCCATCGTTTCCTCCTAACCCTGGTATTCACAAAATCTCTCTCATTTCCTCCAAAATTCTGCCACTTTCAAAAATCCAGCACCATTCTTACGACCGCCTTCCCCAAAAGTATTCAAACCAGATTTTCCGAACGGCTTTGCCGGTCGGTGTTTTCCAGGGGTGGGCTGCCAAAAGCAGCATACCCCCTTTAACCTGCACACGTTTCGACCCAGCCAACCACTCAAGAATCCCGTATTCCCCCGTGTTCTTGCTGTTTCCATAACCTTCTCTCACATTTGCCCAACACCGCTTAAAATCCTCGTATGGGTACCACGATGCCACCTAGCTGTCCAAAGCCCGACACAGGGGCACACAGGGGGCTACACGGGGATGTCATGGATGACTGGGGATTCCGTTTCCTTTTTTCTGGTTATCATACGATTTCTGATTCTTCCAGCTGGGACTCCTCCCGTCTCGCAGTCCGATCAGCTCTCCGGGTACGTTCTCTGGCGGATATTTCTCTTGCCACCTTGTCATCAATATATTCACGGGTAGCCTGTGGGACATATTTTTCATACAGTTTCTGTACTGTATCATTTAATTCCCCCTGAAGATCGGTATCCCTTTTTTCCATATGGAACTTTAACGCATCCAATTTTTCTGTGTTAAAACTGACATTGATCGTAGTATTTCTCATTTCAAATCTCCTTTTTCTTTCAGAAAGCAAATCAGGCGGCTGCTCACACAGCCGCCCGATCTCGTTTCATCAGGTTCTTAAATAATGGATTAGTTCAATGGCATCTGCAAGACCTGCCTTATAATACCTCAGACGCTCCTGTTCCGGTATATCCATTTTAGCCATAAGTTGGTCGTCCAACCATTGTCGGTCATCCTCTGAAAGGCTATTGAGAATTCGATCCATGCGGAGGACATGCTCCTTGGTCTCTGTGCAATAAGCGGGAACCTTGTCCTCTTCACTTTTCCTCTTCAACTCCAGAACTCGTTCTTCGATTACCTGATTTAACTGATCCATAATCTCATCCATCGGTTACTTCCCTCCTTTCAGCCACACACAATACCGAACTTTTTTCTAAAAGTCGATATCACATATCCATAAACTGTCCAGGCAAATCTGCACAAATTTCATTTTTAGCTGTCTCATTCCGGAATAGTTGCCAGCCTTCCAAAAGCATACAGATGGCTGTTCCAGTAAGGAGAAGTAAGGTCCGCATAGCCAATAGGCGAACCACAATGCAGCATCCTAGAGCCTCCAACATAAATCCCCACATGGCTGACCGCCCCTGCAGATGCATAAGTTCCCGTAAAAAACACCAGATCTCCGGGTCTAGCTTCCTCTCTTGACACAATCGCACACTGGTCATAAATCCCCTGAGCTGTTGTTCTAGAAAGATGATACACCCCGGATCTCGTGTAGACCCAACAGATATATCCACTGCAGTCGAAACTGGTATCTGGAGAACTACCGCCCCATACATAGGGATAACCAATATAACGGGTTGCCTCTGCCATCAGCGCGGAAAAACTCCCATCTCCCATAGCCTGTCCGGGAGGAAGACCATTTCCACCCGGTACACTCACACCGTATTTTGCCAGCATATAGATGCGCTGTACATTCGTTTTATCTTCCAGAGAAACCTCCTGGTTTAATTCTGCAGCAAGATTTCCATAGACCATATTCAGGCTTTGGATTGGAATTGCAACCGTATAGGTTTCTCCCTCTTCATCCTCTCTCTCCTCATACTCTACAAAACAATCTGCGAATGCCCGGTAGTCCCCCTCATCCATCCGAGGGTGCTCCTTACCAAAAAACAGGGCATAAAAAATCGCTTTTACCTGGTAGGGATCTACTTCTTCGGCTTCTGCCATACCATTGATTTCATTTAACACCCCATCCAGTTTTTCAAAACTGTCCTGCATATTTTCGATGTACATCCGATACTCTGCTGGCACCTTTGAGGACAAATACCCCCCATGAAAGGACTTCTGGACAGCAGAAATGTTATGGTCTGCAGTCCCAGAAAGCGTGCACAGGATCATGGTGACAATTAAAATAACAGGGGTTACTAATGCTGCAATAACAGAAAAAAACACAGTCCGCCCATTCCGGTCAGAGAGGGTAAGCGCTACCAGTTTTGCTGTCACAGCGGCAGCTGAGACGGCCATAAAATCACTCCTTCCACACTTTTTATCGAGATATTCATCTGACGCATCAGGATTTATTTCATTCCATCATAGCCCCCCATATGAAACAGGCTCTGCTGATAGAAGCATCCCTCTCTTTCCTGTTTCTGTACAAGCTGATAAGCATGTTCGATTGCGTCCTCCAGAAACTGGGTTTCAAACCCTGCCGTTTCGTACCCTTGCCAGATTACATTGGCATAATGGTCAGAGGGAATTCCAAATGAATGCCCTGGTGTCATCACATAAACCATGGCCGGAACAGTTTTTCCATCCAGTTCAACCTCCAGCATCTGCTTCCCATACAAATTGGGATACCCTTCATAAAGATCCAGCGATGCCTCATCTCTGTTTTGGATCTCCCAGATCAGCACCGGCACAGTACTCCCTGCTTTAGGTTCTACGGTTGCCACAGCTCCCCTGCGGCCTCCCCGAAATAACAGTTCATAATCTTTTAACTCACTCTTTCCTACTACCTTCGCAGTCGGACAACGAAATGCCATCTGCTCCAGATTCAGATTGCTCCCATAGGCAATATAAAGTCTTTGTTTTCCTTTCAATTTGCTTCCTCCTGTCACATTCGCATACAAAAAGCCGGGGATTCCTGTGCTTCCCCAGCTGATTCTAATTCCTCAATTGGATGAATGATTTCCTGTCTCTGGATCCGTTCTGCCAATTCCTTCTCCCGCTTCTGTCGCATTCTTTCCTTTTGTGCTTCCGCCTGAGCCGGATCCTTCCAGGCAATACAGCCCGGCAGATTTGCCAGCAGATGCTGACGAGCTGTGGCGAATTCTTCTCCATTTAATCCTAGCCGTAAAAGCCAAGTGCGGAATGTATACTTCTCATTGCTGGTCTGAGTTTTTCTTCTGCTGGCACAGGACTGATTCAGCGCTTGGGCGCCAATCGCCAGACAAAACTGGATATAGGCCTTAATCTTGCCTGCATGAAGCGTCCCATTGAACAGACGAAATTCCACAGTTCCTTTCTGAAAAACAGAATGAAGGTTCAGACAATGATAGCGGCTATCATCATAATGCGCATCCCTCCGGCTCTCTCCGTTGTACCAGATCCGCTCTACAGCTTCCATACTTCTAGGTTTTCTCCGGTTTAACTCATCCAAAAATCGTGTATCCACCGGCTGACACCAACGATGCTGCCTTTCCACAGACACTCCAAGCGCTTTATAGATCAAGTCTTCCTTGGATGCCATGATATTGGTGATATTACGGAGAGTTCTGGCATCAAACGGCTCTGCATTGATATGCACATGGATTCCGCAGCTCTTGTTTGTCAGGGCACCATGCTCTTTCAGTTTCCGAATAATTTCCTGAATGGTAACAATGTCTTCATAGCGGCAGATTGGACTTACCATCTCTGTCCGGTATTCCACATCAGCATTTACCCTGCTTCCATTTACCTTCCGTTCTGCGTGAATACTGCTATCGCTCATAAATTTCCACTGCCGCCCCTCCGTGTCAATGGCTGCATAGGTATCGTAATAGGTTCCCAGATATTTGACTCTAGTTCCAAAATACTCTGCCGTTACCTCAGCCGCTTTCGCACGGGTAATGCCGGTCATCTCAATCTCAATGCCAAATTTCTGCTCCTTTAACTCCATTCATAGTCTCCCCTTTTAACGTCCTCCTGCCTTTCCGAACAGTCTGGCTTTGTGTTCCGGGGCATTTACCATTAAGTTATACCGCTCATTTCCACATTTATACAGGCAAACTCCCCTTTGTGGATACCGGATCAGGTTATACTCACTATCCTCCAGCTGCAGGGTATCCGTATAAAACTTGGCATCAATGCTCCCCGCATTGAACAGAAACTGATGCGTCGGGATGGAAAACAGCGGCTTGGTATACTCTCTCACGCCATCCAGATTAAAATCCTCTAGGTTCTGGCTTGCTATGATAACTGCAGAATCTTTTTTTCGCACACGCTTCATAAAATTTCTAACATACTCTACTGCAGTCAGGTTGGAAAGGAACAGATAAAACTCATCCAGGCTGGCTGCCGTATTGCCTTGTGTCAAAAGAACATCGCTCATAAACGAAAGCACATTAAAAAGCAATGCATTTTTAAGGCTCCTGCTGGCCTGTAACAGTCCTTTTACCCCAAAAGTAATGAAGCCATCATCGGTGATATTGGTATGTCCATTAAAGAACTTGCTCTCAGCTCCCACACACATAGAATTCAGCCCAAGAAGAATACTCTGAAGCATTTCTGCTGTATAAAGCTGTCTTCTGTTTTCGTCAAATCCCTGATATTCTTCCTCAATGAACGCATAAAGATCGGAGAGAACCGGGTAATCCTCCGCAACCAGGCATTCAAAATCACTTTCGTCTGTAATCCCCCATCTGGTATATAACTTCTGCAGCATGATCTCAATCACATCAATTTCCCTGTCGGAAAAATCCTTGTAGCTTCGGAAAAAGTCCTTTAAGAAACTGATATGCTGGGATAATCTGGATCGGATGCGAAAGGTCTGAGGTGCATCCAGATCCTCCGGGCTTCCCGCTTCGTCCCAGGTTTTCGGTTCCAGAGGGTTGATAATGAACTCCCCGCTCATTAAGTCGATAAAACACCCTCCCAGATTATTGGTCAGATCTTCATACTCCATTTCCGGATCCAGAGCGCAGATATGCATTCCGGACTCCCTTAAATTCGTCAGCAGCAATTTAAGCAGATAGCTTTTTCCCTGTCCGCTGTTTCCCAGAATCAGGATATTGGCATTCGTCTTATCATCTGCTCTCCGGTTAAAATCCACCAGTACATTACTCCCAAATTTATCTCTCCCAATATAGAACCCGTGAGGATCCGTCTTTCCTGAATAGTTAAAGGGATACAGATTCGCCACACTGCTGGCCGGAAGCACTCTCTCAAACTGATCCTTAAACAGGTTATAACCGCTTGGCATTACACACCGGAACCCCTGCTGCTGACGGAGGATCAGTCGGTCTACATTCAATTTTGACCGGATCAGTTCCGTTAGTACTTCTGTCTGAAGAAGCTTCAAATGCTCCAGATCATGGGCACACAACTCCAGATATACTGCCGTATGGAGGAGGGGTTCTCGGTTGCGGTGCATCTGGGCTACGATGGTAGTTACATCTTGTAAATTACTTTCAGCCAGAACGGTCTGCTGTAAATCACTGGTATTGCTCCGATCCATCCGGTTTTTGTTGGCTGCATTGCTGATGATCTTCCGCTCCTCAACGGGTGTCACATGACGAGTATAGATCCGCAAGGTTACACCGTCTTTCTCCCCTAAATGGGAGAGAATTGCCTGCTCTTCCGTAGCAGTCGGGTACTCCCGCAGTGCCCAGACACAACGATAGGTGTTACCACAAATAAAATGATCTGTTTCAAATTTAATGACAGACGGGGCGATCATATCCAGAAATTCCTGGATACGCACATTATCTTCCCTGTCATCAACTGCTGTTCTTCCTTTTTTCAAGTCATCTCCTCCTCACTCTAAATCTCTGGTATGATCCACCGCTCCCCGTCAAAGTCTTCAAACTTCTCTGTGGTCACGTTCTGCTCATAGTAAACAGCCAGGATACGTTTGATATCCTCTTTATCTGCCCGTTTAACAGAAAAACTCTGTTCCTTCAGGGATTTTTCAATCCTGGAAAGGTACGGAAAAATATCCGATTCCTTTTCATCTTTTAACCGCAGCATAATCAGAAATTCACGGGCTGTCGCCATCTGCACCTGAATCCGGTCCAGATGGGTCTGATCCTGTTCCAAAAGACGGCGTATGACTGGATTCTCTTCCTGCTCCATCTGACTTTTCAGAAACCGCTTGTTGTCTTCAAAGCTTTCCCTGCTGTTTAGACACAGCATCTCAATCTCTGCCACTCCTTTTAGCACAGTCATAAGAGCATAGATTCTTGCCCCGACACTAGATTCGGACAAAACAGAAATATTCGTTGGTTTTACAATAAAATACACCAGCTCCCCCTGTCCGTAGGTCACCAGACTGTAGTCTGTAATCTCCTTTGCACCAATGAACTGCCGTGTGGAGAGGCGCTTCTCTGCCTCTTTTTTCGCTTTTCTTTTCTCCCTGCTCATTCATACCTCCACTCAAAAAATTGCTGACGCATAAAAAAATACGCACAGGCATACCGGACAAAATCCAGAATGCTGGTATCTTCAAATCGGATCGTCAGAAATCCATATACCCCTGTCAGAACACAAGGGAACATAAATCCCGCCTGCGTAGCTACTAAAATGGAGACCAATCCGCAAATACCAAGAATCCCAATGTCCCGAAGCTGCCATAACCAAAGTGTTGCTTTTGATTTCAAATGGTCCGGATAAATATACAACCGATCACCTCCAAATAATAACCGCCGGCATGATGAAGCTCTGCCGGCGGTATGTTCGATCCTTCCTCTTATTCAGTTTCCTCAAGTTCTGCCTTTCCCTCTGTCTCCTGCATCTCTCCAGATACTACATGTTCTTCCTGCGAAAGTACATCTTCAATCAGTCAGATCACAAATTCTTTCTGGCTCTGTCCTGTCTTTTTGAGGTATTTTTTTAACCTCTGAAAAAACTCCTCTGATACCTGAAATGCCAGTGTCCTGATTCCGTTTGCCATCTCTCTTTCTCCCTTCTCAAAGTGGTCTTTTAGAATCCGTTCCATATACTCGTTCAGCTTGATTCCCCATTCTTCCTGTTCTTCCCTCACTTTCTTATGCAGGGATTCTGGAATCATGGCGCATAAATTTTTCTTACGCTCTTCCATTTGACTCTCCTTTCCTCGTTTTTACAAGCCAAGTATATCCATAAAGAGATGAGATAGCTATGACGATACCCAACAAAGATTGCCTGAAAACGGAAGCAGAACTACCAATCTTATGGTTCTTTCTCCTCCTTCATCTTCCGCAAAAAATAAGCGATACCACGGAGAACAAAATCCACACACGGTATCGCTACGCTATTTCCAAGAGCTTTGTAACGGGCACTGTCCGAGGCACCAGGGATATCTGTCCAGTGATCCGGAAAACCCTGCAACCGTTCACACTCCAAAGGCGTCAGCCTCCGGATCAATTTCCGGTTCTCAACAATACATTTATCTTCGCTGACATATTGATTATTGATCCCCTTATGATCTGTATATCCAATGGTTCCTACCGTATTCTGATACGGCTCACACACCAAATCCGTAGCATCCTTATGCTGTCTGGCACTCTGAGTCGCTGTTACCCGATTTTGCAGAAATTCATCACTTCTTTGGCGGCTGAACACTGCATGACGGTCTGCACTAGTAAGAGTATAGGAAATATCCGGCTGGCATCCCAGACCATTTCCTCCATTTTGTACTTCCCGATCAATGATATTTCCGGCAATACAATAACTCTCCGGCATATCTGAGACCAGTGGGACATTGTTTCCTCCTGTTCCATACCGGGCTGACATGGTAGGGGCCACCTCATGCGGACCTGTATATCTGGCATCAATCCCGTGATTCTCAAACAGAATCTGCTGATTGTTCCCGCCGGTTTCTGCCTCCTCTGTAAGAGCTGGATCCGGAATTTCCTCTGTCCCAGCACTCCCCTGCTGGATGCCCATCACCAGAGGCGGATGACCACTCATCCCTGCCCGCAGGGTTGCTGTTATATCGACCGAAACATCCATACGCTCTCCTCCTTGGTCATTGAGGCACAGACACTCTTCTTTTTTTTCTGCACTTTCAAACTTCCTCATCCCCTCTGCCACAAAGGTCTGCATCTGCATATTGGTCGTTGCCATCAAAGCTCCGGATATTCCGTTGAGGTTGATCGTTTCTTCCCTCTGATTAATATGGAACGCAAAAATATCCACCTGTTTTTCCTCTGCTACTCTACTCCCGCCTGAATCCGCAGAGCTGTTTCCAGCTGCGGTGGTAACTCCTTTCCCCTGACCTTGGCCCTCCGCAGGATCCCTAAGCAGGCGTTCCTGCTCAAATAATATCTTTGGTGCGGTGAGTCCTCCAAAATCTGCGACAAGGAAGATTCTACGGCGGCGCTGGGCGACTCCCCAGTATTGAGCATCCAAGACTCTCCAAGCCAAGCTGAATTGATCTCCCAAAATGGCAGCCCCAGCAGATTCCCAGCGCCCGGTGTCAGGTCGAGGCACATGACAGGTACTGTCCTTGATATGGACAATCTCCTCGATGACCGCCCGGAAATCTTCTCCATTTGCGGAGCTGAATGCTCCAGGGACATTTTCCCAAACGAGGTATCGAGGTCGAATAAAGTCATCTGATACCCCTCGTCTTTCATCCTCTGCTCTCATCTCCTTTACTATGCGTACCTGGTCCATAAACAGGCCGGAGCGCTCCCCTGCCAATCCTTTCCGTAATCCGGCTACTGACAAATCCTGACAGGGGCTGCCTCCACAGATTACATCCACAGGCGGCAATTTTGCTCCATCCAGTTTTGTAATGTCCCCTACATGGATCATATCTGGAAACCGGAGTTTGGTTACCCTCATGGGAAACGGTTCTATCTCACTGGCCCATACCGGCACACCTCCACAGTGAACTGCCGCCAGAGGGAATCCCCCAATCCCATCAAATAGGCTCCCCAGTGTCATCATCCGCCCATCTCCATTCCCTTTTGTATCGGTACTTCACACAGTTCCCATCCAATTTCCTGTTCGCTGACCCGTCTAAGCGGAATCCGGAGCTGCCTTGCTGCACGGATTTCCTGCTCCATTCCTGAAGACAGTTCACTTCCACACGCCCAGATTTCCTCACAAACCTTCAAAATCCGAAGCCCCATATCTGTTCCCAGCTTTCTCTCTTCTGGGACTCCATCATCCAGCATCTGCGGATATAGCAGATGAGAGGCAATTGGCGTAACCCCCTGGTTCATGGCATAACGACAGGCTGCCTTTGCAAATGCTACATTCCGCTCAACATCTCCAGAATACGGAGATGCAATATACACCAGTTTGTTGTGTTCCATCCTTCACCGTCCTCTCTACTTGGAAACCACTTGCACAACCGTCCTTGTTAGGTTCATAGCTCCCTGCGCTGCATAGACTGCTCCCATCACATTTGCTTTGGTTCCTGTTTCCAACCCAAACTGCCCCGCAATCCGCGGAATCTCACCTGCCGATAACATAAGCCCCAGACCAAGCAGTGCCTGATCCTTAACGACCATCAGACCTGCGATCAGGACCGTCGCCTGTAAAAATGCGGTCAGGCACAGACCGATTACCTGCTTGCACCAGCCAACAAATCCATCAATATATCCCCTTGGCACACTGAATAAATAAAGGCTCCCTACTGCAATCTGAATCAGCAGGATCCCGCCCCGTTTTAAGTTCGCAAAGAACACTTTGATTACCGCATAACCCATGAGAATCAGGAGAAAAATCATAAAAATCGGGCTACTAATCATTCCGATTCCACCAAAAACACCTGATGCGGCAGCCTCCTGCCAGGTGGCGGCATCCTGAAGAGACTGCACAATCCCTGCCGCAACTGTCCCAATATCTTCTCCCAATCCTGTAATACCAGCTGTAAAACTTCCCTGAAGGGAAACACTGAGTTTATACAGTTCCACTGGAACAGTAGTAAACAGGCTGGCTGCCAGGAATCCCTTGATTACGTTCAGTGCCGTGTCGCGTATGCTGCCCCTGCCATTCTGATATTCAATTCCACATTCAAAGGCTGCCACTACGATTCCCGTCACATAAAGTGCCCATGCCAGATAAGAAAAAAGAAGCACGACAGACTGCACCCAGCTCATTTCAAACAGTTCAGCCCCCATGCTTCCCATCTGCATGAAAAAATCTCCCAGAAATCCAACAATCTGACCATACAGCCAGTCAATGATCTGTCCCAGAACCGTATCTGCAACAAAATCCCAGATAAACAAGTTTTAACCACCTCCCCTTAACACATCTTCTGTCCCATTTGCATAGCTTCCTCCGGTTCTTGAAACACTTCCAAATAAGTCTTTATCGCCTCGCTGAGTACTTTATAATCTTCTTTCCCGGGCTGATATACATACCAGCTGGTCTCTTTTCCATAGGACCAAATGTGGGGATTTACCCCATCACGAAAATTAGGGTTCGTCGTGTTTTTCAGGCCCCACACATCTCTAAATTTCACAACCATGCTGTCGATCATTCCTTCATTCCGATTCAAAAGGGTCACTTTCAATCGGTCATAATGATCCGCAACCATGCCTGTCTGAAAGTTGATTTTGACACGGATCTGATCCGTCAGCCTTCCATAACAACAATTCCCAACAAACCTTGGTTCTGAAAAGCTCGCTCCCGTTCCAAACATTTTTTTTAGTTCCCTTTCAAAAAATGTCATGCTTTCCTCCTCCGACCTATGTGGGTTCTCACGTTCTTCCCCTTCTTTCTTTCCTGCCATTTTTCCCGGTTCCACCTTCTGGCAAACGCTTCCTGTCCATAATGCAACTGTTTCTCCCTCTCTTGTAAGCAGTTCATCCATCCTTCCAATCAGTTTTTCCATATGCGCCTGCCAGTGCTTCCAATCCCGTTCCTGAAACCAGCCGCACCACAAAACTCCCGACTTCTCCTGCTCTTTTGCACATTTACGGCTGTAAAAAAGAGTTTCCGACAGATATTCCCTTACCCACTGAAGGGATTCTTTCGATGCTGTAAAAGAAGACAGGGAGGAAAACTTCTTATCCCCCCTGATTCCATCCAGTGCAGAAAAATCCTTCTCCTGGAATTTTACAATTAGTTCTGCCACTGCCATTGGGCTTGTATGAGACACCCCTTCTGACACTTCCGGAGGGGCATTCCAAGAATCTGCCTTCAGCCAGGCAAGCATCTGCCGGAGTTCTACATCCCCTTGTTCCGGAAGATGTTTCCGTATGAGACTGATGGCATCCAGTCCAGCATCGGACTCAAACGCAGTAATTCCCCAACATCCCATGATATACCTCCTAAATTCCAAGAATCTGCCAGATATAAAGCGGTGCAGTTAGGGTAAATACCAGACAGGCAAACAGAATTGCAGGTGCTGCCCATTCAAACTGTCCGTGCTTCCGATAATCAAAGTATGCCGTTCCCAGTTTTCCAAAAAAGAACACGGCAAGGATCAAATCTATAGCGGGAAATACAACATGATCGACAACTGTTTTAATCTGTTGGGATGCCGTCTGCCAAGTTCCCTCAATCGCACCGGCTACATCGCCCGATGCATATACCGGAACGCAGAACAAAACTACCAGTACGAATACCATGCACATAACTGCTGAAATTTTCTTTGTTCTCATTTATTTTTCCTTTCTACTAAGATTGTGTGAGTTTCAGCCCCATTCTTTGCTGTCTTTCAAGAAGAGGAGCCAATTCGATAATATCCGGATGTTCCTGAAACTTTAGATCTCCCCGAAAGCCAACTTTTAAACTGCTAAACCGCTTTGCCTCCTCCTGCAAAGAAGTAGGTGCATCTAGTGGAAGTTCCTGATTCCACCGAACCCATTCCCCATTTTGAAAACGTGGCTGCAATCTCAAAATCACATAGGATTCCGGAACAAATACAGGATAATACCTTAATACTCCTCCAACTCCATAGTAAGGCTTCCCTTCCATCATCACCGTCTTTTGCATTAATTCCAGTGTATCCTCTAAAGATGTACAAAACCAGCATTCCTTATCACCCATCCTTCGTATCCTGCCATCCCTCAGAATATCTTCCAAATGGTCACGGGTTGTGTAATGATACAAAAATCCCCTTGGTTTCTCCGTCTGTTGATATGACATACTTCCTCCTACTCTGGTTTCTGTGGTGCGATATGCCAGTCACTCCACAAGTTCCCATCAATGATAATAGAATCATTCAGATTCATGGAGAGCATTCCAGCCGGTGTCCAGCAATCCAGCAGCCAAGTATATGGCGTATAACTTCCATCCGGATACCAAATTGGTGTAAAATGCGTTCTCCTCTCATAGGTACTGTAACCATTTTTCTTAAACTCATGGGTCATATCATAGCCGCCATTCATCCGTTCCAAAAGCCTCCAAAACCTCTCATACTGAAATTCCGGAAAATAAGTCACCGCATTCTGCGCAGATGTCACTGCAGAACTCTGATTGGTGCTGACATGTGTCGTTACCTTCTCTTGGAATCCATAACCGGATTTCATCGTCCTTCCCGTAGCGGTAGGAGACTTTTCATCGGTTGTAATTCTCATATCTGCAGTCAGGCTTGCGGAGTATCGATCCAGGTCAAACTCCCACCAGCCATGGTCACACCAGTACCCGTCATCATCCTCATCTCCGCTGTGCCATACCCAATGTTCCTGCCACCATGGTCTCCACACGCTCCAGGATGCGGAGGTTACTTCTGCATTAGAAGGAATCACAGGCCTTGTAAATCCGTCATTCCGGTCATCCGCATTGGGATCTGGCGGTGGATTTTCATCCAGATCCACGACATTGATATGAAGAGTCCCTTTACTGGTTCCTCCTCCACCTCGCACACGGACGGTCATCGTCATGGCCTGGGGTTCTTCCGGTGTTGTCCAACGGATCCAAGCCAACTGGCTGTCGCCGGATGGATAATATACCTCCCCTACCTCATAGCTTCTTCCTCCTACAGAAAATGTTACGGATACCGGATGATCCGGATCACTCTGCCCGCCGCTTACCTCTACTGCCGTAATCACTTCCGTATTCGTCCGATATTCATAATCATAGGTCGTGATTTCCGGTTCTTCTGGAGGCACATCCCGGAACCGTACAATACCAAGACCCAAGGAACTCTTTATTTCACTGTTGGAACGGACTCCCGATGTCGGACCTCCCCAGGCCGGATATCCCAGATCCGGTGTTTCCAAAAACATGGACAGCGGCAGGTTCTGAAATGCCACGGTTGGAAGAACAGCTCGAAGCCCTCCGCTTAACATCTCATCATAGAGTGCTGCCTCTGTTGCCGTGACCGCAATCAGAGTTCCCTGAAATTTTAGAAAACTGATTGGCTCCAATAAAAGCCGGTACTCTCCTCCCACCAGTGTATCAAAGTCCATTCCGGTTAGTCCGGCAATGCTGCGCACCACCTGTTCATCTGTAAAATAGCTTTTGATCTGCTCAATATTGGCTTGCCCCAAGCTTTTCGAGCTGATGATTCTGGGTAGAGACTGTGCCGGATTTACATACTCATATGGATTGGTATCAATCATCAAAGCACTTCCTCTGGTATAAGACATTTTACTGACTTTCCCAAAGGAGTAGGCAATATTCGGATGCTTGTTTGTTAAGTCAATCGGTCTTGTTACCGGATCATGGCTCTCTGCCCGAATGACAGTAACCCGCACCCCTTCATTTCCCGGTGACCAGGAATTCTGACTGGTCCCCTGTCCCATACTTCCGCCGCCCCCATCAAGATTTCCGTCCCCTACTGCATAAACCTGGATGGAGAGTATCAAAGACAGTACGATTGAGACTATGAAAAACACACATTTCTTCTGTTTCAAGTATCCTCCTTTCCAACCACAGGAAGCCTTGTTTCCTTCCCTGGTATCTGGGAAAAGAAAAAACACCACATTGATGTGGTGCTTCTTCTTTCTGTCTTAATCCATAATGCCAATCTTATTCCCGTTTTCATACATATCTTCTGCTGCAGTTCCAGAGCCTCCTCCTCCATGGTTTTCTACCCAGCCGAATCCTGGAACATAGATCTGGTTCCCGGAAGTATCTCCTGCCTGCGGCTGTTCCGGATCTGCTACCGGTTCGGACGGTTTTTCTACCGCTTCATGATCCACGGGAACCGGAGGGGTATCCTGCTTTGTACCATCTGGTTTTTGTGTTGGATCTGTCAGGATCTCCTTGCTTGGCGGTTCTGGTTTAGTTGGTTTTGGTTGGATACTCTGCGTTGTCTGATCAGTCTGTGGCGACCGGCTGTCCACCGCCTGAGTGTCTGTTTCCTGATTTTCTCCGATTCCTGGATGAATCACAAGGCTCTCTTCTTCTCTGGATACTACTTTACTTTCCTCTTCCTTCTTTTCAAAATCTCCAGGATCTACAATCAATTCTGTTTCCGTCTCCCCTGTTCCTGGCAGAACATCTTCACCGGACGGTTTCGGACCAAACTGCATTCCAATGGCAGCGATCAGGCCGATTCCTATGAGCACGCCGCCCAAAATTGCCAGATTCTTTTTCATCTTCTCTGTCAGTTTCATGATTCTGCTCCTCCTTTATCCTGTTTTCTGTTTTGTTATGCACAACATACTATACAATCCTCTCAAAGTCCAGGTCATTCCCTAGAACACCTCTGTATATCCAGCCTGTACCTTCAATGTGATCCACATGGATGGAAGAATCCGGCCGCCAAACCGAACTGGAACCTCCAGTCTAACAATGGCATCTGCCTCAAACCGCTGCGCATGGGCTGGATCCGATGGGGCCAGAGGTGCATTCCGAAGCGTCACTTGCAGGCTATCTATGGCAAACTCCATTGCAGTTCCAGTATCCGCATACTTTACATGTCTGCCGCCAGACAATTGGGTCCCTATGGTTTCATCCAGATAATCATAAATGTCCCCTTCATTCAGATCTTCTTCCCAGCTTCCCTCTCCAAAGGGAACATAGCTGCCAGAATATCCCTCCCTGACTCCATGATACACACCTGCATAATTATCATTGACTGTGGAAATGACAGCATCCTCCACGGCTTCCCGCACACCTGCCGCAATGACTTGAAGCCGGAAATACTCACTAATCCCACACATCAGAATAATCAGCGAAAGAACAATCCCAATGGTCATGGGAAATGAGGAGGCTCGCCTGTCTCTCAGTATCTCTTTCATCCGTTTCCGCAATCCCTCCACCTCATTTCCAGTAAACTTCTGATTTTCCAGCTGCCTGTGCGCGAAGCGTAACCGGAAAAGAAGCAAACTCGCCAAACAGACCGATATTTGTATCCATCGTCAGGATAACGGTAACCTCTTCATTTAACTGGATTCTTCCATGACTGGACCATAAAATGTCCGGATGAAGCCCTGTTTTTTCCGACAGCACAGCGGCACGGCGGCTTGTCTCTGCACCTACGCGCCCGCTTACCTCTGCTTCACGCACCAGTTCTGTAGCGAAGGTATCCAGCTGCTGTTTCTGAATAAAAACCGGAAGCACACGCATGGCAAGGGCAAGCACCATGACCGCACACAAAACCAGCACAATCACATCCACATATCCTTCGCCCCGTCTTTCTGACAGCGCTCTCCATAAACGATGACTCCTCATCCTCTCCTCCTTCCTGTCTAAAACATTCCTCCAAGGCTCTCCAATGCCACATAGCAGATAATCGCCAAATAAGTCAGCAGAAAACATACCAGCATGACAAAGGAAAAAACACGGATCTTGGGAGGGATTTTCTGTGCCTGTGCTTTTAATCTCTGCAGTTCGATCTGCTTAAAATCATGAGCCAGCATCTGAAAATACACTGTGCTGTCATCCCCTCGAAGGACACCAATCAATCCACGTACCACATCGGACAGCATGGGCGAGTTCAGTCTTGCCTCAAATCGTGTCAGCGCCGCTTCATAATTGGAGGAACGCATATCCGCCAGAAGAATATCTAACTCTCCAGTCAGCGCTGGTCCCGCATTCCCCTTGAACCGCTCCAACATACCGATCACATTACGGCTTGCTTTCAGTTCCTGTTCCATAGTCGCCACCATTCTCGGAAGCTCCCCCTCTATCTCTTCCCGCTTTGCCTTTAAGGTTTCATCCGCTTTCTGATTTTCCTTAAAGTAAAGAAGTAATGCCAGCACAACCACGACAGGAACCAGTAGCGGAAAAAGGAACATGCAGGGAATCGCCCCCAAAAGTACTGCGCCTGATTTTACCAGAGCATACGCCTGATACACTTCCGGGGTCATATTCATTCCACTGGCTTTTAACACATTCTGCATCCTGCTTCTCTTATATGCATCCATCCGGATGAAACCAGACAGTCGCACTGCTAGGATCATAAAATAAGTCTCCAATGTCTTTGCCGCTTTCCGCTCCTGTTTTACCGTACCCAGCATGGCCTTCGCCGCACCCATGGTAGGTAACTTTAGAACAGACGCAGTTAAAAAGAAAAGTCCCAGAGCTAAAAACAGCCCGAATAAAAATAACAAGCCTTCCATAGCTACCTCCTGTATTCAATGGGACGGGTCAGTTTCACTACAAAGCCAGCGGATATAAAAATAGCCGCCGCAGTGGCAGCCAGAATACACTGTCCCAGTACCGTATGCATCAGTACATCATACCAGTCCTGATTCAGTAGATACATAAGAGGAATATTGCCTACTACAAACACAACCATGATCATAAACTCTTTTCTTGGTTCTGCGATCATGTATTCCAGTTCTGCGTTCACATTCCGCATATCTGACAGCTTTGATACGATGGGCGGCAGTGTAGTCTTTAAGCTCCGGTCATGCTGGCAGTCACTAACTGCATCGCACCACTCCCGAAACACCTCATTATCAATCCTTCCCCGCAAAATCCGAAGGGAGGCCTGAACATCCGGATTTACCATTTTAATCTGGATGAGAAAATCCTGAAATACTCTGGACACTGGAGGATTTAAATATGCTATATTCTCCTCCACCGCCGTCACAATATCTTCTGTCCTCAGATATGCTGTGGTAATGACCGAAAGCGCCGTTTCCAGTTCTGCAGACACATCCCTTTTATAATGATTGGCAGTCAGTTTCACATACCAGAATGGTAGAAATAAAAAACCCACTGCCATCACCGGAGCCAGGAAAAAATTCCCCAACAAAATAGCAATGGATCCCCCAGCGCAAAACAGTGCCAGAGCAACTGCGCAGATGATGGAAAACCGGTTCCCCCTGCCCGTCATTTGAAGGATGTTCTGTGCTTCCTCCAGTTCCCTGCGCAAAATCCCTGATTTTTTTCTTCCTGATGATTCCCTGATGTCTTCCCGCAGACTTCGTTTTGGATTCAATAGAAATCCAAACAGGCTGTCCGTAAACTCCACTGGCTTCATTCCCAGCAGTAAAAATACACCCACGATCATTCCCACACACGCCAATAGCTGAATCGCCGTCATTCATTCTCCTCCTCTCTATCCTTTTTTACATTCAAAAGTCCTGCCAGCGTTTCCTGCGGCATTCCATTCTCCATCAGCCGTCTTGCCAGACTGTCCGAGATTGGGTTAATTTGTCTATGGTGCCCCACAATTACAAACTTTCCATCCTCCACCCTGTTTTCCGTAATCTGATATTGAAACAGTGGACGGTATCGTCTGGTTCCATCTGCCAGAATCTCACACTCCATGATTTCCATTAAACGGCGTTCCTTGTTTTCCAGCTGTTTGCAGAAAGCGATGATCGGATAGGCTTCCGTTACAAATCCCATCAAAGTCTCATCACTCATATCCACAGCACGTTTACACAGGGAAACCATGCGGCGGTAAGTTGCCTCACAACTCATGGAATGGATGGTTGTCACAACCGCAACACCGGTTCTGGCAGCCTCCTGTGCCGCATTCGCTTCTGGTCCACGCATTTCTCCTACCACAATAATGTCCGGATTAAAGCGTAGCGCCATATCAAGGAGTGCAATCTGATCTACTCTCTGCCTCTCATTCTCGCTGTCACGGGTCAAGGTATGAATCACGGAATTGACTACCCTCCCATCCTTTCTGCGTACCAGCGCCAGCTCCCTTGAACCATTCTCAATACTGTAAATACGCTTACCGTCCGGAATTGTGGTCAGAAGCCAGCCTAACAGTGTGGTTTTTCCGGAGCTTGTGGCTCCCGCCACACACACAGAGATTCCATACCGGATGCACTCCGATAAAAAATCCAGCATCTGACTGGTTGCCGTTCCTCCCTTTATAAAGTCCTGTTTCTTCATGCTCTGGGGATTCACAATTCGGATCGAGGCTGCCACCCCGACATCCTCATCAACAAGAGGTGTCTTCAGTACAGCAATACGGATATTTTTACTTAAATGTCCCAGAACGCTTGGACTCGCATCATCCAGCACCATCCCAGACACATGCAACATACGCCGAATGACATTGATGGCATGTTCGGGGCTTTCAAAATGCTCTTTCAATTTTTCTGTCACTCCACCAGAATACTGGACCTCCACATCATCCCAGGCATTTACATCGATCTCCTCGATTTCTTCCCCGTAGATGTACTTTGTGAGAAAACCGAACTCTGCCATTTCTGAATAAATCGCATCAATCAGCTCATCCGTGGTTTTTCCCGGTACTTGTATACGGTTATCCTGAATATACTTCCCGGCAAATCGGCGGATCTGTGCTTTTATTTCTTCGTTTCCATCTCCGGTTACCAGATTACTGTATTCTTTGGAAAGATACGCCTGTATCTCCTGCAGCACGGACTGAAAGTCACGCCCTTCATCCTCTGATGCAAAAAACAGGTCATGGGTACGGAGAGAACGACCTCCCGTTTTTTGAGTACACAAAGGAGCCTCTATATCCTCCTCTTCTGACCAGATATCCTCCTTTCCATGCATCTGTCCTTCACAAGCCTGTTCCGACAGGCTATCATTTTGAAAGTTTTCTTCTGTCCCCTCCCCTCCATCCAAGCCATCCAAAGAAGCCTCCGTTTCCATGATCTCCTCCGGAAGATGTCCAGAATCCTGTCGTGTTTCTTCCCGAACAGCTTCGGGAAAACCCGCAGAAAACGCGGCTTTGCTGCGTCTTTCCCCTAACATCCGAACACCTCCTTTGTGATTGCTTCCATGTTTTTTCTAAACCCCTTACTGTCCTTTAGTACCAGTTCTTTCAGAAGGTTCCCTTCCAGAACCTGTGCCTTTACTTCCTCGGAATGAGGGATCTGGAATGCCACATTGCCGAGCACCCGTTCAATGTGTTCGCTGGCCTCATTGGGATATACATTGCTCGCCACTTTATACTGCTTTTCTGCATCCCACTGACTGTCCTTAAGAAGCGGAAGCTGACTGGAAAGATAACTGATGGATTTCAGATCACAGTTTACCAGCCGCAGCACTGCATCCGCCTCCATCAAGGCAATGGCCGAAAGAATGTCATTGGCAATACAGCTTCCACAATCAACGATGATATAGGGAGCGATCTTTCTTAAACACTGCAGTAATTCCTCTGCCTGTGTCCGCTCGTAAGGTGGATATGTGTATTCATTTTCCCCCTTCCTCATTCCAAGGATTGTTAGATGGCGTATTTTTTTATGAGTAATACAGTTATGGCGTACCAACGATTCCGACACATGGGTTGCTGCCAGAACACTCCCCAGAGAATGCTCCTCTTCCAGGTCTCCAGGAGGACAGATACAGGGAAGCATCGGTGTATTCATATCACACAGAAGGAGAGCCACATCCTTCTTCTGCATGGCAAGGCGCGCCGCCAGCTTCACTGCTGTCGTGGTTTTACCAGATCCAGGACTTCCCCAGACTGCCAGCATTTGATTCTCATTTTCCGGTTCCCAGTCAGGAGAGCTGTCCCCGGCTCCCCTGCTGAAAATACTGTTTTTCAGAAAATTCAAGGCTTACTCCACCTCGCTTTCCTCTGTTTCGCCCTGTTCGGACTCCTCCTGCTCCTCTGCTTTGGTTTCCTCTGGCTCCTTATCAGAATGATCCGGCGCCTCGTTTTCTTCCGCTTCTCCTTCCATATCTTCTGGAGGATACAGTTCCGTTAATATCTGGTTTTGCGCTTCCAAAAACTGCCCTGCACTCTTTTCATCCCCACGATACACCAGAGACAAATGCAGTTTTCCATCTGCCTCCAGCTCTGCCAGAACCATTGACTGCTCTGGCGTTACCAGCAAGGTAACGGTTCCAGGCAGCTCACGATCCGCTCCATCTTCCAGTTCTTCTCCCGTATTTGCATCATATCCGCTGTTTGCAGTCACAGCAATGACCTCCACATACTGAAGCTCCGCAGGAATTACCGTTTTTCCCTGCTTTCTATAATCTGGAGCTATAACTGACACAATATCGCCGCTCTTTAGCTTTCCGGACAATCCATTGGCAAATGCCTTAACCGTAACAGAGATTGCCTGCTTTTCTCCTGTCAGATGATAGAGATAGGCATTTTCTGCCGCCGGCTCTTCTGCAATCTTGGATGTCAGGATGTAATCTCCTGGCGCCAAATCTGCAGATGCAAATGCCCCAACCACAGTATCCGAATGTTTTACTACATCATCTGGCAGGTTATAACTGCCAACCTCTATGGTCTTTACCATGTCAGAAGTAATTTCTTCTCCCACTGAAATTGGTTTTACTACACGTACAATTTCCGTCTTTTCACTCATAGCCTTATTAAACAATGGTGTAACTGCAAAGCAGATGATTAAAGACAGCACGATGCAAAGCACACCAAGTACAGTCCTGTTTTTCAAAAATCGCATTTCATCTCCTCCAACTCTTTTCCTTATTTTGGTTCCTTTTTAACCAGTGTTCCACTGACTGCTGTCTACCTATTTTCTGTTGTGGTATATGATGGCCGCAATCATTGTAAGCGGCACTGCAACACAAACCATGATCCATAATTTCTTCTTCATATCATCCATCCTCCTAATCTCATACAATAAACGGCTGCCGCTCCTCCTGCCAGAAACGGTCCCACAGGAAATGCTTCTTTATCTCGTTTTCCCTTGAACCGATTCCACAGGCAGACCATACAACCATACATCACAAATCCTGTCAGTCCTAAACAGGAAGCAGTCAGGCTTGCAGGAAGTCCCAGTACCAAGCCGGTTGCTCCTGCCAGCTTGATATCACCGCCGCCAATTCCACCTTCCCTCTTGCAAAATAATGCAACTATGAGGTATGGCACTGCCCCTAAAGCTCCAAACAGCTGTCTGGGTGCAAAGTTCAGAAAGGAAAGCAGGGCAATCCCTGCCTGGAATCGGTCCGGAATAATCCGGTACCGAAGATCCCAGGCAGAAACCGCAATAAGCAGCGAGAAAAAAAACACTGCCTGTACTGCCTGAAGCAGCGATATCCTGATCTCCATATCAACCGCTATAATCAAACATTTCCTGCACCCTGCGTACCAGTGTAGGAAGTACGGTATCATTAAACAGTGCATAAAGACCTGCCAGAAGCAGTGCTCCCAGCACAACTGCGATCAGGATCTTAATGGCTGTGTCCACATATCCCTCACCAGATGTATCCTGAAGCTTGTTTTTTACGTTCCACATATGCATAACCATTGCATTTCGATAATTTACCAGCTGTCTTTTAATATTCTTCATTTGATCTCCTCCATTGATTTTCTGTTTTTGTTCTCTGTACCCCTTAAATCAGACCATGTTCTGCCCTGGATTTTGAGGGGGTGCTGTCTGTAAGGTAGATGCCTGTGCCATGGACAGTGCCTCTCCATACGCTCCCAATACCGCTTGTTTCAGCTCGTTGCGGAATTCCTCCGTCACAGGAAAACAGATATCCTTGTATCCATCCTGTGTTTTCCGACTGGGCATAGACATAAAAAGCCCATCCTTACCTCCCTCGACGATTTTGATTCCCCGGACGGCAAAACACCCGGCGATTGTGGCGGATGCATAGGCTCTGATCCCGCCCTGTACTCCTGGTGGATACATAGATGTAATCCGAACGTCTAAATCTGGCATACTGATTCTTCCTCCTTTGTTTTTTTCTGCTCATAAACCGTTCCTTTCTGGATCTATTTCAGTCAAACAGGCAGCCAAAACTGCCTGCTAAAACTGCATGGTGTGTATGAATTCCTCCGCCGGTTGCGACTCTGTAAAATCAATTCTCTTAAAGTCATAGCGATCCACATAAAAAAAGGAACTCCCTGTTTCATCATAGAGTTCCAGCACATCACTAATGGATAGCCCATGACCTGTATAACCGGACGGCGGATGATACCGGAATTTATCATAGAGTTCTTCCAGGTCATTGGTGTCAGATGCCCCTTCATAGACTTTGATATAAAAATCCGGCTTGGGGGAGCCATATTGCTGCTCCATCTGGGAAAGTGCAAGGAACTTCATATGCACATCCACATCTCCTCTCAGTTGCCAGATGCGTACATCTTTTAACCCCTTTGCCGATTCCATATCTTCCTGACTATTTGCCAACCGGTCGTAGATCCCGTCCTGCCACTGAATTTTTTGGATATTCCTCTGCTTACGCAGGAAGCTTTCTAATGCTTCATTCTGAAACATGGGATCCACTACTGCACATCCTTCCGTCACACGACCTACCCGGTTCCCATAATACCGGATCACTCCATTTTCAATCTGAATCTGCTTCATTTCCCTTCCCTCATTTCTAAATCATCTCCATCCCCCCGTCCTTCTGTGCCTGTTGAAACTGTTCCAGACTCTGCACATCAGGAAAGATCATCCTTCCCTCTAACATTTCCAGTACGGCAAAATCATCCCTGTCGCAGATCAAAATCCGATACTGGTAGTCCTTCTGCATCATTACATAGCTCCATACTTCCTCTGGATTTGCCAGCCATACCCCTGACGCATAGCGTCCATCCGGCAGAAAACTGTATCCAGAATATTCTGGGGAATGTCCATGTAAATCCAGCGCCCCAAATGGACGGATCTGGGAGAGCTGGAGCCGTTCCTTTTCCCCCAACAGTTCTGGTAGCAGCACACCAACCACATCCCTGTTCCAGCAGTGCCATGCCTCCCCAGTAGATAAAGAAACCAAATGGGCAATGGAATGTCTGGGATTTTCTGTTTTCTGGATATTCGTACAGAAAAAAAGCTGCCCCGTGTAATGCTCTGGTAATACCTTTGAGGGAAGAACCACCACCCGGTTCTGGATAGATATCTCCTTTTCTGTCTGCATACAATCCTTTTCTGTGAATTCCTGCATGATCTTACCCCTCCTTTTTCTGCAGCAGTCTACTCAGTTCTCCGATCAGATCCAGTCGGAGACTATCTGGCATAAACTGAAATGCAGTACGGACATATGCCTCCACTGCCTCCGGAGACTGATCTCCCACCTCGATAACCTCTACCTTCCGGACTGTAATTTTTCCACCCGCCATTCCCAGACAAACAATATCCCCATACTCCAGCTTTGCCGCTTCCCTCATAGATTTTGGAATCAAGACACGTCCCTTTCCATCCACTAAACGATACATCGGTTTACTCATCTGGTCCTTTTCTCCTTTCCCATCAATGCCTCCACTTCATTGGGTTCAATCCCCAGCTCATCGAACACCTTCAGATAGGGTTTGCAAACCGTCTGTACCGGAGCCTCAATACCAATCAGAATCACTCCGGGGACTGTTTCTATCATCAAATCACAATCAAGCGGAATCCCAGCCGTCAGTAACAGTTCACTAGGCACAGAAAGGACACCGTTTTCCTTTTTTTGCACCATTGTTTTTCTCTTGTTTTCTGTTCTCATAGCACCTCTCTTTCCGGACAGATTTCTTCCCGGATTTCGTAATGATCCGTTTCTCCATCTCCCCACATTCCAAATAGATCCAGCTGTCTTGGTTTTAACCGCTCCCTCTCACCAGGATCATAATTGGTAATAATGACCTCTGGAAACTCACAACCTTCCTCATACCTCTGAGCCAGGTTATTGATGCGCGTAACGGCTGTAATAAAATATCCTGCATACAGTTCCCGGATGAAATCGCAGTCATTGTAGCTGACCATCCACTTCCCCCTGCTCCCTGTCAGAGTGTCTCGGAGCCGTTTGTGATCCTCTTTTCGGAATACCACTGCATAATGACCTTCCGTCTCATAATAGGGCGGATCGCAATAAAAAAAGGCACTATCCCGGTCATACTGCCGAATCAGTGCCTCAAAGTCTTTATTTTCTATTACGGTATCTGCCAGCCTGCGAGATGCCTGCCAAATGGTGTCAAAGCAGTTCCGCACATCAAACGGACGGCAACTATAGGATGTACAACCACTTCCATAGCTGTACCGGATCAATTTAAAAAATGCAGCCGCCCGTTTTACATCAGTTACCTCTGCATTTTCCAGCAGGATTTTTTTCACTTCCTCATAATCCGGCGGCAGCAAATACTTCTCTGCAAGTTCCAACTCCTCAATTAAAAATCGGGTATCCGGTTCCTGCTTTTCAATAAATTTACGGATTACTGTAAATTCATCCCTACTGTTTAACGGAAGAAATCCGAGTTCCTTAAGGAATGCCCCCGTGCGGTTCTTAACACAATAAAACAGGTTTGCCAGATTTGAGTTATAGTCATTATAAACCTCCATACACCGGTCATCTGGTGGTTTTCCAAACAGTACCCAACCACCTCCGCCAAACACTTCAATGTAACGATCAAAGTTTGCCGGAAACATTGTGTAAATCAGGCTGCGGAGTGCTTTCTTTCCGCCAACCCATGAAATAAAACTGTTGATTCTGCATCCCTCCTAACATCCACAATACTCATGAAACATATAACTGAGTCCTACGCAAATACCGGTGACATCCCAGGTTCAAAATCCAGCTCCTCTGCCTGTTCTACTGCTTTTTCCAGTCTTTGGGCCTCCCTATCAAATCGGTAAACAAAATTCCCCAGCCTTTCCTGTGGATCCACGGCTTCCGCATTTACTGCCTCTACCATCGCATTCAGTTCTCTTACGCTCATATTCTCTGTTTCTTTTAGAATAATCGTTTCATGAATCGATGACGGAATCACGATTAAATCTGATCCCAGCTTTTCTGCAATAAGAGACATTACTTCTTCATCACACATATAAACCGCCCCATTGACCTGATTTGAATTCGTCAAAACATACATCATTGCATTGGGATCCACATCCTCTAAATGTTCCAAACTACCGGCCTTTACATCTCCCGATTCGTCAAAACACATTTTTGCCAACATATCCTGTAAATCCAAAAAACAAGGAGGATTGCTCTGCTTCATGTTTTCCCAGGCATCCTGCTTTAATTGCTCCTCGCTGACTCCCAGCCACTTCAGCCTGTCATAATTGATAATGGCACTTCCGTCCTTTTCTCCGTCCACCAAAACATGAAATCCATAAACCAGTGCCAGATCCTCACATATTTCATGAGGACAATCTGCAAGAAAATCAACATTTTCCTGTGCATTTCGGACATAGACGGTCAGCCCCTTCTTTATGGTTTCATAATCCCATTCTTTACTGGAAATGCCATCTATGGTTATTGCCGTTTCCTGACACTTCTGATAATCCCGAGCGATGGTCCGCCACACATCTTCAAGCTTCTTTCCGTTCTCAAGCTCCTGATAATAGGATTCCAGATATAAAAGCGGGATGGAGGTGTAGCTTGGACTACCTGACAGATATACTCCCTGTAATTTGATATTGTTATTCTTTAACACCTCCTTGATTTCCACTTTTCTCTCCTGAAAAGAGTCCGGAAAAAATCGTTTTAAATTCTCTTTCGTTAATCTCAAAAACTCTTCATAAGTCATTTTCTATTCTCCTCTACACCTTATTCATATCGTTTTCCATCTCATAAGCCGTCAGACGAGTACCTTCCTTGCATACTATTCAAAAAATACAGCTCTCCTTCCATGGTATTAAACTATCGAAAGATATAAAATTCTCTATCATAATGCTCCAAAAACAATCCCTCCTTTCTGAATGTCAGGTTCCTGCTCTTCTCCTTTCAAACCTTCTTCTGTAACCAGAAAGAATTCATCTCCACTGTTCCAAAAACTGACATACAGTTCTCCCTCTGAAATTTTGATTTCCCTCTGTTCAAACCCCTCTCCCCATCCATCGCTTTCCTGCCCTTCCCAGTACTCCTTCACTGCTTCAATCTCTCTTTCAGAAAGCTGGTTATAGCTTTCTACTTCCAGCACTCCCCACAATTCCCCCTGCCAGACTTCCACAGTAGGCTTCATGCTATAAATCTTTTCTTCTAATTCTGGAATATCCAAATAAACCGCCAGTCCTCTGTCTCCTTCTTCCGGAAGGCACTCCTTTGCAATCTGTTCCAGAATTTCCGTCTCATAGCTGCACAACTCAGCTGGAAATACCTCCTCACTGCATTCCTCCAACTCTATCCAGTCATCCTTTGCATATATGATAGCTGTCAAAGGGCTAAAAAGCCGAAGCACAGAACGCTCTGTTGTTTTTTCACTGCTGCTGTCCAATTCTGCTCCTGTCAATCCTTCTTTCCTCCTCTCGTAAAAATCTGCTTCCATGCCTACGAATCACACAGGCCGTCATAATCCATTCAAATGCCCGGTCGCTGACCAGATCTGGATCTATAAGTTCTGATAAACGGATATGCCTGCTTCCCTGATATAGGTCCCTTGCCATATGAAACAAGACATAGCCATCCAAATCAACACCATGGATATGGATTCTGGCAAAATGAATTCCCTCCTGGTCAATCACCTCTAATGCTCTGCTCCACAAAAATCGATCTGCGGAAAGAAGATAAACCGCAGAACAGGTCGCTGCTTCTTCAATGGCTCTGCTGCACTTCTCTCCCATAGCCAGAAACCGTTCTCTATGACCGTTTTGAAAAAAGCACGGATTTCTTCTCCCTGTCAGACGACACACGCGGTTTACAAAGGTGCTGACAGCCACTTCCTCTGCCAACACCTCCAGAAGCTCATAAAACGGGACACAATCGGTCACATGGCTTTCACACAGGCTGCGCTGATTTTCTAGACAACCAGAAAGGTGACTGATAACCATTCCGCTTCTTCTTGGACGAAATCCCGGTATGTGCTGCATTTCCTGCTCCACTCCAGCATAAGTTGTATCACTCATAAATCGAATCATTGTATTCCTCCTTTATTTTCACCTGTTTTTAAACACCAAAAAGACAATCACACTTTGCTAAATAAAGCATGATTGCCTTTTAAGTTCCTACTATAATTTCAGCTACAAAATCATAAATCTATGGCATTCTCTTAAAAATACCCCTCCTTCCCCATCAGCCATATGTTAACTGTCCACTTTATTCTACTTTCAAGTATATAAGCTCCTCCAAAATCTCTACAAAAACTTTAAAGTCAGTGATTACATAATTGTAAGCACTGACTTCCTTGATATAATATTTAATATTTAAAACCAAAGAATCTATGTGTATCTTTATACTCCCTGTCGAATTCAGCAACAACCGTTCCTTGGCTCTTCAAAAATTCTAAATCCTTTTCATCTAGTTCTGATTTGTTTATTGTAATAAAATATTGACCTGTACCCTTTCTTTTTAAATACTCATCTACATATTTTATTACTTTTGCTTTAGCGTCTGGATTTGGTTTACAATAAGAACCATCATGTATAAGAAATTGACATCCCGCATTTAAATCTATTCTATTCAAGAAAAGAGCTAAATCGAACATATTAATTTTCATATACAAACGTCCATGTGAGTTTTCATCTGCAATCTGACATGTAATTTTCACTCTACCCGTAGCAGAGCTTTTTTTAACATCATTCTCATAATTATAAGTTAAATCACCAGATTCATCATAAGCCGTTTCAGTCAATGTTTTAAAATGGGTTTCAATATTTATTATATTATCTTCGTACTGATTATAATCCTTCTCATATTCAAATGTTTTTTCTAATATCTCCTTTCCTTTTGCATTTAATTCTTTTGTCAATTTATTGATCTCATTATACTTATCAATTTTCATTTTAATATCTGCTAGTTTTTGGTATTCTACATTTAATTGTTCATTAATATTATGTATATCATCCACTAGCTGTGTGTTCTGAAATATTTTGGTGCTCTCCGAAATTATTTTTTGCAAACCTTTTTTTTCATTTTGTAATTTTTCAAGTTCTCCTTCAAGCTTTTCTATCCGATTTTTAAAATAATCCCCTCTATTTTCAAGCATATAAGAAAAAAACATTTCCATCTCTTCATAGTTTTTCTTCAACTCTTCCGGAAAATATTTCAATATCTGCTCATAATATATCTGCAAATTTACTAATTCACACATTTTTTGGTGTCGCTGTTCCAAACCCTCAACATTTTGCTCGAACTGTTTTTTACTGTATTCTTTCTTAAAAATTTGTGATTCTACTTTTTTTAATTCTTTTTTTGCTAAAATATATTTTTCTTCATCATAATCAATCTTATCACTTACATTGACAGAATCTAACATATTTTTCATTCTATTTATTTCTGATTCTAATTTAATTTTGTCACTTTTTAACTTAGTAATGTCTTTGGCTAATGTTTTTATAATTTTAATTTCTGTTTGTAATGAAGCCTGTTCATTTTTCAGCTTATTTATTTCCGTCTCATAATAGATTGGTAATAGTGATAAAAAATCTAAACATTGACTGTTCTTAATAGCCTTACGTTTACTTAAGGTAATATCACTAAACCCTTGCTTTTCATCTCGAATCAGATATTCTCGTATTGTCTGAAGTGAGGGAGCCTCTTCGTAATTTAAATTGCCAAAAACATAATCTTGTACTTTTATACGATAACTTTCCAGATCATACATATTCCATCCCTTTAAATCCAATGCTACATTTTCGGAAATGTACCCATTCTCGTCATCGATTATTTGCCTTGCCAAATATAGTACCTTACCATTAACTTCAATTTTTAGCACTAATAAAATATCTCTTTGGGCCAGTTCTTCTTTGTGTTGAAAATCCTCTGGCATTTTCGCTCCTAACAGCATTCGAATAGCATCAACCATTGCCGTTTTTCCTACACCATTAGAATCTTTTTTTGCGACACCTAATATTACATTCAATCCGGACGTATTAAATACGTATTTTCTAATAATCTCTTTTTCTTTTAATGAAATAACATAAAGTTCTTTCAAAATCATATCATTCCACCACCAATTTGATTTTTTTATTTTCAATGTCAATTTTACCTATCCCAAAAAGAAAAAGTATCGCTAAGTAAATACTTGTTTCAATATTTACACTCATTTCTGTAAAGAACTTTTTTTCATATAACTCTACTATCTTACCAAACTCTTTTTCGCTACCCTTTAGCAGCTCAATAATATTCTTAGAAATATACAAAATATTTTCTTCTATTGATGAATATTTATTAATTTTAAAATAGTCCATTATTCCTCCTGAATTGAATCATTAAAAATATCACATTCATAAATTGACCAGTATACTAATATTTTAAAATATGTCTTTAATTTTGTATTAGAATAATTTAATTCATCTTTATAGATCTGAAATATATTTTCTACAATTAGTTCTATTATTTCATTTCCATCTATAGCCTTTTTCCACACTTTGTTATATTCAGAAATGACTATATTAGGAATACTTTCACGTTCTATTTGTGTCAAAAGTGTACTTTCCATAATCTCATCAATTACAGGAAAATATCTGCATAAGGAATGATATTGTTTCTCAACACTTTTATTACATTTCATATTTGAAAATTTTTCAAATACATCTTTCGGGTCTATATTAATATCTTCCATTCCGCTATGCTTCAATTTCTCATGAAATTTCATCATAAATCTTCGAAACTCATCTTCATCTAAATCTTCATCCTCTACATATACATTTGAATCCTGTTTAAACCTATCAAGATTAATTTCCATTTCACCAGGAACCGCTCTCCGACCATCTATTCCTCCAATCGCCCAGCATTCTTCATCTTTGAGCCATTTATAGGATATTAACTTTCCTTTTTTAGTATCCATATCTAATTCGCCTATTATAAATGTAACTGTTGCATAATTATCTACTCTACCGCTTCCACACTGATATGTTGGAATTGTCCTACCTCCACTTAAGTCATAATCATATGCTCCCTTGTGCAAATGACCACACAAATAAAAATCAATATTAAAATCATTAAAATTATTCCATATCTTTTTCTGAATACCATTCATAAAACACGAAATAGGATGATGGCCAATCGCTATGTTAATACAATTCTCTTGATCTTTAAGCTGCTTTATTTCATTATAAAATGAATCTATTTCCAAAATTAGTTTTCCATCATCTTCATCTGTTCCTGCTGTAAATGCAGTATTCATTAAAAAGATATTATACTTTTCCTTTTTTACGAGACGATATATGTAGTTACTGTTTTCACCCTTTACTTTATTATAAAACGTCATATATTTTTTGAAATCTTTTTGTAACTGTTCTATTGTTTCTTTTTCGAATTTAAACTGCTCTGTTCTCATCCCATTTAACAAAACACTTCTCATCTGGGTTCTTTTTAAATCATGATTTCCTGGCACTATAAACAATTCATCAATACTTACACCAGAAACATCTACTAAAGATTCAATAAATTTTTTCAAATTTGCATCGTATCCACCACCTTGATACGCCAAATCTCCCGAAAGCACAACAAAATCCACTTTATTTTTTTCGAACACTTCTTTCATTTTATCAATGATGCTGTCTCTCATTCTCTTAATTTCATAACTTTCACCATCAGAAAAATGTACATCTGATAAATGTAACCATCTCAATGTATCCATACCGCCCTCCAAAAATATTTCTAAATCACATTATAATATTCTTTTACTGCTTTGAATACATTTTTCAACAAATTATTTTCAGATGTTTTTCATATTAAAAAGTATTACTAATTTAAGACCCTGTCAAATGTAACATTAACAGTTCAGCCCTAAATCTACAATATGAATATAGATTCCACAGGTTTGCTTTTACTGGGAAATCCTTTCTATATATAAATCTAGTTGTAAATGGAATCTGGTGACAGTCGCACCAATCCTGTATTTGCTTCATCCGTATGGATTCCCCCGCATCGATTCTGTTTACTAAGCATTGTCTCTTAAAATCATCTACTTCAGCTCTAAAAAATAAGTAAAACAGTACATTATAATATCTGAGCACTACAATCCCATCTGCTGTTTTTCCCTTTGACCTCATACACACTTTCACCTCTCGCTGTATATTCAGTTCTGTTTATCTACATATTTTAACTCTATACACCTTATACCCACTCAATGATAAGGGGTTAATATTCCCACCAGGATGAGCACAAGTTCTATCACCCCCACACCTGTTTCATCCAGCGCAAAATCCCTGATCTTTCTATAAATTCCGCCCTGCTCTGTTGTATGTTGTTCCGTTACATTCTGTTCTATATGATTATCTCTTTGCTTTTCCATCTCATATCCTCCTTTTAACCAAACGCGATCCATGCCGGAACCGTGATCATCGCCATCACCACAGCCAGGAGAAGAAACAGCGGGATCAACAATTTTGTACCTGCTTTTTCTCCCATACGTTTTGCCTGGTGCTTACGCTGCTCAAAGGCATCTGCCATTTCTAACCGCAGTGTTTCCCTTAAATTTTTAGAGCCGTTTTTTCGATTCTGCTCTAAAAGCCCGGAAAACTTCCTGTACTGCTGCAGCCCGCATCTGTTTCCAAATTCCGCAAAAGCACGTGCTTCTGACTCCCCGCTTTTTAGCTGACTGCTGGTAACATACATTTCTTCATATACATAACGCAGCCCTCTGCGTCCTTCTTTCACAGCCATTTTATAATCCTCTGCGATCCGGTCCCAGGCAGTGCGTATACTCATGCCCGCCCCTAGGAAAATGATCAGCCGTGACAGCACCTCGGAATAATCCATAAGCAGCTGGTCTTTCCGCTCTTCTTCTGCTTTCTTTTTATCACTTTTCTCCTTCAGGCTTATAAATACCGCTGCAACTGCCCCCAGAAAGCACATTTGAAGAAATACAGGTTCCCTGGCTGTGCTGTAGGAAATCTCCCTGTCTTTGTATACAGAGGGCAGTGTAACCTGATCCTGATGTTTCTGTACCTCTTCCTCTGATGTGAGAAGTGATGTAAATTCCTGTATGGTACGTTCTTCTTCTGTATACAATGGAGGCCTGATTTTAATGGGAATCTCATATTCTTCCGGCCAGTTTCCATCTGTCATCCTCACTTTTAAGATGACCGGCCACTGATCGATAGCCTCATCCCCTGTTTCAAACTCCCAGGTATGCACCGTTCCATCACTTTCCACCAGTTCCGGATCCGATGACTGCCAGCTAAGATGCACTCCTGCTCCCCGCCAGTATGCAGGCAGCTCCAGATCCTGCCTTACCTCTTCCAGTGAAAGGTTGTCCCCTTTGATCCATTCCGGAAGCTGTTTTAAGATCTCCTCATATGCCTGGTATGCTTCTTCTTTTGTATACTGCCTTGCAGAAACAGGCAGTTTTAAAACCACTTCCTTCTCCTGATCCACAAGCCCCTTTACATACAGTTCCTGGTCCACCTGTCCATCATCGATATCCGGTCTTTGAATCACATTTCCTGCTTCTATTACAGGATCCATGCCCTGTGCCAGCCATGCAGCAATTCCCAGAAAAATACCGGCTCCCACACATAAAATCTGCTTTTTCCACTTACAGATCTTTTTATAAAATTTTCTCTTCGTTTCTTTCATACATTCATCTGCCTTATAATGGGATATCCAGGATCTTCTTTGCCAGAAATACTGCTCCCACATATATCCCCAGGCACGCTGTCATAAAAATACGACCCAGCCAGGTTTCATACATAACATGAAAAAAGCCCGGTGATGTAAAATCGATATACAATATGATCCCAAAAGGAATTCCGTTCATGATCTTTTGTTCAAATACCCTGGCAGCTGTCAGTGTATGGATCTCCTCCTGTACCTGTATCTTGTCACGGATGATCCCGGCCGTCTGGCTTATAATATCCGTCAGTTCCCCCCCGCTTCGTTTTGCCGCTGCAAATACCTGGGCAAACTGATCCACATCCTGAATACCGCTGCGCCTTCCCATATCAGCTAAAAGCAGTTCCACCGGACGGTTCATCCTTACCCCTGCTTCCATATAGGAAAACTCTTCTGTGATCATCCCTGTTTTTCCATAAAGGCCTTCCAATTCTTTTACACTTAACGAAAGACTGTTTTCCAGAGAATAACCGGCGCTTAAGAAAGATGCCAAAACCATGATCCCCTCTTTAAACTGCAGTGTCAGCCTGCGGATCCGTTCTTTTTTCAGATCCTTTTTCTTATAGACCGGATACAGAAAAGCCACTGGAAGAAGAAATAAAAATGCAAGTACACTGCGATAAAATGTATAAGCACAAAGTCCTGCTGCCCCGGCTCCCATGATCAGATATTGCATCCATTCTTTTTGGGATAACTGATATTCCCTGTAATCCGGCGGTCTTGCCCTGCCGTTTAAATCCTCTTTCTGCTTTTCCCTGCCAGAAGACCTGCTCCACCTTTTTCTGTTAATCTCCTGCATCAGCAAGTTTTTCCCTCGCCTTAAGTTCCCCTGTTTTCTTAAGTCTTTTTTCCTCTCTGTCATAGACAAAAAGTGGCTTCTGTTCCACTTTTCCATTTTTATATCCCCCTATTTCTACAATCGATAATACTTTTCTACTCCCGTCTTTTAATCTTCCCAAATGGACCATAATATCAAGGGCCGGCGCGATCTGGCTGCGGATCGCATCTAAAGGCAGCTCTGCTCCCATAAGCACCATTACTTCCAACCTTGAAAGCATATCCTGGGGACTGTTGCCGTGACCGGTAGATAAAGAACCGGGATGGCCTGTATTCATAGCCTGAAGCATATCTAAGGCCTCTGCCCCTCTTACTTCCCCTACAATGATCCTGGAGGGGTTCATACGCAAAGAGGCTTTGATCAGCTGACTGATGGTGATCTCACCTTCTCCTTCTGTATTGGCATTGCGGGTCTCTAACCGCACCAGATTGGGAACATGGGTGATCTGCAGCTCTGCAGAGTCTTCAATGGTGATCACACGCTCTGTTTCCGGTATAAAAGAGGAAAGAGCATTTAAAAAAGTTGTTTTCCCGGAGTTTGTACCGCCACAGACAAACAGGTTATATTTCGCTTTTACCAGCTGCTCTAAAAACTGGGCTGCTTCCTCTGTCAGTGCCTGGAAACGGATCAGCTTCTCAATGGTAATGGGATCCGGGAATTTACGGATGGTCACCACCGGACCGTCAAGTGCAACAGGCGGCAGTACAATGTGGACTCTGGATCCGTCCTCCAGCCTGGCATCTGCAATGGGAGAAGATACATTGACGATCCGGTTTACCTTTCCTACGATCTGCTGGATAATGTCCTCTAACTGCTCTGTTTTTTCAAACCGGCGGTTCCATAAGACCATGTTTCCCTTTTTCTCTATAAAGATCTTTCCCGCCCCGTTGATCATGATCTCGGTTACATCTTTATCATCTAAAAGTTCCTGGAGGATATCCAGCCGACGGAAACTGTCATACAGACTGTTTCGCAGCCACAGCCGTTCCTTTAAAGGCAGATAAGTTTCTTTCCCCTTTTGCCGGATCGCTGTATCGATCTGTTCATAAAGCTGTTCATCCTCTAAATAGATCTGATCTTTTAACTGCCCCATGACATTTCTTCTTAACTCTCCCCGGATCACTTCCCGCCTTCCGTTTAAACTGCCCTGTTCCCCTTCCAATTTTTAATATCCCCCTTCTAAAAGTTTTCGCACATAATCGCCCATTTCGCTCCAGAGAAGCTGCTCCATATAGCCGCCCCGCCGGATCCCTGTTTTTATTTCCGGTAGATGCAGTTTCTGTATCTTTTCTTCCATGCCTTTATGGCCTGCTTCTTTCAGATAGGTTTCAAAATCCTCTAACTTCGCAGTGGATACAGGATCATCTAACACCGGCATGTACACAACATCACAGGCTGCAAACAGCTCCAAAGCCCCTTTTCCCATGTGTCCCATATCCACAACGATCCGTTCATAACCGCTTTCTGTCCCGATCTGTTTTAAAAGACCTGCGATCTCTTCCGGCTGGGCCTGGTCTAAATCTTCCCCATAAGCGGCAGGTGGGATATAATCTACATTTCCATGGGACAGGATCAGGGATTTTAATTTCAGCCAGTTAAAATCTCCCTGCCTGTACAGATAAAACACATCGGAAAGATCCTGTTCATATCCACCGCAGACCAGCTTTGAAAAACCGGAATATTCTTCTAAGCTGATAAAAAGAACGCCCTGGCTCTTTCCAAGCATATGGGCCAGTGTTAAAGAAAAAGATGTTTTTCCGCAGCGTCCTATGGGTGAATAAACTCCCATGATCAGTGCCCTTTTTCCTATAAGTGCCAGTCCCGGCTCCGGGGGAACGGTACAGTAACAGGCCATCACTTCCTGTAAGATACAGTCACCGGACTGGAACTTATAAACCGAGGCTTCCTCCTGTGACACAAACTCCCCGTCACAGAGAAGCATTTTTAATCCGGCTTTTATCTCCTTTGCTTCCTCTCTTACTCTTTCTCCCACTAAAAGAATGGCAATCTCATGGTCCCTGCCATAGGCTTTCAGTTTTTCCAGGTCTGAAAATGCCATTGCCTGAAAGGGAAATGTCTCCTTCTGGTTTACATATTCGGCCAAACGCCCTGCATACAAAGGATCTTCGTCATATACGACCATTACTTTTATCATGTCTTCTCCTCCTAAAAGATCCATTTTTCCAGAAAGACCAGAACGGTTGCCATACAAAAGCAGGTTCCCAAAGGGATCACACATTCTGTTCCATCCCGGACCGGATCATAATATTTTTCTATTTTTTTATTGCTGAGTATCTGCCTGATATAGGCTGACAAATAAAGAAATCGTTGAAAAGCGCTGCCGTATCGCAACATTTTTTGAAGGGACCAGACAGCCCCTAAGATAAATCCTACACGTAAAATTTTTATTGTTTCCGAAAAGCCCAGCCAGGCTGCAAGAAGCGCCACAAGCTTCAGATCTGCGGCTCCTATCATGCCCAGGCTGTGTAAAAATATCCCCAAAACCAGCACAGCCACTCCCCGGACCAGAAAGCCGGATAGTGCCAGCAGCAGCCATGGGATCTTACTCCCTGCTTCCAAATCCGCAGCCTGAAAAACCAGTGACATGATCCCGGACACTATCCCAAAAATAATAAGCCTGTTAGGGATCCTGTAATATTTCCAGTCAGACCATGCTGCCAAAAGCAATGTCCCCCAGAATACACTCTGACTTAAATAACTTAAACTCCCATAAACCGAATTTCTCACCTCCCAAACCAAAACATAAACTCACAAAATGACCCACTTATCCCTGTATCTGATTAAACTCACAACTGGATCCTGTGCTGAAAAATCGCACTAAAAATTACAGAATTAAAAATGAAAAATAGATTTTTCAAAGAATGTGACCTTATTATGCCGTACTTTCCCCCTCCTGTCAAGAGGTATTTTTCTATTGACCCCGATGCCCTGTAATGGTAAAATACTATTAGTTTAAAAATTTAAACCAAAGGAGGGGACGGTTATGACAACGGTACAGGATCTGCAGAAGCAATTTCATTGCTGCATGCCCCTTTTTATTGCCTTGGGAGATAAGGTCCGGCTTTCCATCGTGGAACTTCTTACAGAAGCAGCCGTGAGATCAGAGGACCCACAGGGAACCATCGACTTTGAAGGTCATGCCATGAATGTAAACGAGATCACACGCCGCACCAGCCTTTCCCGACCTGCCATATCCCATCATCTGAAAATTTTAAAAGATGCGGGTCTGGTAGGTGTACGTCAGGACGGGACAGCCAATTACTACTATCTCACCTTACGTGACTCCACCCGGTCTCTTATGGAGCTGGGATACAGACTGGAGGAGTTCATGTAATCCATGCATAATTCTTTTTTTCCCAGATATACTAATTGATGCCAAAGTAAACCAGTCAGAAGTTGGGAGATGAAGATTTATGCCGGGATTTTTAAAAGCCATTCGCGAAGCTGCAGCCGCAGCACCTGTAAACCAGGATCTGGTTTTTACAAGACGGAAACTGTGGGATGATATTGAGCGCACCCTCTGGGCCCTGGAAACAGCCCAGAACCATTTTGAGCAGGCCACAGAGCCGTCGCTGATCGACTGCTATATTTACGAATGGAATGCCGCGCAGCTGCGCTATCAGTTTTTACTGAGAAAATTCAAAAACATGGAGGACTGACAACATGAGTACCTGGTATGAACAAGCTATCTTTTATCATATGTATCCTTTGGGGATAACCGGAGCTCCAAAGATAAACGTGCAGACAGAGGTGACAGACCGGTTTAAAGAACTGGATCAGTGGATCCCACATATCCGTTCTTTAGGCTGCAATGCCATCTACATAGGTCCTCTTTTTGAATCATCCAGTCATGGATATGACACCAGAGATTACAAACTGGTTGACCGTAGGCTTGGAACTAACGATGATTTCCGCGAATTTACAAAGCTTTGCCATGAAAATGGCATTAAAGTGGTAGTTGACGGTGTTTTCAACCACACAGGCCGTGAGTTTTTCGCTTTTAAAGATATCCAGGAAAAGAAATGGGACTCCCCTTACAAAGACTGGTACAAAGGGGTAAATTTCGGCTGGCAGAGTCCTTTAGGGGATCCATTTGGCTATGAAGCATGGCAGGGACATTTTGAACTGCCTTGTTTAAATCTTTATAACCAGCAGGTAAAAGATTATCTTTTTGATGTGATCCGTTTCTGGGTGGACGAATTTGACATTGACGGCATCCGCTTAGACTGCGCCAATATCCTGGACTTTAATTTCATGAAGGAAATGCGTGCAAAGACCGCTTCCATGAAACCGGATTTCTGGCTTATGGGTGAAGTCATCCACGGTGATTACAGCCGCTGGGTGAACCCGGAAATGCTCCATTCTGTTACGAACTACGAGCTGCACAAGAGCATTTACTCCGGCTTTAATGACCACAACTTCTTTGAGATCGCACATAATGTCCGCCGTCTGGAAGCCATTGGAAGACAGCTTTATACCTTCCTTGACAACCACGACGAAGACCGCATTGCCAGCAAATTAAAGGTAAAAGAGCATCTGTATCCTGTATACACCTGTTTAATGACTCTTCCGGGAATTCCGTCTATTTACTACGGCGGTGAATGGGGCACCGAAGGAAAACGTACTTCTACCTGTGATGATGACCTGCGTCCCTGCATTCCGGCTGAAAAAATACCGGAATTAAACTGCGAGCTTACCGATTTCATTTCCAGACTTGGAAAGATCCATGAAGAAAATGAAGAACTGCACACAGGAAAATACCAGGAACTGCTTCTTACCAACAGGCAGTATGCCTACGCAAGATGGGGAAATAACAGCCTGATCATCACTGCTTTAAATAATGATGACAATGAAGCCACATTAAACATCCCGGTTCCGATCCAGGCACAGACAGCAGTGGATCTTTTAAACAGCGATAATGAAACCTGTGAAAATAACGTTCTGCCTGTACAAAACGGCAGACTGGAAATTAAATTAAAGGGCAACTGGGGTGCTGTCCTTAAAATTAAGGGGGAAAATTAATATGACAATGAGAAAGCAGGCAGGCCAGACAAAGAAAAATACAACTACCGCAGCTCATAAAACCACCAGAAGAAGCGCTGGAACAAAAACTGCAGCAAAAAGCACACCTTCTAAAAAAGCTTCCGCCAACACCGGCCTGATCTCCGACCTGGACTGCTATTTATTCGGCGCAGGTACTCACTACGAGATCTATAAAAAGCTGGGCGCTCATCCTATGACCTATAAAGGCAAAAAGGGCATTTATTTTGGCGTATGGGCACCACATGCACAGGCAGTCCACCTGGTAGGCGATTTCAACGGCTGGAACCCGGAAGCCAATCCTATGACCAAAGTAGGACAATCCGGTATCTGGGAGTATTTTAATGCAGGTATGCAGGTAGGAGAGCTTTATAAATTCGCCATTACCACCGATACAGGAAAGATCCTTTACAAAGCTGATCCATTTGCCTTCAGCGCAGAATACCGTCCGGGTACTGCTTCCGTTACCGCAGATATCAGCGGATTTTCCTGGAATGACAGTGACTGGATCTCAAAGCGTTCCCAGGCAGATATGACCAAACAGCCCATCAGCATTTATGAAGTCCACTTAGGTTCCTGGAAGAAGAAAGACCGGGAAGAAAAAGACGGATATTATACCTATGTGGAAGCGGCTCATGAGCTGGCTGCCTATGTAAAAGAAATGGGCTATACCCATGTAGAACTTATGGGTATTGCGGAGCATCCATATGACGGCTCCTGGGGATATCAGGTGACCGGTTATTTTGCCCCTACATCCCGTTACGGAAGTCCAAAAGACTTCATGTATTTTGTAAATTATTTACATAAAAATGGCATCGGCGTTATCCTTGACTGGGTTCCGGCCCATTTCCCGAAAGATGCCCATGGACTGGCTGATTTTGACGGACATCCTCTTTTTGAATACGAGGATCCACGCAAAGGCGAGCACCCGGACTGGGGCACAAAAGTCTTTGATTACGGCAAAAATGAAGTAAAAGACTTCCTTATCAGCAACGCTCTCTACTGGGTAGAAGAATACCATGTAGACGGCCTGCGTGTAGACGCTGTTGCTTCTATGCTGTATCTGGACTACGGCCGGGAACCGGGCCAGTGGGTGCCAAATAAAAACGGCGGAAACCAGAACTTGGAAGCCATTGAATTCTTCAAACACTTAAATACCGTTGTCCAGGGCCGCAACCACGGTGTTGCCATGATCGCAGAAGAGTCTACTGCATGGCCGAAAGTCACCGACCACCCGGAAAATGACGGACTTGGCTTTACCTTTAAATGGAACATGGGCTGGATGCATGATTTCCTGGAATACATGAAATTGGACCCGTATTTCCGCAAATACAACCACAACCGCATGACCTTCAGCCTGACCTATTTTACCAGTGAAAATTATATTTTAGTACTCTCCCATGATGAAGTAGTACATCTGAAGTGTTCCATGATCAATAAGATGCCTGGGCTTGGAGAGGACAAGTTCTCCAACTTAAAGGCCGGTTATACCTTTATGTTAGGTCATCCCGGAAAGAAGCTTTTATTTATGGGACAGGACTTCGGCCAGTGGCATGAATGGGATGAAAAAGTCAGCCTTGACTGGTATTTAGCTGAAGAAGAAAGCCATAAAAAGCTTCAGGAATATGTCCGTGATCTTCTTCATATTTATAAGAAATATCCTTGTCTGTACCAGCTTGACAACGACTGGAACGGCTTCCAGTGGATCAATGCAAATGACGGGGACCGCAGCATTTTCAGCTTTATCCGCAAGGATGAGACAGGAAAGAAAAACCTGCTGTTTGTAGTAAACTTCACACCAGTGGATCGCCCGGATTACCGTGTAGGTGTACCGAAACGGTGCAAGCTGTCACTCCTTCTGGATAATGTTCACGGTGCTTATAAGCCCAGCCAGTGCCCTACTTATACATCCGTAAAGAGTGAATGTGACGGACAGCCATATTCTATTTCTTATCCGTTAGGTGGATATGGAACGGCGATTTTCCGGTTCTGATTGCCATAAACCTTGATCCAGATTTTGTCCGGATCCGGTTTTCACAGTTTGTGTACCTGAGACGCGCCCCCCGACGCGTCCACCCACTTTTCCAGTTCCTGATAAAAAATAAATTTCGTTAATTTTTTATCAATTTCTGCTGTACTTTTAACAGTTCCTGTAGTAAAATAATAATCGATGCGGCAGTTCACACCGCAGCAGTACCGTATATAATGTGTGGAAGGAGAGTATGATTATGGCAAAAGAAATGATTTTCAGTAGTGCAAAAAAGACCGTCTACCGTGACGGAGATACTGCCATTAAGGAATTCTGCGAAGGATTTCCGAAAGCTGAGGTTTTAAACGAAGCATTATGTAATGCAAGAGTGGAGACCATTGAAGCGCTCAATGTTCCAAAGATTTTGGGGGTAACGGTAACTGATGGAAAATGGTCTATTATCAAGGAATATGTACCAGGTAAGACCTTAGAACAGCTGATGGATGAAAATCCGGACAAGCTGGACGAGTACATGTCCCAGATGGTAGATCTGCAGCTGTTGATCCACAGCCAGGCTTGCCCACTGCTCAACAAACTGAAAGAAAAGACCATCCGTTCCTTAAAATCCGTGGAACAGCTGGATGAAAGCACACGCTATGAGCTTTTGACCAGACTGGACGGAATGCCAAAACACACCAAACTCTGCCACGGCGATTTCAATCCATCCAACATCATTGTTGGTGATGACGGAAAGCTCTATGTCATTGACTGGGTACATGCTTCCCAGGGTAATGCAAGTGCCGATGTGGCCAGAACCTACCTTCTGCTCAGCTTAAAGGACAAAAAGAAAGCAGAGCTGTACATGGATCTGTTCTGTGAAAAAACAGGTACAGAAAAACGCTATGTACAGGGCTGGCTTCCAATCGTAGCAGCCGCACAGCTGGCTTATAAGCGTCCGGAAGAGAAAGATCTGTTAGAGAGCTGGATCAATGTTTTCGAGTATCAATAAGTTCTATTTACACATTGAAGCAGCACCGCCTGAAAGCGGGCTGCAGATTTACGGTCAAAAAAGACAGGTCCTTTATTGGCCTGTCTTTTTAATTAAGGATTCCTTTTGCAGTGGGTAACATTTTGTTTATTCGCTGTTTTTCTATGTCCAAATACAAAAACCCCTGCTTTAGGCAGGAGTTTTTGTAATGGAATTTTTTTCAAAGCTTAATTGCAGCACACAAAGACATCCGATCTTTCAGAAGTTCCTCCACCGTCAGATAGCTCTTCTCATATCCAAGTGCCTCGCTAAGCTGCATCACATATGGCTTCTGCAGGCGTGCCTTCTTCAGCACTTCTTCCTGGGCAAATACTTCTTTTGCAGTTCCATCTGCCAGCACCTGACCATGGGCCATGATGATAACCCGTTCAAAATTCTCTGCCACAAAGTCCATATCGTGAAGAATAGCTATGACCAGCTTGCCCCGCCCAGAAAGGCTGCGGATAATGCTGCCAATGATCTGCCGCCCTTTCCAGTCCTGGGCAATTGTCGGCTCATCCAGGATCAGTACATCGGTGTCCATAGCAAGTACTGAGGCAATGGCTGTCATCTTCCGCTCATAAAGTTCCAGATCATAGGGATTTTCTTTCTCCTTGCCAGACAGTCCTGTCAGTTCCAACGCCCAGGCTGCCTCTTTCTTCGCCTGTTCCGGATCCATGCCGATATTTAACGGGCCGAACAGGACCTCATCCATAACATTGTACTTGAAGATCTGGTCATCCGGATTCTGGAATACATAACCTACACTTCCTGCCAGCATAGCCACTGTCTTGCCTGAAATGTCCTCACCGTGGAAATAAATGGAACCTGAAACCGGTTTTAACAAACCCTTTAAAAGTTTGACCAGCGTGGTCTTTCCTGCTCCATTCTGGCCGATGATGGCGGTAGGACGCTGATCCAGCTTCATGTTCAGATCCTCTAAAACCGGAATATCTGCCAGATAAGAGAAATCCAGTTTTTCAATCCGGAACTGCTTATCCACAGAAGCAACGTTTTCAGCCTTCCTGCAAGTCCCAGACTGCCCGGACCTTGCGCCTGTTTCAGCGTTCTTTGCCTGTACCTGTCCGGTGCCTGCCGCACTCGCTCCCACTGCTTTTTGCACACCTGCTTCCGCATTCGCATGCTCATATACACCTAGCCGCTTCTCTCTCAGCACTTCAGCCGCCTCTTTCACTGTCACCGGATACGTTCCATCTGCCAGAGTCACCTGTTCTGCTTTACAAATGCGGGTAAATGCCGGCGCCTGGATCCCATAATCGTTTAAATCCGGCATAGAAAATACCTTCTGCGGCGTATCGAATGCAATCTGCTTTCCTTTGTGCAGAAGCAGAATACGGTCACAGTAGGCCGCCAGCTTCTCAATCTTCTGCTCGATCATCAGAATGGTGATACCAGAGCCGGTCAGGGTTTCCACTGCCCTAAATACCTCGTCACTTCCCTCTGGATCCAGCTGAGAAGTAGGCTCATCCAGGATCATCACATCTGGCCGCATAACCAGCACACTGGCAATAGCCACGCGCTGCATCTGGCCGCCTGACAGATCAAATGGATTGCGATCCCGGTACTGCCAGATATCCAGAAGCTTTAAGGCTTCCTCTACCCGTTTTTTCATTTCTTCTGCCGGCACACCCAGATTCTGCATGCCAAATGCCACTTCCTCGTATACGTTATCCTTTGCGCCGGAAAGCTGGTTAAAGGGGTTCTGGAATACCAGTCCCACATGGCCGCACAGCTGTGCCACCGGAGTCTTGCCTGCCTCAATGCCATCTACCGTGACCATTCCGCCGTAAGCTCCTTTATAAAACTGCGGCACCAGCCCCATAATGGCCTGACTTAACGTACTCTTTCCAGCTCCGTTTTCCCCGATGATGCCAATAAACTCTCCCTTTTCCACCGAAAAGTCCAGTCCATCCAACGCCAGTTCCTTCGTGTGGGGATAACGGTATCGCAAATTTTCAACGGTTATCACAGACATCCTACAATCCTCCATACCACAGCCGCCAAAATGCAGACACCTAAAAAGATAGTGATCTCACGGTCTCCTTTATGGCGTGTCCGCTCTGTCAGCCAGGTTTTTTTCTTTCCTGCGCCAAAACCACGCACCTCCAGGGCAATGGCACGCTCTCTGGTATTGATCAGGGAACTCATGACCGCAGGGGAGATCAGGGGCAGAAATGCCTTCCCGCGGGTTCTCAAATTTCCTTCTGTCTCCAGTCCGCGGCTGCGCTGGGCATCCATGATAGTATTCATCGTTCCCATCATCTGCGGGATGATCTGGAATACTGAGGTCACAATGTAGCCGAACCGTGGGGAAAATCCCCGTTTTTCCAGCTCATCAACAAATTCAGAGGGCTTTGTGGAAAGCACAAATACTGCAAAAGACAACAGCATATTTAGGATATTCAGACCAATATGAAGAGCATAAAATATGCCTTCCCGGTAAAATTTCAATCCGACGACCTGAAACAGCACATTGACGTTTTTCTGGTTGAACAATCCATGGATCAGAAAAATGGTCAGCAAGATCGTAAAGGAAAAAGCAATCAGCGGAAGGGTCTTTTTTAAAATTTTGCCACTGGCCAGCACAAGAAGGCTGACCGCAATAAACACGCCAAACATCCACAGCCGCCCGGAAATCAGCGGAATACTGATGGCGGCGGCTATGTACATCAATTTGGTGAAGGGATGCACCTTGGTCAGGTAAGTCCCGTTATCTACAAAAAGGCTAATACTTTTCATGTTCTGTTATATTTCCTTTTCTTGATCATTCCAGAGTCTCAATCTCAGAATTTACCTCATACAGAGTAGTCAGTTTATTTGGAAGACCCTTTAAGATAAAGAATACCATGATCAGCGTGATCAGCTTGTCCGGTACATCCACTACGACCTCATCTAATAAAGAACCTAAGAATACCGGCATATTAGCTGCCTGGGTTGCTGCAAATACAGCATCACCCCACACGTTACCAGTAGTGCCGCCCCAGAACAGAACATTCAACGGAGTTGAAATAGCTACAGCCACAAAACCTGCCACACAGGCGGTGATGATAGCCTTCGGGAAGGACTTCATAAAGCCCAGACGTGCCATGATTCCTGCCGCCGCGCCAATACCAAGACTGGTCAGTGCATAAATCAACGTAATATTATCACCTGCGGAAAATCCGTAGATCAGGTTATTAGCTGCTCCGCAGATTGCTCCGATAATGGGACCACCCAGGCATCCACCGATACAGGTTCCAATGGAATCCAGCCACAACGGAAGCTTTAACACGCTGGCAAACAGCTTTCCAAGATAGTTAATACCGATGCAGGCCGGAATCAATACGATCACTGCCACATCAAATTTAGTTTTGAATAAATTCTTCATAACATACATCCTTTCCCATTTGATCGCTCCAGTTTCAGAAGCTGTATTTTTTGCTGCATTACTGTCTTGTTAACGCTGCAAACGCTGTCAAGATCTCATATTCCTCGCCCTGGGCAGTCAATGTCTCACCATCCACGTATCGTCCGATGTTTTCAGCTACATTGCCCTTGCAGGCTGCCACTACATTTAAAATAGATGCTGTCCTCATACCACGTATCCTGCCAACCACAAAAAGTGCCGCAGTTTCCATGTCAGACGCCAGCACGCCTTTCTTTGCCCATGCCTCATAAATAACCGGATTGTCATCCCGGTACAAGCAGTCATGACTTCTGGCAATGCCGGTATGGAACCGGCAGCCGGCCTCCTTTGCGCTCTCCTCACAGGCGGTAAGCAGCCTGTGGTCTGCAACAGCCGGATAACTAAGTGGCGCGTATCCAAGTGAAGTTCCTTCATCACGTACAGCGGCTTCTACCATAACCAGATCTCCGACTCTGACCTCCGGCTGCAGCGCACCGCAGCTTCCGATCCGCACAGCCGCTTCTACACCGATCTTTTGCAGTTCTTCCACAGCAATTGCCATAGACGGACCACCCATTCCGGTGGACATGACCAGAACCGGCACACCATTCCAGAAACCGCTGTAGCTTTTATACTCCCGGTTGAAGGTTAAGAGCTTTGCATCTTTTAAATAACCTGCTGCCCGCTCTGCCCGGGCCGGATCTCCCGGCAGCACTGCATACCGGATTCCCAGATTCTCCGGAAGCTGGATATGCGGCATTTTATTTTCTCCCATTTCACAATCTCCTTCCCAACTGTATGACACTTTGTACCTTGTATATCTGCCACCAGATTTTTTCATGTTGTTCCTTCTAAATCAGGAAAATGTACACCCATTTATGAATTTAACAACAATTTACGATAAAGATAACATTATCCTTACACAAAGTCAATGAAATGAGCCAATTCAGAGTCTTATTGTTAATAAATTAACATATTGTTTTGCTTGTAAAATTTTAAGTGTAAAACTATACTGAAAATACATTAATACTGTTCTCCCGGAGGATTTTCAGAATGGAACAAAACAATTCATCAGACCTGCTGTTAGTCATTGACATGCAGAATGTTTATACAAAAGGACAGGAATGGGCCTGTAAAGGCATTGAACATGCATCTGCCTCCATCCTCCGTCTATTAAACAGTCAAAAAACAAAGCAGGTCATCTTTACCCAATATCTGGCTACAGAACACCCGGACGGTGTCTGGAAAGAATATAATAAAGTTAATGCGGCTGTAAACTCTGATCCATGGCTCAATGAAATGATGCCGGAATTCCTTCCATGGGTAAAAACATACCCGGTATTCACCAAAAGTGTCTATTCCTCCTTTGCCATCCCCGAGGTTGTAAAAGCCGCAAAAAAAGCCCGGCATCTTGTCATCTCCGGCGTAGTAGCAGAATGCTGCGTACTCTCTACTGTGCTTTCTGCCATTGACGCCGGCTGTAAAGTCATTTACCTGACCGATGCCGTAGCCGGACTCAGTGAAGTTTCCCGCAAAGAAACCGAAAACATTATCTCTTACTTTGCTCCGCTCCACACAGTACTCATGACTACAGAAGAATACCTGCTCTCTGATACTCCTAAGTCACACCTCTGCTATAAAGTTTCCGGTCATTAAATCCGAATCTAAAAAAAGACAGGTTCCTTGTGGGCCTGTCTCTTTTTAGGATCTTCCTTACATTTTCTATTTATTTTTTTACTATTTATGTTTTCTATTTACGTTTCCGGTTTATGCTCCCGTTTTCCATTCTGGATCAGGATTTCCTCTTTTGCTGTTAAATTCTTGTCATTTTCTACCATTACATCCCAGTTATAGGGGGCACTTTCCAGCAGGTTCTCTCCCACAGGCATTTCCCCGGACATTTTCTCCCCGGACTGTTCTTCTGCCTGCTTCTCTTCCGCAGCCCGTTCCAGACGCATTTCCGCCCTGGTCTCCTGGCGCACTTGCGGGAAAATAACCTGAGCCTTGAACAGATCGCCGTCAATGGTGATCACAAACTCACCTTTCTGCAGCTGGGTCAGGCTCCGGGCAATGGAAAGTCCTAATCCGCTGCCTTCTGTTGTCCGCGCCACATCTCCTCTGACAAAACGTTCTGTCAGTTCATCCGGGCTGATATTTAACGGCTTTTCCGAAATATTTTTCATAGTGAAAATGGCTTTTCCATCTACAGAAGCCACATCCACATATACCCGGCTGCCTTCCTGGGCATATTTAAAAGCATTGGTATAAAGATTTTCCAGAACACGCCATAATCTGCGCCCATCTGCTCTAATAATGATCATACCATCTGGGAAATCAGAGATGATCTTTAAATGGCGCTGTTCAAAACGCTCTTCAAATTCACCATTGGTCTGCTGTACCAGCTCCACCAGGTCAATATCTGCCATCTCCAGCTTCAGGTTTCCGGAACTTGCCTTGGAAGCTTCCACCAGATCTTCCGTCAGTGTTTTTAAACGCTGGGATTTCTGGTCCAAAACTTCCAGATAGGAAGCGATCTTAGGATCCTGTATCTTCTGGCGTTTTAACAGATCCACATAGTTGATAATGGACGTAAGAGGCGTTTTAATATCATGGGACACATTGGTGATCAGATCCGCTTTCAGGCGTTCGCTCTTTACCTTCTCCTGAAGAGCCGTGTCCAAGCCGCTTCCAATGTTATTAATGTGGTCTCCCACTGTCCGCTCTTTTCCTGTCAGCTTTTTCGTATCCAGGCGGAAACCGGTATCGCCTTTTGCAATACAGGTGATCGCATTATTTAAAAGATCCTTCTGCTCCGCTTTCCTGAACAGCTTATGGAATACCCATCCATCCAGACCAACAAATAAAACAGCACATACATAAAAGAGAATACGGAAAGTCAGTTTCTCATCTATATAGGCAAACAGGAATAAAATGCCCCACAGCATTACGCCATTGGCTCCTAAAAACAGAAGATAGCAAAGTCCGATCCCGGCTACAAAACTGGCTTTTGCAATATAATCCTTAGAAGCCTTTACTACCTTTTTTGCAATACTCTTTTTCCACAGGGTATCTGCCTTGTATCTTCTTAAAAGACTGAAACCGCATAGAATACTGCACCCGTAGATGATCACATATTTCAGCAGTTTACTCCAGTATGCCAGGTGTTCTTCGGAGGCAAATAAGCCGATCACCATCATCCCCAGTCTTTTACAGAAGTACAAGATCACAGCTGTCACCACCGCCCACAAAAGGACACAGGTTTCTGTATAGATCCTGTCGATGGGGAAAAGACGGATCTTGCCATCTGCTCCATCTTCATGGCCGGATAAAAGGACCAATGTTACCAGTGTAGCAAAAAATCCTGCAATTCCTACGATCACACCGCCCATTCCCATGATAAACGTGGATCTGGCACTTTTATATTCCCCGGCTTCCTCTGCATAATTATCAGAATAAGGATAGGTAGTATCCACAGAGACCACCATATAATTCTGGTCATTGTCAAAGGGATTCCATGTTTCCAGAAGAGAAGCCGCATTGTCCGGGATCGTTGCAAGATTGCTTTCCATACGAATGGTATTTCCGGGAATGAACAGATATTTTCCAAATCCCCGCAGCTCATCTAAAGACATAGAAGGAACATTGGTATAAACCACTTCTCTTCCATCATTGCTTTTATAGAGGATACGGAAACGGACATTTGTGTTATTGCTGATGAAATTATAATAAATGGTATAATATTTTCCCAACCGGTCCAGGATGTCCAGTGCCATTTCCTCTTTGGTCATCCTGGTCTCCAGGCCATCAACATCTGCCAGGTCCGTTTTTGCGGATTTATACTCTACCGTTATCTCCATGTCATCATCATCCATGGCCATAGGAGATCCCTGTACTGTAAAATCTTCTCCCAGATAATATCCCCGGATCTTGGCATAGCGGACGATCTGATCCAGTGTCATATCCTCATCTACACCGGGACCGTCTATAATACGCACAATGGGTTTGTGCATATCCAGGACACCATTGGTCTCAAACATATCCTTATATCCGATATAGGTAAAAATATTGCTGATATCTATGCCAAGCTGGGAACAGAAGGCATCTGAGTCTTCATAAGTCTCATCATAGATCCAGCGGATCCCTTTTCCATATCCGCCGTTTAAGTACATGGCGCTGATCCCTGCCAGTGTGATAACAAGAAATATCACATGAAACACTGACAGAAGCACCTTCCATTTTCTCAGACCAAACGCTCTTTTTTCCATAGGCCACCTACTGTTTCTCGATCTTATAGCCTACGCCCCATACTACCTTCAGATATTTTGGCTCTCTTGGGTTGATCTCGATCTTTTCACGGATGTGGCGGATATGGACAGCTACTGTGTTATCCGCGCCAATGGCTTCCTCATTCCAGATCTTTTCGTAGATCTCATCAATGGAAAATACCTTTCCTGCGTTCTTTACCAGAAGCAGGAGGATATTGTATTCAATAGGAGTCAGCTTGATCGGATCTCCATCAACTGTAACTTCTTTGTTATCATCATTGATCTGAAGACCGCCACACTTGTAGACCTGTCCTTCCGCCTGCTGGTTCATGTTTCCAAGCTGTGTATAACGGCGCAGCTGGGATTTAACTCTTGCAACCAGTTCCAGCGGGTTAAATGGCTTTGTAATGTAATCATCTGCACCAATATTAAGTCCTAAGATCTTATCTGCATCTTCTGACTTTGCGGAAAGAATGATGATCGGGATACTGCTGGTCTCACGTACCTTTAAAGTAGTGCGGATGCCATCCAGTCCCGGCATCATTACATCTAAGATCAAAAGATCTGCGGACTGGGTCTCCAGATATTCCAGAGCCTCATAACCGTCATATGTTTTTATAACTTTAAAGCCTTCTCCTGTAAGATAAATGTCAATGGCTTCCACAATCTGTTTATCGTCATCACATACCAGAATCGTCTGCATAAATGTCCCTCCTTTTATTGATATATCCTTCTGCGCCCGGCCGGGCGCAAATTTGCTACAATTTGTACCACCTGCGTCCGCGCCGGCAGGCGCGGGGCAACTTAATTTAGAAGATACGCCAAGCGCAGACAAAGTTGCTTCTCCACCAGGAACTTAAACCTCTGTGGACAACTTTACCGTTACTGGAAGAAGCATCGATGACTGTTCCGCCGCCTGCAGCGATACCTACATGGCCTCTTACTACTACGATATCTCCTGCCTGGATATCATTAAAATTGCTTACCTTTGTATAACGTCCTGCGCTTCTCCAGCCGGAAGAAGTCATATAACTCTGGCTTACGCCTACCTGCTTTAAGCACCAGTATACAAAACCGGAACAGTCAAAGGAGCTTGGTCCCTTTGCACCCCATACATATGGACTTCCCAGTTTGGAAGATGCTACAGAGATTAAAGCTGAAACACCTGCACCGGAAGCTGGTCTCGGAGCCGGTGAGCTGGTATTTCCACCGCTGTTGCCCTTACTTGAGCTATTATTCTTATTGCTGCTGCTATTTGATTTATTACTCTTAGTTGACGCTGCTGTAGTAGGCGCCGGCTTCTTAACATTATCACTGGTCAGCTTTGCCATGGTCTGTACGCCTACTTTACCGTCTGCAGACAGGCCGTTTCGTGACTGGAAGTTCTTTACCGCGTCTTCTGTTGCTTCACCATAGTAGCCGGTTACATTGGAAGACGGCAGATAGCCGTACTTGCTTAACAGCTGCTGTACTCTGGTAACAGAATCGCCCTGTTCGCCGATCATCAGGCCGTTTGGCTTTGCGTCAGAACTGTTTAATACAATACGTGTGGATGGTCCTAAGTAACCATCTACTACCTGGTCGTTTCTTGCCTGGAACTGCTTAACTGCGATCACAGTGTCCTGACCGTAGGTACCGTCCGGTGTAGTAGTCAGATAGCCCAGATCCTTTAAACGCTGCTGGCATGCTAATACCACATCGCTCTTTTCGCCATATGCAAGCATATTTGCCTTAATGTCATCGCTGTACATCAGGTTATAGGTCTGCTGGCCTACCTTGCCGTCTTCTGCAAGGCCATTGACGCCCTGGAGTTTTAAAACAGCGGTTTCTGTGGCATCGTCAAAGTTGCCTGTTACCTGGTCTGCAGAAGCCAGATAGCCCAGTTCGTATAATCGCTGCTGGATCTTCTGGATATCATCCCCCTGGGTTCCCTTTGATACTGCGTAATGTTTGGCATCATCTGCCATCAGTTCATTCCAGGTGGTATCACCTACAATACCATCCTGAGGCAGTTCATTCTGTCTCTGGAAATGTTTCACTGCTGTAAGAGTGACCTGACCAAAATAGTCAGTAGGTTCATCGTTATCCATAAAGCCCAAGTCCATTAATCGCTGCTGTAACTTCTTTACGATCTCATGGCGTACACCTTCTCTTAAATACTGAGGCGCTGCCTGTGCATCTTCCGGCAATTCTACATCATCCAGTCCAGGAAGGATCTGCCCATCCATTCCTAAAGGTGCTATGGTCTCATCTGTTCCATCTGAAACTGCTGCCTGTCCGTCCTGGGCATTTGCAGCTACAGCCTCATTCTGAGTTGCAACTCCTCTTTCCCCTGAAGAACAGCCTCCTAACGCCAACGCTGCCGCCAGCGCACTGGATATGCAGGCATATCGCAGATAATATGTATATTTTTCATTCATGAAATGTATCCTCGCTTGTTGTTTGTTGCTTCTGTAAATCCAATCCCTGAAGATTTCGCTTCCACTAGTTTCACTCAGGACCACGCGCTTGCGCGCTCTACTGCCTGCTTGCGCTTATCAGATTATAGCACATATCCTACTATTTTTCGATATTTTTCACAGTCTTAAGAAAATCGCAAAAAAGGACAAACCAGAAACAGCTTCCATAACAGCGCTCCCTGGCTTGTCCTTCTTTTTCTTTGTTTTTATTATTTTTCTTATTTTCTTTAACTTCTCTTTTCCCTGTGAAAAAGCTTCTTAGCCCCCCGTCCAAAGCGTTTTCTTTTAAAAAATGGCACTTTTGTTGCAGCAGCTTCCTCCTGTCCTGCTTTCTGGAAGGAACGGATGGTTTCATCCAGGAGACGAAAACGTTCCTCTTCCTTCTGGCCGGACTCCTGAAGAAGAAGTTCCAATTCACCTGCCAGCCGCTGTTTTACCAGGCAGCTGATATCCTGACTCAGTTTTTCATTGTTTACCTCAAGGGCCCGTCCAATGATCAGGTTCATCATCTGCTGAAACTGGGCCATTTTCTCTTCTGCGCTTACAGGCAGCGGACTTCCATCTGCAGATGTGCTTACCATAGCTGTATTTTCCTCTTTCTCTTCTTCCTTAAGTTCTTTTAAAGCAGCATCCATGTCCTGCTCTAAAATCTCATCTGTCAGTTCGCCTTCCAGCTTTCCGTCCTTTTTCATCTGTTCTAAAGCATGTTTGATCGCCTTTAACTGATACCCTTTTTCCTTCAGATTTTTAACCTGCTTAAACAGCCGGATATGAAAATCCGTATAATACCTGTGTCCCATTTCATTCCGTGGGATCGCAAGTTCTAACTCCTCCTCCCAGTACCTTAATACATGGGCTTCCACATCCACCTTCCTGGATGCATCCGATATAAGATAATGTACTTCATCCATAGCCATTCTCTCCTTCACAACACGTATCATTCTGATTAACTGCAGCCCTTTTGCCGCTGTTTATTATCAATGTATGCGTTGAGAATGACTATTATGACTAAAAATATAAATGGCACCTGCATCAACTGATACAAGTGCCAGATCATATACATTATCCTTCCTGATTTCCACCCTGAGGACGCACTGCATTTACAAACTTGGTGTACTCCGGTTTCCAGATCAGGTTTACAGTACCGATAGGGCCGTTTCGCTGTTTGGCGATAATAACTTCGGCCTCATTTGGATGTTCCGTATCTTTATTATAATAATCATCACGATATAAGAACATAACAACGTCCGCATCCTGCTCGATGGCTCCGGACTCTCGAAGGTCGGAAAGCATAGGTCTGTGGTCTGTACGTGTCTCACAGGCACGGGACAGCTGGGACAGGGCAATGACCGGGGCATGAAGTTCTCTTGCCAGTGCCTTTAAAGAACGGGAAATATCGGAAATTTCCTGCTGACGGTTGTCATTTCCCCCTTTGCGGCTTCCGCTCATCAACTGTAAGTAGTCAATGATAACAATACTTAAGCCATATTCCAGCTTCATTTTCCTGCACTTGGAACGCAGCTCAGAAATGGAAATACCCGGTGTATCATCAATGATCAGCTTGGAATTACCGATAATGCCGATACCTTCCACAACCGCATCCCAGTCAGAGTCTGTCAGCGTACCTGTACGCAGCTTCTGGGAGTCTACATTGGACTCCATGGAAAGCATACGGTTTACCAGCTGTTCCTTTGACATTTCCAGACTGAATACCATACAGGGCAGGTTCTTACGCACAGAAACATAGTCAACTACATTTAAGACAAAAGCCGTTTTACCCATAGAAGGACGGGCTGCGATCAGGATAAAATCGGAAGGCTGGAAACCGGACAGTTTATAATCCAGATCAATAAATCCGGAAGGGATACCGGTAACCGTTCCCTGGTTTTTATATGCATCCTCGATCTTTTCCAGAACATTGATGGCAACCTGCTTGATGGGTACAAATTCCTGTCCGCCCTTGTTCTGGAGCAGGTCAAAAATAGATTTTTCCGTATCCGCCAGAATATTTTCCAGTGGCTCTTTTCCTGCATAACAGGTATTTGCGATCTCTTCTGTTGTCTTTATAAGCCGGCGCAGAACTGCTTTCTCACTGACAATCGTAGCATAGGATTTAACATTGGCTGATGTAGGCACAATGGTAATGATATCCCGGACAAAATCCAGGCTGCTGACTTCCGGCGGAACATCCTTCTCCTTTAAACGGTCCTGAAGTGTGACCAGGTCTACCGGCTTTCCTTCATTGAACAGTTCCACCATGGCATCAAACATGATCCCGTACTGCTGCTGATAAAAATCGCTGCCCGTGATGATCTCCGATGCAGCGATTACCGCTTCCCTGTCCATTAACATAGAACCTATAACAGACTGTTCCGCCTCTATACTGTGAGGAAGCACCCGCTTGATCAGGGTCTCTTCCATAAACTTATCTCCTCTGTCCTGAAATAACAATAACAGTTATGCTTCTACTACCTTAACTGCCAGTTTTGCAGTTACTTCTTTGTGAAGCTTTACAGATACTTCAAAGCTGCCGATGGCCTTGATCGGTGTGTTTAATATGATCTTCTTCTTGTCGATCTCCAGACCTAACTGATCCTTAGCTGCCTTCTCAATCTCCTTAGAAGAAACAGCACCGAAAGCTCTTCCGCCTTCGCCAGCCTTGATAGAAACAGTCACAGAAGCATTGTTTAACTTCTCAGCCAGTTCCTTAGCTGCTGCCAGCTGCTCAGCTGCGATCTTTGCGTCATTTGCTTTCTGAAGCTTTAAGTCATTTAAGTTCTTGGAGGTTGCTTCTACACCTAATTTCTTTGGAAGGATGAAGTTGCGTGCGTAACCGTCATTTACCTTTACAACCTGTCCTTTTTTACCTAATGCCTTTACATCTTCTAATAATACGATTTCCATTTTACAAAACTTCCTTTCTATATCATCTGAATATCTCTATATCTTATATCTCTGAATATCTTCGATACTGTCTGTTAAGACACATCACCTTCATCCATCATCTGACGGATAACCGCTTTCAGGCGCTCCTTGGCTTCTTCAATGGTAACTCCCTGCATCTGGGCACCTGCAATAGTCCTGTGACCGCCGCCACCCAGTTTTTCCATCATAACCTGAACATTGACCTCATCAATAGACCGGGCACTGAAATAAATGGTATTATTGTAATCAGTAAGTACCACAGAAGCCTTAATGCCCTTGATCTCAAGAAGCTCATTAGCCGCCTGGGCACCGATGATCGTCGGGCTGTCTAACCCTTCTGCCGGGCAGACGCTGATAGCAAATGCGTCCATATAAACCTCTGCAGCCCTTACTGCCTCTGCCTTCGCCTGATAATCTACCATATTTTCACGGAACAGCTTGCGCACTCTTGTTACATCCGCGCCGCTTCTTCTAAGGAATGCTGCCGCCTCAAAGGTACGCACGCCTGTCTGGTTGGTAAAATTCTGGGTATCGATCACGATACCTGCATACATGGCATCTGCCTCACAGGGCCTTACTTTAATGCCGTCTGCAATATACTGCAATACTTCCGCAACCATTTCACAGGCAGAAGAAGCATATGGCTCTACATAAGAAAGAACCGCATTGTCGATCACTTCGCTGCTGGTACGGTGATGGTCCAGAACCACAATGGTCCGGATCAGACGCAGCAGGCTCGGTTCATCGGTAATACTTGGGCGGTTTACGTCCACAACCACCAGCATAGTACCTGCATCCACCAGCTCCGCAGCCTTGGCGCCGTTTAAGAACATATCATCCGGGTACTCCGGATTGTTCTGGAAACGTTCCATCATAGGACGTACAGAAGAAGTTACATCATTGAGTACGATATTTGCCTTTTTATTCATGGACATGGCAATACGGTAAATACCAACTGCCGCACCGAAAGCATCAATATCTGCCATCCTGTGTCCCATGATCAACAGACGGTCTTTATTATCCATCAGCTCTTTTAAAGCATGTGCCTTCACACGGGCCTTTACACGGGTGGTCTTTTCCATCTGCTGGGCTTTTCCGCCGTAATAAAGGATCTTATCGGAGTCCTTTACAACTGCCTGGTCACCGCCGCGGCCAAGTGCCATATCGATGGAAGTTCTTGCATAATCATAATTCTGTGCATAACTTTCACCGTTCATACCAATACCGATACTTAAAGTGACTGCCATGTCATTACCGATATTGACTGTTTTTACATCTTCCAGAATGGAAAAACGCTCATCCTGCATCTTTGCAACATACTGCTGCTTGATCACAAAGAAATATTTATCCTTCTCAATACTTTTTACAATACCGTTCATGGAAGAAATATACTTGCTGATCTTTCGATCAATCAAAGCTGTTAAAAGAGAACGGCGTACTTCCTCAACGCTTTCCAGCGCCTCATCATAATTGTCCAGATAAATAAGACCGGCTACCAGTTTCTGGTCATTGATCTGCTGCTTATATAACAGCATCTGAGTCTCATCGATCAGATAAATGGCTGTTACCAGGGAATTTCCCTCATCCAGTCCACAGTCAGCTGCCGCTGCCTGAGCCTCTTCTGTATGGATCTCTTTCATGTCCACACGGTACTTCTTATCTTTAAAAGAGCTGTGGATACTTACAGTTTCTCCACCGGTGGCAAGCATTTCCTTTGTGACATCCGGAAACATCTGGGTAATGTTTTTGATGGTTGCTTTATCATCCCCAAGAATGGCTTCCATTTCCTGGTTCATCCACAAAATACGACCTGCTATATCCGCCACACAGTAAGGCACCAGCATTTCTTCCAGAAATTTACTTTTGCTCTTGTCGTAGACCTGTGAAAATGCGATCAGTCCCGCAAGAATGCCCTTTCTTCTGGAAAAGTAGATCCATAACGCTATTCCAATATAGATAAGAGTAAAAAATGAAACTATAATGCCTGCTCTTAATGAAACTGCCCCCACAGCAGCTGTCAGCAGGACCATCAGGACCGATAAAAAAATGGGCCACTGAAGATAAATGCGGAAGTTCCCCCGCACCTTCCTTTTCTCATCCATAGTCTTCCTCCAATCGTACCCAAAAATGAATGGAATACGCCTATCTTATGAATTATACCATATGCAGGGCCATTCGTCCATGATAAACATTATCAGTCAAAGAATTCCGTAAATTTTTTTCAAAAAAAGTATTGATTTTTCCTTTTTTCTATGGTATCATCATTACTGCTTGAAAAAGCCATGGGCGAATTCCCGAGTGGCCAAAGGGGACAGACTGTAAATCTGCTGGCACTGCCTTCGGTGGTTCGAATCCACCTTCGCCCATTTACATACCTGCTAAGAGCGACAGTGCTTGCACGTATGCGCTCTGATTTCAGCAATGAGTATGTATAAAAAAGAATATGCCGTAGTGGCGGAACTGGCAGACGCCCGGGACTTAAAATCCCGTGGGTAGTGATACCCGTACCGGTTCGATTCCGGTCTACGGCAGCTTTTGGAACAGAACCTGATTGGTTCTGTTCTTTTTTTGTAAACAGCGTGGCAAATTTCGTTTCGTCTTGCCACAATAACTGCAAAAGAAGCAGACTCCCAGCAAAACCGGAGTCTGCTTCTTTTATATGCTCTTTTATATCTTTTTATGCTTCCGCAGCTTTCTCAAGCTGCTCTTTTTCCCTTGCCTCTTCTTCTCCCTCTTCTACAAAACGAGATGGAAGCACCGGATAAAAATCTTCCGGATGGGAAGCAAAGACCGCACCGCTGTATGCAGGCATTCTTACTTTCAAAATACCGTCTTTTACATGGTAGAATAAAATTCCTGCATTGTAGCCGTCCTCTGTTGTTATAATAGGACGTCCCATAATATCTTCATCTGTGATGCCTAACTGCCATACCGGAATTTCTATCGCAGACGGTTGTGGCAAATTGGAAATAACTGTCACTGTCTGGTATCTGTCCCACATACGGCCATAGGCAATCTGCTGGTTTGCCGCAAATAATGGCTTTACAGCGCCTTTTCGCAGTGCAGGAAGACGTTTGTGGATACCGGCCATATAACGGTGGAATTCCATTAATTCCAGGTCTTCTCTTCCCCATGGATAAGTTCTTCTGCTGTCCGGATCGGTCCAGCCGCACACACCGGCCTCATCGCCGTAATACAGTGTAGGAGCACCCGGCCAGGTCATCTGAATCATGACCGCCTCTCTCATAACACATTTCTTTACATTTTCAGAAGCACGTTCCGGTCCCATACTTCCGATACGGCCTACTACCTGGTTGGTCCTTGTAAGGAAGCGGGAGTGGTCGTGATTTGACAGCTGGTTCATGGCTGTAAACACCGTGTTGGTCTGCATCCGGCTCATATGATAAGCCATGGCATCAAAGAAAGACTGTCCATTTCCGTAAAGACCGCCATTATAGCTGTCACTGTGCTTTTCCATACCTGTCAGGAACCATGTGACCGGCTCCATAAAGGCATCATAGTTCATAATAGAGTCCCACTCATCTCCCTGAAGCCAGCCGGACGGGTCGCCGTAATGCTCTGCAAGGATCAGTGCCTGGGGATTTGCCTCTTTTACCGCCTTTCTGAATTTTTTCCAGAAAGCGTGATTATATTCTGCTGTATGTCCCAGATCTGCCGCTACATCCAGACGCCAGCCATCTACGCTGTAAGGCGGAGACACCCATTTTTTTGCCACATTTAAAATATACTCAACTAATTTATCAGAGCCTTCATAATTCAGCTTTGGCAGGGTATCATGCCCCCACCATCCGTCATAGGTGCGGTTGTAAGGCCATGCTTTATCACTGTTGTCATGAAAATGGAAAAAGCTGTGATAAGGGCTGTCCTTGGAAATATAGGCCCCTGGCTCATAATCACCGGAACGCTCATAGATCTGCTCTGCATCCAGCCATTTATTAAAGGATCCGCAGTGATTGAACACACCGTCTAAGATCACCTTCATGCCGCGGTTGTGTACTTCTTTTACGAATTCCGCAAAAAAGGCATCACTGGCTTCCAGGTTTTCACGATCTGCGGAGCGCACTACATACCGCTCTGCTTTTGTGTTATCCGCAGCATTCTGATCCACCATGGAACCGCCGTCTTTTACGATCTTTCCAAAATGAGGATCAATATGTTCATAATCCTGGCAGTCGTATTTATGGTTGGACGGGGATACGAATACCGGGTTTAAATAAATAACTTCTACGCCCAGGCTCTTGATATAGTCCAGTTTGTCCCACACGCCCTGAAGGTCGCCGCCGTAAAAACAGCCTACGTCCATAGTAGAAGGATTTCTGCTCCAGTCTTTTACCTGGTAAACCGGTTTGCCAATATAGACATACTCACAGGACTGTACATCATTGGTCGGATCTCCATTGCAGAAGCGGTCTACAAAGATCTGGTACATCACGGCACCTTTTGCCCAGTCCGGAGTGTGAAAACCAGGTGTGATCTTAAAATCAAACTGGTCCGTGTCCTGATCAGAAACTCCCAGACGGTTATACTGACAGACTTCTGTTCCCTTTACTATTTTAAAATGATACAGGATCTGTTCCTCTCCTGCTGTCATTGTGTGCTCATAATAATCAAAAAGAGTATCTGAGACAGTTTTTTTCATCTCTGTCTCTTTCTTTCCCTCTATATAATAAACATGATCCACATCATCCTTTGCCGTGCGCATTCTCACCACAACTTTATCATGAATATCCGGCTCTGCAGGCATACGGTAATCCTGAGTTTCTGCTGAAAACAGGGCATCCCTGTTTATCTGAATATTATTTTTCACAGGTTTTTCCTCTTTTATATTTATTATTAAATCCATAATTATTTTAAATCAATTTTTTCAAATATGCAACACACCGGTATACCGGTTATTAACTTTCTTCTCTTTATTTTCCATTTTTTTCCACATATCCAGATATGCGAAAAGCCTGGCGGGGTAGCCAGGCTTTTCAGGAGAAGGTATTTCGTTTCTTATGGGGTGTAGCAAAAACTATATAATGTATTGGGGGGTTACATCTATTATAATAGCATAACTCCCCACAAAAGTGTGCACAAAGATATATTTTTTTCACGGTTTTTCGCTGTCAATTTTAACAGCTGCTTTTTGCTGTATTTTTACATCTCACCATCATTGTGCATGACAGGTTCGTGATTTTTAAACAAAGCCTCGAATTCTTCCTGTCCGATCTTCTCTTTTTCGATGAGAAGGGCTGCACAGGAATGAAGTACATCTTCATGTTCCAGAATGATATTTTTCGCCTTGGTGTAGCATTCATCTACGATCCGCTTTACTTCTTCGTCGATCACATCTGCGATCTCGTTTCCGTAGGACTTGGTGTGTGCCAGATCACGGCCGATAAATACTTCGTCCTCATCACTGCCATACTGGATCATTCCCACACGATCAGACATACCATACTGGGTGACCATGGCTCTTGCAAGCTTGCTTGCCTGCTTGATATCCTGGGAAGCACCGGTGGTCACATCTTTAAAGATGATCTCCTCTGCAATACGTCCGCCCAGGTCTACCATAATGTTCTGAAGCATCTTACCCTTTGTGTTAAACATTTCATCCTTTTCCGGAAGCGGCATGGTATAACCAGCTGCACCAACACCGGTAGGAATAATGGAAACGGTATGCACAGGACCTACATCAGGAAGCACATGGAACAGGATCGCATGGCCTGCCTCATGGTAAGCAGTGATCTTCTTGTCTTTCTCAGAGATCACACGGCTCTTCTTCTCAGCACCGATGCCAACCTTTACAAATGCCTTGTCAATATCTGCCTGGCGGATAAAACGGCGGTTGTCTCTTGCGGAAATGATTGCTGCCTCATTCATCAGGTTTTCCAGATCTGCACCTGTAAATCCGGCTGTTGTCTGGGCTACTCTGCGAAGGTCTACGTCTTCACTTAAAGGCTTTTCTTTGGAATGTACCTTTAAGATCTCTTCTCTTCCCTTTACATCCGGGCGGCCTACAGCCACCTTACGGTCAAAACGTCCCGGACGAAGGATCGCCGGATCAAGGATATCCACACGGTTAGTCGCAGCCATAACGATAATGCCTTCATTGACACCGAAACCATCCATCTCAACCAGTAACTGGTTTAATGTCTGCTCTCTCTCATCATGTCCGCCGCCCATTCCGGTACCTCTGCGACGGGCCACTGCATCGATCTCATCAATGAAAACGATACATGGTGCATTTTTCTTTGCTTCTTCAAACAGGTCGCGGACACGGGAAGCGCCCACACCTACGAACATTTCTACAAAATCAGAACCGGAAATGGAAAAAAATGGAACTCCCGCTTCTCCGGCTACTGCCTTTGCAAGAAGGGTCTTACCGGTTCCTGGAGGGCCTACTAAAAGCATTCCCTTAGGGATACGTGCACCTACGCTGGTGTATTTCTGAGGATTTTTTAAGAAATCCACTACTTCTTCCAGCTCCTCTTTTTCCTCTTCCAGACCAGCTACATTGGTGAAATTCACCTTGCTGTCACGGCTGAGTTTTGCACGGCTTCTGCCAAAGTTCATCATTCTGGCATTGGAACCGCCGCCTGCTGCTCCACGGTTCATCATGGTAACGATCACTACCACTACTACGATGGAAAGCATGAAAGGCATTACCACAGTAAGAAGGGTATTCTCCTGAGGTACATCCTCCATGGAATAATCAATGCTATTGTCCTTTAAAAGCTGCTCTGCATCTTTTACGTCAGATACGTTCTGGCGGACTGTCTGGCCATTTGCCAGTGTAACTGTCACATACCCGCTTGGTGTCTGGGGATTTGGGCTGATCACTGCCTCTGCCACGTTTCCGCTTCCCAAGATCTGCTCAAATTCCTGGGCTGTTACCGTCTGTGCCTGCCTTGCATAAGGAAAACGCAGCGCAAGCATAAGAAGGATCAGCATCAGGATAATAAACATAAAACCTCTGAATGTCTGTTGCTGTTTCAACGAATTGCCTCCTTAATTTTAGGACCCGGAATTATTCCTGTGTCTCTTCCTGATCCTGCTCTACTACTCCGATATAAGGAAGGTTGCGGTATTTCTGGTCATAATCCAGTCCATAACCTACTACAAACTCATCCGGAATGGTAAAGCATGTGTAATCTACTTTTACCTGCTTCTTTACACGGCGCTCCGGCTTGTCAAGAAGGGTACAAAGATGGATATCCTTCGGTCCTCTCTGCTTTAATACTTCGATCAGGTAAGCCAGGGTACGGCCGGAATCGATGATATCTTCTACGATCAGGACATTCTTTCCCTCTAACGGTTCATCTAAGTCCTTGATGATCCTTACCACACCGCTGGACACAGTGCCTGCGCCGTAACTGGATACGGACATAAAGTCCATGGAAACCGGCATGTTCAGTCTCTTTGCCAGTTCACAGGTAAAAAATACACCACCCTTTAAAATACAGATCAGGTGAACGCTCTTGCCTGCATAATCTTTGTTGATCTGCTCTGCTACTTCATTGATCCGCTTATCTACTTCTTCTTCTGTTAATAATACACGAATTTTGTCTGCCATGATTTATCCTCCGTTTTCTATGATAATGTACTTTGGGAAACTTTCGCCTGTAATACACGCCGTGTATCAGGGCCTATTTTATAATAACTGCTGATCCGCCTGCCTATGATCCACATGATATGGTCCCCATCTGCTAACAGGGCTATTTCATCCCTTTTATCTGCAGGTATTTTTTCGTCGATCATAAAGCGTCTTAATGGTTTGCGACTGCCATTTTCCAGGGTGATATAATCCCCGGTCTGCCTGGTTCTGACAACGGGCGTACCCTTTATTTTATCACAGTCGAACCATTTCGTATACGTCTTTTTGGGAAATTCCATTGCTTTTTCATAAGAAAAAACCTCAAAAGAAAGCTCCGGAAGGGGATTTTTTATTCTTTCCTCCAAAGGCTCCTTTTTTACTGCCTGGAGGCTGATCCCGCCGTATACTTTTCGGGCTTCCAGTCCATAAGGAAGAGACACCTTCCGCCCGGTCTGAAGGTCAACAAGTTTTTCTACCTGTTCTGCATGGACCAGTCCCAGGTCCTTTGCACACCCGGCTGCTGTTTTTAAAAGTTCCATAACACTGTAAAGGCGGATCACCGGATCTGCCTCTTTAAAAGGTCCTTCCGGGATCATCCAGGTATGCTCTTCCTCTTTTACATATTTTTGCACCCACTGATCTGCCTGTTTTTTCAGATACACATCTGCCATTCCTGCCAGATACCCGGCACGGCGTATTCCTGCCTCTGCTCCCGGATTGATTTCTTCTTTGATCGCCGGAAGAATGTGGGAACGGACACGGTTTCTGGCATAATGGTCTGTGTCATTACTGGAATCATTAACCCATTTTAACCGTTTTTTTTCAAGATAAGGGATGATATCTTCTTTGGAAACATCCAACATAGGGCGTATAATACGATCTCTCACATAGGGGATCCCTTTTAAACCGCCAAGACCGCTGCCCCGAAACAGGTTTAAAAGTATGGTCTCCGCCTGATCCCTGCTGTGATGAGCCACTGCGATCTTTACTGTCTGACCGTTTTCTCCTTCCCAGGCCCCTGCTTCTTCCTCCAGGGCTTTATAACGCAGGATCCTTCCTGCTTCTTCTTCCGACATCCCCGTCTGGGATGCATATTTTTTTACCTCTGCTTTTATCATATGACAGGGGACACCCAAAGCTTCACTGATCTTTATGGAAAAATCCCCATCACGGTCCGCTTCTTCTCCCCGCAGTCCGTGATGGACATGAAGACTCCTCAGTTTCAGCCCCATTTCCTCTCTCATATCCGCAAGCAGACTTAAAAGGCAGACAGAGTCTGCCCCTCCGGACAGCGCGATGACCACCTGATCACCGGGCTGCAGCATATGATACCGGCAGATCGTCTGCCTGACTGTATACTCCAGTTTCTCCATAGTATGTTCATTTCCGTTTCTGTCTTGCTTACATGACCCTTAAAGATCATGTCCACTCTTACTATACCCATATCCTTCCCCATACGCAAGGGGCTCTTTATTTTTGTTACACAACCTTATCCTGCCGCTGTTCTTGCATTGCATATGCAATATTACCGTTTCCACACCTGCGCAGTAAGAACTGTCATATCATCCCTTGCCCCGGGAACAAAAGAAAGGGCAAACTCCAGGATCCGCTCTGCCATATCCTGAGGCGGCATTTCCTCCAGACTTTCTAAAAACTGCCCCATGACCTGTTCCTTATCTTCTCCCGGAAGGGCGTCTAAAACACCGTCCGTCACCATAATAAGCCTGTCCCCGTCCCATAATTTCTGTGAAAGAAGGACCGGTTCTGCCTGCCCTAAAGCGCCTGCCGGTACCTGGCCTGCTTTTAACACCTGTATGCCTTCTTCTCCCATTACAAAAGTAGGAGCAGCCCCCAGTTTGAATACTTCCAGGGCGCCTGTATACAGATCAATACAGCCTGCGTCCAACGCTGCCGGGTGTTGTTCTCCGCCTGCTAAAAGGAGTACTGTATTTACCAGTTTAAAAGCGGATCTGGGGGCAAAACCGGCTTCCAAAAGCGCCTCTAAAAGTTCCACGATCCGCCGGCTTTCCTGTCCTGCCACTGCCCCGCTTCCCATTCCGTCACACAGGCTGAACATTACCTGACAGCTGCCTCGCTCACAAAAACTGTAATTATCGCCCGAGTAGCGTTCTCCCTGTTTGGGAACTCCCGCAGCACCCCAGGTAAGATAATAATCTCCTTTTTCTTCAAACCGCACTGTTTCATACCTGCGTGTGATGATACTGCGACTGTCCTTTGCCGGAAGCCAGGTGGTATCAGGAAAAACGCTCTCCATCAGCTCTGCCGCATCCTTGGAAGTAACACAGCGTCCGTTTGTGGTCTTTGCTGTAAGATAGATCTCCCTGCGCCCGCTTTCATATTCCAGCAAAAGCATACTGTCCACCAGGATATGATACCTGCGAAATGCTTTTTTAACTGCTCCTTTATATTCCTCTGTAATATTTTTTGCTTCATCGATCTGCCTGGAAAATTCTTCCAGTATCACTGCCAGCTCACGGAACTGGGATATGACCACATCCCTGCTTTCCAGAAAGCGGTTCTTCCAGGACAAATTCATGGAAGCCCTGGTAAAACTGCGGTTTAACTGCTCTAAGTAATCCCGTTTCCTGCGGCAGTCCTTCTTAAAAAGCTCCGGCATATCCTCTGTGCCGATCCGCCCGTTCTGTTCAAATATACGCAAAAGATAATACAGATAATAACTGTCTTCTTTTTCACTGTCTGCATAAAGGCTGCATCCGCCACAGTTACCGCAGACCAGTGCAGCGCAGGTCTGCATGGCAGCCAGACCATCATCCTTTGTAAGGTTCATTGTCTCACCGGCACCTTCATCAAAAGCCTTTGCCAGCTGTTCCAATGACTGTGCCATATCTTTTAATTTCCTGGCTGTATAATAATTGATCCCATTTTCATTTTTGCCTGACAACACAAAAATCCCTCCTAATCTGCGCAACATCCAGTATACGCACCCAGGAGGGAAATATCTGTCATATTTTCATGTTTCTTCCAGAAAATGTTTCGACATTTTCTGCCGGTCATTTATTCCGAAACTCATTTTACTGATTGGGCTTTAAAAGGATCTCATCCGGATTTACCAGACCCAGTTTCTCCTTTGCAACTTCTTCTGCAAACTGTTTTGTCTTTACATATACCTTGTACTCTTCCAGCTTTTTCGTCCGTTCTTCTTCTTCCCGTACCTGTTCTTCCAGCTGCTTCTCCTTTTGCTGATAATCCAGGTCAGACTTCTTCAAAGTTGAGCCCTTGGCATTTACAGCAACTGCAAGACAGAGAACTACCATTGTAACACCCAGTACAGCCATTCTGTTTGCCCATTTTTCCCGCTTTACGCGTTTTGATCTTCCGTAGGAGCTCATGTATCAGTCACCATCTTTTTTATCTATTTCTTTTTATTTTAAACCATTTACCAGCCTTTTTCAAGGCTGCAAAGAGAAACCGGCTGACAATTTTATCATAAAGGATCATCCCCGTAAAGACACCCGCAACTGCATACATCCTGACTCCGCCGTCATTTAGCTCATACAGCAGCATAAAAGTGGCTGTCCCCGCATAGATCCAGTAAAAAAAGTCTTCTATCCCCATTACAAAAGAGCTGTGTTTTATCATAAGCCGCAATACCCGCAGCAGGTCATACACCAGCATCAGCCAGCAGCCCACCAACAGGCTCAAAAGTAGCAGCCAGGCTTCAAAACGGATCTGCATGCTCATAAATCACCTCCAGGATTATTTAAAAAGACGGTTAAGAAATGAGTCTCCCGACCGTTTCAGTGCTGCATTGGAACTGTAATTCAAACTGTCCACCTGTCCTTCCAGATCCAGCTCCCCCTTTTCCAGTGTAAGCCGCTTTACATGAAGTTCCTTTCCCCTGACAGTCAAAAGGCCCATATCCGTATCCAGCACGATCTCATTTTCATCAAAAGACACCACATCATTGACTCCTGTTACAGAACCTGTATGCCTGTCCGAAAGCACCAGCCGGTGAAGCCTGCCGGATGATATTTTTTCTTCCATAAAAATTACCCCCATATATTCACTCATTAACCTGCTCTGAGCTTTCAGAGTATGTATCAGTTAAATATATGGGATGGAAACACATTCTATGACTTTTAAGTTTTTATTCGTAAAGATCCCGCCCTGCTTTCAGGTTTTCAACCACTTTTTCCCGCAGTTTTTGAGGGCTGATCACCTTGCAGTGCCTACAGTGATGGGTACAGAAAACAGCTGCCCCCATCAGGCTTGCTTTTGCAGTTACATGGACCCAGTCCGGATGGTCCGGATCTTTTATATCCCGTGTCTGGATACTCCAGCCAAAATCATCCACCAGATTATTTAAGATCACCGGATCGCAGTTTAAATGGATCCGCACTGTTTCGTCTGAATACATGACCGGATGGTCATTGCGGTACTCGCTGGCCTGAAAAACTTCATGGGCTGCGTCCCGGAAATAAGGAAGAAGGGCGTCTGGCAATGGTTTTCTGGGCTCATCCAACATCTGGATCTGCAAAATACGGTCAATGCGGAAATTGGTCAGACCATCCGGATATTTGGGATTTCCTGCTATGAGATAATAATAACCGTTACTTGACATCACTGCATAAGGTTCAATGGTCCGTGCATCTTCACTGGTAGGCGCCAGTTCCAGATTTTTATCATACCGTCCATATAGGATCCGGAGTTTTTTCTTCTTGCGGATACTGTCCCGTATTACTGACAAACTGGCGAAAATATCCGTTGCCTGGTTTTTCAGCCTGGGGTCCGCAAATGCTGTATAAAGAGACTGTTCCCGGCAGTCAAAAGGCTTTTTATGCTCCAGATCAGCCAGGATCTCCCTTGTTTTTTCCGCTGAAAGGTACTGGTTAATAGCAACGGTACTTTGAAGCAGTTCCAGCTCCTCCGGTGACATTTCATCTTCTATATAATAATATAAAACACTGTTTTCCGGGATTTCCTCTTCCGGCAGACAGATCCGGTAGCTGCTTTCATTTCCGGGCTTTCTGCCATTTTCCCTGCTTTTTTCTTTCCCTTCCTCTTTCCGGCAGCGAAACAGCCTGCTGCACAGATACTGTCTGAAAAAAGACTCTTCATCCTGGTCCGCAGACAGCATCTGGTCTGTAAGGATCTTCATATGATTAAAAACCGTCTTCCGGTCCAGATTGATCCCCAGTTCCTTTAAACGGCGGTGAACCATAGGTGCCGAGTAGGGCTTTTTCGGGGAAGCATCCAGTTTCAGGATATTAAAAATATAAAGCATAGTCAGCTGATTGTACCGGGAAGCCATATGTCTGTGATCTCCTTTTGCATTTTTATGTAATCTTATTTTATGTACTCTCATTTCCATTTTCTTTCACAAGTATACAGGAAAAAATAAATTTTTTCAAAATCAGGCAATTTTGCATAGCCTGATCCGTTATAGTAAAGGCGTGATCAACAAGACAACAACCTTAAAAACCTGAAAACAGATACAGATAAAGGAGCTGATCCTATGAGCGAAAAAAAGAACCTGATCGTACCAAAACTTCAAAAACAAAATCTGGGCAAAGTCAATCCCCAGAAAGCAGAGTATTTGTATATATCCAAAGAGTTCTGTAAAGAAGGACTTTCACAGATCATAAAAGACGGAGGAGTGCAGTTTAAAGAAATCCAGAAATTTGTAAAGGATCACCAGGAACCACAGTATATCCTGGTACACGCTTCCAAACTGGAGGAAGGATACCTGGCTATCAGCCTTTTAGCAGGTATCTACAATGAGATCCACAGTCGTGGAGAGTGGGAAGAAGGGGCAGAGCCTGACATCCAGTGGTCAGACAGCTGGCAATGCCTCCCCATTATTCCATTTAAAGAAGCCGATGACTATTACAACTGGCAGGAAAATGACTTCTCCTCTTTTGGAAACTCCTTTCTGGCCAGCCAGAAGACAAATGACACCTTTGTTCCTTACTGGGCAGAAAATGAGGATAAACCTGTCTGTATCTCTATGGAGAATATCAGTTTTTTCAGGTGTGACCCGATCATTGATACCTTAAATAGCTTCCGCAGCAATGAACAGGTCTACGTCCTGATCCTTCACGAAGAAAATGACTTCGACTCCTTTAACTCTTTTGGAGGATTTGGCGGATTTGACACCTTTGAGTCAAATGAGGATAAAAACCTGAACCAGATCATATTAAGCCTTACCGCAGAAGAGCTGGAAATACCAAAAACAAGCTCTATCTCTCTCTATTATGAAAATATCTGGAAACAAATGGTCACAAACAGCGGCTGCAAGCTGGAACGTAAATTTCCGGTCCATGATTTTTTACTGGATATTGAAAAAATGAATAAAGAGTTTTCCTATGACTTTTTAGATAAGATCCTAAAATATGCCCTGCGGAACAAGGAACATGGTATCCTGCGAAAAAAGGATTTTCAGTTTATGGAACGTTTTGCAGGCAAACGGGGACCTGCAGAGCAGAAGACAGAGACCCGTTCTGCCATCCGCTGTTTAAGAGAAAATCTGATCGGCATGGACCAGGTAAAAGAACAGGTCATGGAAACCGTCCAGGTCATGAAATTCAACCGTCTGCGCAAGGAAATGGGCATGAAAAAGAGCAGTTACCACAACGTTCACATGATGCTTGGTGCTCCCGGAACTGCCAAAACCACAGTAGCTAAATTAATGGGAAAGATCATGGAAGAAGAAAAACTTCTGCCTGGAAGTCAATTCACCTGCGTAAACGGTGCTGAATTAAAGGGCATGTATGTAGGCCATTCCGCCCCGAAAACCAAAGCTTTATTTGAGGAAAATGACATTATCGTTATTGATGAAGCTTATTCTCTCACCGGTGACCGAAGCGAACCGGACTCCTTCAGCAGAGAAGCCATTGCCCAGTTAGTGATCGAGTTAGAAGAACATGCAGAAGATAAACTGGTGATCTTTGCCGAATATGGCGGAACGGATGTAGATGAAAAAAACAACAAGATGAAAGAATTTATCGATGCCAACCCCGGTATCAAGAGCCGTATTAACTCCACTTTCTATTTTCCGTCCTATACAGCCCCGGAGATGGCGGAGATCTTTAAGAAACATGCGGAAATAAGTGGATACGAACTGCCGGAAAACTGGAAAGAACCGATCACTGCTTATTTCTCAACCCGTGTAAATGATGAAAACTTTGGAAACGGTCGTGAAGCCAGAGCCTTATTTGAAAAAGTTTCTGTCCAGATGGCGAAACGGATCATGGGCGATGCAAACGGAGGTCTTCAAAATTCCATTAATGAAAAAGCCATAAAACAATGCCGGATCAGCGACATTGAAGGCGCGATCCGGCGGGCAAGGGAAGAAAACAAACAGATCTCAGGCCGTGTGAAAGTGCACAACAGAATTGGATTTTAATCCCCTTCCGTCTCGCACGTTCATCGAAGGATTAAGTTCCAGACAGGCAGCTACATAAGTAGCTAAAGTCACATTTTCCAGATCATGATCCGGGACCAGACTGCCATAACGGTTTTTCTTAAAACAGAAAAGCCGGATGCTGCAGTAATCGGTCCCGGAAGTGGTCTGGTAAAAATCGTTGAGAAACCGCTTTACCGTATCTGCAGAAACCATTTTCCGGGGAGCTGTTACATGATCATAGCGATGGTTAATGATCCCTGCCAGTTCAGACACTGTAACCGGCTTATGCAGCTCCAACAATGTGTTTAAAATAAAGATCCCATTTAAACGGCTGGTAAACAGTGTATTCATAAGAAAATCCTCCTTTGCTATCTCTGTTACCAGATCATAGCAAAGAAGCTGGGGAAAAATTTCCCCAAACCAGATCCCATCTTCTATTCCTGTCTTCTTTTATTCCGTTTTTCCCTTACACCACATAAGAAGCATTTCTTTCAGATATTTTAACTCCTGGGTATGGTCCGTTTTATGATCATTGGCCCATACGATCCCCTGGGCATAGCGCTCTGCCACCGCCAGCATGGCAATGGCTACAGTTGTGAAAAGCTCCTGCTCTGAAAGATCGGTGCGGATACTGTGATCCACTTTTGCCTGTTCATAAAGCTTGTGATACATGGCTCTTAAAGGTTCCAACACGTCCAGGTGTTCCCCTAAAGGCTCTTCTTCAATTCCTTCATGGTAAATAAAGTTCTTATAATTATTGCTGAACCGGAGCATTTCCGGTTTTTCCCTGTATAACCGGATGATCATGTCCAGATAAAATTCAATATACTCATAAGCTGTAAAGTTTTCAAAGAAATCCGGTCCATTCTGGGCCAGCACACTTTTCCAGATATCCCCCCATATCTTTCCACTGATGGCTACTACCAGTTTTACCTTTGTCTGGTAATATTTGTACATAGTGGCAACCCCTACATCCGCTGCATCTGCCACCTTCTGCAAACTTACATTTTCGATCCCATTCTCTGAAAACAGTTTAAATCCAGCTTTCATCAGCTGTTCTTTTCTGCGCGTGGCTTCTCTCTCGTCACGTTCCGTATTTCTTGCCATATCGTTCTCCATGTTTTTAATGCATTCCCAACCTTTCAGATCAGAAACACATTTTAAAGTTTTGCTACACAACTGAGTTGACACTCTATTTGTATTATAGATTAAAAAATTTTTTCAGGCAACTAAAAATCGCCAGAGGATCCTGTAACTTTCACAGAATTCCCTGACGAAGTCTATTTATTGGTCTGTTTTTACAGATACTCAAACATCTCTTTGGCATCTTCCTTGCGGATGGCATCCTGTACGCTTGTAACCTTCACTTTCACAGCCTTGGTACCAAAGGCAATTTCGATCACATCACCTACTTTAACCTCTGCACTGGCTCTTGCTACTTTGTCATTAAGCATAACCCGACCGCTGTCACAGGCTTCATTGGCCACGGTTCTTCTCTTGATGATACGGGATACTTTCAGGTATTTATCTAATCTCATAAAGTCGCTCCTTTTAATACAAAATCCCCTCCATGATGCAAATGTTCACGGAGGGGATTACCGAATTTTCTTATAAAATCAATTATTTGTTGATCTCGTCCTTTAAAGCCTTACCTGGTTTGAACTTAGGTGTCTTGGAAGCAGCGATGGTCATAGTCTCGCCGGTTCTTGGGTTTCTTCCCTCTCTTGCTGGTCTTTCGCTAACTTCAAAGTTACCAAATCCAACTAACTGAACCTTTCCGCCCTTTGCCAGTTCTTCTGCTACTGCATCAGTAAAAGCCTTAACTGCCTTTTCTGCATCCTTTTTAGAAATTTCTGCCTTCTCAGCTACTGCTGCGATTAACTCTGTCTTGTTCATCAAATTTTCCTCCTAAACCGAATCCGAAAAAAAACAGGTTCGGACCGTTTTCGTTCTTGTCTGTGATACCCTATCATTTATATCTATTTTACTATAATTTGTCAAGGTTTTTTGGCCTTTTCCTGCATTTTTATCCGGGCCCAGAGAGCCTCTCCTTCTTCGGTCGAATTTATCTTTTCACCACCGAATACCCAGGGGTGTCTGCGCACCATTTTTTCGCAGATCCCACCTATCACATCATCTATAGAAAACAGCCCTTTTTCCTTTGCGATCTGGCTGTTTAACATCACCTGAAAGAGCACATCTCCCAGTTCTTCACAAAGGTTTTCCATGTCATTTTTATCCACTGCCTGAACTGCTTCCTCTGCCTCTTCCCGCATATATTTTCGCAGGCTTTCAAAGGTCTGTTCCCGGTCCCAGGGACAGCCATCTTCTGCCCGTAATTTCGCGGTGATCTCTACCAGATCTTTAAATGTATACATGATACAGTATCCCCCTATTTCAATCCATTCAGGCGCTTTGTCAGCTTCTCCATTTTATTATTTCCATCACCCGGTCTTCATCCTCTTAATGACTTTCAGACGGGTAAATTCTTCCCTTTCCTTCTCTTCCAGAGCATTGGAAATAGACTTGGACAGCTCTTCATAATGAGGAATGGTAATGTTCTTCAACGCATTGGCACGCTTCTGAGTCTTCTTAATAGAATTTGCCAGCCGGTATGCAGAGTTTTCCACCATAGACAGCTTAATGGTCAGCTCCTTTACCCGTTCAAACCGTTCTCTGGCAATGTCTAACGCCTCCGAGGTATTATTAAACCCATAAGCCAGCTCCATAGGCTTTTCCTGATGCTGCACCAGAGGGATTTCCGTTCCCATGATACTTCTTGCCTTGATCTTTACCGTATCGTCCACAGGAACGGACATTCCGATCTCCTGGACATAATTGATGCCCAGCTCAATATTGGCGCTCTGCAGTGCTTCATAAGCAGCCTTAAACACAGTGTCGATCTCAGACTGTATCCCCTTTGCCTCATCGATCAGCCCCATAAGCTCACGGATCAGGATATTTCTCTTCTTATCCATTAATCCGTAGCCCATAGTTGCCAGTTTCAGGGAGTTTTTCGCAGCGATCAGATTACCTTTTGTGGGAAATGTATTTGGATCCATTCCTGCTCACCTCACTCCTCGTAGTATTGATCCAGAACCTTGGTATCAATACGGTCTAATTCCTCTCTTGGAAGCATACGTAAAAGTTTCCAGCCGATCTCCAGAGTCTCTATGATGGAGCGGTTCTCATGATGTGCCTGGCCAATAAAATGCTCCTCAAATGCTTTACCAAACTCCAGATACTTCTTGTCAATGGCAGACAGCTCATCTTCACCGATAACAGATGCCAGCGCCCTGGCGTCACCTACCTTGGCATAGCAGGAAAACAGCTGGTTTGCCACATCCTGGTGGTCTTTTCTTGTATATCCTTCACCGATACCGTCCTTCATCAGTCGTGAAAGAGATGGGAGTACGCTGATCGGCGGATAAACAGACTGGCTGTTTAACTGACGGTCCAGAACGATCTGTCCCTCTGTAATATAACCGGTCAGGTCCGGGATCGGGTGTGTAATATCATCATTTGGCATAGTTAAGATCGGGATCTGGGTAACAGATCCATTTCTTCCTGCTACGATACCGGCTCTTTCATATAAGGATGCCAGATCACTGTACAGATAACCTGGGAAGCCTTTTCGTGAAGGAATCTCGCCCTTAGAGGAAGAAACCTCACGCAATGCCTCTGCATAAGAAGTCATATCTGTTAAAATGACCAGGATGTGCATTCCCTTTTCATAAGCCAAATACTCTGCCAGTGTCAATGCGATCTTTGGCGTGATAAGTCTCTCTACTACCGGGTCATTTGCCAGATTGATAAACATGGCTACATGTTCGGAAACACCGCTTTCCTCAAAGGTACGGCGGAAGAAATCAGCCACATCATGCTTTACACCCATAGCGCCAAAAACGATGGCAAACTTTTCATCAGAATTATCACCTAATGATGCCTGCTGCACGATCTGAGCCGCCAGCTGGTCATGAGGAAGACCATTTCCTGAGAAAATAGGAAGCTTCTGACCACGGATCAGTGTAGTCAGTCCATCGATGGCGGAAATTCCTGTACGGATATAGTTTCTCGGATACTCACGGGATACCGGGTTTAAGGGCTGTCCGTTAATATCCATACGAATATCAGAAATAATGTCCCCCAATCCGTCAATGGGCTGTCCGATACCATTAAAGGTACGTCCTAACATTTCCTCAGAAACTGCGATCTCCATTGGATGTCCCGTCAGCCTTGTATGGGTATTTCTAAGAGCCATGCCGTCTGTTCCCTCAAACACCTGGATAATGGCTTTGTCCCCGTAGATCTCAATAATACGTCCGATCTTCTTTGTAGTGCCGCCAACGGTCATTTCCACGATCTCATCATAAGCTGCGCCCTGAACGCCCTCTAACACTACCAGAGGACCATTGATCTCACTTAAACCTAAATATTCAACTGCCATTTTAAGTCCTCCTTATGCGTTACGCTCCAGCACATGCTCATAGAACGCATCAATCTGTTTCTTGTAATCATCAAACATGTCCAAACGGTCATTTGGCACATCATATTTAATAGAAATGATCTTATCAAAGATCTTATCTTCTTTTAACACGGACATAGGCATTCCCATGGTGATCAGTGCTTTTGATTTCTTATACAGATATAAAATAGTTTCCATCATCTTAAACTGCTTGGTAAGAGGCACTGAAGTGTCATCCTTGTGGAATGCATTCTGCTGAAGGAAACCTACACGGATGACCTTTGCGATCTCTAAGACCAGTTTCTGGTCATCCGGGAGAACATCTGCACCGATCAGTTTTACGATCTCCATCAAACTGCTTTCCTGGGTCAATAACGCCATCAGGCGGTTTCTGTCACTTACAAAGTTCTTGTCTACGTTATCAATATACCAGGATGACAGGTCATTTACATACTCTGAATAACTGGTCAGCCAGTGGATAGCCGGGAAATGCCTTGCATAAGAAAGGTTCTTGTCCAGTCCCCAGAAGCAGCGTACAAAACGTTTGGTATTCTGGGTAACAGGCTCAGAGAAATCACCGCCCTGAGGGGAAACTGCACCGATAATGGTAACAGAACCTTCTGTACCGTTTAAATTGCGCATCATGCCTGCTCTCTCGTAGAAAGAAGACAGACGGGATGCCAGATAAGCCGGGAAGCCTTCCTCTGCCGGCATCTCTTCCAGGCGGCCGGAAAGCTCACGCAAAGCCTCTGCCCAACGGGAGGTAGAGTCTGCCATGATCGCTACATGATATCCCATATCCCTGTAATACTCTGCCAGTGTTACACCGGCATACAGACTTGCCTCACGGGCTGCAACAGGCATGTTGGAGGTATTTGCGATCAATGTAGTTCTGTCCATCAGGGGATTTCCGCTCTTTGGATCGATCAGCTCTGAAAATTCTTCCAGAACCTGGGTCATTTCATTTCCACGCTCACCACAGCCGATGTAGATAATAACATCCGCATCCGACCATTTTGCGATCTGATGCTGGGTCATGGTCTTTCCTGTACCAAAACCTCCTGGGATCGCCGCTGTACCTCCCTTTGCCAGTGGGAACATGGTATCCAGGATACGCTGTCCGGTGATCAGAGGTCTGGTTGCCGGATAACGCTTAGCAGAAGGTCTCGGCACACGGATAGGCCATTTCTGGGTCATAGTCAGCTTCTTTTCTGTTCCATCAAGTAACTGCAGCGTAAGAAGAGGCTCATTAATGGTATATTCCCCATCTTCCACTACGTCTAATACATAGCCCTCTGTATCCGGCGGCACCATTACCTTATGGATAATAGCCCTTGTCTCAGGAACCTCTGCGATAATGGTTCCCGGAAGCACCCGGTCGCCTTTCTTTACTGTCATATGTGTTTTCCATTTTTTGGAAGTATCCAGAGAATCTACGCTGATGCCACGGCTGATATAGTAGCCGCTGCGCTCTGCGATCTTGCTTAAAGGACGCTCAATACCGTCAAAAATGTTATTTAAAATACCAGGGGCCAGTGTAACAGAAACCGGTGCTCCTGTTCCTGTTACCACCTCACCAGGCTTTAAACCACTGGTCTCCTCATACACCTGGATCGTTGTTTTCTCTGAGGTAAGCCCAATGACTTCGCCTACCAGATTTTCCTTACCAACGTACACCATTTCGTTCATCTGAAATCCGGGATCACCGGCCAGAGAAACTACAGGTCCGTTGATACCGTAGATCACACCTGTCTTAGCCATTTACTGCTTACCTCCCAAGTCAAACTTAAATTCATGGCGCGCTTCTTCCAGTTTTGTCTTAAAGGAACTGTCGATCAGGATATGTTTGGACGGGATCACCGCACGGATTCCTCCATCAAAAGAATATTCACTGATCTTCACTGTTACATTGTGGTGCATGGCCAGTCTGCGGGCCTTATCCTCATCTGAAGGATCCATATACACGATCATGGCCTCATCACCGGCAACCTTTTTAGCTGCCCCGATCTGTTTTTCCAACAGATCCAGATACTCTCTGGTTTCCATGAAATTCGCCAGTTTATCTCTCACTTCTACAAACAGTTTATCCTTTAATTCTTCCTGTCTGCGGCTTACTTCTCTTCTTAAGTCCAGCTGTCCGATGGAAAGCTTTTTGTTGCGCTCACGCCCTAACTTTTCCGTCTCAGCCTCTTCCTGCATTTTCGCCCGCTTCCTGGCATCCTCTGTATGCTCCTCATAGGCCTTATCAAGAGTTTTTGCGTAATCGTCCAGTATTTTTGCACTTTTTTCCCTTGCATCTGTCATACAGATCTCCTGAAAATGCTTCAGCTTTTCCTCTGTTGTCAAGCTCTTCACCTGCTTTCTATAGTTTCAGTCCAATGGCCTCGTTTACATAAGAGGTGATAAAGTCCGGCTTGCGGCCGGTTCCGTGGCGGTCCGGGATCTCTACGATCAGCGGCAGCTTCCGCTCCAGCTTTACATTGTCGATGATCTCCGGAAATTCCCTGCCAAACTTTTCAGTCAACAGGATAATACCAATGGATTTATCGGCCAGAACCTTATCCAGCTCACGTTTCAGTTCGTCCCTCTCATGTACTACAGCCCCGTCAACACCTGCCAGGCGCATGCCGGTCCAGGTGTCGATGTTATCGCTGATGAGATACATTTTCATATTAAAGCTTACCTAAGATCATAAAGGAAATGATCAGACCATACAGGCACACACCTTCGGCAAGACCTACGAAGATAAGGGATTTACCAAGAATAGAGCTGTCTTCACTGATAGCGCCCAGTGCTGCACTTGCTGCTGCAGATACTGCAATACCACCGCCTAAACAGGAAAGACCGGTTGCAAGAGCCGCTGACAGATAGCCCATTCCGGCTGCGCTGTTAGAAGCGGCTGCTGCTGTTTCCTCTGCTGCAAATGCATTTCCTGAAAACATGAAAGCTGCTGCTGCGATCATGGTACCGAAGAATAAAAATACGTTTACGCCAAGAGCTGTTTTATAACGTCCCTTTGTCTTTTCTCCTGCTGCAAATGCTCCAAAAGGTACACCGATGCTTAATACTAATGCTGCGCTTAATGTCATTTTAACTAATAAACTCATGATTGATTTCTCCTTTTTCTCTTCATTCTGCTAATGCTTGCCATACGGCTCAAATGCTCGTCCGCTTCCTCTGTAGAACCGGCTGAACAGCTCATAATATTCCAGACGAAGTACCTGGATACCTACGATCAGGCCTTCCATACCGCATACAAACAGGTTTCCCCCGATAACAACCGCCCAGTTAGGACTTCCGGCCTCTGCGCCTGCAAGCATTAAAACCACCTGCATCATGGCTGCATGGCTCACTGCGAAAGCGCCTACACGGACGAAAGAAAGGGTATTGGAAAAATAGCTTAAAAGCACTTCAAACAGTTCAAATACGCCCTGGGTAATGAACATTCCCACGCCGCCTTCCATTTTCTGTGCCTTCTTCTCTACCATTGCTGACAACGGTTCCTTAAAGAACATAAGCAGTAACGGGATAATAAATAATACAGTCAGTACAATAGTCGCCGGAAGCGCATTTCCGCTCATATACAGGACAATGACAGTTGCCAGTGCAAAGTAAAATACCAGTCCCGCAGCGCCGTTGGTGTCAAACCATGTTTTCTCTGTGTTGTGCTCCTTTACGCTGTTGATGATATTTAAGATCATGCATAACAGGATAATGCCCATACCGATGGCAATAGCAACTACAAATACAGTGTTTAATTTTCCAATAAATGGAAGATCTGTCATGGCTTCCTGAGGTCTTAACCACACTGCGTCAATGATATCCTCAAATCCGAACACACTGCCGAACAGCACGCCGAATATGGTAGAGAAGAAGCCACAGCAGGAAATAATGCCTGCCAGACGCATTTTTTTGAACTTATACAGTAAAAATCCACCAATGAGAAGGCAGAGTCCCTGTCCCGCATCACCAAACATAAATCCAAATAAAATAGAATAGGTGATACCGATGAGGATCGTAGGATCGATCTCATTATAAGAAGGCAGACCATACATCTCCACATACATTTCAAATGGCTTAAACAGCCCCGGATTTTTCATTTTCGTAGGCGGAGTGCTCATAATGTTGTTGTGGTTATCTTCCATGATGCAGAAAGTATCTGCGTCAGACTCGATCTCTTTCTGGAACTTCTTTGCGTCTGTTTCGCTCATCCAGCCGCAGAGAATGTAGAAAGTATGATCTCCATGCTTGGTGCAGGCTGCCATTTTACGCACATCAAAGTTGACGGAGAAGCGCTCCAGTCTGGTACGGGCTGCTGCCAGCTCTTTTTTATTTTCATCCAGTGTCTGAAGGATCTTTCCTTCCACTTCCTGTTTTTCAGCCTCTAACGCCTTGATCCTGTCATCTAACACATGTTCCGCTTCCATCGGAGTACCTTCATACTCATCCGGCAGGAAACACCGTTCAAAATGCATGGACGCGTAAATGGCATCGATCTTGTCTGCCAGCTTCTCCGGCACGAAATAGACGATCCAGACATATTCCGCATCTTCCAGGCATTTAAACATCACCGTGTCAATGGTCTCGTACACATAGCTGTTGAACTTGTCAAAGTATTCCCTGGAAATACGGCCAAAGCGGAACTTGATGAACTGGAAGCCCAGGATCTCTTTTACGCTGTAATTTAACTCTGTAAATGGTGCTACCTGGTCTTTAGAGCGCTTTAAAGTCTGGATCTGCGCCTGAAGCTCTTCTTTCTTATCATTTAATTCCTTTAACCGGCTGTTCAGATCATCTACCATCTTTGCTGCTTCTTCCTGTGTAGGAAGTTCCGTCTCTGAAACCTCTGGCAGCTGTCCGCCGATCTTTTCTGCCAGTTCTCTGGCAATATTCAATTTTTCCTTATATGGATTGGTCTCAATATAAGGTCTTAAGTCTTTTACCGTCTTTAACTCTGACAGGGCATTTTCCAGATGGATCTCATATCTGGAAAGATAGGTATCCACCACCCGGTCAATGTCTGCCTTGGGGCCGGTAATGCTTAAGAACTTCATCTTCTCTATCACTTCACATTAACCCCCTTATGTCCTTGCTGTCATCCCATAACGTATCTTTTCGATGGTAGTTATGATCTGCTCGATCTCTCTTTCTTTAAAATAAAGATAAGAGTTTAATACTGCTGCTGAATAAGGCTCTTTCCTGCTGGTAAGCTCATAGATCTTATCTGTAAGCTCCTTTGCCGCATTTCCAAGGCCCTGATCCATCAGCTCTTCTATATTCTGGCATTTGTACCAGCTGTTTTTGATCACCCCGTAAACCTGTTCCATGTTTTCCGCCTGAGCCATGGTCTGGATCTCTTTTTTGGTAACATGATACTGGATCGGAATGATCAGCGCATAAATATCACCTTCCGACAGGTTATAATATTTTTTCGCCCTGCAGATCCACTGAAAATTCAACATATCCATTTTCGTGCCAAAGCACTGGGCCAGCATTTTTGCCTCCGCCTTTGAAAGATATTTATCCTTTATCTTCCAGATAGTCTTGAAATAAAGCATATCCATAGCCGTTTCACAGGCCGGAAGCGTTGCTTTTCCCTGTTCTAAAAGCTTTTCTAATGGCTCATAGTAAGCAGAACCTTTTAACCCGCGGATCACATCTTCTATGCTCCTGCACTGGGACAGCTGCACCAGATCCATATCCGAATGTTTATCAAAAAATTCCTTAAACCCCGTAAGATCCTGGGCACTTTCTCTGTTTCCCGCTGCATTTCTGAGACAGGTTTTTAATATATCGATCTCATAGTGCATGAAATAAAGGTCCAGAAAACGCCTCTGCCCTACATTTGCAAACCGGTACAGCTTTGCAAAATCATGGTATTTGCTTAAGTTTAACAGCTGCTCGATCTTTCCGCGGTGAAGCTCATCCTCAGAAGCTTTGGAAAATGCCTTTTCATAAGAGGGATTACTCCTTAAGAACTGAACCGCCTCAGGCACAGATCCCAGGTCTGCCATTGCCTCAAATTGCTCCGGGCGGATCCTGAAACGCTCCATAGCCTTCACCTTGGTGGAAATGCCGCTGTAACTGATCAGGCTTCCCATGTTCTCACTCCTTTATCATATTTTTAAAGAGAGCCTGCGCATATTCCTCATGCCGGTTTTCGTAGGTGGCCTCCAGGCGCTTCATCGTAGCTTTGGCATCCTCTGATTGTTGTCTTAACTCCTGCTGTAATTCCTCTTCCATTTTGCTGCGTATCTGGGAAATGCGATCCTGGTTTTCTTTTTCCAGCTGTGCATCAAAAGCCGCCGTTTTCTCTTCCATTTCACGGGCCATCTGCTTTTTTCGCTCACTGGCACCATCCATCACAGAAACGGCGGCTTTCTCAATATCAGACAGCCGGTTGATCACTGTATCCATGTCACAGTCCTCCCTTTCTTTGTTCTTTTTTTAATGCAATTTGCTTTTTGCATTTTTTTATCATACTACTTTTTTCAAAAATTAACAGAGCGAAATTGTACATAAATTAAAAATTTAACGAAATTTTTAAGCGTTATGCACAAAAACAAGGAGAATGGGACCTTTTTATGGGTCTCATTCTCCTGTTTTGCACAAAGTTCTCAATAACTCAGCCATACACTGACCAAACCAGCGACACTACTGGTTTGCTGCAGTCTCGCCTTCAGCGGCTGTTTCTGCTTCTGCCTGGGTCTCTGCAGTTGTTTCTGCTTCCTGTTTTGCTATATACTGGCTGGAAACATAAGCTTCCTGACCATCATAATTGATCACAGTCCAGTCATTATTATAACGCTTTACATACGTAACTTCTGTTCCGCCTTCCAGCTGTACTAAAATACGGCCATTGGTAGACGGTTCTGTACGTACATTTACTTTATTTCCTGTAACTACATATACATCAGCCGGTGGCTGGGTCTCTTCCGGAGTCGGTGCTTCTGTCTCTGCTGATGTCATTTCTGTGGACATGGTCTCCGGCTGGGTCGGATCTGCTTTCTTCTTTCCCGGCACCAGAGTGTGGATCGCTACTACCAGGACTACGATCACAAGGATCGGGATCAGGAATTTTAATACCATTGCCACAGGTGATGGTCTGTGTTTTCTTCTGCGAGTCCTTCCGCTGCGGGAAGATCCGCTGTAGGAGCGGTTGGTACTTTGGGAATTTCTGTTTCTGCTGCCTGTGCTGCTATTGCTTCCTGCCGTTCTCCGGCTTCCGTTTGCTCCGGAACGACTGGAAAGTCCCTGCAGTTCTGCACCGGAGCGCGGTCCATTTCCTGTACCGTTAGAGGTTCTGGCTGATGTCTGGGATCTCGGGGATGTCTGACTTCTTACAGATGACTGTGCTCTTGAAGCTGCAGTCTGCCCTGCACCGGTACCTGTACGCGGCCTTGCCCCGCCTGTCTGACCATAGGATGCACTTCCTGCACCTGAACTGCCAGTGGTTGCACCTGTTCTGGCATTTCGCACCGGTCTTGTATCTGTTACCGGTACTGTAAAGGTCTTTGCCACCTGAAAATCATGAGAAAACGCATAAACCTGTTTGGTTAGAAGCTGATATGCCTGATTTGCATTATAGGCCGTATTATCGTTTTCATGGACCGCCTTATTTCCCAGAATACGGATGGTATGATAATCATCCTTGGTCGTCTTGTCGATCCAATGTCCCTCATACAGCTGATCTATGGTATCTGCCAGATCTCCATCTACAAGACACGCCTTCTCAGCCAGACACCGAACCATACACTCCAACGTCTGTCTGGCCTTCACCATAACAAGATTGTAATCTTTACTGACGATCAGGCGCTCCGCTTCCTTCACCCCCTGCTGGATCTGCTGCCAGCTGGTAGTACGTTCAAAGTTTGACATCGCCCTTCCTCCTTTGTATGTAATTTTCCCCCCGAAATCACTTATTCATAAACTTAAAAAGAGCAGTCTTCGTGTTTTTGGCAAAACACGAAGCTTCGGGCGCTGCCCGAATATTCGGAAACGAAAGCAAGCGCTTATGCAAGCAAGCTTGCAACACCCTTGTTTTCACTCCCGACTGCTCTTTTATCTGCTAACGTAAGTATACTAAATTTTCCTTCACCTTGCAATCACTAAGCACTATATGATATAGTTACTAGCAGATATATTTTCACCATATATCCGTATTTTCCGCAGTTGCGGAAGATACTTTTCACCATATTAAGAAAGAGGACAATATCCATGCGTTTAAGACATATACGCGGGGCAGAAGAGACTATTGCTACCAGCCCCTATGTAATCCAGGAACCAGAGCTTCACAAAGGCAGCTGGAACCAGGTTTTTGGCAACGACAACCCCATCCAGATCGAAGTAGGTATGGGAAAAGGACGTTTTATCATGGAACTGGCACAGCAGAACCCTGATATCAACTACATCGGCATTGAACGCTATTCCAGCGTACTTTTAAGAGGACTTCAGAAACGTGCCCAGTTAGAATTAAACAATATTTATTTCATGTGCATCGATGCCAAAAACATGGCAGACTACTTTGCACCGGGAGAAGTAGACAAGATCTACCTTAACTTCTCCGATCCATGGCCAAAAGACCGCCATGCAAAGCGCCGTCTGACTTCCCCGGATTTTATGGCCGTATACGACCAGATCTTAGCTGCTGACGGCACAGTCGAATTTAAGACTGACAACAAAGGCCTTTTTGATTACTCCCTGGAAGCAATCCCTGAAGCTGGCTGGACCATTACCGCCCACACCTTCGATCTGCACCACGATCCGGTCATGTGTGCCGGAAATGTAATGACAGAATATGAAGAAAAGTTTTCCTCTATGGGAAATCCTATCTGCAAACTGATCGCTATGAGAGAGCCTAAAGAAAACAAAGAAAAATAAACCACCGTATATGCACCCAGGTCCCGGCATACCAATCCGCCGGGATCTTTGCATTTTAAATCCATTTATCTCATTTTATCCACATTCATCCACATATTATCTCTTTTTCCCTTCTTTTATCCACATTTCATTTTCCTACATATTATATATAGAAATAACAAAACAAAAAAGGAGCCTCATTTCCATGAAACTCCCACCCAAACTGACCCGACAACTCTGCAAAGCCACCTGCGACAAAAAAGACTGGGACAAACGGGCTTTAAAGCTTTGCAAAGCTTTTCGCGAGGTAAATAAATGCCTCGGTCCCTGTCCCAGCCATAAACACTGCCATAAGAAATAATGATCCAGCCACAATCTCATTGCGCCTGTTCATCTAATTTTATACAACAAAAAAGTCCGACCCCGCAGCCTCCAATATCTGCAAAATCAGACCTTTCAATGCGCCTTCAGGGACTCGAACCCTGGACAAATAGATTAAGAGTCTACTGCTCTACCAACTGAGCTAAAGGCGCGTTCTCTTGAACACAACGAGAATTATAGCGTATCATCCTCTTCTTGTCAACAATTTTTTTAATATTTTTTTTAAAAAATTTCACCGAATGTTTACAATACATTGTCCACACTTTCAATTCATGATATAATGAGTCCAAGAGAAAAACAAGCGCCGCCAAGAGCGGCATTTGTTTTTCTTGGGCTATTAACGAAGGTTCCGCCTGCGTAGCAGGCAGTGGAGCGCGTCAGCGCGGGAAACCTGAGTTTACACCGAAAAGCAGGAGGAAAAACCTATGATACTATTCACCGCCCAGGAAAGCAGCGCTCTTCCTACCCTTGCAGAGACCCAGGCAGTTGCTGCCGAAGTCCACGAAGACCTACAGCAGTTAAAGCCCAATGCCATTTTAGAGTCTATAAAGTCCTGGACTCCCGGCCTTTTGTCCCTAGCTTACCGGTTATTTGTTGCTGCCCTTATTATCTTCATCGGTTCTCGGATCGCCTTATACATCAGCCATTTTCTGAAAAAGACCTTTGACCGTATGGGAATGGACCTGAGCCTGAGTAAATTCCTTATTTCTCTGGCAAATGCCATTACCTATGCTATTGTCATTTTCATGGCATTAGAAAAGATCGGCGTTCCATCCGCTTCTATTATCGCACTTTTAGGTTCTGCAACATTGGCCATCGGCCTGTCACTTCAGGGAAGCCTTGCAAACTTCGCAGGCGGCATCCTGATCCTTGTTATGCGGCCTTTTGGTATCCATGATTACATTGTCTGTGAAGGTACCGAGGGAACAGTACAGAACATCGGTCTTGTATACACAACCTTAGTTACTGTAGACAACCGAAAGATCACCATTCCAAACGGCAGCCTTTCCAATGCGGTCATCACAAACGTAACAGCCCAGCCAAAACGCCGTGTGGACCTGACTGTTGGCATCGGCTACACCTCTGATCTGAAAAAAGCCAAAGAGATCTTAAAGCAGATCTATGCCAATGATCCCCTGATCATCAAAGAAGACGGCATCACCGTTTATGTAGACGAATTAGCAGACAGCTCCGTTGTCCTCGGTGCAAGAGGCTGGACCAACACTTCTGATTACTGGACCGTCCGCTGGAGGATCTTAGAACAGATCAAGTTACAGTTTGACCAGGCCGGCATTGAAATTCCATTTAACCAGTTAGATGTGAATGTAAAAAAGTTTTAAAAATTTTTCAAGAAACCTCTTGACAGTCTCTATAAAATCCCTTATAATGTCTATCGTGTCATTCAAAAGCACATAGACATGCGCCTTTAGCTCAGTTGGTAGAGCAGTAGACTCTTAATCTATTTGTCCAGGGTTCGAGTCCCTGAAGGCGCACTTAAAGGTCTGACTTTGCAGATACCAGAAGCTGCGGGGTTGGGCTTTTCTTTGTATATAAGGAAATTTCTCTCTGAGAGAACATATACTTATCTTCCAAAAGGAGGCAACTACTATGAAACACCTTCAACGATTTGCCGGTATCCTTACTGCATTCTGCCTTATGATCATACTTTTTTTCACTTCTGTAGAAGCAGTGGTCTACTGGACTCCGGGATACTTTGAAAAAGAATATACCAAATACCAGGTTCTAGACGACCTTCCTTCTATGACTATGGATGACCTCTTAGATGTAACAGACCAGATGATGGCATATTTAAAGGGAAAACGTGCAGACCTTCATGTTACCACCCATATGGGCGGCGAAACCCGTGAGTTTTTCAATGAACGGGAAATTGCCCACATGGAAGATGTACAGGGACTGTTTTTAAAAGCCATTGCCCTGCGCCGGATCTGCCTGGTGGTCTGCGTCGTTATGCTTTTATTTATGATCCTCTCAAAAGCAGACCTGCGCACATTGCTTCCTTCTTCCCTTTGTATAGGAACCGGGCTGTTTTTTGCAGTGATCGCAGCACTGGCTGCTATTATATCCACCAATTTTACAAAATATTTCATCATGTTCCACCACATGTTTTTTACCAATGACCTGTGGATCTTAGACCCGACCACAGATATGCTGATCAATATCGTGCCCGAAGGATTTTTCATGGATACTGCCGGACGCATTGCTTTTCTGTTCGGCGCCCTGTCACTGATCCTTTTTGGCATCTGCCTGATCATGACACTGAAAAATAAACGCCGTTAACAGGAGCTGCTTATAATGAAACGAATTCTTTCTTTTATCCTCAGTATCAATCTGATCTTTATCCTGGTTCCCGGAACCGTTCTGGCCGCGCCTTCCTGGCCGTCTGCTGTCTCTATTGAAGCAGATGGCGGTATTCTTATGGAAGCGCAGACCGGAACGGTTCTTTTTGCTAAAAATGAGGACCAGCCTTATTATCCTGCCAGCATTACGAAGATCCTCACTGCCCTTATTGTATTAGAGCACTGCAGTTTAGATGAAGAAGTAACCTTCTCCCATGATGATGTTTACAATGTGGAAGCAGGCAGCAGTACAGCAGGTATTGACGAAGGAGATGTCCTTACGGTCCGTGACTGCCTGTACGCCCTTATGCTGGCTTCTGCCAACGAAAGTGCAAATGCCCTTGCCTGCCACGTAAGCGGCTCCAGAGAAGCCTTTGCAGAGCTTATGAACCAGACTGCAGAAAGCCTTGGATGTACAGGAAGCCATTTTGCCAATCCAAGTGGTTTAAACGATGAAAATCATTACACCACTGCCCATGACATGGCCCTGATCACCAGAGCAGCCATCCAGAACCCGGACTTCTTAGAGATCGATGGCGCACGCAACTACAAGCTTCCGCCTACCAAGCGCAATTTGGAAGGCGGTTATGTAGCCAACCACCACCGTATGCTGGTAAAAAACACATCTGTGTACTATCCAGGGGCTTTTGCCGGAAAGACAGGTTACACTTCCATTGCGGGCAATACCCTTGTTACCTGTGCAGAGAAAAACGATATGACCCTGATCGCCGTTGTTTTAAACGGGCATCAGACTCATTATTCCGATACCAAGGCTCTTTTTGACTTTGGTTTTGATCGTTTCCAGGCGTTAAAAGCGGTAGACCATGAAACCTCTTACCAGGCACTTGATAACGATATGACCATCGGCGGCATGACTGCCCAGGACAATGTTTCCCTGGAGTTAGACAAAAACAGTCTTGTGATCATTCCAAAAGATGCCGATTTCTCTGACACAGAAGCTTCCCTTTCTTACGAATTGGATGAAAATGCGCCGGATCATGCTATTGCCCGCATTTTATATGAATACCAGGGCCATTCCATTGGACAGGTCTATCTGTGCTCTGCTGCCCATACACAGGCAAATACAGAAAACATATCCGCCGGATCACAGGCACCCGCTGCACAGACAGAAACCGGCACTGCTGCTCCTGCAGAAACTCCCGAGCAAAAGGAAATTCCTGATGCAAATGCCCGTTCCAGCGCACAGACACGTTCCTCCGCTTCCAAAAAGGCATTTCCATTCCTTTTAGTGGGGATCTGCTCTGCAGCCCTGATCATTGTAGGCGTGATCCTTTTTCTCCTTCTCCATTCTCACAGGAAGGAAAAAGAAGATCTGCTCCTGCGCCGTAAGCGCCGTCTGGAACGCCTGGAAGATATCGGTTATTCTTCTTCCGATTTTGACCAGCTTCTCTCCCAGAAAAGAAGTTCCACTCCTGCTTACAAAAAGCAGACACACAAAGTAAAGCGGCCCCGTAAAAAATGGTAACACTCTCTTACATTGCGCTTATAAGCAGAATGAATTATAATATAATTATCCTAATACTGAGGTAAATATTATGATTTTAAAAAAAGGCTCTTTGAAAAAACTGCCCGCGCTATTAAAAGTTACTTTTTTCAATACACTGCACACACTTCCTATAACGGTCGCCTGTATGGCGGTAGCTACGTTGACTGCCAATGCCATCTTTCATCTCAGCGGTAATGCCATTAATGTATCGATCATCTACATCCTGGCCATTCTGCTCCACGCCCGTTATACCAAATGCTACAGTGCCGGTATCATCGCTTCTCTTTACAGCGTGTTCTGGGTCAATTACGCTTATACTTACCCATATATGACCCTGAATTTTACATTGAGCGGCTACCCGCTGACATTCGTGGGAATGACCTTTATCTCCTGTTTCACCAGCAGTATCTGCATCATGCTCTCCAAACAGAGCGTACAGATCCAGGAAAAGGACCGTATGCTGATGCAGGCGGAAAAAGAAACTATGCGTGCCAATCTGCTGCGCGCCATGTCCCATGACCTGCGTACCCCTCTTACCACGATCATTGGTTCCAGCGCTGCCTACTTAGAGCAGGAAAATGAAATGTCACCGGAGGAAAAGCGGAAGCTGATCCACAATATTGAAGAAGATGCCCAGTGGCTTTTAAACATGGTAGAAAACCTGCTTTCTGTTACACGCATCCAGGATGACAAAGGCATTACCACTGTTACAAAAACAGATGAATCCCTGGAAGAAGTGATCTCAGAGGCAGTCAGACGCTTCCACAAACGTTTTCCCGGCGTAACTGTCCAGGTTCATGTTCCTGAGTCCTTTATCATGGTCCCCATGGATGCCATGCTCATTGAGCAGGTTATTAACAATCTCTTAGAAAATGCACATTTTCATTCCGGCAGTGAAAAACCCATTGAATTAAAAGTACGTACAGAAAATGGAGTACTTTATATTACTATTAAAGACCACGGAAAAGGTATTGATCCTAAGCGACTCCCAACCCTTTTTGATGGCGGTGGCGTAAACACAAATGAATCCGGCGACAGCCACAAAGGAATGGGCATCGGGCTTTCGATCTGTAAAACTATTATCAATGCCCATGGCGGTACGATCCAGGCTGCAAATCATGCAGATGGCGCCATGTTTACTTTTACCTTACCCGACTGGAAGGAGTATTAATTATGACTACGAAAGCAAATATCATCATTATTGAAGACGAAAAAAATATCTGCAGTTTTATTGAACATATTTTAGAGCCTCAGGGCTACCGCGTGATCAGCGCCAATACAGGAAAGGAAGGCTTACAGTACATCACTTCCGAGCATCCGGATGTGATCCTGTTAGATTTAGGTCTGCCGGATATGGACGGCTTAAAGCTCATTGAACAGGTCCGTTCCTGGAGCATCACTCCGATTATCGTTATCTCTGCCAGAACCCTTGAAAAGAGCAAGATCGCTGCTTTGGATCTGGGCGCAGATGACTATCTCACCAAGCCATTTGGTACAGGAGAGCTTCTGGCACGTATCCGTACCGCTCTGCGCCATTCCCAGCGCAACCAGCATATTGGAAGCTCCAAATACCAGGTAGGCGATCTGTTGGTGGATTTTGAACGCCGTCTGGTAAAAGTAAAAGACCAGGAGATCCATTTAACCCAGATCGAATACAAACTGGTATGTCTTCTTGCCCAGAATGCAGGACGGGTCATGACCTATGAGTCTATTATCACAAAGATCTGGGGACCCTATGCAGATAATGACAACCAGATCCTGCGTGTAAACATGGCCCACATCCGCCGGAAACTGGAAGAAAATCCGGCAGAACCACAGTACATTTTTACAGAGATCGGTGTTGGCTACCGCATGCGTGAAGAATAGTAAATTAAAAAGAAGAATTCGCCCAGCCTACTGTTTGGACGAATTCTTCTTTTTCTTTTTATTATCTTCTCTTTTCTGTACTAGCATAGGCAGCGCCTCTTCTCCAACTGCCTTGATCGTCTTTACTGCATAATACAGATCCTGTTCCGATTTCTTCACCCGGATCTTGCCCTTCATATAACCATGTTCCGGACAAATACTCAGTGCAAAATAAAACCGCTGCCCATAAGAAAACCAGCGGATCTTTTTCCGCAGCATCCTTGAACACTTTACACAGATGATATCCGATATTTCCTTATCCTTAAGGATCTCTTCCTTACAGTCAAATTCCCCTGAAATATATTTGGAATACTCCGGAAATTTCAACTTATAGCTGCTTCCCCGCTCAGGAAGCCGGTAATAATCAATGGATCTGTATATCCCATATGTTTCCATATGGATCATACGAAGGGTCCGGCCTGTATACACCGCATCATCCAAGGCCCGGTGAAACGGACGCTCCTGGTTCAATTCAAGCTGTTCCACTGCATGGTCCAGGGAAATACGGCTCTTTCCATCAGAATACTCCAGAGAATACAGTTTCTGTACATCGTAATACAATAAGGGCCTTGGAAACGGTATTTCCATGCCATGATAGGTCATATTCCTCTGAAGCTCTGTCAGATCCATCGATCCCCAGGTACAGAAAACATATTCATCTTCCCCGCACCAGTTCAGGAAATCCTCCATCACAACCGGAAATGGCTGTCCCTTTTTACAAAGTTCCTCCATATCCATATGGGTCACTTCTGATATTTTAAAATGCATTTCTTTATATGCTTTCGGCTGGACCAGACGATGGAATTCGCTTACCTGCTTCATCTGACTGTTCAGCTTCACAGCTCCAATTTCAATAATCTCAAAAGGCATATGCTCCACAGAGCATTCTTTCCCCTCCGCGCTCTGGTTCCACTCCAGATCAAATACAATATAATTCATGTCTTTATCCTGTCAAATTTTTTCCTTATACATAGTACCATATTGACCTCAATATGAAAAGGGCATATTTCAGACAAAAAAAGAACCACATTTCTGTGATTCTTGAGAGAGGCGACAACCGGAATCGAACCGGTGATAGAGGTGTTGCAGACCTTTGCCTTACCGCTTGGCTATGTCGCCATATTTAGTTAAATGACCCCAAGGGGATTCGGACCCCTGTTACCGCCGTGAAAGGGCGATGTCTTAACCGCTTGACCATGGGGCCTTGCTAAAAATATAAACTTTGTAAAACTCCCCGAGTAGGACTCGAACCTACGACCCAACGGTTAACAGCCGTTTGCTCTACCGACTGAGCTATCGAGGAATATCAATTGCGCTGACTGGTATAGTATACTATACTTTTTTGAATTTTGCAAGCACAATTTTTATTTTTTTTGATACATACCTTCAAAACCACATATTGAACTGTTGATCTTCCGAATACTTACAACCTTTGTTTTCCCTAAACCTTATTGGTCAAGCCCTCGACCGATTAGTATCAGTCAGCTCCATGTGTTACCACACTTCCACCTCTGACCTATCTACCTCGTCGTCTTCAAGGGGTCTTACTACTTGCGTATGAGATATCTCATCTTGAGGGGGGCTTCACGCTTAGATGCCTTCAGCGTTTATCCCGTCCGGGCTTGGCTACCCTGCCATGGAGTTGGCACTCCAACAGGTACACCAGCGGCCCGTCCATCCCGGTCCTCTCGTACTAAGGACAGCTCCTCTCAAATATCTTACGCCCGCGCCGGATAGGGACCGAACTGTCTCACGACGTTCTGAACCCAGCTCGCGTACCGCTTTAATGGGCGAACAGCCCAACCCTTGGGACCTGCTACAGCCCCAGGATGCGATGAGCCGACATCGAGGTGCCAAACCACTCCGTCGATGTGAACTCTTGGGAGTGATAAGCCTGTTATCCCCAGGGTAGCTTTTATCCGTTGAGCGATGGCAATCCCACTTTCATACCACCGGATCACTAAGTCCTAGTTTCCTACCTGCTCCACCCGTCGGTGTCGCAGTCAAGCTCCCTTATGCCTTTGCACTCTTCTAATGGTTTCCAACCATTATGAGGGAACCTTTGAGCGCCTCCGATACCCTTTCGGAGGCGACCGCCCCAGTCAAACTCCCCGCCTGACATTGTCCCCCAGCCGGTTCACGGCTGCAGGTTAGAAATCCAATACCGCAAGGGTGGTATCCCAACAGCGACTCCCTACAAACTGGCGTTCATAGTTCTCAGTCTCCCACCTATCCTGTACATGCAGTACCGAATCCCAGTATCAAGCTGGAGTAAAGCTCCATGGGGTCTTTCCGTCCTGGCGCAGGTAACCAGCATCTTCACTGGTATTTCAATTTCACCGGGTGCATTGTCGAGACAGCGCTCAAATCATTACGCCTTTCGTGCGGGTCGGAACTTACCCGACAAGGAATTTCGCTACCTTAGGACCGTTATAGTTACGGCCGCCGTT